>Ga0136560_1000205_pt1 | contig 27075 bp, 12 predicted proteins | sample AntRauMeHopE1497_FD_104925 | JGI IMG/M metagenome (GOLD analysis project Ga0136560, IMG submission 104925) | Saline lake microbial communities from Rauer Islands, Antarctica - Metagenome Hop E1 #497 | ecosystem: Environmental > Aquatic > Non-marine Saline and Alkaline > Saline | place... | reverse complement strand
GGCGGCGGCCGGGGGCCAGGTGGCTCGGCTGCCGGCGGTCTCGGCGCCGACGACGATGACGATGGGATCGGATTCGACGACGACGACGGGGGCGGCGGCATGGGCATCGACAACGACGGGGGCGCGGGGGGCATCGGGGGCGGCGGGGCGGGCTCTGCGGGCGGGGGCGGCGGCGGCGGGCCGTCCGGCGGCTCCACCCTGGCGCTGTCACTGCGACAGGCGCTCGCCTCGCGGTCTGCCGGCGCGGACGCAGCCGGGGCGTGGCTGGCTCACGCCTCGGCCGCCTCCGCCGCCGGGGCATCGTGGCCGTGCGCCCCGCCCGCCGCGCTGGCTCTCTGCTCTGCCGGGGCGATGGGCCTGCTGCCGTCGTCGTCGCCGTGGCCGTCTCGGCTGCTGTCGTCCGCGCGGCACTCCGACGACGTGGCGAGGGCTGCGGTCGGCGCGGCGGTCGTCGCCGCGTGCCATCGCGTCGTCCGCCCCCCGCCCCGCGCGGCCCTGCTCGTGCTGCCGCCCCTCGGCGCCCCGACGGCCCGGCCGGCGTGGGACGTGCTCATCGATGCTCGCACCCGCGGCTGGAGCGCCGTCGCCGCGTCCTCCCCCGACTCCGCCGCCTGCTCGGCACAGGCCTTGACGGCGGCGGCGGCTTCGGCCGGCCTCTGGCCGCGCGGCGCCCCGACCAGGCTCCGTCACTCCGCCGTCCTCTGGCCGCCCCCGCCCGCAGTGGAGGATCAGGCGGCCGTAGCAGCGGCCGCCGCAGGAGCCCCCGCCGGCGAGGAGGAGGCGGCCGGCGACCTCGGCTTCCTTTCCGGCTCTGCCGGGGCGCAGAGCCGCGAGGGTCGCATGCTGACGTCATCGGGCCTGGTGGACGCCGCCGCGCTGGTCGCCTGCGCCGCCCTGGTCGGCCGGCTGCGCGGGGCGACCGGCGAGGCGAGGGCTCCACGCGCCACAGCGCCGACGGACGCCGCGTCGCTCGCCTCGGCGGGTGACGCCGGCCTCGCGATGGTGCTCGCCGCGAGGGGCGGCCCCGTGTCCGCCGAGCGCCCCGGCGCCGTGTGGGGCCTCCGGTGCGCCGTCGTGGTGCCTGCGGGCGCCGGCACAGCACCGAGGTCGCGCACCGTCGACTTGGCGGGCCTCGGCGCCGCGTGGGCTCACACAGCGGGCGTGCCGGGCGGCCGGGCCGCGATCCTGGCAGAGGCCGCGTGCCGGGGCGGGATGCTCTCAGGCGACACCGCCTCCGGCTGGCCGGCGCTGGGGCCCCTGGGCCTCGCCGTCGCGTCGTCGGGACGTGACCCCGGCGCCGCATCCGCGGCCGCCTCGGCGGGGCCGATGGGCGACGTCGTCGCTCGCTCCCTCGCTCTCGCCCTCTGCCCCCTCGCGGTGCCGACCTCGCTCCGCGGCGAGCCCCTTCGGGCGCTCGCCGGCGCCCTGGCCTCCTGGCGGCCGGCCGGGGACGGCGGCGCCCCGGGGGAGGACGAGGTCAGGACGCTCCTCCGCCTCGTCGCGCTGGCGGCAGAGGCGGGGGAGGACGCCCGAGGAGGGGTGCTGGTGTCCGCTGCCGCGGGCCACGCCGCGCCCCTGCCCGGCGCCGGGCCGCCGGGGCCAGCGGACTTTGCGGCCGCTTCCGACGTCACGGCAGAGCCCCTGGATGACGCAGCGGCGGGAGGGTCGGACCCCAAAGAGGGCGGGGGCGGCCCGGGGGCCCTCGCGGTCGAGCTGAGCCTGGCACGGCGCGCCGACGGCGCAGAGCCGCTCGGCGACACGCGCGCGGACGGGACTGCGGCCTCCCGCGGCGCCGAGCAGGGCGGCAGCGGAGTGGCCGAGGCAGGGGCCTCGCTCCTCCTCGCCGCCGTCGGCGCCCTCGGCCCGCTCCGGGACCCGCTGGCCCCGTCGCAGCCCCTCCTCCGCGTTCACGGCAGCCAGATCGGGGCCGTCCTGCGCTCCCTCCTGGCCGCCGGGGGCCGTGCCGCCGCTCTCGCCGGCAGAGCTGCAGAGCAGATCCTCCGCCTCGGCGTGGTGAGCGACGCCGTCGGCTCCCGCCGCATCGCCTCCGCCCTCGCGGCCTCAGCCTCCGCAACCGCCCGCCGCCCCTCTGCCGGCGCCGCCCTCGCGGCCGCCCGGCTCCTCCTCTGGGCCGGGGCCGCTGCAGGGGACGGCGGGCGTGGCGGTCCGCCCGGAGGCGTCACCCTCGCCAGTCTCTCAGCGCGCCTCAGCGGCCGCGCCCACGGCGGCTGCGAAACCGCTGCCGCGGCGGTGCTCGCCGCCCTTACCGCCGGTCCCTGCGCCCCTGGCCTTCTCCTGGCCTGGGTCGGCGCGCTGACGTCCGCGTCGCTCAGCCCTGACGAAGCCGCCGTGGTGGCCGCGGCCGCTACCTCAGCTGTCCTCGGCGACGCCGCGCTAGCGGCACACCACCGGCGGGGGCTCGCGGAAGCCATGGAAGCGGCGGCGGTGGCGGAGTCCCCAGCGGCGGAGGCGGCATCGGCGGTGCCGAGCGGGGCCCCGGGGTCGTGCACGGTATCGTGCCTCGCCGCGCTCGTCGTCGTGACAGAGGCGGCAGAGCGGCAGAGCGCCGTGCTCAGGATGTGGTCCGAAAGCGGCGCCGGCGCCGGCGACGGGGCTGACGGCAGCGAGGGTCCCGGCACGCCCGTCGACCCGCCCTTGCCGGCGGCGGCGCGCGACGCAGCCTCGCCCCTGGCGGACGGTGGCGCGGCGCTCAGTCTCGTGGACGACGCCACCGGGCCGGAGCTGGCCGAAGCCCTGGCTCTGCGCTTCCCCCTGGCCCTCACGGGGTCATGGACCGCGGCGGGCGTCACCGGCTGGGTGCTGGGCCGGGCATCCTTCGAGGGATTCGCTCGCGTGGCCGTGGCATCGGCACTGGCCGGTGAGAGCACCCCGGTGGTGCCCCCGGGCGGCTGCGGCGCGGACAGCCCGGCAGCGGCGATCGGGGCTGCGCAGCGTGTTGGGAGGGACGCGGCCGCAGCCTCATTACCCGGGGCGGCAGCTGGCGGGCCCTCTGCCGCTGGTGCGCGGTTCCTGGTCCGGTCAGCCCGCGAGGCGGCGGGCTGCCCCGCGCTTCCAGCGATCGTCGCCCTGCTTGCGGCAGCGGCGGAGGAGGCGGAGCGCGCCGGCGCGCCGGGAATCGCAACGGTCCTGGCGGCAGAGGCGGTGTCGGCGTGCGGCGACGGCGCCGAGGCGGCGGGCGCGGCGGCGGGCGCGGTGCTGGGGCGAGCGGCGCGAAGGGCGGCGGAGGGGGCGCCTCTGGCGGCGGACGAGGATGCAGCAGCGATCGCCGCCGCGGTGTGCGGCGCGAGTGCCGGGCCGCGCGGCGGGGCGGTCCTCCGGCCGGGCCGGGCCGCCGCAGGGCTCCTGCTCGCGGTGCTAGCGGGAGCCGCAAGCACCGGCCTCCGCGGGGGGGCCGGCCCCGCTGGCGCGGCCGGCGTCCGGTTTTCCATGATCGCGAGCTGCCTCGGAGCTCAGCTAGGCCAGGGTGGCGCGGACGCTGCCGTGGCCGAGGCCGTGCTCGTGGCCGCGGCTGCAGCCCGGCCGCTGCCTGCGAGCGCCGGCCGCGCACTGCTCGCGGCCGCAAAGAGAAGCCCGGCCGCCTTCAAGGCTGCCGTGGCATCGCTGCCAAAGGAGGATGCAGCCGTTCTGCAAGCGTCCTTGGCTGCCGAGCTTGCGGCAAAGCGTGGAGTCGCAGTCGCTGCGACAGGCGCCGACGTTGATGCAAGCACCGACTCCCAGGCAGACCCCCTCGCAGAGCGCGCTGCCCTTCGTGCTCAACGCCGTGCCGAGCGCGCAAAGAAGCGGGCGGGGCGAGCAGGGGGCGCGATCGTGCTTGGCAAGCCGAGGGCTTGAGTCGGCATTGATTTATATTGTCAAAACGCACTTTCTCGGTGCGCAGCACCCGCCACTACCAAACAAAGCCTGTTTCCATTGGGATTGTGCACAGGGGGACCGCTCCTGCGGCGAATTTCGTGCTGTGGGAGTCGGGGCATGCAGAGCCACGACGTCGACAAGGAGCAGCCGCGCCCCGGAAAACCCACAGCGTATTCCCCGCAGGGACCATGCGGGTGCTTTCCGCGCTGGCCGTGCTCACGGCAGCCGTTGTGCTGCTCTCGGTCGACCCGACTGACGCTGCCGCCCTCCGTCGGCGCCGGGATCGCGGTATGGCAGCCCACCAGGTGGCTGCGGACCGCAGCTTTGCCGCCCTTGAGGCCAACCTCGAGCGTTTGGCGCGTCAGGCGGTGAGAATTAGATACTGCTGACCGGTGCACCGGCGGGCATCGCGGCTGCGCGATGCACCGCGGCCAGCGGAAGGTCATGAGGCGTCGTTGTCGTCCGGCGCATCAACTAGGCCCAACGCGTGCGCTGTGGCTCCACCCCGCTTGTCCGTGCAGGAAGACACGGGTACCGGTGACGCTGCCGAGGGCGATGCTGCCGCACCGGCAGCGGCTGAGGACTCGGCAGCCAGCACGGGCGAGGCGGACGCTGAGAAGCCCAAGTCCGAGGAGGAGCAGAAGAAGGAGCAGGCTGATGCCACTGCCAAGCAGAACGAGGAGATGGAGGCCGCCACGGCTGTGCAGAAGGAGGAGGACAAGAAGGCCGAGGCGCAGAAGGAGGAGGCCAAGAAGCAGGACGAGGAGTCCACCCCCGAGCCGGGATCCGCCGAGGCCAAGCAGCGCGAGGCCGAGGACGAGAAGGCCGAGTCCGTGCTCGCCGAGTCGGAGGAGTCTACCGAGGAGGCCGAGAACACGGCCGCCGAGGAGCAGGAGTCACAGGACGCCACAGCGGACGGCGAGGCCCCCGCGGAGCCCACCAAGGAGGAGGCCAAGGCGGAGGCCAAGGAGGAGGCTCAGGAGGAGGCCGAGGCCAAGGCGGAGGAGAAGAAGGAGGCGGAGGAGGAGAAGAAGGAGGAGGAGCTCGCCAAGGAGGTGGAGGCCGAGGAGAAGAAGGAGGAGGAGGAGAAGAAGGAGGAGGAGGCCGCTGCCCCTGCCGAGGAGGAGAAGAAGGAGGAGGAGGCCGCCGCCCCCTCCGAGGAGGAGAAGAAGGATGAGGAGGCCGCCGCCCCCTCCGAGGAGGAGAAGAAGAAGGATGAGGAGGCTCCCGCTGAGGAGGAGGCCGCCCCCGCCGAGGAGGAGGAGGCCGCCGAGGGCGAGGAGGAGAAGACTGATGCCGAGAAGGAGGAGACCGCCGTCGAGGAGGCCGCCGCCGAGGTCAAGGAGGAGGAGTCCGAGGAGGAGAAGGCCGACGCCGAGGCTGCCGAGGATGTGTCCGTCACGGGCGAGGAGGAGGCTGCCGCTGAGGAGGAGACGGACGTGTCGGAGGAGGAGGACAAGCTGGAGAAGGAGGCGGCCGCCGAGGACACCAACTCCACCGACACCGAGGAGGAGTCGCAGGAGGAGAAGGAGGAGGAGGAGCGCGAGGAGGCGGAGCTCGACGAGGCGAAGGAGGAGGCCGTCGCCGAGGAGGCCGCCGAGGCCGCCAACGCTACCGCCACCGAGGAGGAGCCCGTCGCCGAGGAGGAGGCCGCAGAGGACACCAACGCCACCGCCACCGAGGAGGAGCCCGTCGCCGAGGAGGAGGCCGCAGAGGACACCAACGCCACCACCACCGACGAGGAGCCCGTCGCCGAGGAGGAGGCGGCGGAGGACACCAACTCCACCGACGGCGGCAAGAAGGCCTTCGAGGACGGCGAGAAGGCCGAGGAGCCCGAGGAGGAGGCCGCCCCGGCGACGATCGAGGACGGCCAGGCCCTGTCCGTCAAGGATGCCAAGGCATTCCTCTCCAGCAAGGGCATCGACGAGACCACCGCCGAGCGCCTCATCGCCGGCGTCAAGAAGCACTTTGTCGAGTCCAAGACCGCCGAGCTCAAGGCCCTCCAGTCCGACGACGACGCATCCACCGTCGCTGACGCCTCGTCGGCGTCTGCGGCGTCGGTCACGGCGACCGTGGCTGCGCTCGTGATCGGCTCGCTCATCTTCGCGTGAAGGCCGCTGCACTCGTGCGCAAAATCAGCTGTGTTGATGCCCCGCGTCGCGTCGCGCACCACCACACGCACACCGTCACTCACACCTCCGACACAGCGCTTCAGCCACTATGCTCCGCCTCGTCCTCCAGCATCGTCGCGAGCATGCCCTTGCCCCCCTTGCCCCCCTTCCCCCCCTGGCCACCGCCCGGCGCGCTCGCCTGGTCGCCGTCCCGCCCGTCGTCCCCGCTGTCCTCCTCCTCCGACTCCTCCCTGGGCCACTGCTCCGCGGTGCTTGTCGGCATCGGCATCCCGCTCTTGCCCGGCCCGACCGTCCCCGCCGGCGCCGCCGACACCTCCAGCGCCACCGCCGTCTCGTCGTCCTCCTGCGCCGTCGTCATGGCAAGCGATGCCGCGCCACGCTTCGCGATCTCCGCCGCCACATCCTCTGGCTGCCGGCGGCGCTTTGAGCTGCGGCCGCTTGACGACTTGCTCTTTGGCCTGGGCACCTGCGTCGAGGCTGGCTCGGCGATCACCACGCTCTTGACCGACGCAGCGGCGGCCTGCGCCCCCGCCATGGAAGTCAGCGGCGGCATGAGGCCCTTGCCGCCGGACACGCGCGGTGCCGGGGCCGCACGCTTCGCCGCCGGCTCCTTAGCGTCGGCCCCAGCGTCGTCGTCGTCGTCGTCGTCGTCATCGTCGTCATCGTCGTCGTCATCGTCGTCGTCGCTGTCAGCCTCGTCCCCCTCGACGCCGTCGCCCCCGTCAATCCCGCCATGCCGTGACCCATCACCGGGCTCTCCGTGGCTGACGCGGCCCCTCCCGGCGGCCCCGTCCTCCTCCGCCGCGTGCCGGGCGCGCTTCGAGCGCCGCCCCCGGCCCGAGGCCTCGGCGCGTACGGCCGCCGAGCGGAGCCCGTGGGACGCCTCGTCCGCCGCGTCCGCTCCGGCGTCGGCGTCGTCCGCGCCGCCAGCCCCCGGTGTGTCGTCCCCCTGGCCCTCCGGCCGCAGCTTGGGCTCCCACACGCGCATCGGCAGCATCCCGGCCAGGGCGACGGTTGACGCGCCGCGCACCCCCGACGCCCCCTCGTCCCCCGCGCGCCGCGCGGGCATGCCCCTGCCCCGCCGGCGCCTTCCCGCGGAGCTGGACACGGTCGGCAGCGCGTCCCGCACCACCGCCGTCACAGCGGCAGAGGCCGCCCCGGGCTGCCTCCGCCCCTTGCGGCGGACCATGCCGGGGCCCCAGCCCCACAGCGCGTACGGAATTGCGCCCCCCGCCTCGCCGGGCGCCCCCCCGAGCTCCTCCCCCTCCCCCGAGGTCCCGGCCGCGCCACGGCGCTTGGAGGCCGAGGCGCCGCCGTCGCCCTGCTGCCGCGTGGCCATGAGAGCGGCGAGCGTCTCTCCCAGGATTCCCTCCGCCCGGCTGTCGAGGTCGGCGACGACGCCGTCGAGGCGGGCGGCGCCGTCCCTGGACAGGCGGGGGACCGTTCCCTCCACCAGGCGCGCGAGGGCGGGGAGGGACGCCGACTCGGCGGCGAGGCCGACGACGGCGCGCAAGGCCTTGGCCGCCACGGCCTCGTCGTGCTCGTCCATGCCCAGGGGACCGGACACCGGCCCCCCCGGCGAGGCGAGGACGAGCCGCAGCGCCCTGCGCGCCCGGACCCGGGCCGCCGCCCTGGTGGCACCCTCGGCCCGCTTCCGGGTGACCTTGAGGCCGCTGGCGCGCACCGCCCTGGCGTTGGCGGCCTCCAGCGCGAGGTTCCACCACGCCTCCCGGCCGCACACCGTCTCTGCGTCGACGTCGTGCGACAGCCACGGGAGGGACCGCGTGAAGAGGGGGGGCCGCCCGTCGTCGGGCTCCCCGCGGCGGCGCCGCCACCACACGGCCCCGTGCTCGTCGGCGGTGGGGCCCACGGCGGCGCCGCACACCCCTGCAAGCTCCGCCACCGCCTCCCTGGGCGTCAAGATGCGCCGCCGGAAGCTGGGGAGCGCGCCCTCGGAGGCGCGTCGGAGGGCGGCGGCGTCCGCCTCCACCTGGGACGCCTCCGTCGGCTGCCCCCACCGGAAGGTAGAGCCGTCGTGGTCCGCGGCCCAGGAGACGTGCGCGAAGACGGCGTCGGATCGGAGCTCCTCAGGACCGGGGTCGGCGGGGGCCGGCACCGCGGCCTCGGGAGGGTCGCAAGGGGAGGCGGGGGCGTCGGTCGTGGGCATCGGTGCCGTGTCGGCGGCCGCCTCGTCCCTGGCACGCACGAGCACCGCCGCCGCCGCCTCGGCCCTCGCGCTGCCTGCCGCCGCTGCCGCCGGCCCGTCCGGGGCCGCCAGCGACGCCCGTACGGCGGCCGACATGCACGAGGCATCGAGGAGCGAGAGGGCCGCTCCCGCGGTGGGGCCGGGCGCGGTGCCGGTGAGCACGCCGGTACGGCCGGGCCGCGCCGAGGCGAGGACGGCCTCCGAGGCCGCGTGGGCGCGTGCTGCGTCCCCGGCGGTGTCGCCCGGCCGCCTCGCCACGGCTCCGGCCCCCGCTGCGACGGCCGCAGGGGTGCTCGACGCGGCCGCGGAGAGCATCTGGCGCAGCGTGAAGTCGGCGTGGGGGTCGCAGAGGACGTCGTCGACCCCGTGGACGTCGTACCACGAGGCCTCGGTGAGAGACGACCCGGCGATGAGCGACGCGGCGAGGCCCCGCCCCGCGTGGTCGTACCCGGCGTCGGCGTCGCGGAGCAGCCCCGCCGAGTCCAGGGGGCGGCGGGCCGCGGCGGCCGCCCACGCCGCCGCCTGCCTGGAGCGGCGGCCGGCCGAGGCCAGCGCCTGCGGGGCGGGGCGGGGCCCGGCGCCCTCCCCAGGGCCGAGCTCACCGACCGGCGGCCCCTCCTCAGCGGCTGGCCCCGCCTCGCTCGGCGCGGTGGCGGAGGCGACTTCTCCGACGGGGGCTCCCGCCACGTCGGTGGCCGCCCCGCCCGAGCCCGAGACCCAAGCAAGGGCCATCCTCGCGGCCTCCTCTGGGCTGGAGCCCGGTGCGTCGGGGCCGGGAGCGGGGGGGTCGCTGGGGGCGTCGATGGGCGTGCCAGGGGCGGCCGAGACGACCGCGGCCGCCGAGGAGGAAGATGAGGAGGACGGTTCCGGTGCAGTCCCACACCCCGCCCCGCCCCGCGGCCGGGATGTCGGGGCGAGGGGCACGACGTCGTCGTCGTCGGTGTCGTTGGTTCCGGCCGCGGGCTCGGGCTTGGCCGGGCCTGCCGGGCCGGGCTGGCCCCTGTAGTCGTCCGAGGCGCCGAGGAGGAACGCGAGCTTGTCGACGTCGACGGACACGCGGGGGGCGCGGCGGCGGCGGGACGAGGTGGAGGACTCGTCCCCGGGGACAATGCCGGCGCGGGGGTCGATGCCGGCACCAGGGTTGCCGCCGTCCTGCGCGGCGTCGGACGACGGGAGGCCGAAGCGGCTGTGAGCGCTCTCCCCGATGACCCCGAGCACGGCCCGCTCACGGCGCTGCAGGGTCGCCAGGCGCTCCGCCGCGGCCGCGAAGGACGCCACCATCCGGCTCTGCCCGACGCTGAGCGACGCGCCGCGCGGTCCTTCGGTGACGCCCGACGCCTGGAGCAGAGCCGCCGCGGTGCCCCGGCCCGCCCCGGCGGCCGCGGGCCTGACGACGAGGCCGTCGGGGCGCGCGTGCTTCTGGCCCGGCGCGCACTCGGCGCAGAACCACTCGTCGCCGTCCGCGGGGCGGGGCGGGGGCGTAGCGCAGCAGAACACGTGCCAGCGGTCCCCGCACCCCTCGCACGTCCGCATCAGGTCCCGCATGCGGCGGCTGTGGCACCGGGCGCAGCCGCACGCGCGGCAGAGCTCCGCCTTGCGATCGTCCATGCAGGCGAGGCAGCGGGCGTGCTGCAGCCGCGGGGCGGTCCGCTTGGCGATGCGGCCACGAGCCGGGGCGCCGGCCGCGCCGGCGGCCCCGCCACGCCCGGACCCGCGGCCCCGGCGGCCGGCCCCGCCCCGCCCCGCCCCGCGGCCCCTCCGCCGGTACCTCCCCGACACCGTCCACTCCTCGTCCGCGTCGTCGATGCCCCCCGCGTCGGCCGGCTCGTCCTCCTCGTCCTCGTCCTCCCGGTCGTGCCCCCCGCCGCGCCCGTCCTCCCCGGTCAGGTCCCCGTCGCTCCCGTCCCCAGCCCTCCCCCTGCCCGCGGCCCCCGGGTCCGGCCCGTCCGCCGCCCTCCTCCACGCCGCCTCCTCCGCCTCGGCCTCCTCCCTCCTCACCGCCTTCGCGTCCGCCGGCTCCTGCCCGGCCTTCCCCCACCACCGGTCCGCGTGCTCCGCCAGCCCCGCCTCGAGCCGCCTCGTCCTCGCCGCCACGCGCCGCACCGTGTCCTGCCTCTCACCCTCCAGGTTCAGCTCTGCTCCGTCGCCCTGCACGGCCACCGCGGCCTCGTCGTACGCCCGGGCGGCCCGCAGCGCCGAGTGGAACCGCCCCAGGTGCCTCGTCGTGCCCATGATGGGGAGGGAGGCGACCCAGACGCCCCGGCGGGACAGGCGGACACCCTGGAAGCCGGAGCCGCTGCCCGGCTCAGACGCTCCTGAGCTCATGTGGCCCGACATGAAGGACGGGGGCGGGCGCGGGGGCGGCATGGCGGCGATGCCGGGGCGGGAGGGCATGGAAGGGACGGAGTGGACGGAATGGGCGGCGGCGGCGGCGGCCGCGAGGTGGGCAAAGGCGTCCTGCGGGCCGCCGTGCGGCTTGTACGGCGGGAGGGCCTGTGACGAGGCGGGAAGGTAGCCGAAGGGTCCCCCGTGGGGCTGGTGAGAGGCGGTGAAGGAGGGCGGGCCGGCCGAGAGGGCGGGGAACTCGGCCGGGCCGGGGATGCTGGGCGCTGACAGGTGCCCGTGCACCAGTGATCCGCCGGACATGGCGGAGAAGACGTCCTCGATGGTAGAGCCCGCCGACGGCTGCCGGTGCTGCCACGAGTGCCCGTACTGGCCCATGGGCTGGCTCGTCCCCGCGAGGGGCCGGCCCAGCCCCGGCAGGCCCGACATGTGGCCCGCGATCCCCCGAAGGCCGGGCGACTGCCCGCCGTTGATCGGAGTCGTGAAGCCGGAGCCGCTCGGGCTGAACGCCGAGATCCCGCCTTCCAACATCCCCGCGTCGAACATCCGCGGCATGTACGCGGCAGACTGTCCAATTACCGAGCCTGCGTAGCTACGCGGGCCCGAAAGGCCAAGGAGTGGCGCCTGCGCGGCTGCCGATTCGGTCCCGGAGCTAAGCCCCAGGTCCAGCGGCGAGCTGGCGGACGGACGGCGGCTCATCGCCGCGGAATCAGCGCCGCTTGCGAAAGGGACGGCACGACCACGCCGAGGAACGCTCCGGGCACGTCCAAGCTGGAGCGGGGAGGAAGGACCTTCTTGCCCCGCAGCGGCGGCTTCGCTTGCGTCGCTGCCGCCGGATTTTCGGGGGCAGAGAGGCTGGCAGGAACAGACAGGGCCCTTTGCTCCGCTGCACCGCAAAGCACCCTCGCCGCTGAGGATGTGGCCGGCGTGCGACCTTGCTGCTGCCGGCGTCCAAGGTCAAACGCCTCTGCCAAGCCGTACGCGCGACAGATTGTCCCCACAGGCCCCCGGACCCACCATCCGGCGAGCATATTGGCGTTTGGGCCGGTAGTATGGAGGCTGTCGTGGTCGCGGCCCGGGCCGGAGACTCGGAGCGGCTGGCAGAATGGGCGTCTGCCGGCGGAAATGTGGACGGTCCGCTTGACCCCGTGAGCACGGCTTCTCACCAGTTGCCCCGTCTCACTGTTTCTCGCAAACTAATTGCTGATGCACGCTCTTGGCGAGCCGTTGGCGCGGCTAGATGGCAAGTTCCAAGCCGCCGCAGCCGAGCGCCAACGGTCGGCCTTGCCGCGCCGCGCGCCGGGCCATCCGAGCCGCATGGCGACTCCATGCTGCGCAAGCAGCCCAGTCCCGTATGTCAGCAGCATTGCTTTTGCCCGCCATCGTCGCAGGAGCTGGCTGGCTGGACTCCGTTGCATTTTGTCGCCGCCGACGGCAACGCCAAGGCCTGCGCCGCGCTCCTTGCTTCAGGTGCCGACGCGGCGGCAAAGACTCCGGGAGACGGATTCACAGCTGTGCACTTGGCGGCTCGGTTCGGGCACGCGGGCGCCGTGAGGGCGCTGCTGCAGGCCGGCGCGGTGGTCGATGAGCTCGACGCGTACGGCCACACGGCGCTGCACTTTGCGGCAGGGTTCGGGCACGAGGCCGCTGCGTCGGAGCTCGTCGGGTTCGGCGCGGAAGCGGGCGCCAAGGACGGCAGGGGGGGCACGCCGGCCGAGGCAGCCCGCGCCCGCGGGTTCGAGGCCGTGCTGGCCGTCGTGGAGGCCGCGGCGGGCCGGGGCCGCGACGAGCGTGGCAGGCTGCTGGACTGGCTCCGGGCCATCGGCCTCGAGGGGCGCTACACGGCTCTGCTGGAGCAGGGCTTCGACGACATCCGCTTCATCGCCGACGCCGGCATGTCCGAGGCGGACTGCGACGCCGTCGGGGTGACGCTCGCGGGGCACAGGAAGAAGCTGACGAGCCTGTACCGCATCCGAGAGTTCCTGGGGGAGCAGGAGGAGCCGAAACCGGAGCCGGAGGAGGCCGAGGAGGAGGAGGACGACGACGAAGAGGACGACGAAAGCGACGAGGACGGCAGCGATGACGACGACGACGATGACGACGACGAGTGAATGTGATGGTCCCCGGTGCACACCGCCGGCCCGGTGTGTACTGAACGGGCGGTGGCAGAGTCGCGCCTCACTCGGCCGGTGCACTCGTTCCCCCCATCGCCCAGGAGATGAGCTGGCTCGCGGGGCTGGAATGCGCATCGCTGCGCGGCTGCACCGAAGCGGCGGCAACCCATGCCAGCACGGCTGAGCCGGCGCCGATGCGGCTCGTCGTGAACTCCGACTGCCCGTACCAGCGCCGCATCCTGCAGACAGCTGCCATCGCAAGGGGCTCAGACGTGCACCTTATGTCAGCGGACAGCGCAGATACCCCGGCCATCGGCTTCGTGGACGAGTACGAGCGCATCCCGTGGGAATCGGTCATGCGCAAGCCACACCGTGAGCAGCCGGGCGCCTGCCGGCTCGATCAAAGGAACGATGGATCCTGATTTGACTGGTCGACCGGGTGTCACGGCTGTGCGCTGCTGGGTTCCTCACGTCGCCCGCGCTGCCGCAGTGGTGGCGAACTCCTTCTGCATCCGGAAGTCCCTGATCCGCAAGGCCAACCTGGCAGCTCATGTTGAGGCGTGCAACAGCAAGACCATGGCCCGCGAGTCGGCGGGAGGCGGCTCCGGGACGACGGCGCAAGCTCAGGCCTCGGTCGGCCACTTTGTGCCCGAGTCCCTCGTGGTGGACCTATTTACCGCCACGACGAGCGGAGATGCGGTCCGGTGGCACGGGAGCCGCCGCGCAGCCGTCGAGGCAGCGGTGGACGAGGCGGTGGGGGAGGCTCTGGAGGGTGGAGGCGTGTGGCTGCTCAAGCCTTCCATGGGGAACAAGGGCGCCGACCTGCACCTCGTGCGCCGCACCGAGGACGTGGTGCGGGCCGTCACAGAGTGGCCCGACGCCCTCCAGTGGGTGCTGCAGCGCTACGTGGCGCTGCCGCTCACCGCGCTGGGCGGCCGCAAGTTCCACCTGCGGGTGTACGTGATGGCGCGCGGGGCGCTCGACGTCTTCGTTTACCGCGAGGCGCTCGTGCTCCTGGCCTCCCTGCCGCACGGCGACGTGCAGGCGGCGGCGAGCGGCGAGCTGGCCGGCGCGAGCGCGCACTCCCTCGTGACCAACACGTGCGTGGCAGCCACCCGTGAGGGGTTTGACGAGGCGGGCTCTGTGCTCCTCTTGTCGGAGCTCCCCGGCGCGCTCGACTCGGCCTTGGGGCCAGAGGCGGAGCGGGTGGTACGCAGGGCGTATGCCGGCGTTCGCGAGTGCATGGCCAGGCTCTTCGCGTCGCTCCAGGGCAGCGTCGGCGGCTTCATGCCCCTGCCCAACGCGTACGAGCTCTACGGCGTGGACTTTGTGGTGCGGGAGACGGACTCGAGGCCGATGCTTCTCGAGGTGAACGCAGGTCCGGATCTGAAGCAGACCGGGGGCCGGCTGAGGACGCTGATCGCGAGCATGATGGGGGACGTCTTCGACACGTCCGTTCTCCCCCTTGCCCGGGCCAAGGCGGCGGGACGGTTTCTGGCGGCGGGCGAGGGGTCTTCATGGGCGAGCGTCGGCGAGACATCGGCTGCTTGGGACTCGGTCGAGGACGTTGCCCTTCCCGACTCGCGCGGCGGCGTCCTGCCCGGCCGGCCCGGGGGGTTCCGGCTGGGTGCGGAGAACGGGTGGGACCCCGTGCTGAGCCTCGACTGGGGGGTCGGGGACGTTGATATCGGGGTCAGTGGCTGAGCGAGGCACGCCCGTGGCAGAAGCTGGGAGCGTGCTTTCTGGTGCTCGTGCTTGACTCACGGTTCACGCATCCATGTTCATACGCATCGGCATGCGCTCAAACTCTGGGCTCCCGCCAGCTCCCTCTCCCTGACCGCCCTCCAGCTGGTTGACTAGCGCCGCATTGCTTGAAGGCTGGGAAGACAGGCCGAGGGCGAGATCCGCGTCGGGATCAAGGCTGCCGAGGGTCCCGTCGGACTGAAGCCCAGCTCGCGCGCGGGGGTCCTTGGCCAGCTTGATCAGATCGTTCACTTCGCTCTCATAGGTCCGGGGGGCTGAGTGGAGCATCGGGGTCGAGCCGCCACCTCCCGACGGTGCAGTCAAAGCGTCAGAGTCAGCAGCGAGGCCCACAGGGAAGCTGCGCCCAGCCTGAGCTGCCCCGCCGGACTGCTCCGAGGTGGCCTTGACGGCACTCATGCGGTTGAACTGCTGCTCAAAGGGTGGCTCGTGCACTCCGAGCGATCCTCTGAGGAACTGCGACCCGCTGGCTGCCTCTGGAGAGTCAGAACTAGGGGTCAGAGCCACGTGCTGGTGGCTGAAGCTGTCTACGTGCGCAAACGTCGCCTTCCTCCCTCCGGAGCGGTGAGCTGCAGAGCGACCATGTCGGGAAGCTGCTTTGCCGCTGCCGGCCGTCGACGAGTACCGCTCGCGGAATTCTGGGGAGCCCATGCGTCCCAGTCTGTTCCCTTGGAAGCTTGAACCCTCATCCTCATCCTCATCCTCGGCGTCATTAAAGCTTTCCAGCTCCCCATCATTGGACAAGCTGCCCTGATTGGAAGCACGGCTGCCTTCGTCGGTATCGTCCATACTGTCGTTGGTCGCGGCTGCGACGCCACCACGACCATCGCTCAGTGCACCGGCGTCCTGATCATCTTCATCCTCGTCGGCTTCATTGTCGGTGTTGCCCTCGTCGATGTCGTCGACGTCGGCCTCGTCTTCATCGACTTCCTCGCCAGCTCTTGTGATGACGGTCTTATCGTCGTCATCTTCTTGTGCCTCGTGGCCCCGCCCGTCCTCGTCCTCGTCCTCGTCCTCGTCCTCGTCCTCGTCGCTCTTGTCCTCGCTCTCGTCTTCCTCGTCCTCGGCCTCCTCGTCTTCCTCATCCGATCCGTCGCCGTCCCTGTCGTCGTATGCGTCACCGTCTTCGTGCTCATCGTCCCCACTGTCATCCTGCTTGGCATTGCCCTTGCCCGATCTGCTGCTCATGTGCCTATCAGTGGTTGGGCTTGCCGAGTCGGTGGCCGCCTGCGCCTGCTCACTCCCGTCCCTGTCGTCTCCGTCGTCTCCGCCCTGAGGCGACGCATCTGCGTCAGGCGACCAAGAGTCTTCCGCTGCTGATTGTCGGAGCGCCTGCTGTTGAAACCTGGGTTCGGCACTGGCTCCCTTCCTCGTCAGCTTGGCCGCTGACACTTGCGCAAGGACTGTGCCGAGTGTCTGCAAGCGGCTGCTTGTGACCTCTGGGCGGGCCTCAGCGTCGATCAGCAAACGCTGCGTGGCCGCAGTAGAGAAGCCCCGAAACGTGTCGCCTGTGGAAGCGCCCACCGCACCCAGCCCTGTCACATCGCGGCCAGACGGGCAATCCCCATCGTCGGATGCGCCTGCCTTGTGCTGACACTGCCCAGTCGGTGCTGATCTCGCGGAGAACAAGCAGGCGGCAAGGACAACAAGCCCGAGCCCAAGCACCCGAGCCCGGGGCATCACGCGGTGTCCCTGGTAGCGACGGGCGCGTCGTTTCAACAGCCACGTGCCGCAGCAGCACCCGTGCAGTGCAGTACCAGCGGTTATGCAGGCCTGCGGTTGTGCGAGCAGAGCACGACCGCAGCCAGAAAGCACCGCCACTTGGCAGGAAGGTCAACCAGCAGCAGAGTGCGTCACAACCCTAGATGGGGGCAAGACTGTGTCTTGTGCTAGGTGGGGTGCTGGCCCTGGCACACGGTCGACAGGGGAGCACGCTTGAGGCAAGATTCTGCGCTCATCACGCTGCGGTCACTCGCTGTGCCGCGTACGAGCAGGACCCGGGAATCCGCCACTGGCGCACCTTGGCAGAGACGCTTCAACGTGCCGTTCCGTTGCATCCCGGGGCCCGCCCGGTGGATGGGCCGTCGATGGCCGCGAGCGGGGCGACGGGGGCGGCTTGCTATTTGCGCTGCGCCGCTGACTCCCCGCGAGTGTACGCGGCGCCGGACGAAATGGTTGCGCGCGGGCTCGGAATCGCAATGGCTGCAGGCGCTCGGCTGGGACACGCTCAGCTGCTCCGCCAGGCCGCCCGAGCCCTCGCAAGGGCTGGCGCCCCAGCCGTTCGGCACATGCTGCGCCGCCATTCGGTAAGCCGCAACGGGTACCAGTGTGCCTCGGCAAGGGACTGGGAGTGCTCAGCTCATGCTCTTGCGGACACCCGGCTGCCGGCGGTTGACCTGGCCCGCTCAGTGCTTTCGGCGGCGGCCTTGCCGCGCGGCTCTCGCCGCAGCGGCGCGATTGCAAAGCTGCGAGGCACGTCGATGTGCAGCCGTCTGCCCACGAAGCACGACGTGAGCCGGTGCGCTGCGGCCCTCAGTCGGATGCTTGCAGCTGCCGAATCTGCACCGCAACGCGGAGGAGGAGCATCCGTGTCTCTCGGTGACGCGTTTGTGGTTGCGGACGCACGGGCCACGGTCCTCCTGGGCTTGCTTGTGGCATCGCTGCCGAGAGGGAGCGCCGTGACAAGGTCCTTGCTCACTACGATGCTGATGTCGCGTGACCCCAGGGCACTCGGCGCTTTGGAGGCAACCGCGCTCGGAGGCGCCGCGCAGATGCGGGCCGCGCTTCGACGGATCGCCAAGGTCGCTGGCTTGGCCGAGCTTGCCGACGCTCAGGCTGCAGGCTGGAGGCGGCTCGCTCAGCAACGCGGATTTCGGCCGCCTGCCGGTGAAGCTCACAGCGGCGACGCAGTGGAAGTGCAAGAGCTCGCATCTCACCGTTTGCTGGGGCTCACAGCAGACCTGGGTGGCGAGAGACTGGAGGAGCCTGGGGACAACCCGGAGGCGCGTCGACACAACGTCACGATTCTCCGCTTGCGTGGCCCGAGCCCATGGCGATGGCGAGAAGCAGCCGAGGCCGCCGCGCGCAGCTCGCTTCCGCTCTTGCTCCGAGGGGAGGCCGCAGGGTGGACGCAACTGCGGGAGGCACTGGCACCTCCACGGCTGTGCTCTGCCGAGGCGGGCGCCTTGCCGGCGAGCTTGGACGTGCTGGTGTCCACGATCCCGTACGCGCGTGCCTTTGGAGGCGCCGCAGCCGAGACCACGGTTGGAGACTTTGCTCGGACGTCGATGGCAAGCTGGTGTTCCAACAGCACCGACGCCCACCCGCAGCATCATGAGGCGGCGTCCAAAGCCACGCGCCGTTGGAAGAAGGGCGGCGGCAGCCAAAGCGTGCATTTGAGACCTCTGTACCTCTTTGACACGCCAGGCGCCGCCGCCGACGGCGCTGCTGCGTCATGGCTGAGATCCCTTGTGCCATGGCGGCAGGGCGAAGGGGCTGCGTCGAGTCCCGAACAGCCGGGAAACGACGGTGCCAACCCCCAGCTCTTCGCGGGAGCCGCCGGCTCCGGGTCCCCAGTGCACGTGCACAGGACAGCGGCCAACGTGCTCGCGCACGGCCGGAAGCTTTGGGCGCTGCTGCCTCCTGGTGGTGCAGAATACTCAACACGGCCGCCTGCCATGTGGATGGAGCTGGCCATGCGCAAGCATGGCGGGCCTCGGTGGGCGCGCCGGCTTGTAGGGTCAAAACCACAAGAGAGGCTTGGTGGTCATGATGGGGGAGCACATCCCGGTATCGGGATGCTTTGGTGTGAGCAGCGGGCGGGTGACATTGTGGTGGTTCCGGACGGTTGGGGCCACGCCGTGCTCAATCTCGAGCCGAGCAGCGGCGTCGCCTTGGAGCTCAGGCTACCCGTGGACGGATGACGTCCCGGGGTTGCTGCTGCCCCGCTTAGGGTGATCGCTGACGGGCCAGCTGTCGCTTCAGGCCAGCTTTTGTGAGCACACTGATTGCCGTATCTAACGCCGTGACCTGCCTGTGGTTTGGGCTCAGCAAGAAGGCCAATGTGTCGCGGGCTATGCACAGGGGCTCCAATGCGCCGGCGTAGTCGCCCATACTCGACCTGCAGACGCCGATGTGGGCCCATGTCGACCCGACCTCATCGTGATGGTCGCCCAGCGCTGCACGCTCGATCGCCAGTGCGCGCTCGTATGCCTCCAGCGCGCCGGTGTAGTCGCCCATGCCCGACCTGCAGAGGCCAATCTGGGCCCACATCGACCCGACCTTTGCATGACCGTCGCCCAGCGCAGCACGCTGGATCGCCAGTGCGCGCTCGTATGCCTCCAGCGCGCCGGCGTGGTCGCCCATGTCCGACCTGCATTGGCCGATGTTGGCCCACGTCGACCCGACCTCGTGCTTTCGACCCGCTCAAAGCTGCCATGAGCGCTGCTGGCTGACACTGGGACGCCATGAGTGCCTGGCTCGTGCAGCCGCGTATCGTTAGGCGCAGGCCGGCCTCGGGCTCGGGTGTCTGTGGGCCGCTCAGGAGTGCCGGCGATCGGCTCGATCCTGTGGAGATCGTCCACACACTCTGCCGCGCCGTTTGTGGCCCCCGGGGACATGCGCGCGCGCAGCCGCCCGCCTCTGCCCTCAGCGCTCCATCGCGTGCATGCTCGCTCATGCCGTGCAGCACTGCCGAGGGCGGGCGCCCGCCAGGTCGCGGGGAGTGCACGTCACGCCCGCCGGCGGGGCGGGTCGGTCAGGGGACGGAGGGACGCCAGCGTGTCGCGCGCCAGCCCCGCAACGCTCGCTGCCAGGGCCTCCACGCGGGCCGCGGTCTCGTCCCTGCCGGAGCGCCCCCTGAGCGACGCCGCGGCGTCGACCGTGCGCGCGGTGTCTCTCGCGATGAGCCCCAGGCGGTCGACGCACGACTCCAGGGCCTCCCCCGCCGCCGACGCCGCCACGCCGTGCCTGTGGAGCGCCATGAGCCGCCCCGCCTTCTCCCCCAGCTCCAGCGCGAGGAGCCGGTTCGACTCCTCCAGGGCCTCCCCGCGCTCCGCGCTCGCCGACAGCGCGTCCTCCAGCAGCGACACGCGCTCCCCCCACGTCCTGGCCGCCGACGCCGCCGCCCGGGCCGCCCGCCGGTGGTCGGTCCCGAGCCCCCCCGACGACGCCACCGACGCCACCGCAGCCTCGGCCCGCTCCAGCCGGTGCGAGAGCGCCTCCGCGTCGCCCGCGCGGGCCTCGACGAGGGCGGCGTGCCGGCCCTCCGCGGCGCTCACCGCGTCCCTCACCCACTCCGTCACGGGCCCCAGCCGCCCCAGGGCCCGGATCAGGTCGTCGTCGCCGCCCGACGCCGCGGCCCCCGCCACCGAGCCGCTGCCCGCCCCCCGCCCCCCCTCCGGCCCCGCGTGCGGCGCCACCATCCCGTCCAGGGCAGCCCCGGCGCCCACGAGGGCCCAACGCAGCGCGTGGAGCCGCCCCTCGGCCTCCGCCGCTCTCTCCTCGCAAGCCCTCGCCCCGGCGTCCGACGCCGCCGCGGCCTCCCTCCTCGCCTCCCGCGCCTCCTCCCTCGCCCGCCGCGCCTCCTCCCGTGCAGCAGCGGCCTCCCCCGCCGCCTGGCGAGCCTGCGAGCGCACCCGCGCCAGCTCCGACGACGCCGCGTCCCCGATGCTCGACGCCTGCCCCCACCCGTCCTCCGCGTCCGCCAGCCGCCGGCTCAGCCTCGCCAGGTCGTCCGCGAGCACCACTTCCCTGCGCGACCCCTCCGCCGCCCTCGCCTCCGCCGCCGCCTCCGCCTCGGTCGCACGCCTCGCCGCCGCCTCCAGCTCCTCCTCCCGTGCCGAAGCGTCCCGCTCCACGGCAGCCAGGCGAGCCGCGAGCTCCGAGCACCGGGCCTCCGTCCGTCGCGCCGCGTCGGCGAGCCGCGCCGCCTCGGCCCGATGCCTGCGGTGCGCCTCCTCCCGGGCCGACGCCGCCGCCTCGGCCCGCTCCCGCCCGCGCCGCTCCGCCGCGGCCTCCTCCTTGGCGCGCTCCAGGGCCGAAACGAGCGCGGCAGCAGTGGCGCCGGCGTCGCCGTGCCCGCCACCGCCGCGCCCGAGCGCGGGGGGGGGCGGGACTGTGCCGGACTGGCGTGACGCCGCCGCCACCGCCGCAGCCGTCGCCTCGGCCGCCGCCGCGCGCTCCGCCGCCGCCGCAACCTCCCCCCGGGCGGCCTCAAGTGCGGATCCGGCCTCCGCGGCGTGAGCTGCGACGCCCTCAAGCGACGAGCGAAGCCTCGCCGCAGCTGCGGCCACCGAGGCCCCGAGGCCGGCGCCGGCCGGGAAAAACGCGCCGCGGCCCGCCCCCGGAGGCAGGATGCCCTGCCGCGACCCACCGGGCCCGCCATCGCCGGATGCGCCGTGCCCCAGCGAGCGTGAGGACGAGCGCGCGAGGCTGTGGCCGGCCTCCAGGTCCGCCAGAGCCGCGCGTAGGGACTCGGCGCCGTGGCCTGCCGCCTCGCTGGCGGACGATGCGCGGTGCTCAGCCTCGGCGAGGCGCTGGCGCAGGGCATCCGCCTCCCGCCCCGCGGCGTCAGCGCGGCGGCGCTCAGAGTCTGCCACGTCGCGCAGGCGGCCCAGGGAGGCCTTGGCGCGCACCAGCAGGCTATCCTTCTCTTGTACGGCCTTCCTGGTCTCAGAGAGCGCCACGCGCAGCTCCACGCACTCACGCTCGATTCCTGCCGTTGCTGCGGCATCGCCCCCCGCCGACCTCCGCTCAAGCTGCTCCTCCAGGTGGTGGACCCTGAGCTTGAGGTTAAAGTTGTTGCGGCTTAGCCTGTCGATATCGGCCTCCTGCTCGCGGAGCCCACGGGCTCGAGCCGGCGGGGGCGGCGGCTGGCTGGGGGAGTCCATCCGGGCGAGCCCGCACACGAGGGCCGGACCTTCCGCTAGATTGTCCCCGCGTCTGTGCGCAGCACAGGGTACCGCGGGATACGGCCGTGCTGTCTCGCGGAGCGCACGGGGGGGGGCAGAGCGAGATGATCTCTGGCGAACTGCCCGGTGCGGATGGCACGCCAATCTGAGCTTTTCAGTTGTTCCTGCCGCTCGGGCTTTCGGCCGCACTTGCCTGGCCCGCGCTTGCCCGCTGTTGTGAGCGAGCGCTGCCGGTTCATTCGTCCTCTCCGCACCGCGTTCGCCGGTGGGCTGTTGCGAGGCTGGTCGGAGGCAGGTGGAGGCTGTGAGGGAGGCAGCGACGCGAGCGCCCGTCGAGGATGGCCTCGGCTGCGGCCGGCTCACCCGCCGACGGCGGCGAAATCGTGGTCGGCGGGCTTGTGATCGGGCGGAAGCTCGGCGCTGGGGCGTTCGGGACGGTGCATGAGTGCGTAGAGACCCGCTCCGGTGAAAAGGTGAGCCGGGCGGCGTGCGGCCGCGCCTTGAGCGCAAGGGCGGTCCGGGCGGCCCAGCTGCGCCCCCTTGCACGTGTGGCGCTGCGCTTGGTGGCGGCAGCAGGTGCGCTGCGTCGCTGCTGCTTGCGGTTTCCAGCCTTCGGTCGTGCCCCGGCACTTGCCCGCGGCCGGGCAGCCATGGGTCGCCAGCCCTTTCGCCTCGCCCCGCTGCTCCAAAATCGCCCGCCCCGCAGTTTGCCGTCAAGATCCTGGACCGTCTCCGGGTCTCCGAGGTCGCCGACGTGGAGCGCGTGAGCCGAGAGTTCTTCATCCTCACCTCCATGGAGCACCCGAACGTGATCCGGCTCCACCGGGTGGAGCACCAGGGCGGGACCCTGTACCTGGTCATGGAGCTCGCGCCGGGGGGCTCCCTGAAGATGTTGCTGCGCCGTGCCGGCAAGGCCGGTTCCAACGCGGTGCGGCGGCGGCGGCGGCGGCTCAGCAGCGCTGGCGTGCCGGCGCTGGTGCCGCCGCGGGTGGCATCGGCCCCGTCGTCGCCCATCGCCGGCAACCCGGTGCGTCCCCGCCGCCCTTCGGCAGCGGCCGCTCTCGGCAGGTCGGGCGTCGGCCTCGGCGAGCCGGCGGCGCGCTGGCTCTTCCAGCAGCTCTGCCGCGCGGTGTCGTACTGCCACCGCCACCGCGTGGTTCACCGGGACCTCAAGCCCGACAACGTCCTGGTGGGGGCGGGGGGCCGCCTCAAGGTGGCCGACTTTGGCCTCTCCATCGCGGTTTCGGCGGGTGGCAGGGCCTCCTCACCCGTGGGAACGCCGCTGTACTCTGCGCCCGAGGTCCTCTTCGGGCTGCAGGACGTCAAGGAGGCGTGCGCGCGCCGGGGCGACGCCACGTGCGACGGCCGGCCTGCGTCGGGCCACCGCACCGGCTCCGAGGCGGAGGACGGGCTGTCCGGCTACGCTGCCTCTGCCGCCGACGTCTGGTCCCTCGGCGTCATGCTCTTCGAGCTCTGCTTCGGGGCTCTGCCGTTCCCGGCGCAGACACGGCGCGACCTGCGTCGCATGGTGCTCGAGCGGCGACTGGTGGTGCCGGCGCGGGGCAGGAGGCTGGTGCTCGCGCATCTGCTCGGCCCGCCGCACCCCGGGGCGGCAGGCCGGTGGGCCGAGCGCCCGCCCGGGTCGCCGTGGGACGGGGCGGCGCCCGCCGTCACCCCGGCGTTCCTGCCCCGCGCCACGGCCGCCGCCTCGTCGGCCTCGTCATCGGCTGCCGGTGCCAACGGCGTGCCGGGGCTGCATAGGGCGGGGAGCGGCGAGGGGGGCGGCGCGGGACTGCGAGGGAGCGACACCGAGGCATCGGCGAGCGACGCCTGCCCGCCGTCGCCGGCAGGTGCTGGCACCGGGGCCACCACTCCCGCGGGCGGCGTGGCGTCGCTCGCCATGCGGAAGGGCGCGAGCGGCAGGGGCTTGGCGTCCCTGGGGCGAGGCGATGGCATGCCTCCGACGTCGCCGCACTCCCTGGCCGGCGGCAGGGCGGGCGCCGCGGCCGGGCCAGTGGAGCTGGGGCGGAGGGGCCGGTCGGTGTCACAGCCGAGCCTGCAGCAGCCCCCGCATCTCCAGACCGCGGCGGCGGGGGATGACGGCGGGGCGGCGCGGACGGGTGGGAGCGTCCGTGGCATCGACCGGGACGGCGACGACGGCGACGACGGCGGCGGTGGCGGCGCTCCGACTACGATCGGCCCTCCCAGCACGGTCGCGGGGCGGGCAGAGCCGGCGGACGGCGACGCGTCGGCGAGCCGGGGTCGCCGGCCCCACAATCTCCGCGTGCAGGTGCGGAACGATGCCGCCGTGCCCGCCCAGCCGCTCCCCGCGCCCCCCGCCGCTGCCCTCCGCGACGACCTCCACGCGCCCCCCGTCATCGTCAACGTCGCCCCGAGGCAGATGTCCCCGCACCACAGCCCCACCGGCACCCCCGCGGCTCGGTCCCGGTGCTCCTCCCGCGCCGGCGACGCGCCCCCCCACGCCCTCACCGTCGACGTCGCCGAGACCTCGGCCTCCGGCCCCCTCCGCGACCTCCTCGCCTCCATGCTCGCTCTTGACCCCTCCCTCCGGCCCCCCATCGACTCCGTCCTCGCCCACCCCTGGATGCGCACCGTAGCCTCCGCCCTCCCCCACCTGGCCTCCGGCGTCTCGCTCGTCCCCACCCCAACCTCCACCACTGCCGCCTCCCGCGCCGACCCCGACGCCTCCGCCCTCGGCCTCGCCCTGCCCTCCTTCTCCGGCGCCTCGGACGGCAACGCCTCGCCCACGTCGTCCATCCTCGGCGGCGCCGAGCACCACCCCTCCTCCCGCCGGCCCCACCGCGGCACAGACCCCGACGCCGACGAGGGCACCGCCATCCTCGCGGCGCTGGGCGTCGAGGGTCCCGAGTGGCTCGCGGGCTTCGCGGCCATAGTCCTCGCCCCCAGTGAGACCTCCACCTCGGACGGCGGGGCGGCGTGCTCCGACGCGGGCAGCCAGCGATCCTGCGGCGAAGGCCGGTCCTCCGTCGGCCCGTCCGCCGCCACGGGGTCCGCGACACCGGCGGCCGGATCCGGATCCGCCGGCGCGGCCAGGGTCTCCGACGCCGGCGGCCCCGTCGACAGCATCAGCAGAGCCGAGGCCGAGAACAAGGCGCTCTACGCGAACCCTAACCTCGCGATCGACATGGACGGCGACGTCGACGTAGCCATCCCCTCGCCCGCGGCGGGCAAGACCAAGTCAGAGTCCAGGGGGCTCGGGGCGCCGTGGTCCGTCCCCGTGGCCGGGGCTGCCGTCGCCGCCTTATCCTCGTCCTCTGCGGGCGGGGGCGCCGGGGCCGCCTCCCGCCCCCGCGCCGCCACCGCCGCCGCCGCGCCGGACGACCACGGGGAGGGGCTTGTGCCCGCGGCGCCTCCCTCCCACCGCATGGCTTCGGGGCCCAGCCCGCTGCAGCACGCCCACCGGCAGGCCCTGCGGCCCATCGGGCACGCGAGGCACACCCGAGACCGGAGGGACCACGATGACGGGGCCTCGGCCCCGGCGTCTCGCGCCTCGAGCCGCGACGGCTCCTCCCGCCGCCTCCTTGGCCTCGGCCGGGACCCGTCCCCGCCGACCGTCGTTGGGGGCGTGTCGTCTGGCCACCCGCTGGACCGGGTCCGCGGCCGCGGCGCCCACCGGAGCCCTGACCGGGCCGGCGGGGCGCGCACGCTCACCACGCCCACCCGGCGGGGCGCGGCGTCGTCGTTGCTCTCCCCGCAGGAGTGGCGCGGCGGCCCGCGGACGCCGGAGTCGGCGACGGGGTCGGGCAGCGGACGGGCCGTCAGTTCCGAGCCCATGGGGGCAGTGGGTGCCGTGCTGGCTGCAGCCCGCAGGGAGGCGGCGACGGCCCTTCGCGCCGTCACGGGGCAGCACGGACGTCCCGAGGCCATGGCCGGGTCCACGTCAACGCCCAGCCTCCCAGCGGCGGCCGGCACCGGCCCGCCGGCTCAGAGGCGGCACCTGGCCCGGCTCGGGGCGGGGCGGGGCCGCCAGCGCTCCAGGCGCCGATCCCTGCCCCAGACCCTCGGTGCCGGTGCCGGTGCCGCCGTCGGCGCCTCCGCCCCCCACACGCCCGCCGAGGTCGGCGCCCGCCTCCTCCCCCTCCCCGCGGCAGCCCGCCAGCGCTCGGGTCCCCGCTCCCTCGACCACCGCCACGAGGCCTCCCAGCAGCCGCTGTCCCAGGCTGCCCCCGGGCAGCTCCCTTCCGATGCGCCGTCCCGCGCGGGGGCGGCCGCCGCCGTGCCCTCGAGAGCCCCCTCGCACGCCTTCCAGACACCGGCCATCGCGACGCCGCCCCGGCTCGGCGCCCGACCCGTGCTCCGGCACAGCGGCGCCCCCGCGCCGCAGACCGCGCCGCTCATGGCAGGCCCCGTCCTCTTCCCGTCACGCAACCCCGCCGCTGAGGCCCGGGACGCAGCGGCCATGCCCCCGCCACAGACCGCCTCCTCGCGGGCCGCCGCACGCAGGCGGCACCATCGCCCCGCCGCAGTCACCGTCGCACAGCCGACAGGCAGCACGCTCCCCCGCTCCCAGACTTCTCCGTCCCTCCAACCGGCCGGGGCCGGCCCCGACCCGGGCGGCTTTGGCACTGAGCCGCACCAAGCCCCATTTGCTGTGTCGGCCGCGACTGCCACGGCGCCCACGCACCGCGTCCTGTCCGGCACGGCGGGCGTCCTGCTCTCGTCCGGCCGCAGCTCCGGCGGCGAATCCGCCTGCACCGCCCCGCCCCAGGACACCACGGCCCAGGCTGGGACCGGCGGCCTCACCCAGGCGTCCGGCCCCCTCGCGGGCCCCCTGGCCGGCATGCTGCCCGCCATGGCCCAGCCCTCCTTCCGGAGCCGGCTGCGCCGCGTGCAGTCGGGCAAGTCGAGCGCGTCTGGCTCCACGGGAGGCGGGCCCCGCGGCACCACCCCCACCAGCGGCGCGCCGCCCCCGATGTGAGCGCCCAAGAGTGCCCTGGCGCGCTGCCTGTTTTTGCTCGGGCGGCGACCGTCGTGGCGGCGGGCGCTGTTGCGTCCCCGCCCGGGACTGGCTTCGCCTTGACCATGCGTGATCCGGCAGCGGCGCCGGAATATCCGCGCCGCGCCACCGTGCGATCGATTCGTGCTCTCAAGCGCGCCGGCGCACAAAAACACACAGATTCACACGCCGGCCGACCCGTGCCGCTCAGTGCGCCAGGATGTGAAGAGCGTCGTCGACGAGCTTGTAGCGGGAGTCCAGTGCGAGGTACGCCTGCCGCTCGAAGGCGGCCATGACGGCCTCGTCGCCCTCGCCGCCGGGGGGCAGGTCCAGCGCGAGCATCTGCCGGATGTACTGCACGTCGTCCTTGGCCGGGAGCTCCGGCATGCCGGCTCCGATCATGAGCAGGAAGAGGAGGACGATCTCGTTGCCGTGGCGCCGCAGCTCTGCCACCGCGCGCCTCGCGAGGTCGAGGAACTGGAGGAAGTGCTTCCCGGACCGGCCGCCCAGGACCTCGGCCATGGCGGGGGTGAGGACGAACGCGGTTCGCTCGCGGCGGATGCCGAACTGGTATTTCAGGTTTCCGAGGAAGTGGCCGAAGTCGATGTGGAAGAACGTGCCGTCGCGGCGCAGCATGTAGTTGTCGTTGTGGCGGTCCCCGATGCCCAGGACGTAGGTAGCGGCGCAGTAGCCGGCGAGGCTGCGCAGGAAGCGGCCGCGCGCCGCGGCGAAGCCGGCCCCGTCCTCCGGCCCGTTG
>Ga0136560_1000203_pt1 | contig 27126 bp, 6 predicted proteins | sample AntRauMeHopE1497_FD_104925 | JGI IMG/M metagenome (GOLD analysis project Ga0136560, IMG submission 104925) | Saline lake microbial communities from Rauer Islands, Antarctica - Metagenome Hop E1 #497 | ecosystem: Environmental > Aquatic > Non-marine Saline and Alkaline > Saline | place... | reverse complement strand
GGGTTCCCGATGCTCATCGCCCTGGCCACAGGGCCGGCCCTGCTGGCGCTGGTCCACGTGCTGGCACCGCCAGACTGCCTCCTGTGGTGCGAGCGTCGCGGCCGGCTGTGCGGCGGAACCGGCTGCTCCATGCTCAAGCCGTCGGGCCGGCGCGGCGCCAGGCGGGCCCACGGTGTCCCTGGGGGCAGCGCTAGCCGTGTGGCGCCGGGCACGTCCTTGCGCTTCGCCGACGAAGGTGCGAGGCTCGGCGCTGCAGCGTCCGACGCGCCCGTGGGCGGCGGCGTCTCGTCCCCGCGCGGCGGGCTCTGCTGCGGCAGCTGGTGTGCGGAGCAGCCTGCAGCGGGCACGTGGCTGTCGTCCAACACGCCGCCCGCCACGTGGTCCAGGGCGACGTCCGTCGTGCCGCGGTACCTGATGCTGTGCGTCGTGGGCCTGTCGGTGGCGGCGGCAGAGGCCGTCGGGGCCGGGTACCTGAGCTCGTCGTTCGTGAGGACGTCAACCTCGGCGGCAGAGCTGGCAGGGGACGAGCGGCAGCTCGTTGACGCACTGCTGCTTGGCACGGCGCACCAGTACGTGCGCAGCGTGGGCTTCATGCTGCTGCTTCCGGTCATAGTGGCGGCCGTGCACTTCTCTGCGGTGGTGAAGGAGGTCAGCGACGAGTGGGTCCGGTCCCACCGGGAGTCCAGGGACGCCTTCCTGCGATGGACCATGCACACGCTGCGGGGGCCCGCCTCCGTCGTGGTGTCCTCGCTCGACACGGCGACAGAGACGCTGCTGCAGGACGTGCTGGCGGCGGAGTGCTCCGCCCTGCACAGCCTGGCCTTTGAGGCGAGCCTGGGCGCCGGGGGCGCCGGGTTCGCGGCCGCTGCTGCGGCGTCGCTCTACGGCCGGTCGTCCACCAACTGGACGCCGTCGTCGGCCCACCGCGGCGCCGGCCTCGGGGGCGGAGGGCTTTCGTCTTCCTCCCCGGCGCTGTCGCCCAAGGCGGGTCCCGGCCACGGGCAGGCATCCAAGTACCGCCAGCACCCGTCCCTCCTGCAGGGCGGGACGTCGCCTGCGGTCAAGCCCGCGCCGGGTAGGTCGTCGCTGAGCGTGGCGAACCCGGACGCGCCGGGCATAGTGGCCAGCGCGTCGGTCGGGTGGTCGCCATCGGCGAGCTCCAGCTCCAGCAAGGGCTGGACGGCCGCGGAGCGCAGGAGCAGGGCCGCGGCGCGCGCCCCGGGAAGCACGCCCACGGTGCTGCGCTCGGTGCGCTCCGGGGGCATGGCCGGGTCGCAGCCCGGGCCGGCCAGGCCGTCTGCCGCAGGCCCCGACGCCGGCGCTCCCCTCGTGGACACTGGGATGTCGTTCCCCGCCACCGACGGGGCGGCCGGCGGCCTTGCAGGCCTGAGCTCGACCGTGGCGCTGCCCGGCGGCTCGACCGCGCGCACGGCGCTGTCGCGGTCGGGCCAGCACGGCTCGGAGCCGTCGCTCCGAGGCGCCCGCTCCTCCGCGGACCTGGCCCAGCACTCGTCGTCGTCCATGATGCCCTCTCCCATGGCGACGGCTGCGGGAGCCGGGCCGCCCATCCTCGAGTCGTCACTGGCGCGGCAGTGGCATGTGGTGAAGCGTCTCTCCGAGCGCGTCCGCGCCGCCGCGACGGGCGCGGGCAGGGACGGCCGCAGGTTCGGCGCCGCGCTGGGCCCGGAGGAGCTGTCAGCGGGCGACGAGGCGGTGGGCTGGTCGGACCACGTGGGGATGGTTATGGACCGGCTGGAGGCGGAGGAGGAGGACGCGGCGGGGCCGACGGTGCTGGGCGTGACGTCGAGCGCGGAGATGATGCAGGCACGGGCCGTGGCCAGCCTGCGGTCGCGCCGGCGCCTGGACGCGCTGCGGTCGGCCGTGGACAAGCTGGCCGGCGCGGCCACGCTGACCACCGTGCCCACGGAGACCCTGACCCGCCTGGCCGGCCTCTCCGCCGTGCTGGACATCCTCCGGCGCGCGTCCACGGGCATGCTGCAGACCACGGCGGTGCTGGACCGGCTGCTCGAGGTCTCGCGCGTCACCGCCGGGTCCTTTACGGTAGAGCCACGCTGGACCGACCTCGTCTCCGTCGCCCACTCCGTCCTCACGCGCCTCGTCGCACTGGCCGCCGAGAAGGACGTCGGGCTCCGCGTCACGGTGCGCGGCAAGCCGCTCCTCCTCCTCAAGCCCGGCCTCCACGCCGGGGAGGAGCCGTCGGCCGACAGCCTCGTCGTCTGGACGCCGCACAGCCACGTGTTCCGGTCCAGGGCGGGACACCCTGGCGCGGTGGGGTGGGCATCAGGCCCGGACTCTGCCGGGCGGACGTCGCAGCAGGACCCTCCCGCTGGGAACTCTGCTGGGCGGCGCGGGGAGGAGCCGGCGTCGGCGTCGAACAGCCCGCTCGGGCGCAACTGCCCGGTGCCGCTGCGGGGCGCGCTCGGAGAGGCCCTTCACGACGCGTCGGGGGGCACGATGGCCTGGACGCCGCTGCCCGCGGGCACCGCACGTCGCTGGGTGGTTCGCGGGGAGGCGGCGTCGGGCGTTGCGGAGTCACGCCGGGACGTCGGGAGCCTTTCGTTCGAGGCTGAGGAGGAAGAGGAGGAGGAGGAGGAGGAGGAGGAAGGCTCAACGGTGGAGGAGAACAAGGCCGGCGGGAGGGCCAGGCGCCGCGGGGACGCGAGCGCGGCCCGCGGTGCGGGGGCGACCCGGAGTGGCGGGACGCAGTCTAGGAGCGGGACTGGCAGCCACAACGAGGCCGGCCGCGGCTCCGGCTCCCTGGCCGCGCCTCCCGACGAGACCCTCGGGAGGGGGTCGCGGCGCAACGAGTCCCTCGGTGACGTGAGGATGTGGGCTCCCAGCCTGGCGGCGCGGCTGGACGAGGCGCGGGTCCTCGATGCGATGTACAGCGTCGCGCTGGCCGCACTGGCGCGGGCGCAGGCCGGAGGGACCGTCCGCGTCGAGCTGGCGCTGAAGGACATGGACGAGGCGGCGAACGGGGCGGCGGCGCCGCGGCACCGGCGGCAGGCCGCGTGGGCATCGACGCTCCGCACGGTCAGCCACGCGGCCAAGAGCAGGCGGGAGCTCCAGCTGACGCTCGAGGCACAGTGCGAGGGTGACCGGTGGCGGCCGGCGGCAACGGCGGCCTTCACACCCTTCGCCGAGCTGGCGACCGGCACCGCGACGGCCGAGGCTTTCGCGCTTGGCCTGGACCTGGCGCTCGCCACCGCGAGGGCGACGGCGCGGGAGATGGGCGGGAGCGCCGGGGTGACGTCACGCCACATGGGGGGCGACGCGGTGTATGTCTTCCGGGCCAAGTGCCCCGCGACGCGGTGCGACCCTCCCCCGCCGAGGATGAGGCAGCTGCCGCCCCCCGGCAGCCCGCCCACGATGCCCGGCTCGTCGAGCGTCGCGGATCTGACGCGTCTGCCTGCCACGGCCGTGTCCTCCGCCGCGTCGCTCGCGTCCCCCGGGGAGTCGTCGGGGCGGCGCACCGTCCCCACCGCCGACGGCTCGGGCGGCGGCATGTCTATGGAGGCCATGCACCCTGGCGCGGCGGCCGGGCGCGACGGCGTGTCGTTCGCACGCCGGCTGGCGACGACTCGGGACCTCGACGCGGAGCTGCAGGGCACGCACCGGCCGCCGGCCGCCGGCGGGACGGCGAAATCGTGCGCGGCGCCGGCCGACGGGGCAGAGAGCCAGGGCCCCAAGTCCACGGCGTCGCGGCCCAGGGGGGAGGGCCGGTCCAGCACCGCTGACGGCTTCACGAGCCTCGCGACGATCGACGACGACACCAAGGCCGAGGCCGGCGAGCCGGGGTCGGCCAGCCCCCGGGGCGGCGCAGCGCTCGCCGCCGGTCGCTTGCCCACGGCCGTGGTGCGCGGTGGCGCGGCCAGGGGCAGGCCGCAGCTCATGCCCCCGCTGGTCCAGCTGGTGTCGGCGGGCGCCTTCGCGCGGTCGCGGCGCCCGTGGTCGCTGGTCGGCCACCCGATGCCCCGCGTGCTGCTGGTGGACGACGAGGTGTCGGTGCTGGAGAGCATGAGGCGCATGCTTTCGGTGATCGCGCGGACCATGAACGAGGGGTGGGGGGTGCGTCTTCGGTTCTGCGGGGACGAGGCGCTGCTGGTGAGGCGGTGGTCCGACGACGGCTCGTACACGGTGGACGGTATGTTCGAGGAGGAGGACGACGGGGACGACGACGGGGAGGCCGGCGGGACGGAGGAGGAGGAGGACGGCGGGAGGGGCAGCGGCGTGGGCAGGGGTACCCCGAAGAGCGCGAAATCGGTGTCCGGGCGGAGTGGCGGCCCCAGGCGCCCGTCGCGGATGGCGGCGCGGCAGCTGCGGGCGAAGCGGCGAGCCAAGCGGGACGCAGAGAGGAGGGTGGCGGCGCAGCGCCGGCGGGCTGACGCTGCGGCGCAGGAGGCACTGGAGCGACTGCAGGCATCGGGGCCGGCGACGCTGACGTCTGGCGACTTTGAGCGGTTCCCGTGGCTGCGCCGGTGGCGCCCGGATGCCATGGTGGTGGACCTAGCGACGTCGGGGGAGGCGGCCATGTGCGCGACGAGGGCGCTGTCGCTGCGCGGAGCGGGGGGCCTGCCGCCGCCGAAGCTGCAGCGGCTCAGGCCCGGGGCCACGGGCGCGGAGGGCAGCTTCCTGGTGTCGTCGCGGACGTCGGCGTCGGCGCGCGGGAGGGCCGCCGAGGAGGCCGAGCACGCGTCAGCGGCGACGGGCGGGGTGGCGGCGGACCACGATTCGAGCAACTTCTGGGACCTGGTGGTGCTTGACCTGAAGATGCCGGGGCTGCAGGGGCCGGAGACCGCGCAGGAGATGCGGCGGGGCGGCTTCACGGGGCTCATCCTGGGCCACACGGGGAACGCGGTGGACGCGGACCTGGCCAGGATGCGGACGATGGGGGCGGACGCCTGCCTGCGGAAGCCCGCGACGGCCGACGACGTCCGGCCCTTCTTCGCCTCGGCCCTCGAGCGGCGCAGGGACGCGCTGCTCGACGCGGGGGAGGCCTGATCTTGAACTGGAACTGGTCTGCGTGTGTGCGGCGGCTTGTGAACGGATGTGAAAACGGCACGGCTTGACGGTTCGGCTGCACCACTCTCGGGCCGCGTCCGCGCCCGGCCGCGAGGCACCGCGGGGCCCATGGAAAGCGCGGTCGAAGAGCACCTGTTGCGTGCTGACGAGGCATCCAGCGAGCGCTGTGTGCGGTGCGGCGGCCTGAACGTCTATGGCCGCCGCGCGATCCGGGTCCTGTACCGCGACTGTTTCCGGTGCGGGACGCCGCTGCGGTCGCCCTGGGAGCTGCACGGCGCATTCCCCCCGGCTGCGCTTTCCGCGCCCCGAGTGAGCGTGGTCTGGGCGAGGCTCAGGAGGTTCGACACCCACGACGGCGCGATGGACTGCACGGCGGCGCTTCGCGCCCGGTGCGCGGGATGGAGCGGTGCGGCAGCAATTGTGGGGGTCACCGAGGACGTCCGGGAGATGTGCGGCGGCGACCCGGCGCCGGGGGTGCCCAAGGTGCTCGAGGCCCGCTTTTCCGTCGGGGGAGGCAGGATCATCACGCGCACCTGCCGGCTCGCAGGTGACGCAAGGCTTGCGGAGCCGTTGAGCGTCTCCGCTGAGGACTGGAGGCAAGACAGGGACGCAACCGGCACGGAGGACAGGGCGGCCTCGCGCCGCATCCACGTCGTCGCGGCGTCAGTGGGCGATCCTGCCAGCCCTGCCGGCGCTGCTGACGTCACAGGTGTGGTCCAGGCACATGTAGACGGCCATGGCTCCGGTTTTCGGCTCGAGATCGGGCGGGCGGCGCCCTGGCTGCCCGACCCGCTGCCTGGCAGGCCCAAGCAGCTGCGGGTGCGCTACCGCTGCTGGGCGAGGGATCTCGAGGTGTGTGCGGGCGTCGAGGCAGGATCGGGAGCGGCGCTCGCGCCTGTGTCCATGGGAGCCGCTGCGGAAAGCCGCGCCGGCGAAGGCGCTGCCACCCCATCAAGCGGCGATGGGGCGGCAGCGCGCAGCTCTGCCGCAGGCCGGCCGCCCGGCTCGACGGTTCTGCGCTCTGCGCCGCTGACCGGCAGGTTCCCCGTGTACGCTGGGCACGATGAGGGCGGGGACGGGGCGGCTGGATCTGCGGCGCACGGCGACTCTGCTCGGGCCGGCGACGGTGACGGCGGTGCGGGGGGCATTGTCTTGACGTCTCCCCTCCGCGTGCTGTCACCCAGGCTCCGTCCCCGCCTGAGGGTGGTGTCGGCGTCGTGGGGGCATCCGACGCAGCCGTCCGGTGCGTACGACGTGACGCACAGAGTCGCGTCGATGGCGTTCGAGCTCTGCGGGGCAGACCCGGAGCCCCCGGCTCACGGCTCTGTCCGCTGCGTGCCACACCCAGCGGACGAGGACATCGTGCGAAGCGCGGACCCCGCGTCCGCGGCCGACTCATCCTGGTCTGCCGGGCTTAAGGGCGCGTGGGTGGCGGGAGGAGCAGGCTGGGAGCCCCGCGCGGACTGGCTCTCCATCGCCCCCTCTACCGACCTTCACTCCGTGCTCGGCGACCCCTTCCGGACCCTCGGGAAGGTGCTCAGCATCGCGTTCCGGCTCGCTCCGAGGCCCGCGGCATCGCGCGCGGTGCTGCGCCAGGGCAGGCTGCTGCAGCCAGTGACGCTGCGGTCGCCCGTCGTGGGGCCGGCGCTTCAGGTGGCAAGCGCGATCATGCAGCCCGCCTCGCCGTCGGCTCTGCCCGTCGACGTCTCCGCACCGCTCAAGGAGCTGCTGGAGATCCAGGGCGGGTTCCAGCTGCGGGTTGGCGGGGCGGACGACGCGCTGGCACTGCTCGGCCTCGGGCCCGGCGCAACACTCCCGGGGGAATGCACGGCGCCGGCGAAGCCCGTTGCGGCAGGCGTCAGGCCGGCTGGCACGGAGGAGCAGAGACCAGACGCGCTGCGCCCGACACCCGCAGCGACGGCAAGCGCTCGCCCCGAGCAGCACAGGCGCGGGATGCTGCGAATGCGCGCGACGCCGCTGGGTGACAGCGGGAGAGCAGCTACCACTACCTCGGCCCGAGCACGGTCGGCGGCGCAGCAAGCGCCGCTGGCCTTAGCCCCGGCAGATCCCATAGCACCGAGGTTCGCATCGGGGTTCGGCGGCGCTGCTACCAGCGCTGTGGCGGCAAACGGCTACTACCGAAGCAAGGTGGACGACTCTGCCCTGCCGCTGTCGTTCGGGAGGACTGGTGCGATGCAAGAAACGGCACGCCTGGTCGCCAGCAAGCCTTGGGGGGACGACGGGCTGCGGGCTCTCGGGACGATTGATGCCGATGGGGAAGAGGGCGCGGTGGCTCGTCGTCTGATGGGCGCGGGCGGAGGTGGCAGAGGTAAGTGGCATACGCTCAAGCTCGAGCTGTTCTCTGGCATGCGCAGGTTGCGGGCGAGCAGGGCTATCGCGGCGGGCTCAAAGTCTTTTTCTGGTGCTTCACTCAGAAGGCTACTGCCGGATGGGGTTGAAAGCGGACCACTCTCGGTGATCTCGGACTTTGCAATCGGGACGGGCGCTGATCCGGCACTATTGATCCATCGCGCGACCATTACGCCTGAAGACGGGGCCGCGGATCTTCGTGCTCGGCTTGCCAACGAGCAGCGAGCGACGGCATCGGACCTTGGATCATCTGCTCTCGCACCAGGGTTCGGTGCAAGTAATGCCAGGCCACCTGCAAGACCACCAACCGTCGTTGATGTGTCGCAGGCGCTCCGGGCTGCTTGTAGGATGACCCGGGACGGTCTGCAGCTCCACTTACCAACGGGCATCGACCTCACCAGGTGTATCGGACCGGTGCCTTTTGAGGGACGGGACCGAGCCATTGAGGTTCACTGGACAACACCCAACGTGGTTGGAACCATCAGGGTTGCCAACATTGTTCCTGGCCCACTTGGATGCCATATTCGGTTGGGGTGGGCTCCTCCAGCCGAGAGAGTCCGATCGATGAAGATGGCCCAGTCGGTCATCCCTGGCTGCCTCGGAACGTCTGCGGTGATTGCTCGGGCGGGTCCTGATCGTGAGGGCGCGGTGTTTCTGCCGCTCGCCGCTCAGTCGGTCATGGCCGATGGAATCGGGAACATTGAGTGAAGCTTGAAATCACATTGCCCGGTTCCTGACTTGACAAATTGAACCGCACTGTAATGAGCCCAAACCAATAGAACGTCAAGGAGATTCACATGCAGACTTGGTTTCGGCCAAGCGTCGAACATTCGATCAGGGTGTATGCGTTGTGCTGTAGTGGCCCATGTAGTGCCTGAAAAGACAGCAGAATGTTGGCGCAGAAGTTGTCCAAACATGTGCGGTACAGGTGATCGGGGGATGATGATGGGCACGGAGCATTGTCAGCACAACCGCACTATCACGATCCTTATGCAGCTTTATGCTCGAGGTCGAGTTGGGAGCATATAGCGGCTTGGCCTTTGATATTCGGTGTGTGCGCGATTTTCGCCGAGAGGATATGGACTTGCTTGTATTGGCGAATGAAAGGCGGCGGAGAGTGACACAATTACGTGGTGTTGACGATGTCCGAGTCCACGCGCACACGCTACGAAGCATCATGCAAGAAAGCAGGTATTCGCTAGAGAATCCCATCGATGCTTAGGGAGACCTGCCTCAGAGCCATGGCAGGACCAGGAGGGAGCAGCGGCAAGCCGACAAGGTCCATGTCTTCGTCGGGGTCGTCGTCGATGCCAGGAAGCGGCGGGAGCGAGTGCGGCACCATTGGTGCCAGCGGGTCCAGGACGGGGGTCGCAGGCACGTCCGCAAGCGGGCTGCACTCGGGGAGGAGCTCATCGAGCGCCGACTGATGAAGTGTCGGCTCAAGGAAGCAATCGGGGCCAATCGCGTCCATGTCAAGTGCAGTAGGTGCCGTGCCAGTCATGCGGGGGGGTGCAGAGGGCTCGCAGCCAAGCGGCCCGGGCACCTCGGCCAGCTCCAGAGCAGGCCGCTTCGCCGGGCTGCCGCCGTCCATCCAATCCGTGTCGGACGACCCTGCCGCAGAGCAGCGCCCAGCCGTCGCTTCGGTATCGTCGCTTTCGTCCGATGCCTGCTCCATTCGCCGCTTGGGGCGACGACGGCGCTCCTCTCTTGTGAGCCGGCGAGCCTCGCCGGATGAGGTGGAATCCTCTTCGGAAGCCATCGTGCGCACGATCCTTGCCGCCGTGCGCGAGGCGACCTCTCGCTCAGCAGCTCGGCCGCGCGGGAGGATGTTGGTGTGAGCACGGTCCATGAGATCAGCCATCACGTCTGCGCCATCTGAGCCCCGGGCTGACTGCCCGGTGGCAGGCGGCGGTGGGGGCGCAACCTGCTCGGCAGCAAGCGGAAGCGACAGGCCGGCCAGCAGGGCCCCAAGGTCCTCCCCCGTGGACTTGCAATGCCGTCCGGCGGCGGTGTCGAAGGCCTGCCTCCAGAGGTCGCGCTCCGCGGACAGCGCAGCCACTTGGTTCTGAAGGCCGTTGATGTAGGCCCGCTGGCGCTCCCGGTGCATCTGGGCGGACAGTCGGTTGCGAATGAGCCTGCGTTGGGACAGTCAAAGACAATCGCAGCGCGTTGGTGCCATTTTGACACAGAGGGTCGGTGCACCTTGAGCGCATGAGGCCTGATGATGAATCGGGCGCTGGAAAACGACAAGCATGCCGCGAAACATGGCTGAGTTGCACGGCTGACGGCTTTGTGACGTACGCGAGGCTGGCCGCTTTGGCTCACCTGCGCTGCTTCTTGGCTTCCTTCGTGTCCTCATGGGCCGATCCAGCGGCATCATCCTTGCAAAAGGTGCTTTGGCGAGGCATGGCTGTGTCTGCGACGTCTGGGGGTGGCACTAGGGGGCTCCTGTCAGGCATGGCGCAGGCGATGATGCCACGTGCCACGTCCGTCACAGTCCTGCTCGCCACCCTCACGCTTTGAGATCACGCGAGTTGGTCACAGGGAAGCCCGGGCCAGCCGACGAATGCGATCAGGCAAAGGGTTGGGGCCCTCCCTGAGGAGTGTCACGCCGCGGGCGTCCAACGCGGGCAGCGCGCTTCGGGGGTCGAGGTCGGAACAACGTGGAACTCGGTCGAGCTTCGATAGTCAGCATAGTTTAGCACGAATGTACACGCCATTACCCTAGCCCACTCATCGCCGCCAGCCCACCCACACGGTAGGCGCGGACCCATGCCCCAGGCCGCAGCAGCAGTGCTCATGCTGGTTGCAGCAGCTGCTGCTGCCGGGCCTGCGGCTGACGTTTCCGCGGTGAACGCGTGGGTGGACGCAACCAAGCAGGACGCAGGGCTCATCCGCCAGCTGGTCACGTCAGGGAAGACCGCCGCCGCAAGCTCCAAGCTTGATGAGGTGAGGAGGTCGAAGTTGGCTGTGCTTTTCGTAGCGATGCTCAAACGGCGAACGCAGGACTGTCCAAATCCGGCGGCCTCGGCTTACCTGCGCAGATTGTGTCTCGTGCCACAGCCTTCAAGGCCTCGCTATCCCCCAAGAGCAGCGTTCCAGGCGGGGTCGAGACTTTGACTTTTGACACCGGGGCGTCGTTCGAGATGTCGACGACTCACGAGCCGAAGCGCTGCTCCAGGCGTGCTGACCGCGGCCACCGTGTGCGCATTCACTACATCGGGAAGCTTCTCAAGACCGGCAAGACCTTCACCTCTAGCTTTCACACTGGCAGCGTTCCTTATCGTATGGTGGTGGGCGACCCGAAGGAGCTGGCAGCCTGGAACAGAGGCCTCGTCGGTGCATGCCCCGACGAGCGCAGGCGCATCGTGGCACCATGGAACGATGCTTACGGCAAGGACGGCGACACGAAGCTCGGCGTTCCCCATAAGGCCGACGTGGAGTTCTTCGTCGAGGTCGTCAGCGTCAGCGAGAGGCCGGTGCAGCGGCAGCCAGACGAGCTGTGATATTCCACCAGCAAAGCAATAGTACGCCACACACTTGCAGTCAATGTTACACAGCGCGAGCGCGGGGGGGGGATGGGGGGGCTGTCACTCATTCGTCATCGTCACCCTCATCGGGCGCCGGAGGAAGCGGTTTGAGCTCAAAGTCGTCACCCCCAAACCGGTCCATTAGTCTCTGCGCACCAAGATGCAGTACAATCAGGCCGGGACGCTGCCTTGGCTTGGCAGACACGTCCGAGGCCAAGCTGCGAATCAGCCAGGGCTCACCTTGTGCTCTTCCTGCAGCTCAAACCGCCGCTCTGACATTGTTTTGACCTGCTTGTCCATTCGCTCGTATTTTTGCCCCACAAACTGCGCGCTAAGGCTCGGCTGGGCCGTGATTCCACCCAAGCAAGCAATCGCGGCCGCGATAGCCGCGTAATATCTCACCAGCTGCAGGCCGAGCATTCCGGCAACGCAGAACACCACAAGCGGGACCCCAAACTTGACGGCCCTGTTCATCGTGGGCCTGGACGTGAGTGAGTCTGATGCGCTGGACGACAAACTCACCGCAGCTGCTGCTCTGCCTCGCGTTGTGTGATGGCAAGGCCCCCACAGCGCCCTTGAGCACGACTTATCACTCGTCAGAGCAGTGCAAAGGTTGCACACCAGCAGTCCGGCGTAAGCCAGTGCCCAAGCCCTCCCGGCCCCGCCTCAGCAAGCCGTACCCCTGCAGACGACCCTCCCGGTTGCGCGGGCCGCCGTCGTTTCGCCCAGCCAGGCGGAGAACGCGGTCCAATTCATCCAAGGTGGCGCTGGGTGTGTTGCATTCTCCTGCAGCGAGCAGCAGCAGAAGTCACCACACTCAGTCGCCCGAGCGCACGTTGGGTCGGCCGTCATCAATGGAGCAGGGGACCAGCCCCGCGTCCAGGGCGTCGGCCGCGTCGAGCGCTTTCACCACTGGGAGCCCCGTGTCGGCAGCTAGGTCCCGCCTCAAGCAGGCAGCGTTGACTGTGGTGTCACAGCTTAAGCCGCCGACGAGTAAGGCCTCCGCGCAGTGGGACCTTCTTGTCCGCGTTGCCACTGCACAGAAGCTGGCTCGGCAGGCGTCAAAGTCTGCATCTGATGTTGAGATGCGGATCGCAGCGGATGCTGAGATCGGCAGCGAACGGCTGAAAGTCTCCACGGTTGCCGAGACAGCGGAGCAGCCTCCAGTGGCCATGACCATAGCAGAGAGCAAGCACGATGCTGCTGCAAGCACCAGCAGCTTCCAGTGGTCGGGGCACAGCGGGCGCAGCCCGGCTTCCAGCCAATGGCCCGAGTCTGACGTGGAAGAGCCGGCTGTGACCAAGGTGCTCAGCCTCACCCTTCCCAGCCAAGCTGCTGCAGATCGAGCGGCACAGCTTGCGGCTGGCCGTGCGCGGCGCTCTGCCGTAGGCAGCGGCCCGCTTCCCATCCCTGCGTCTGCACGATGGATGCTCCGCCACAAGCTGGTCTCCGCCGAGGCCAGGGCGCTGGCGATGCTCAGGTCAGATGGCCCCACCACCCCATGCACAATTCCAGACGAGCAAGCCTCGCCCCAGCCTCGCGGGGTGCCGCTCTACAGCGCTCCGGCACCATGGGCCACCAGTGCTTCGCCCGCGACTACCAGCCTTTTCTCCCCTGATGTGGTGATTCGGCCTGCTGCTCAGTCATTGGCCTCCCAATCATGGAGTGACTCCACGGACATGTCCTCGCCTCTGACTTCGGAGCCCTTGGAGGGTGGGCTCGCTGCCCAGGCCGACGAGCGGGCCATACCTCTCCCAGGCCGACAAGTTCGATTGGAGCCACCCCCAGCAGAACGGCCAAACCGGGCTCAGCGCCAAAGGGGCACGTACGCTGTGGTCCGACTCCCTCGCAAGGACACCGCAGCCACTGGTCTGGCAGCCTCGGCTGGGGCACCGCCTCATGACGTTGAAGGCCCCTCCAGCGCGCAGGCAGCCGACGACTCATCCTCAACGTCCGCCGAAAGCGACGACGACCAGGGAGCTACTCCTGGCATGAGACCCCGGCAAGATCGAGGCCGTCACCAATCACAGCCAAAGAATGCCTGCAATAGCATCCCTCGGGCCGACCTTCACAGCACCACCGTCGCGACGGTACCGCCGGCATCCGAGCCGCGCACGTTGATCACTCGAGCCGACCGAGCCCTGCAGAACGATCCCAGCGCAACGACGCTCGGCGAGGGGCTTCCGCAGGGCGAGGGCGGCGCGAAGGACGAAGCTTTCGCAGCGAATCAGCTGGGCTCAGCGCTCGGTGCATGCGTCAAGTCGGTGAAGACCAGGGTCCGGGCGAATGCTGGTCATCCGGAATGGAGGCTCGTGGTCGGCGACGGGCGGAGGGCTGCAGCCGTCGCTGTCAAGGCCGCTGGAATGCGGGTGCAGCTTTTCGCCCGCTGCTCGGAGCTTCAAGCAAGGATGATGGGCTGGAAAGGCAAGCTGTCCAAGCCCGGCGACGAAGTCACGTTGCCGCTGCAGCTTTACGTCGACGCTTCCACTCGAGCCCGGGTGATCAAGGCCGATCCGTGCCAGTGAAGAGCGCCACCCCATGATGCCAGCGAAGCGGCGCCGATTTGGCCGCGCGCCACTGCCACACGCGGGGGCCTTCAGGCAGAGGCGTGACTTTCCACGTCCGCCCTGCAGCCAGACAGCACCCACCTGACGCCGCGCGGCACCAGACACCAGTCCCCCAGCCCCAGGCAAGCGTCCTTGGCCTGCGGATCTGAAGGCTGGCGGGAATTGCGATGTGGGCCGCCCTGCTTGTGGCACTGGCCATGGCAATGACGGGCGCGGCAGACTGTGAGCTCGTGCGGACCATGCTGCCCCGCTGCCTGGGCGCCTCCTCCGTCATTTTCTGGCGCACCACCGCGGCTGGCCGTACCATGATACTGGTGGCCGCGAGGGGCTCGCTCATGGGGTGCTGTTCACGGCCGCGAGAGCCGCCCGAAGCTGCTCGCGGAGCGACTTCGGTGCGCACCTTGACCTCGCCACGATCGGCCCGTCAAGCTCTCCCGTGGCGAAGCTTCCTATGCGGGGCAGCGAGCGCAGCCACCACGTTCCACACGCCCGCCGAGGGCAGCCGCCGTCGGCCTTGCGTGGGAACTAGCGGGCTTGACGTTGAATGCTGACGCGTTTTGTTTCCGTGCCTCCGCTGACCCCGTGCTTGGCCCTCGCTCGGTTTCCTCGCCCGCAGCTTCGGGCAAGTGCGACTCTGGATACACGTACCTGTCGTCCTCAAAGAGCTGCTACCGGTACGTGCACGGTCAGCGGACTTGGGCTGATGCGCAGACGTTCTGCGAGGACGAGGGCGCCTTCCTCGCCACGGCGCGCGACTCCGTCGAGGCTTCCTTTGTTTGGCAGCTGTGCAAGCAAGGCGGCCGCGAGTGCTGGATCGGCCTCACCGACCAGGCCAGCGAAGGATCCTGGGTCTGGACGACGAGCCCAACGTCGTCGGCGGGCGTGCCGTGGTCGGCGACGCAGCCGGACAACCAGAACAACCAGGATTGCGCGCAGATGTGGCAGCTTTCCGGGAGCGTCGCGGCGGTGAACGACGCCGCGTGCACGGATACACTGTCCCACGTGTGCAAGAAGCCGGAAGGCTGCCCTCCTGGAAACTTGAAGCGCGGGTCGACGTGTGTTCCGTGCCCCGTGGGCACCTACTCTTCTTCGGCGAACTTTCTCTCCACCTGCACGCCGTGCGGTCCTGGCCGCTACGGCTCCACCACGGGCCAGAAGGAGGCTACCTGCACCGGAGCCGTCTCGGCGGGACACTTCAGCACCGGCAGCGCCACGTCGGCCACCCAGAGCCAGTGCCCCGCCGGGCGGTACGCCTCCGTGACGGGCTCGACGAGCGCGCAGTGCGAGGGCCCCATCGCGGCCGGCTACTACGGCGCGGCCGGCAGCACCACCGACAAGCCCTCGGGCAAGCAGTGTGCCGCGGGCCGGTTCGGGGGCATCGGGCAGACTTCAAGCCAATGCAGCGGGCCTTGCGACGCCGGGTACTGGTGTCCCTTGGGCAGCGTGTCGTCTCAGGCAAACGCGTGCGGCGGGGCGAGCAGGTTCTGCCCCTCGGGCTCTGCGGCTGCCTCGACCGTGAAGTCAGGCAGCTACACTAAGCCCGAGTCGGGCAACACGCGGTCGTCCGAGGCCGTCTGTGAGGCGGGGTGGTTCTGCTCCGGCGGGTCCCGGTCCAAGTGTCGCGCCGGCTACTTCGGCGCGTCCACGGGCCGCACTTCCGACACGTGCGACGGGAAGTGCGACGTGGCCGGGTTCATCTGCCCCGCCGGGTCCACCAAGAAGACGCAGGAGGCGTGCGGGGAGGGACAGACGGACCCGGCGGACTGGTACTGCGCCGCTGGGGCCACGACCCGCACGCAGGTCTCCGCCGGGCACTACTCCACGCCTCTCGCGTCCCCGGTGTCCCAGCGGTCCGGGCAGCAGACCTGCGAGGCCGGCTTCGCCTGCTCCAAGGGTCTCCGCGAGCCGGACATCGCGTTCACGGGCCCGGGGCAGCTGTGCACCACGCCGGACCTGTCGGCGGGAGCCTCGCCTCACGACTACCTCGGGGAGCTTGAGGTGCCCGAGCGCTCCGTGGCCGCGGCGCTGGCGACGGTCGGCGTCAAGTCCGTGGTTGGCACCCCCGTGTACTCAATCAGAAGCGAGCACGCGGCCACCTCTTGCACGGCCGTCGCCGGGCAGGGCGCGGGCTCGACCGGCCACCCGTTCCGCGTCGTCAGCTCGTCTGCCACGGCGCTGGCCCTCGGGGTGAAGGCTGGCGCGGCTCTCGACTTCGAGGCATGCTCCCTGTACCGCCTCGTCATCTCTGCGACCAGGGCGGGGACCACCGCCAAGTGCACCGTCACCGTCCGCGTGAGGGACGTCAACGACCCGCCGTACTTCCTCGACGAGCGCGGGGCCACCATCACCTCCGCCTCGCGCACCGTGCCCGAGGGCAGCGACATCAACACGCTCGTGGGCCTCCCCGTCACGGCGGGCGACCAGGACGCAGGCCAGGAGCTCCGCTTCTCCATCGCGGAGGGCGACCCCAGGGGCGCGTTCGCCATCGGAGCGTGCTCTGGCCAGGTCCACGTGGCGACGACCGACGGCAAGGCGCTCCTCGACCACGAAGCGGACGGCCCCACCGGCGGCCGCAGCCCCCACTTCCGCCTCGTCGTGACGGTGCGCGACAACGCGTCGCCCACGAGGGCCGAGGTCAACCTCACCCTCTCGGTCACGGTGTCCAACGTCGACGAGCCGCCCTTCTTCACCAAGGCCGCCTACTCCCTTGCCGTGGATGAGAACAGCCCCGCCGGCACGGCAGTGGCCCCTGCGGCGGGCTTCACCGCCTCGGACCCCGACGGCCCGTCGTCGACGCTGACGTGGACGCTGACCTCCCTCGACGGCGATGGTAGCGGCGGCACGGCCCCCTTTGCCATCGGCGCATCGACCGGCCGCGTCACCGTTGCAGGCGGTGCGAAGCTCAACTTCGAGCGCCGCTCCTCCATGCGCGTTCGCGTCACCGTCACGGACGGCGTCTTCGCGACCCGCCTGGATGACGTCATCACGGTGAACGACGTGAACGACCCTCCCGTGTTTACCGGCAAGGACTTGTTCGGCGGCGTCGTGCGCGGTGCCGTGGACGAGGGCGACCCCGCCGGCACCCTGGTGGTTCGACCCGAGGCCGCCTCGACCGCCGGGTTTGAGGCCAGCCTGGAGCTCACGGCGACGGACGAGGACGCCGGCGCCGGCGCGACCGTGACCTGGGGCGTGGAGCGCACCAACACCGCGGCCGTGCCGTTCGTCGTGACGACCACCCCGGTGGGGAGCCGCGTGGCGCTGGGCTCCGCGGTCGGTGCCTCCGGCCTGGACTTTGAGACGCTCCGCGCGGCTGCTGCCTCGCGCCCGTCCTGGTCGCTGCGCCTCGACACGTCCTCCAACCCTTCAGTGCCCGTCCTGGCCTTCAACGTCACGGTCTCGGACGCGAGCGGCGCTACGGCGCGCGTCCCGTTCCTCGTCACCATCCGGGACGTCAACGAGCGGCCCGAGATCCTGGGAGACTCGGGAGCCGCGGCGCCCGACGCTTCGGCGGGCACAGCTGCCGCCGGGCTGCGCCGCGAGGTGCCCGAGAACGCCGCAGCGGGCACCCCTGTCGCCGTCGCGGGATTCGGCTTGGCGGTTGCCGCGGCGCTCGCTCAGGGCGGCGCCGGGCTGTCGGCCGGGGGGCTGAGCCTCGCCCGCCACTGCGCCGTGAACGCCAGCGACGTCGACGTGGGTCAGGGCATGTTCTTCACCCTGGTGCCCGCCGGGCAGGGCGTCGGGCCCCCGGCGGCGGCGACGCCTGCCGGCCTCTTTGACGTCGACCGCACCACGGGCGTGATCCGGGTGCTCCGCGCCCTGGACCGGGAGGACACGTCCGCCGGCGGGCCAGTGTACTTTGTCCGCGTCAGGGCCTGCGACAACGGCTCGCCGTCCCTCTGCGACGAGGCTGACGTTCGCATCGAGGTGCTTGACGTCAACGAGCCGCCGGCGGTGGCCAAGGCCCAGCTCTACACGCTCCGCGAGAACGCGGCGCCGGGGACCGAGGCAGCAGCGGCGGGCATCGCCGGCACCCCCGTGGCGGTGTCAGACCCCGACGCTGGTGACACGGTGCGCTTCTCCATCGTGACTTCCATGCTTGACATCAACGGCACCGGCTCCACGCCGCTATTTGTCGTGGGCCCGACCTCCGGCAAGCTTGCCGTCGCTCCCGGCACCGCCGTGGCCGACATCTGGACGTCGCCTCTGAGCTTTGAGTCGACGCCTCGGGCCAGGGCCTTCCCGGTCCTGGGCGCCGCCAGCGCCCCGGCAGAGTCGCGCGCGACCGGCAACTTCTTCCGTGTCGTGGTGCGGGCGTGCGACTCGGGAGCCAACGGCAGGGTGCTCTGCGACCAGGCGACGGTCGTGGTGGCGCTCACGGACGTCCAGGAGCCGCCTCGCGTCGTGGCCGGCCAGTCGCGCAGCGTCACCGAGCAGTCTCCCGCCGGGACCGCCGTCGGAGCGACCCCGCTCCGCGCCGAGGACCAGGACGCGGGTCAGACCGCCTCCCTGCGCCTGTTTGACGTCACGTCACCGAAGTCGGCGCTCTTTGCGATTGCCTCCACCGGCCACGCCACCCTGAGGAGCAGCGCGCCGACGCTGAGCCTCGGTGAGACGGCGAGGCCAGAGACGCTGCAGGTCGTCGCGACCGACGGCCTCCTGAACAGCACCGCGGTGGCCGTGACGCTCGTCGTGGCAGCGGAGAACTTCCGCCCCGTGGTGCAGGCCGCCTCCTTCAGCGTGCCGGAGGACGCCCCCGTCGGCCGGCTGGTCGGCACCATCTCGGCGACGGACAGCAACGCCGGTCAGGTCCTGACGTACTTTGCCGACGCCTTCGTGCCCTCGGACGGGAGGAGCCTCTTCACGGTCGACGAGGCCACGGGGGCTGTCCGCGTCGCCGCGCCGCTCGACCACGAGACCCTGTCGAGCGTCGTCATGACGGCTCTCGCGCAGGACGACGGCCCGGGGAACAAGCAGGGCAGCGCAACGGTGACCATCGCCGTCACGCAGGTCGAGGAGGCGCCCGTCGTCACCGGCCCGCTCGCCCTGGTCGTGAACGAGACCACGCTCGCGGGCGAGGGCCCGCTGCCCGTGCCGCCGCTCGGCGCCGACGCCGCGGCCGTCGGCGCCGTCAGGCTCTTTGAGCCGCTCGGCGCCACCACTGACTCCCGCTGGCGCGCGTCGGGCTCTGTCGCCGGCTCCACCGCCCCGGGGTACTCCGCCGTCGGGTACCACTGGGTGGCCACCGACGCCCCGATGCAGGCGCGCATCAACGCAACCGACGAGGACGCAGGGCAGGCCGCCACGCTCCGATACAGCGCTGCGCCTGTGGCCCGCGCTGGCGGTGCAGGCGGGTACACGACCCAGGATCTCGCCGAGTGGGGCCTCGCCGCCTTCCCCGTGGCGGCCCACCCCACGACGGGTCGCCTGGCGCTTGTTGCCGGCGGCATTGACTTCGAGCGCCTGCCGCCGTCGGAGCCGTGGGTGTCCGTGAACATCTCCGTGATCGACACTGCCGGGCTGTCAGCGTGGGCGGTGCTCAGGCTGTGGGTCCTTGACGTCAACGAGCGGGTCGTGGCGAGCGGCGCCGCGTTTGAGGTTCCTGAGACGGCATCCCCCGGCGAGCCCCTTCGCGCTCGCGCCCCCGGTTCGGCCGGCATGACGGCGGTTGACCCCGACCTGGCGTCGCTATCGCACTCCTCGCTGCGCTGGGCCATCGCGTCCGGCAATGACGAGGGCCGGTTCGCCATCGACCAGGCCACCGGACAGCTGCGCGTGGCGCAGGCCGTGGACTGGGAGGACCGCGAGACCTACACTCTGACCATCACCGTGGCGGACACCCCGGCCGCATCCGGCGCGGCCTCGGCCGGCGGGCGCGTGCTGCCTTCCCTCTCGGCGACGGTCACCGCGACGGTCACCGTGCTCAACCAGGCCGACACCGTCATCACGCGGGTCTTCGGCGCCACGGTCCACGGCTCTGCCGGCGGGGAGTGGGTGTACTTCGAGGGGCGGAACCTCGGCCCCACGCCACGGAAGCTCTCGGCCATGACCGACGCACAGTCGACCGGCTCCGTGTCGGGCGGTGGGGTGGCCTGGCCTCGTGTCCCCGCCCTGGCAGGGGCCGGTGGCTCCGCGCTCCGCTTCAGCGCCACGTACGGGCCCGAAACCGGCCGCGAGTACGCGACGGTCGGGCGCTGCGAGCGGCCGGCAGGCACCGCTAACAACAGCCTGGTCCGGTGCATGACGGGCGAGGCCAGGGGTGCCCTCCGGTGGATCGTCACCGCGTGGCACGTCGCTGACCCGACCGAGGCGCAGTCTGCCGCCGCCCAGGCCGCGGCCGCCGCACTCGGACCCGGCAAGGAGGAGGACGTGTGGGCGCCCGGCCTCGACACCGTGTCGGACGAGGCGGTAAGCAGCCTCGGCGCGACCAGGACCCGCCGCCCCACCATTGTCAGCGTGTCCGGCGCGGCGGCACTGCCCACCCGCGGGGGTGCTCGTGTCCGCCTCACCGTGACCGACGGTGGCCCGTCCTGGCTCCGCCTCGTGTCCCGCTCCGTCGTCTACTCTAGCGGCGATGGCATCGAGTACGCCCCCACCAACTGCAGCGTCGCCGTCCCGCACACGGCCATCGACTGCACCACGGTCGTGGGCTACGGCTCCAACGTCGCGTGGGTGCTGAGCCTTGACGGCCAGTCCAGCCCTGTCCTCTCGTCCGGATCGTACGAGCCGCCGGTGGTGGCGTCGCTCAACGTCACCGACTCGAGCGGCGTCTCGTCGGGGCGGGAGTCCAGCATGAGCACGCGCGGCGGCGAGCTGGTGGTGATCCGGGGCACCGGGTTCGGGCCCGCGGGCACCCCCGTCAGCGCCGTGTACGCCGGCCCGGCCTTTGACGGCACCGACGTCGCGTCCGCGGCTGTGGGCTCCCCCGTCGGGGGCCCGTACTCGGGACGCTCCTGCTTCGTGGCCGCTGCCCACACCACCATTCACTGCGTGACGGCGCCCGGCGTGGGCTCCGGCATGCGCTGGAACGTCAAGATCGGTGCTCTCGGTGGCTCTCAGTCGACTGGCCCGTACGCCCGCACCCCCGTGTCGTACTCGCGCCCGCGGGTCGGGAGCATCAGCGGGGCCGGGGCCTTCCGCGCCTCGACCGAGGGCGACCAGCCCCTGGTCCTCTCCGGCGCCCACCTTGGCCCCGCCACCTTTGCCTCCGTCGCAGGCGCCCCTGCCGAGGACGCCGTCCCGTCGCAGTACCCGCCCACCGTGCGGTACGGCCCTCCGTCTAACCCCGCGAGGTACACGGCCGCCAACTGCCGCGTTGACGGCGTGTCGCACGGCCGCGTCGTGTGCTCCACCGTGCCCGGAACCGGCCGCGGCTTCGTGTACACGGTCTCCGTCGGCAAGCAAGCGTCCGAGGCGTTCAAGCCCGACGGCGCCCTGGCTGACCTTGCCGGCTACGCGGCGCCCGTGGTCAGCGCGTACCTCGGGGACGGGCCCGGTGGCCGGCCGCTCGGGTCGACCGAGGGCGGGGACCGCGTGGAGATCCAGGGCAAGAACTTCGGGCCGGCAGGCGGCAGCAACCTGGACCGCGTCTTCTACGGGCGCCTTGGTGCGGACGAGTACGCCGGCCAGACGTGCCGCGTGCTTGACCACTCCCGGCTGCAGTGCGACACCGACGAGGGCGCCGGGGACCAGCTTCAGTGGACCGTCATCGTCGACGGCCAGCGGTCCGAGGCCCCCTCCACGTCCTACGGGGCCCCGGTCATCACCGGGTTCGGCGGGGACGCCGCGAGCAACGCGAGCAGCCTCGGCGGCGAGACCATTGACCTCATCGGCCGGAACTTTGGCCCCACTGACGCATGGGCGGCGGGACGCCTCGCCGGAGGCGGCGATCACAGCTTCCTCCAGGGGGTGGCGTACGGGCCCACTGGCGTCGAGTACGACGCGCAGGCTTGCGCCGTCGTCTCGCACACCCAGATCCGCTGCCGCACCGTGCCGGGGTCCGGCTCCCGCCTGGCCTGGCGCGTCCGCGTGCAGGGCCAGACGTCGGAGCCCTCTCCGGCTTGGAGCTACCGCGAGCCTCGCATCGCCGGCGTGACCCCGTCCAAGGGTGACTCGAGCGGCCGCTTCCGCGTCACACTCGTGGGCACCGACTTTGCCGTCAGGGACAACTTCACCAGCGCGACGGTCACCGTGGGGGACTCCCCGCGGCAGATCCCCGCGACCAACGGCCGCGTCCTGAGCCCGTCTGACCCCGTGATCGCCGCCGCCACCGGCTCGGCCCAGGCGGCCGGCCGCGCCCGTGCCCTCGCGGGCGCTGCCCCGTTCGAGGCGCTCGATTTCGTCATGCCTCCCGGAACCGGTCGCGACCTCCCCATCCGCCTCTTCCTGCGCATGACGGACCCTGACGTCGGCACGTCGTCCGAGACCGTGGCCTCCGCGACGGTGTCCTTCCGCTTCGACGAGCCGGTCATCGAGCAGGTCTTCAGCAAGGACAACTCCCAGGAGCTCCCCGGCTCCGTCCTCCTCCTCATCAAGGGCCGCTCGCTCGGGGCGAGCTCCGCCACCGGCCGCCTCCGGCTCGCCTATACGTTCGTGGAGCCGGTGTCCTGGACCCACGACTTCATCACCGTCGTCTCCCCCGTGCTCGAGGGCAGTGTCCACGTCCAGGTCTGGCGCGGCGACCCGACGGAGACTGCGGACTGGTCCGCCAGCGTCTTCTCTTCGGCCCCGGACACGTCGGGCGCGCCCCTCGTCGGCGGCACCGCCAGCGAGGCAGAGGCCATGTGGATTGAGTCCAACGGCATGGTCTACACCCAGCGCCAGCCGATGCTCAGCCCCGGCATGCGCGCCTTCTTCGAGCCGGGCTCGGGCGCCACGCAGCCCACCCCCGGGCAGCAGCTGCTCCAGTTCGAGGCGCAGAACGTGGGCTCGGACGGGAACCTGACCGAGGTCCTCATCGGCCCTCCGCAGCTGCAGTGGCTCGACGCCAGCGGCGCCCAGCACGACGTCTTCCCCACCCCGCGCGACAACCGCTGCCTCCTCACCGGCGACCCCGTGCTTGTCAACGACACGTCGGGTGACTCCTCGGCCCAGCGCTTCCGCATCTCGTGCATTACGCCCGCGGGCCAGGGCCGCGCCCTGATGCAGCTCCAGGTCCTCTTCGCGGGCTCCTCCTCCCTCGACCCGGCCTCGCCCATCTCCCTGCCGTACCTGCGCCCGACCTTTACCGGGGCAACCGTCGACGCCACGGGCGAGCCGGCCGGCGAGTGGATCGTCACCCCGGTCCCCGGTTTTACCGGGGGCGTCTACCGCATCCGCGTGCCCACCCGGGGCCAGCGCGTCGCCCTCGCCGGCTCAAACCTGGGCCTCATCGGCTACCTGGACCGCTTTGAGACCCCCGACCACCCGGACCTCAACGCAATCATGCCCGTGGAGGCGACCCCGGGTGACTTCTCTACGACCAGGTACACCCACAGCTCGGCCGTCTTCGACATCCCGGCCGGCGTCGCCCACGCGCCCCTTGACCCGTTCACGTCGCCTGCTGCGGCCGTCACCCCGCCCGGCATGCCCGGACCCGCGTCCCCCGCCGTGTTGGCGCGCGGGTCCATGAACACTACCCTGTCGCTCCTGGTGGGGCACCCGTCCTTCGAGTACGAGACCGCCGACACCTTCCCGCCCCAGGCCCCCGAGGCGCTCGTGATTGTCGAGTACATGGCCCCGTCCCTCGGCGCGCAGCGCCATTTCGGACCGACCACCGGCGGGGCAGTGCTCCGCATCACCGGCGCCGACTTTGGCGCCAGCGTGATCACCGCGCCCCGGGTCACTGTCGGCGGCCGTGCCTGCGCGCTGCTCAACGCCGCCGGAACCCTGTGGGCGCCCGGGGACTCGAGGCAGTACACGCCGTCGACCGACCCGCACACCACCGCTCGCTGCATCATGCCGGAGGGCGCGGGCCGCGGCGTCCCGATCCGCGTGCGCGTCGGCCTGCAGGAGGCCGGGAGCCCCGCCGCTACGGCGGACTACGACCCGCCCGTGATCCATCGCGTGTGGCCGCAGTCGGGCCCCACCTTTGGCGCTGTCAACGTGACGATCTGGGGCGAAAACTTCGCCGGAGCCGGCGGCGCCTTCATCGACAAGCTCGCGTTCGAGGCCGTGGTCGGCTACCACCCGACGGCCAACCCAAACGCCACCGTCATCAACCGCGCCCGCGCGGAGCGCCAGGGCGGGCGCCTGGTGTCTGCGAACCACTCGGTCATCGTCGTGGAGATGCCGCCCGGCCAGGGCGGCGCAAAGCGTCTCAGCCTCGTCATCGCCGGCCAGGAGGCCCTCACCCAGTGGTCCACGGCGCTGCCGGCAGATTCCAGCGACGGTGTGGTCCGCCCCGCGGCCGGTGGCCCCGGCGACGCGGCCCTGGCTGTGCCCGTCTTCCGCTACGACAGGCCGGTGGTCACCAAGGTCACGGGCGCCTGCCCGACCACTGGGTGCGAGATCATCGTCACGGGGAGCAACTTTGGCACCCCCGTACTATCGGGCGGCTCCATCGAGCAGGCCGTCAGCATCGCGCCGCCCGCGTCGCCGACCCACCCCACGCAGGTCCACGAGCCCTTCGTGTGCTCGGTGGACCCTTCCCGACCGGCCAACGAGTCCCACAGCCACAGCCGCATCTCCTGCATCGTTCCCGAGGGCATGGGCGCCCGCCTGCAGCTCACCGTGCGCGCAGGCACGCAGGTGTCAGACCCCGTCCCCTTCTCCTACATGCCTCCCGAGGTCCGGCTCTTCCTGCCCAACTCGCCCAGCGCCCTCGGTGACGTCCGCCTCCGCCTCCGCGGCATCAACCTCGGCACGGCCATCGCGCCGGTGAACATCACCCTCAACGACGAGCCCTGCGACGATCCGCAGCTCCTCACGCCGCACACCCAGGCCGTTTGCACCGCCCGCAAGACCGTGGTCGGCTCCAAGAATGTCTCCGTCTTCGTGGCGTGGCAGGAGCGCTTCTTCACCTCGGCCCAGCGCCTCGTTGCCTTCGAGTGCCCGCCGCGCTTCTACGGGCAGCCGGGCGAGTTCTGCCTCGCGTGCCCGCAGGGCGCCGTGTGCGAGGGCCCCGTCTGCACGGAGAGCCGCGGTCTCGAGTGCGGCGAGTACATCGAGCCCTACAGCGCCCCCGGGTGGTGGCGCGCCTACGCGAGCACGCCGACCCCCGCTGGGCTCTGCCCCGCGGAGCGCCAGGCCCGCCCCGGCAAGTTCGCTGGCTCGTGCCCGACCTTCGTGCCGTGCGAGCCGTCGGACGCGTGCCTCGGCTCGAACGAGTGCTCCCCTGCCTACGCCGGGGAGCGCTGCGCCAAGTGCGCCGACGGCTTCTTCCGCTTCAACTCCGAGTGCGCCAAGTGCCCCGACATGCCGTGGCTCGCGCCGGTCCTCCTCAGCATCGGCCTCATGGTCGTCTGCATCGCCGGCTATGCCCTCCAGCGCAACGAGCAGCTGAACATCGGCCCCTTCCTCGTGGCCATCGACTTTGCCCAGGTCCTTGCCAGTGAGAGGCTGCTGCCGCCGCATGCCCAGGCCTCGTCGCCTTCGCCTCCCCCATGCAATGCCCGCCCCTCCCACCGCGTGCGTCTGCCCTAGCCTCCCTTCCACCGTCCTCGCAGTCTACGCTCGCTCAAAGGTCAACTGGGTGAGCGCCGCCCTCGCCCGCTGTGCACAGCATCAGCAGGCCAGCCTCGCCCCACCTGACCCCTGAGCGCGCAACTGCTCCCCCCCACTTTCCCCCGTGCTTGTCACCGCACCGCTCGCCCCTTTTGTGACCCATGCCTTGCCCCACCACGCAGCCGGACCTCCTCACCAACCTGTTCCAGATCCTCTCCGTGTTCAACCTGAACCTCGAGCTCGTCAACCCCGGTGAGACCGGCCGCGCGGCCGCTGCTCCCCAGCCTCAGCTAGCCAGCGCGGCTACCTCGTCCGTCCCGCTCGCGCCGCCCAACTCGCTCGCACCTCCCCTCGCCTCTCCTTCCCGCAGAATGGTGCGTGACCACCTGATCCGTGCGGGGCGTCGCCCCAGCCTGCGCGCGCGCAGGCTGCTCCGCCTCGTCACCGCCCCGTGCCGCCCCGCCTCCTTCGGTCACGACACGTGCCGCCCCGCCTCCCTCGCTGACCCGCCCCCGACTCGCAGCCTCGTGGAGAACGTGACGTTTGACCTCAAGTTCATCGCCGTCCTGGCGCTGCCTCTCGCCCTGGGCAGCATCTTCCTCGTGCTCCACCTCATCAAGTACCTCTACAACCTGTGCATCCTCCGCTGGCCGAGGGAACGCCGCAACGAGCACCTCCCCCTCCTCGTCGGCTCCCTCTGGTCCATGACCTACGTGCTCTACCTGGTCGAGACGTCGCAGGTCATGGCGGGCTTCAACTGCTCCCCGACCAATCCCCCCGACAGCGCGCCCCACGGGTACCTCCAGGCCGTCTTCGAGCCGTGCTTCGAGCCGGGGGGCGTCCACCTGCGGATCCTGCCCTTCGCCTACGCCGGCCTCTTCCTGTACGTCATCGCCTTCCCCATCGCCGTGGCCCTCGTCCTCTGGCGCAACAAGGAGGCGGTCAAGCTGGACCAGCTGCTCCGCTGCAAGGGCCTCGGGCACTCCCAGAGCACCAGCACCCGGGAGCTCCTCACCGTCCGCCAGCTCTACTCGAGGCTCTACGCCCCGTTCCGGCCGGGCACCTGGTGGTTCGCCATCGCGCTGCTCATGCGCAAGGCCAGCATCGCGGTGGTGGCCCTCCTCTTCCGCCGCAGCGCCTCCTTCCAGCTGGGCGCGATCCTGGTCATCCTCCTCGTGGCCTATGCCATGCAGGTGCGCTTCGCGCCGTGGATGGGTCCCGCCCAGTTCGAGGAGGAGCGGCTCTTCCACGAGGCCAAGGTGCTGGCGGAGGACCCGAAGCACCTCCGGATCGAGAGCAGGATGAACGACGTCATGCGCCGCCTCCGCCGCGCCGGCGGGCAGGCCTCCATGCAGTCGCAGCTGCGGCGGAAGCAGGCGAGCCGCCGGCGCGAGGGCGCAATGGCGTCCGCGTTCGACATCAACTCCCTGGACCAGTTCCTGCTCAGCGTCGCCGTCTTCGTCGCCCTTTCGGGCGTGTGCTTCGAGAGCGACTTCTTCGAGGAGCAGGGCCTCACCGGCTACCGCGACTTCCTCACCGCCGTCGTCATCGCCGCGCTGGCCATCGCCTTTGTCTACATCATCCTCGTGGTCGGGGCCGAGTGTGCCGAGGCCTGCTGCCCGGCCGTGGCGGACCGCCTCAGGCGCCGCGCCCGCGTGTCTGAGCGCTCCGCCATCGCGCTGGCCGCGGACGAGCGAAAGTCCAAGATGACAGTGACGGACATGGCCTACAACCCGCTCCAGAAGCTCGCCATGCAGGGTGACAAGTCCGCGGTCGACGCCACGGGCATGGACCTGGAGGACGACGAGAGCGCCGCCGTGGCCGAGATCCTAGCGCTCCTCCGCTCGCCCCACCCGCCCCCCCCCGCCCCCTGGGCCGCCCACAAAGGCCCGGCGGACAACATGAAACGCGGACCTTCCCGGCCCAAAACGGGGAACCCCCTCCTCAAGAAAGCAAACGCCCCCCCGGCCGCCCAG
>Ga0136560_1000201_pt1 | contig 27250 bp, 21 predicted proteins | sample AntRauMeHopE1497_FD_104925 | JGI IMG/M metagenome (GOLD analysis project Ga0136560, IMG submission 104925) | Saline lake microbial communities from Rauer Islands, Antarctica - Metagenome Hop E1 #497 | ecosystem: Environmental > Aquatic > Non-marine Saline and Alkaline > Saline | place... | reverse complement strand
CGCGTCCTCGAGTGCATCGCCACCTTCGTCGCCGCCGCCCCCGAGACCGTCGTCGCCGGCTTCTTCACCCGCCTCGCCGGACTCCTCGACACCGCGCTCGCCGCCGCCGACGCCGCCGTCCGCGACGCGCGCCGAGCCGGCGGCCCCGTGCGCGACGCCTCGGCCGTCCGCCTCGCCGCCTCCCGCCTCGGATCCCTCCTCTCGCTCGCCATGCCCCTCGTCCCCCGCCTCCCGGACGCCCAGGCCTCGGCCCTCTACGCCAAGATCTCGCCCCTCCTCGACTCCCGCGACATCCCGACCCTCCAGAAGCGGGCCTACAAGGTGAGACCCGCAGCCATGCCCGCCCTCCCTCCTGGGGCATGATGATTGATCTATTACCATCTTTCGACCGATTAACCGCTGATGCACAACCTTTCCTCAGTCTGACCCCACCGCACCGCGGCCTCCTGCCCGCGTACCTCGCGCCCCCCTGCCCCCACCTCCTCCCCGGCCTCATCCCTCCCCCCCGCCTCACCGCAGCTCCTCGTCGTACTAGCCGCCCACAACCCGGCCTTCGTCGCCGGCGAGCGCCGCGCCGTCGTCGCCGGCCGCCTCCTCACCGCCCTCGCCTCCGCCTCCCCCTCGGCCCAGCGCGGCCGCCTCGAGGCAATCCGCGCCGTCTGCGCCGGCCTCGACGACCTCGCCGACCCCGCCCAGGCCGCCCTCGTCCCCGCCGTCCTCGCCGAGGTCGTGCTCTGCGCAAAGAGCCCCTCCAAGCGCGTCCGCCGCGCCGCCCTGGCCGTCGTCCTGGCCCTCGCCGACCTCCACGCCGCCAACGGCATGGGGACCGTCGACGAGCTCGGCGGCGCCGACGCCCACGCCGCAATCGTCGCCGCCGCCGCCTCAGCAGGCCTCGTCCTCCGTTCCCGCCCCGCCACCGACGCCGCCGCCCCCGCCGGCCCCGCCGGCCCCGCCGGCCCCACCCTCGCCGCGTTCCTCCGGACCCTCACCGCCGGCTACGCGAGCGACTCGGCGTCGCTCAAGGCCGCATCGGCCCTCTGCGCCGCCCGGGTCATGTTCGAGCACAGCGAGGCCGACGTCGTCGCCGCCGCCGTCCCCCGCCTCCTGGCGACAACCCTCCTCCTCCTCCGCGCCGCACCCCCCGAGGTCGCGCGCGCCGTCGTCCTGTTCTCCCGAATCGCCCTCCGCGTCGCGCCCCCCGAGGTCGCCCCCGCCCTCGTCCCCGCCGTCCTCGCCGCCATCTTCTCCGCCCCCGCCCCCGCCCGCAAGCGCGTCCGCCTCCCCATCCGCAACCTCCTCGACGTCATCGTCCGCCGCTACGGCGAGCGCGCGGCCATCCCCCACGTCCCCCCCGGCGACGCCTCCCTCCTCAAGTACGTCATCCGCATGCGCCGCCGCACTGACCGCAAGCGCGTCGCCCACATGGACAAGGTCAAGGCCGCGGCCGCCGAGGCCGCCAACGACGAGGACACCCTCGCCGACGCCGCGGCCGCCGTCGCCGCGGCCTCGGCCTCCTCGGGCGCCGCCCCCGCCCTCCAGGGCGCCGACGGCCGCTACGTCGTCGGCGGCTCCCGCGGCGCCCGCATCGCCGCGGCGGCCAAGGCGGCGGCCGCCGCGCCCTCTGCAGCCGCCGCCTCGTCCCGGGACCGCGCCGAGGCCTTTGACGACCTCCTCGCCGACGACGACGAGGAGGCCATGGCCATGACGGAGGCGATGAGCAGAGCCGGAGGGGGCAAGGGCACCGCCGCGCGCTCCGTCGCCACGGGGCGGGGAGGCCTCGCGGCCGAGGCAGCGGCCGGCAGGGCCTGGTTGGTCGGGGAGGGGTCGAACCCAACCGACCTCCTCGACGCCGCCGCCGTGGCACGGGTGCTGTCGTCGGACCCCGCCGCGGCGCGCCGGCACAAGCGCACCCGCGACGAGAAGGAGGCCGCGGAGGAGAGGAGGAGGGCGCGGGACGCCAGGGCCGGGGTGCGTGTCGGCGACGACGGAAGGGTCGTGGTCGTCGGCGGCGACAGCGACGGCGACAGCGGCACGGACGACGATGCCGACAGCCAGGACGAGGCCGTCGGCAAGGCGGGCATCACCGCCGGACGCCGCGCCGCCGCCGCCGCCTCGGCGTCCTCCTCGGCTGGCCCCGACGCCGGACGCGCCAAGGGACGCGCCGGCCCCAGGGCGGACCGCAAGGGTCGCCGCGCTGCCGCCGCCGACGACGAGCCCGCGGGAGGCAGGCACTCGGGCAAGGCCTACCGCTCGGCCAAGGCGCGCGGCGATGCCAAGCGCAAGGGCCAGGCGCTCGAGCCGTACGCCTACGTGCCCCTGGCGGGCGGCTCTGCCGTCGCCGGGAGGTTTGACGGCGTCACGGCCTCAACCATGGGCTCCCGCAAGTCGGACAAGCGCAAGGGCAACCAGGCGAAGCGCCGCCGGAAGTGAGAGGGCGCAATGTTGTGATTCCGACCTGGCCAGACACATTTGAAGCAGCAGTGAACCGCGACGGAACGCGAGCGAGGGCACACATCAACCACGGCGCGCCCTTGCGCCACTCACTAAGCGCAGCCGGAGGTATGGCAGACCCCGTCGCCTCGCCGGACTTGGGGCAGGGCCCGGCGTGCGCGCTGGTTGTGGACATCGGGTCGTCGAGCGTCCGGGCCACGGTGGTCGGGCTGGCGGCCAGGCCGCGCGCGGTGTGCACAGCGAGAAAGGCATGGTCCGTCCTTGACGACGCCGGGACGGCGGACCCCGAGGCGGTATGCAGCGGGGCGACGGAGGTCGCGCTGGCTGCGCTTTCCGAGGCCGGCCTCATGGGCGGGCGCAAGCCAGACTCCGCGGGCGGCGCTGCACCAGTCGCTGATTCAGAAACCCAGGGACGGCCTCGGCTCGGATGGGTGCTCGTCACGGGGTTTGTGACCGCCATGGTGCTGCTCGACGGGTCCGGCTCGCCCGTCGGCCGCGCGATGACGTACGCGGCGTCGGGGCCCGACGACGGCGATGCGTCCGTCAAGGACCGCGTGCCCGCGGCGCTGTGGGCCGAGACGGGGACGCCGTTCCTGCACCAGTCGTATTTGGGCCCCCAATTGCGCGCTCGGCTCGCCGGCACCGCCGCCGCGGTGGCGGTCGCCTCGCTTGGGAGCCTGGTGGTGTCGCGATGGATCGGCTGCCCCGCGTCGGACGTCGGGTGCTCGCTGTCAGAGGCCGCGTGGACAGGCCTCTGGGACTGGCGGCGGGAGTGTTGGTCGTCCGCCGCCCTCGCCGCGTGCGGCATCGAGGCCGGGACCGGCGGCATCCGCATGCCACGCGTCGCCGTGGGGGCGTCGCCTTGGGCCCGGGCGCCAGGCGCGGGGGGCGGCGGGGCGGCCCGCGTCACGGAGGGCTCGCCGCTGGCCGGGCCGGGGACCGTGGGCGCGCTCGTGGCTCTGTCCGTCGCCGACGGCGCCGCGGCGGCGTGGGGCTCCGGCTGCGCCGTGAGCGGCGGCGGCGGCGGCGGCGGCGGCGGCGCCATGAGCGGCGGCGGCGGCGGCGGGGGACTGACCCCCGGCTGGGTCGGCGGCGGGCCTCTCTCCCTGACGGTGGGGACGTCGGCTGCGGCTCGCGCCGTGCTGCCCCGCGCTGCCCTGGCCTCCGCCCTGGCCTCAGACCCGCGCCTGCTGCGCGACGCGGGGCTGTGGGCGTACGCGGTGACGCCGTCGGAGGTGCTGGTCGGGGGGGCGCTGACGGACGGCGCGAGCGTGGGGGCGTGGTGCGACGGGGTGCTGGCGCCGGGCGGGGCGGGACGGGGACCGGCGGCGGAGGCGCCGTCGGGGCCACCGGGGCCGTCGGGGCCATCGGGGCCATCGGGGCACACGGAGCCATCGGGGCCACCGGGGGCGGGAGATGGCACGGCGGCGGAGCAACGGGCACCGTGCCTCCCGAGCGACGTGGCGGTGCTCCCCTTCCTCAGGGGCGAGCGGGCGACGGGCTGGGACGGCGCCCGCCGGCTCGTGGTGTCGGGAGCGGGGGCGTCGACGTCGCCGGCAGAGCTCAGGCGTGCCGTCGTGCAGGGCGTGGCGATGCGTCTCGGCTCCGTCGTGGCGGCTCTGCTGGAGGTGCGGGGGAAGTGCGGCTGCGGCGGGGAGGGGGGTTCGGCGGAGGCCGTGGCCGTGGCGTCGGGCGGGGCGCTGGAGTCGCAGGGCAGCGAGTGGCCGGGGCTGGTGGCGGCGTGCGCGGGGCTCCCGCTGCACATCGGAAGGGGCGGCGGCGGGGAGGACGAGGACGCGGCGACGCGTGGGGGGGGTCTCGAGGCCACGACGCTCGGTGCCCTGGTGCTGGCAGCGCTGGCCGCGGAGGAGGAGGCAGCGGAGGAGGAGGAGGCAGGGGAGGAGGAGGGCGGCCGTGGGGACGGCGGCGGCCTCGCTCGGCACGCCGGCACCCTCGTGCGCGAGGCCGGGCGGCAGGCCGAGCGCCCGGCCGCGGTGGTCCGGCCGCCCCCCGCCGGCTCCCCCGCCGCCGAGGCGTTCCGCCGGGCCCGGGAGCGGCACGACGCGCTGTACGCAGCGACGACCCGAACGAGGTGAAGCTGTCCCTGGCGTGACCAGCCGCGAGCGCGACGGCACTCGTACCGGCACCTCGCGAGCGCGAGCCGATGACGTCACGACCGCCACTGACAGAGCGAATACCCCAACGCGCCAAGCTCACTCGATACGCTGCCATGGCCGAGGCATCGACGACCCGCCCTACGTACCTCTACCGTATCATGACCCACGAGGAGTGGACCGCGTGCTCGGCGAGCGGCAAGTACGCCGGCGCGGCGCTGGACGAGGCGTCCGGGTTCATCCACCTCAGCACCGCGTCCCAGGTGCCGGGGACCCTCAGCCTGTTCTTCAAGGACGTGTCGTGCGTGGTTGTGAAGCTGCTGACCGAGAAGGTCGGCGGAGAGGACGTGCTCAAGTTCGAGGAGGCGCCGGAGCGCCCGGGCGACCTTTTCCCCCACCTTTACGAGGCGAACCTGCCCGTGACTGCCCCGGCGCTTGTTGGGACGTGCAACGCGGAGGGTGGCGCAGTGAGTGATCCGGCCTTCCTGGAGTAAGCGGTCACAGCGCGCGCCCGGGCCAGATCACTCGATGGGCGCACACGGGGCGTAGGCCGCGAACCCGGTCAGGATGGGCTGCGCGGTCGCGCCGGTCACGGTGAGGCGGACCACGGATGCGGTGACGGCCGCCTTTGCGATGGCGATGCGCTTGTGGCCGACGGAAGAGCCGGTGGAGAGCACGGTCCACTTGCCGTCGGGCCCGAGCGCGTCCACGGTGAACTCCCGGATGCGCTGGCCGTAGGTCTGGTCCTCGCCGATGATGACGCGGTCGACGGCGGCGGACCCGCCGGGCATGGTGAGGTTGAAAACGCCGCCCGAGCCGGCCGTGCCGGCCACGGGCGTGCCGTAGCAGGTGCGGACCCAGTCGCCGAGGGCCTTGTACGCCGCGGCGTGCGACGGGTGGACGTTGCCCGTGGTGTCGATCGCGAAGTCGAGCTCCAGGACGGTGTTGGCTCCGACGGTGGCGTGGTAGACGTCGACCAAGGACGTCAGCGTGCGGATGCCGTCGTCCTTCAGGAAGAACCAGCTGTCGTGGAGCTGCAGCGTGGTGTCGGCCACCGCGGGGTTCCAGACCGGCGACGTGGGGTCCCCCGTGCCGTCGGTGCCGGTCGACCAGATGGGGTACGTGGGGTCCCCGCCCTCGGTCCCGACCCAGCGGCACGGGTTGGTGCTCACGCCGAGGCCGTTGAACCCCATGGCGGTGGGCTGCTTGTCGAGGAGCAGCATCTGCAGCCGCGACTGCTGCGCCGGCGTGTACCCGTGGTCGAGCCAGACCTCGGTGAACGCGCCGTAGTTTCCCCACAGCTCCCCCAGCTGCTGGAACACGATGTCGTTGAACTCGTCCGACGTGACGTTCAGCTGCCCCGGCAGCAGCGGGCTCAGCTGCTTCCCCTGCACGTACCCGGTGAAGAAGTTGTTCGTCGTCGAGTAGTAGAAGCCGGTGCCGAGCCCGGCCGCGCGCAGCGTGGTCACGAACTCGTCCGCCACGTCCCGAGGGTAGGACGGCACGCCGGAGCGCTTCACGCCGTAGTTGTAGTCGCCGCCGCCGAGCCGCGCGGGGAGCTTGGACTTGGTGTCGAACAGGAGGAAGCCGCACCCGTGCTTGGCCGTCAGCACCGCGTACCCGGCGCCCAGGGCCTTGTAGGACTCGACCCAGTTGGAGACGTTGAGGTTGGTGGGCGCAAACGTGTTCGGGTTGGACGTGTTCTCCGCGACGTTCCAGTTGCTGGCACGGCACGCGGGGTCCCCGTCCACCAGGGCAAACGTGGCCATGTTGAAGTGGGTGAGGCCGCCGATCTCGTCACGCTGCGGTGGAGCGTGGCGGGCGATGGGACTAGGTGACGGGCCCCGCGAGGCTCGGCCCCAGGCCATGCAAGGGCCATGCGCGGCGTGGCGACCAGCGCAAGGTCCTCACCTGCCAGTGGAGCTGCTCCGGGGTCGGCTTCGGCAGGGCCTGGGGGCCGTCGGGGCAGGTTCCCGGCGAACGGACCGGGCAGAACGCCGGGTTGCTCCACAACACCGTGTACGTGCAACGGGGGCTCTCCACCACCGTCTCGTTGGGAGGGTTCGAGGCGGGCGCGTCCTTGTCGCAGACTCCGCGGTAGACGATCACGCGGCCGCCATTGCACTCCGGGTGATTAGACCCGCCCCGCTGCACCAGGTGCAGCCCGGCACCCTCGTCCGCCCAGGAGAGCGGCTGCCCCTCAGCCCTGCTCGCGTTTCCGAGCGGGATGCAGCCGTAGGCCGAGTTGGCCTGGTACGCGGAGGCCTCGAACTCGACGCTGCTGCACTCGGCCTTTGGCGGGACAAAAGTGCCGCACGGGGACTGCACGAAGTACTTGTCAGACGAGCCATCAGCCAGCGTGAAAGCCCCCGACGGGAGGCCGCTCAGGTCGTAGGACAGGTGGTTTCCGGCCGAAGCAGGCGTGCAGTAGGAACACGAGCCGGCCGCGGCCGCAATGGCCTGGGTGGCGATGGCAGCAAGCGCAAGCATCGCGGATCGCATGGCTTCCGTGCAGGATCCAGCTGCAGCTGGGCGTCCTGGGCAGTGTGCGGGGCTTGCGAGCCTCGGGGTGACTGCCGGCCAACTCGATCTGCCTGGTTGCACCCACGACGGAACAGGAGCACGACCGCCTACAAAAGCGCTAATAGCGCTGAATCAAGCACTAATGCACACAAAGCTGCAACATACACGCTCACACGGCATCAGATACATCACCCGCGCCCTGGGGCGGGCGCCGTGGCGAATCTCGTGACACTTCTTGGCTCCGCTCGACCGCCGCCAGCAGCTCGCCCAGCCCCGAACTCACGCCCCTGCTCACAGCTCGGAGCCCATCTTGCAGCTGTGCCGCGCTTGCCGTGGCGTCTTCGGCCATCCCCTGAACCTGGCGGCCAAGGCTGTCGAGGCGTCGTACGGCTCGCCGGATCGCTGATGCTGACTCAACATGCATCGCTTCGAGCTCATCGAGCCGCTCCACGACCGTGCGCATCATCAGCCGGGCGGGGAGGTCGAACGGGACGATCTCGCCGCCGTCGGGCGTCTCGCCCGTGGAGCTCGCCGGCCCGCCCCCGGCGGCAGTCGACGACGGCGCACGCTCCTCCCTGCCGAGCGCCGTGCCCCTGGCGGCGTCACCGGCACGGCCGAAGACCCGGGAAGCCGCGTCGCGCCCGACCCCGGCAGGCCCGCCGCGAGGCGAGCCGCGCGACGGCTGCGGCGAGCCCCTGCCGCCGTGGTCCCCGGCTCTGCGCTCGAAGCCGGTAGAGCCGGAAGAGGGGAACCTGACCCGCTGGGCGCGCCCCGGCCCCGCGCGGGGTGTCAGCGAGCGTCCGACGGCGACCGTCGTCCCTGCCCGGCCCGGCCCCTCGTCCTCGCCCGACGACCACAGCGACACGAGCCCTGCGCCCTGCAGCTCGACGGCGGTCACGTCCGCGTCCGCGTCGTCGCTGTCGCTCCCGTCCGCCGCCGCGGCAAGGCTCCTCCGCGCCGCCAGGGCGCTCGCCCAGCGGCTCTGCGACGGAGGGGAGGGGGCCCCCGGTCCCGCCCCGGCGCAGGCTCTGCCGGTGTCGGTGCTCCGGGCCCGACGCACGACGACCGCGCCCTCGGGCGGGGCCTGCCCGTCGCCGTCGCCGTCGCACGCGTCCGACGACGACGAAGTGGCCTCTCGCGGGGGTGCCACGGCCAGCGGCCGGCGGGACGGTGCGGGCGGGCGGGCCCCGCCGGCGTCTCGGGTCGCTGCGTCGGTGGCGCTGCCCGCCGTTGCCTGACGGCTGAACACAAACGCCGAGCCCAGCCCCGCGGTGGCCCCGTTGCCGCCGCCCGGTGCCTGGCGCGCGCGGCGGCCGTCGTACACGGCCTTGGCATCCGGCCTGGCTCCGCCCGCTGCGCTCCCGTGCGGAGCTCTGAGGCTGCCGGGCGGCACGCCGCTCGCACCGGCCGTCTCCGCGGCGGCCTTGGCCGCCTGGCCGTCCGCCCTTCGCCTCGCGGCCCGGATGCGGCTCTGGAAGGACGTCGCCATCTCGTACACGAGCGACTCCGCGTCGCTCAGCTCGAGCGTGCGGGAGATCACGACGACCGCGAGGGAGGTCAGGGTCACGCCGACGAAAAAGGCCGCAAGAGTCAGCAGCCGGGCCCACGGGTTCCGCGGCTCCGCGTCGGCGCCGACCGTGGACATGACGGCCGCGATGTAGTAGAGCGAGGTGCTGAGCGTCCAGTAGTCGCTGTCGTCGGCGTCGCGCTCCTGCACGTAGACGCCCAGGGCGAGGGGCAGGTAGGTCGCGGCCAGGACGACGGAGATGAAAACGACCGGCTGGGACGTGAAGAGCGATTTGATGGACAGCAGGACGTCGAACTGTACCCGGGCGACGGACGACCTGGTGGCAGCGCCGACGGACGACCCGGAGACGGCGAGGATGTGGGGCCTGAGGCGGTAGATGAGGCTCGAGCGGTGGGCCACGCGCACGATGTGGTAGAGCCGCAGGAAGACGAGGAGGGCGGCCTTCTCCGACAGCCCGAGGGCCCCGCTGGGCAGCGGCATCAGCACGCAGACGGCCATCTCGACGGGGAGCAGCCACCACTTGAGCGGCTTCGTCAGCCGGGGCCCGCCCCTCCGGCGCTCGTCCTCGATGGCAGCCAGCTTGACGCTGTACAGGTGCCAGTAGAATTCCACCAGCTGAGCCTGCATGGCAATGGTGAGGCCAACAATCACCCACTGCAGCACCAGCGATGGCCCGTGGTCCTCCAGGAACTCGCGCCTGTCTTCGTCCCACGATACCTCCAGCAGCAGCGTGGCAACGGCGCCGGACGCAATGGCGTTGGCCGTCAGCAGCAATGACCGCCACAGCGCCCCGTTGATGTCCCTCATCGATATGGTACAGCAACCTTCCCGGCACGGGGCGTTGCAGCACCTGCAGCAAAGCTCAAACGACGAAAGCGGCGCGAGCACGCCGCGGCCATTGCATGTACAGCGCTGAGCAAGGCCCCGTGGCTGGCTTCGCGCCGGCCCATCCGGAAGCGAGCCGTATGCAGACGAGTGACCGCCCGGTGGGTCCGGGCTCGCGATGAGCAGCGGTGACCCCTCAACGCTTTGGTCGGGGGAGTCGCCCCGGGCCGCCGCGGCCACCAGGGTGCCTGCATTGGCCTTGCTGCGCAGCATCGCCCATTTTCTGGAGCCAGGTGTCGAAGGGGGTTGTGTTTTGGTGGCTGCGGCCGCTGGTGAGGCCTCCGGAGAGAGCCCGGCGGTCGCGAACGCCTCGGCGGCAGACCGGATCAAGTGCAACGACGACCCCCGCCTGAGCTTGCGCTTGCTCGAGGAGCGCGACAGCCGATCGCCGTCGTCGCGAAGATGCAGCAGCGTGTCCGCAGCGTCGTCAAAGTCGGTGCTGCGGGGTGGCGCGGCCCGCCTTTTGCGCCTCGACGCCGCGGTCGCGGCAATCACCGCGGCCGCCATGCGCTCCGGTCGCCGAGACCCAACCGGTGGCTTTGGTGGCAGGTGGTCGCAGCGGGAGCCAGTTGCAAGGGTTCGCGCCACAGCCTGGGAGTGTGATCGTGGGCGTGGGGGGGGGTGACTTGAGTTGCAGGGAGACCCACGCGCGACGATACTTCAACACCCGACGCCAAGACAGCGATCGCCGCGGCGGCAACTACTCTGCAGGCGCGGGGCCACCACAGCAGCGGGCTCGGGTCAGGTGACCGCGTACCGTCCGCCGTTACTCGGCTGTCCGGTGCGGGGCTAAGGGTCCGCGTGCGCGGCAGCTTCCCTGCGACATGGCCGGGTTTGTGGGCGCAAGCTCCGGGTCCTACGGAGCCACGGACCATGGCTACGACGACTTTCCGAGGCGCAGGCTCGACCGTTCCATGAGCGCGCTCTCGGCCATCTTCGCTGCGGGCTCACCCGGTGGGGAAGGCGAGCCGGCGGGCGGTTCGTCGCGTGGGGCTGATGAGTACAGCAGCCTGAGCGGCGATGGGCGCCAGTCTCGCGCCGCAGGACGCGTACAACAGCTTTGTGAAGCCCTTCCGTGTACCTGCTGCTGCGCGGGGGCTGCAGGTGCCGGCACGTGGTGTAGTCCTCGGCACGGCATTCTGTGCGAAGGGTCCCTGGTGCGCAGCGTCCTGCTGCTGGCCAATGCCGGGCTTGGCATCATCTTTGGGTGCATCATGGTCGAGCTGGCGTGGGACCAGACGGCGTACGCCTACCTAGACCGCCACGAGGGGGTCGAGCAGCTGAAATGGACCATTGCGCTCCTCACGCTCGCCCTCGAAGCACAGCTCGTGGAGTACTACGTCCATGCATGGCGCACCAAGGTTGACGTCCTGGAGCGGTGCCAGGAGCTCGAGCGCCGGGGCGTCCCGGAATCGCGGCGCCCGCTGGCTCCCAAGCCATTGGCCTGGTGGAAGCTGCCGGTGGAGATGGCCGTGTGCGCCGTCATCCCGCTCCCCGACCGAGCGCTGGGCCTGCACGAGCGGGTCATGATCTGCCTGTTCCTCCGCCTGTACCTCGTTCTGCGACTCGTGCACAAGATCGCGCCCGTGTACGCGACTCGCCACGAGCTCGCGGCTTTCAGCGCCATGGCCAGCGCCGAGGGCACGAAGGGGTCCAGGTTTTCGAGGGAGGCGCTGTCCGCGGCGGCGGTGCGCCGCGTGCGCTTCGGCTCGGCACTATCGCTGAAGACACTGTTCGACGAGCACCCAACATCGTTTGTCTTCTTGGCGTTCGCCCTCATCTTCTTCCCCGCCTCGTTTGCCATCTACGTCCAGGAGCGGGACCACCAGCCCGAGGCGTTCGACCTGCAGGGCACGCTCTGGTTCGCAATCGTCACCGCGACCGTGAGCCGACCGGCGCAAACGCCCCCCCGCCAGCCTGGTCCCCACGCACGTGCTCGTGAGGGCGGCCTTCCCCGGCACAATGCCCGCGCCCCCCCCTCCCCCGCCTTGCCTCGCAGACCGTCGGGTTCGGCGGCATCGAGGTGACGGACACGGTAGGCCGCGTCATCTCCATGGTCCTGTGCGTCTCGGGCGTGGTCATCCTGTCCCTGCTCGTCGTGGCGGTGACCAAGAACCTCGAATTCTCGGACGACGAGTCCCTCGCGTGGCAGCTCACCAAGCGGCTGCAGCACCGGCCGGACCTGATGCGCAGCGCTCACGCGGCGGCCAAGGCCGAGTCAGCGATGCGGAGGGGCCGGTCGGGCCGCAGAAAAGGCGCCGTGGCAGTGCTCCTGGGCCGTGCAAGCCCCGGGGGGGCGCGCGCCGGCGCGGGCGGTCCGTCGGCGCTGCTTGGGCGCGACTGTGCGGGGCCGACCGCGGGCAGGGAGACCCGACCCCGCGGCTCGTCGAGCGACGAGGACGGCGACGAGGGCACGCAGGCGGCCCCCCGGACCACGGCCGTGCGGCCCCTCGACCCGGCCGGGATCTCCATGACAGACCTGTCGCCCGGCGAGGCCCCGGCGCGGGCCGTCGTGACGGCTCCCGGCGCAGCACCCGCTGCTGGGGGTTCCGACCCCGACCCCATGCCAGACCTGCGCGGCATCCCCACGCGGCTGCTGATGCTGTTTGTGGCGGAGAGCGTCCACAAGCTCGCGGCCGCGCCGGGGGCTCTCGACGAGCTGCGCCTGCGCATCGAGGCCCTGGAGCGACGACCGCATCACGACGCCGGCGACGCGATTGCTTCCGAAGGGTCGGCTTGAAGCCGCGTGTTGTGGCCCACGAAAAATGAACAGGGATGCTGTCAGATCGTAACACCCGCCGCTGGGCACCACCCGCCCCACTGCATCGACAGCACCGACCTGTGCTTTTTTCATGGATGAAGACCCGATGCGCAGCCTGATGCTTCGGCTCGACCTGCCCCCGAGGCTCCGGGCGGAGGCCGAGCGCGCTGTCGTGCGATGCCGGGGATCGGTGACGTTTGCGGCGAACTCCTTGGTCCAGACGCTTGTGCCCGATGCAGACGGACACTTTGCGGCACCCAAGCGCCGGGTTCCTGCCATCTTTGCGCCCAGGCTGCTGCGAGCCGAGTCCGAGACCTCCCTGCCCGGGCCTGAGCGCACCGCGCGCGCGTTCCACGCCGCTTTCGGCGTGATCCGATCCATGGTGTCGGACAAGGAGGCGGTAAGGCTGGCAGGGGTGTGCTCGTGGACCCGCGCAGCGGTTTTCCGGACCGCATCCCCGCACCTGCTCTCGTCCCCCATGGTGTGGACTTGCCCCGACCGGCCGGCCCGCTGGCTACCGCCTACGGCTGAGGCGCGCCCGTCGGACAGAAGCAACACCGACGAAGGGCAGCCAGCGGTGCGCGAGCTGCTCCGATCCATGGCCCCGTTTCAGCGCGGCCTGTGCGCCTCGTGGCTCTCCCGCACCCGGGCATGCCCCTGGTGCGCAGTGGCAGCATCTGACGCCGGGGACGGCTCCGGCTCGTGCACGAGCCTGCGGCCGGCAGTTTTCGGCTTTGCGTCGGCGGGCGTGGTCTCGGCGGTGCGCGCCGGACGGGTCGTCTTCGGCGCCGATTTCCTGCCCGAGGACCCGTGGCACTGGCACTGCAGGGAGTGCCACCGGCGCCTGGCCACGGTGCCAGTGCCGAGGCACGTCCGGGGAGCTGCTCCGGGGCTGGCCGGGAGCGGCGGCCGGGGGCTTCCGGCGGCCGCCTCGGCGGCATCGTCGGGCACCAGTGCGGGTGATGACGTGCTGGTGGACGCATCGTCGTCCGCGGTCGTGTTTGGGTGACGCTTGGCGGGTGAGGGGGGTTGCTCCTTGGGTACCGGCCGATGGCGGCACGATTTCAAGCAAAGTCACTGTACACGCAACAACACAAGGCAGTCAGAGGCCGGGCAACAAGAGGACAAACGCTGGGCGCTGCTTGGGGCAACAAGACGGGTCCCGCGGCTCACTGCGCCGCTCTTGCGGCCTTTGGCGACCTCCTCCTCGACCCCCCGGGCCCTCGCTCCCCCTTGGCCTCCTGCTCGTCCTCGCCCAGGCGCTTGATGAGCCGCTCCCGGATGTCCGAGACCGACAGCGCGTACGGGTACCAGCCCGCGCCCTCCATGTGGGAGCGCACCCTCAGCAGGGCGAGCGCGAGCACGCCCTTGCACACCACGTCCAGCACGCTGTGGATGATGACGAACGCCAGCGGGCCGATCAGGTTGGCACCGCGCGGGCCGATGAGGAAGATCATCGGAAAGAGCGGCCACATCCCGAAAAACGCAACCTGCGGCAGTGCCGGCGGCAGGAATGCTGCCAGGATGGTGGACGCTACGCGTACGACCAGCTGCATGCGGCAAGGCGTGCCGATTCTCACCATTGCAACGTAAAGCGCCGACACGGCGGACCTCGGGAGCTCGGCCAGCCTGCCCCTGACCCCGGCCTGCAGGCGCTCGAACAACAAGGCCAGAAGGCACAGGCCGATACAGAACAGAACCCACTGGTAGGGAGCGTCCGCCGCATAGGCGTTGGCGGCCACAAAGAGCGCCAGAGCAGTCACGCCTGCCGCGAACAGCTTTCCCGGGATCTTCAGCGTGAACATGATGTCCAGGACAATCTGCAAAGCGAACAGGGTGACATACCACCATGGCTGGAGGGGTCCGGTCAGCCGCGAGGGCCTGCGCAGCAGGGCACGCGAACGCTCACCATGGGGCAGAAAAAGATGAAGTCGGCATACTCGTAGTGCGGCAGGTAAAGGCCGCGTGAGGACGGAGCCATGCGCTGGGTGCCCCGCATGATATGGATGATCCCCTGGCCCAAGCAATAGAGCACCTGCGAGGCTAGGAGCAAGGAGTCGCGTCCGGAATGACCGACCTGCGTACAGCACCGACCGCGTCTGACTACCCGCCCGCCTTCCCGCCGGGCTCGGACGTATCAGCGACGCTCACACCGAGCTGCTTGGCATCCGGAACCCCGGCGGGGCCGTACGGCCTGGAGTTGATTCCCACGCCGCGGAGCACAACGGCGAAGGCGTAAGCTGACATCACAACTAGGGCCACACCGCCGGCCATGTCGGCGATCCCCGTCGGTACATCGACCGCGGGGGTGTTGGCCATTGTTCCGGTGTTCCAGAGTCCACAGTGCGCGACCAAACCCCTGCCACAAGGCCTGACGTCCGAAAGCTAGAGCAACCGGCCCTGCCGAAACAGCCGACAGACTGCACAGGTTGTTTCCCTGGCTAGACCACGCCGCCTCACGTGTGCCGGCCACCCCGATCTGGCATGTCATCATCTGCGCCGGTGCGGGCGCTAGGTGCCGAGGCCGTGGTCAGCATGGGGTTGCTCGTGGCGAGTATCGGGCTCCTCACCCTTTACTCCATGCGAAGCTCCTACGTGCCGCTGAGTCTCCGGAGCACGCTCCTGGTGTTTACCACGGTGCTCGTCGTCGCGATCCCGGCGGCACTTGGTGAGGCTGGGCCTTTCTCGGCGAGCGGTCGGTGGCGTCACCTCGCTCAGTGGTCGTTTCGACGGCTTCCCGCCCGCGCCTTGTCTCGCGTTTCCGTCGCAGAAATGTTTGCGGCGGAAGGCTCCCCGTCAGGTGAGCACGGCACGCCGCAGGGGGGCTGCAACCTGTCCTAGAATCAGTCGCCGTGCCAACGATGCATGCCCTTCTTCTCTGGCCCGCGCAGGCTTGTTTTGTAGGACGTCGCAGTCATCCCTGGCGGCTGCAATTTCCGTCGTCGGTGAGCCAGGGGCCGCTGGCCGCCCCTCGCCGTCGCACGTGTTCGCTGACGTTCGCGAGACAGAACGCTGTTCCCCCCCACTGTTCCGGTCGCAGCCAGCATCCTCTGCATCAGGGCCCTCCGCCTGGTCGGTATGCACGCGGTCCAGCTGGGCGTGAAGAAGCTTCGCGCGGGACGGACCTCGCAGACGTCCTCCGCGGGCTCGCGCGACCCCACAGAGTCCCTCCGGCACGTCATGGACGTGTCCGCGACGGTCGACACGCCCCCGGTGTCCCTCGCAACGCTCAGCCCCTCCACTGTGCAGCCGGCAAAGAGCCCGATGCTGGGCGGCGAGACGAGGGGCGCCCCCGCCGCCCCGGGCGGCGCGGGCGGCGCGGGCGGCTACTCCGCGCCCCAGGGCGAGCAGACGCGCTCCCAGCTCCTCGGCAACATCGCCCGCCTGCGCTGGTGGACCTCCCGCCGCGCCCAGGCCACAGGCATAGCCCTCTCCCTCATCGTCTGGTGCGCCGTCGCCGCGGCCGCCGAGCTCGGCCTCTCGGACTCCGAGCCCGGCGCCTCAACGGCCTCGGGCCGCTGCACCATGACCCCAGCCATGGCAGCCGTCGCCGTGTGGCCCGCCGTCGTCCTTTTTGGCGGCGCCACCGGCGCAGCCCTCGTCCTTCTTCGGTCTATCTCCGAGTCTGCCGGCCTCAGGGCAGAGCTCATCGCCCTCCTCCTCACCCTCCCCATCGCCGCCGCCCTCGCCACGTCACACGTCCCCGTCCCCACCACGGCCGTCGTCTTCCTCGCCCTCGTCCTCGCCGCCACCCTCGCCTGGCCCCTAGCCCTGTCCTTCTCCGCGCGCTACAGCCGGACCAACGCGCAGATCGACCGCGAGAAGGTGAAGCGGCTCCTCAACGGAGCAGCCACCCTCGGATCCCCGGAAGCCACCGACGCCCACTCCACCCTCCTGACCGGCGACAGCGCGGCCACCATGCCCCGCCCCGGCGGCCTCCTCCCCGGCGGCTCCTCCCGCTTCCGCGCCGCCCTCGACGCCGCCACCCCCGCCACCGTCCTCGCCGCTCTCCTCGAGAACGCCGACGCCCTCGCCCCCCTCGTCGCCTTTGGCCTCGACGACGCCGTCGCCCTCCTGGCCCTCGAGGCCCGGGCCAGAGCGGACGTCGCCCGCCGGCAGCGGGAGCTCGACGTCGACCGCCTCACCCACCCCGGCTCCGCACCCCGCTCCCTCCCCTCGTACATGCGCCACGGGAGCATGGGCCTCGCCCACGCCATGGGCGCCGCAACCGCGGGGGCCGACGACGGCGAGTCCTCCGTCACGCCCAGCTCGGTCGACCCCCGGCCCTCCCCCGGCGCCTACAGCGCCCACCGGGCCCCGCGCTCCCTCGGCGCCTCCCTCCGCGGCAGCGCCGCCGGATTCTCCGGCTACAGGGTCCACTCGGGAACCGCATCGGCCAGAGGCTTCGGAGGCCCGGCCGGCCGCGAGGAGAGCGACGGCAACGCCATGGGCGACCTCGGCAACGTCGAGCCCCCCGCCCTCCCCGACGACGTCCGCACCCTCGGCTTCACCCAGTGCCTCGCCCACCCTGCCACCCAGGCCCACTTCGCCTCCTTCGTCGAGTCCGAGATGGCCTCGGAGAACCTCCTCTTCCTCGAGGCAGCACACCTCTTCAGCCTCTCAGCCATGGCCGCCCTCCTCCAGGCCGGCCTCTGGCACGACCCGGGGCACGACCTCCGGCCCATCCGTCGCAAGGACCGCCCGGCCGTCCTGGCCATGGCGCGCTCCGAGCTCGGCTCCAGAGTGGCGGTCCACGGGGGAGTGGACCTGCTGGAGTGGATCGGCAGGGCAATCGCCACCACCGACGCGTGGGAGGAGCTCGTCAGGGGGAGGACCAAGCCCGCGTTCTCCACCGACGCGGCCGTGCGCGTCGAGGACATCGACGAGCAGGAGGAGGACGACGACAACGCCGACGTCTCCGACCCCGCCGCGCCGGAGGACGACGACGCCGCCGCCGCCGCCGACTCGGCCGCCCCGTCCTCCAGCACCCTCGTCCCCCCGCCCTTTGGCTCCGCCGCGGCGGCAGAGCCCAACGACTCCACGCCCTCGAGCATCCTCGGATCCTCGGCCCGCGACTCCGAGGTCTCCCAGCGCAAGGCCAGCGACCCCCGCCCCGCCCGCCCTCGCGTGCCCCACGGCGCGGCCCTCAACCCCTCCCTCCACAGCCCCCTCGCCCGCATCGCCAGCCTCGGGGCCGCTGGCATGGAACCGGCAGTCCTCGCCGTCGTCGCCAGCACCTCGGCAGAGCTCGACGGCGTCCCTCCCCCCGAGAGCGGGACCCTCCCCGCCGCAACCTCCGCCGACATCCCCCCCTCCGGAGCCGCCGTCGCCGGCCTCACCACCCGCTCCCGCTCCGCCAGCCCCCGCGACGCCGGCCCCTCCCCCGACGACCTCCGCCGCCTCGTGGGCAACAACGTGCGCGACATCGTCGCCCAGTTCATCGTCGTCGACGCCGTCATGGAAATCAACATCAGCTCGCGGTCCCGCGAGGCCTGCCTCAGGGCCGCCCGGTCCTCCCCCATGGGCGACGGCCTCTACACCTTCGTGCGCCCCGCCTGCCACGTCAGGCAGACGCTCCGCCGCGACACCTACCCCCGCTTCCTCTCCAGACCCAGCACCACAGAGTGGTTCGCGCGGAGGCCGTGGGAGCGCGAAGACGCCTGAGGCGGACCCGACCTCACCTTGCTCCCCCACAGCGCCCTCTCAAGGGAGGGGCGTCGCCGGGCTTGTGCGCGCACCGAGCCGTTGCTCGTGCGCCAGCCCGTCGTGCGCACCGCCCTTGCGCATGCGTGACTTGCTGCTGCGGCGTGAATATTGCGCCCGCGCTCGACCCGCCGTGCCCCCGCTCCACCGCCACACAAACTCAAGAACCACTCTGAATGAGGGGGAAGGTGTTACGTGCAAAACCTCGGCATCGCGTGGGGCTGGTATTGCGAGTCAACCGTCGTCACCCACTCGCCCGCCCTCTACGGGCGGCGCCGGGACGAGCCTAGGCGTCGGCCTCCGCGGCAACGGCCAGCGCGGCCGAGCCGGCCGCCGCAGCGGCGGCCGCCGCGGCCGCCTCGGCCACGCCGCCCCCCTCCTGCCCCCGGTGCGCCACGGCCTCGCGGTCCCCCAGGTCCACGCTGAGCAGCCGCGCCACCTGCTCCATGTCCTTGTCCCCGCGCCCGCACAGGTTCACCAGCACCACCTGGTCCGCGGGGAGGGAGCGCGCGAGCTCTACCGCGTGGTAGAGCGCGTGCGACGGCTCCAGGGCGGGGATGATTCCCTCCGTGCGGCTGACCAGCTGCAGTGCCTCGAGCGCCTGCACGTCCGTGACGGCGGTGTAGCGGACGCGGCCCGAGTCCTTGAGGAAGGCGTGCTCGGGCCCGACGCCCGGGTAGTCGAGGCCGGCGCTGACGCTGTGGGTCTCGGTGATCTGGCCGTCTGAGTCCTGGAGCAGGTACGTCATCGTGCCGTGCAGCACGCCGGGGGTGCCCCCGGTGAGCGTGGCGCTGTGCACCGCGCGCTTGGCGCCCGACGCCGTGACCTCGAGGCCGTCGCCCGCCTCACCGCCGGTGGAGGCCGGGACGCCGTGGCCGCCGGCCTCGACGCCGACGAGCTTCACGCCCTCGTCGTCCAGGAAGCCGTGGTACATGCCGATGGCGTTGGAACCGCCGCCGACGCAGGCCACGACGTGGTCGGGGAGGCGGCCGAGGCGCTCCAGGATCTGGGCCCGTGACTCGCGGCCGATGACGGACTGGAAATCGCGCACGATGGTGGGGAACGGGTGCGGCCCGATGGCCGAGCCGATGATGTAGTGCGTCGTGCGCACGTTGGTCACCCAGTCGCGGAGCGCCTCGTTGACCGCGTCCTTGAGCGTGCGGGAGCCGGACGTGACAGCCTTGCAGGACGCGCCGAGAACGCGCATCCGGAACACGTTGAGCGCCTGCCTGCGCATGTCCTCCTCGCCCATGTACACGACACACTCGAGCCCGAGCAGCGCGCACGCAGTCGCGGTCGCCACGCCGTGCTGGCCCGCGCCAGTCTCGGCGATGACGCGCTTCTTGCCGAGCTTTTTGGCCAGGAGCGCCTGCCCCAGGGCGTTGTTGATCTTGTGGGCGCCGGTGTGCGCCAAGTCCTCGCGCTTGAACCAGATCTGGGCGCCGCCGGTCAGCTTGGTGAGGCGCTCCGCAAAGTACATGGGCGTCGGCCTGCGAGCACGCACGTCAGCGCGGAGCACACGAGCCTGGCCCGGAGCCGGCGGACCCGACGCGCCCGCCCGGCACCCAACCCTTGCCGGGCCGGCGGGCGAGCTCGTGTTGGCTCCGACGACGCGTGGCGGGGTCACTGGCGAGAAAAGGATGCTCGTGACGGGCCGCCCCACGGGCTCACCTCCCGACGTAGTCCCTTCCCAGCTGCTCCACCTCGCGGCGGAACTCGGGATCGCGGCTCGCGCGCACATACTCGGCGGCGAGCTGATCGTGGGCCTCCGCGAGCGTCTCGGGGATGTAGCGGCCGCCAAACTTGCCGAAGCGAGACGGCAGCTGGTCCTCGGAGTCGTACTCGGGCGGGGCGTTGGTGATCGCCAGCACGCCCGCGGACGTGTGCTTGGGCCTGCCTGCGGCTGCCATGGCTGTTCGGCGCGCAAAGTGACGGGGATGGTGCGGGCACGCCGTGCCGCGAGCCTCAACTGGCCGCTCTACGCGACGACGCCAGCCGCGCACACGGGACCCTGGGCGGACGCCGCGCGCCGCGCGACGGCCATCACCAGCTCCGCGAACTGGGGCAGCTCACAGATGAGCACGAGCGCCGAAGCGGCGGAGCGGCCACGGCGGTGACCCACGGGCGCGGCGTCCGCGCCGGCAAGCTCTGACGCGCCAAAGGACGCGAGCGGGGCCTCGTCGGCAGCATCGAGGTGCTGGCCTGGTTCAAGCACGGCCGCCTCGACGCCGCGCCCGGCACGCGCGAGCAGCTGGGAAGGCATCACTCCGAGGGTTGCCGCCCGCTCCGCCCCGAAGGCGTCCGCCGCGGACAGTCCGTCCCCGACGAAACACGGGTGGCGCAGAGTCGCGGACCCCGGCGCGAGGGAGCTGGACGCCGTGCTGGCCGCCGGCTGGTGGGAGGATGAAGCGAAGCGGAGCCGTGCGCCGGGAGCGCTTGCCGCACGCCTGGCGCTTGCGGCCGACGCCCCGCCGGCCAGAACAGCGCCGCGCGGCTTCCATGCGGCGACGCGAGGGTCAGACGGCGCGCAGCCGACGACGGCGGCCACGGGGCACCGCGCCCACAGCTCAAGGCAGCGCTGCGTCCGAGCCCTCACCCCAGCCGCCACGGCGCCGGGGTCCTGCTCCGCGCTGGGCGGCTGGGCATCGCGCATCGCCTGCAGGCACGACCTCGCGGCGGCCGTGCCGGGGCTGATGCCGGGCTCCGCCTTGCGCAGCCGGGCGGCCTCCCGCGCGGCGCACGCCAGCGCGGCTGCATACCCCGTGGGCCGGCCCTCGCCGGGCGGACCGGGCTTGCAGAAGGCGGCATCGGCGAGCGGCATGGCCTCGGCCTCCCCCCGCCATGTCGCCGACGCGGCGAGCAGGGGCAGGAAGCTGACGTCCTCGACTGCGGCGGCGTTGGGGGGGGCAGGGCAGGAAGGCACGGAGCGGGGTGATGTCACAGACCGGGTGTGGGGCAGGGCGGCGCGCAGCGTGGCCGGCACGGCCGGTGTTCTCACGCATCTGGCGGCAGCACGCCCGGAGGCCCCGCGAGCCGACGGCCGCCCCCGCCCATGCGGTCATGACCACGGAGGTGACGGCGCCGAGGACCTGCCGGCGCTCCATCGCGGCCAGCTCTGCCGCCCAGGGCCTCGCGGAGGCGAAGGGGCGCGCCCAGAGCGCGGCGTCGCCGGGACGCGGCGCCGTTCGGGCTGCAAGCAGCGCCTGTGCCGTTGCCGCGCACCCGAGGATGCCGCCAATGGCGCTGCTCGCGAGCGCTGCGGCCGCCTCTGTCGCCACGTCATCGGCGTCGGCCAGGCGGGAGAGCAGGCAGCACTGGGCGTCCCAGCGCGTCGCGACGGGGACGGCTTGATCCCCCGAGGCGAGGACCGATGCGAGGGCGGCGGTGGCGGCGAGCCTGACGGCGGCCGAGGCGTCCTGCTCCCCCGCGAAAACGGCGAGGCGCGCGGCGTGCGCCAGGGAGCCGGAGCGGCCGGACGGGCCGAAACTGCCGGCGTGGTCGTCGTCGTCGTGGTCGCAGCCTCCCTGGCGCACGAGCCCGGCTGCGGTGTCGAGGAGGAAGCAGCGGCAGTCGACCGCCGCCTCGGTCGCGATCCACTCCTCCTCCGCCTGGGCGAGCCACGCGCCGGCGGGGAGGCAGCACGCGAGCGCGGCGTAGAGAGATCGCCGCCAGTGGCTGTCCGCCCGCTTCGGCCGGCCCCTGAGGGCGGAGGACGCGCGCCGGAGCACGAGCGCCCGGATCTCCCGCGCCGCGCCGGCCGACGTGGCTGCGTCCAGGCCGACCTGCCCCGCGAGGTGAGACCAGGCGGGATCGCCGGATGCCGCAGCTCGCGCCGCTTCCAGCGGCCGCCGGAGGGCCGCCCCCAGCGCGGCCAGCGCCTCGGCCCGGGCCCTGGCGCGGGCTGGCCGGGTGCACCGAAGGCTGTCTGCGCACACCGCCGCGGCGTCAGAGCAGGCCGCCGCGAACGACTTCACCGTCACCACGGGGGCGCCGCCCGTCGCGGGACCCCGGCCGTGCCCCGGAGCGGGTGTGCCGAGCCGCTCGCGGGCGGAGCTTGTGCCACCCCGGGCAGCCCCGGACGGCGGGGCGAGCGCAGCCTGCACCGCCGCGCACGCCCCCGCGGCCTCTCCCAACGACCCGGCGAGGGCCGCGCCCGCGTCAGGGGAGTGTGCAAGCGCCGGCCCGCTGTCCAGCGCCGCGGCCGCGAACGCCACGACGGCCGCCTGCCTCCCGAGCTCTGCCGACGACAGGGTGAGGACCACATCACCGGGCCCGTCCGACGCCACGAGGCAGTGCACGAGCTGCCCGAAGCGGGCAGCCATGGCCGGGACGTCGTCGCCCGCCGAACCGCCGCCGCCGGAGCTTGGCACCGCCCCGAGTCCGGAGACGGGGGCCGACCCCGCACTGGCAGCCTTTGGCGTGCGGCGGCTGGTGGCGCCGGTAGAATCCGGGCCGCGCGGCGTGGCCAGAACCGACGCTGCCATGACGGCCGCCCCGACTCCCGCTGTGCAGGCAGGGCCGAACCCAGCCAGCGCCCGCGCGCGACCGGCCCGCGACACCAAGAACAGGCCTGTCCGAAGCCCGGCCACGGCAACGAGGGAGAGCGCCAGCGAGCGCCGCGCCTCCGGCCCCCCGGCACAGCGCCACGCAGCCATGCCCAGCCCCGCATCAAGGGCACCTACCGCGGTTTCGAGCGCCACCCAGCCTGCAAGGCGCGCCACGGCCCCCTCACGAGACACCATGGAGCCGACCGCGAGCGCCACCAACGCCAGGCTCTTGGGCACCTGGGCAAGCTCGGCGTCCGTGGGTCCCTCGGGCGCGGTCACAGGACTTGCATTTTCGCCTCCAGGCGAGGCCGGGCTTAAGACGGGCTCGCGCGCGAACTCCCTGGCCGCCCCGAACGCACGATGGAGCGCGGCGTCAGCAGTGCACGCCGGGTTCGCGGCGAATGCGTCGGCGAGGCACATCGGGATGTCCAACACCCCCCATTCGGCCAGCTGTGACGGTGCTGGCACTGCTGTGACGACAAGCTCCAGGCAAGCGTGCCGGAAGCGGCAGGTCAGGGCCCGGGCAAGCAACACCTGAGTCGCGTCCAGCTTGGAGCTCGCGCTGGCTAGTGCAGCAGTGAACTTGGCATCCACGGAGCTGCCTCCGCCGCCCAGCCGAGCGGCAAGCCGCCCCATCTCAGACCGTGCCGCGCCCTCCGCCTCGATGGCATCTGAGCAGCTCGAAGCCGTGGCTTTGGCCAGACGACGCAGCGTACCCGGCGTCAGGGAGGACGGCACAACCGCGGCAAGCTCACCGAGCGCCAGGACCAGGTCCACCGCCCCGCTTGTCGCTGCGCCGGGTCGCACCGACCCATCTCTCAGACCAGCGGCGAGCCCGTCGACCACCTGGGCCGTCAGCGAGCCGATCGCAGCCGATGCTGCGATCGACGGAGCGCGGCGAAAAACACCTTCACTGGGCTCGCGGTCGGTGATGCAAGCCGACTTTCACTCGCTGTTTCCGAAACGGCGCGCAACTTGCTCACTCTCGGGGCCGGACCTATGTCCTGACGGCAGCATCTCGACAATGCCACGGAGCCCAGCCGCCGCTACTGCCGGCCTTGTCCCTCGCTCCGCGCCAGAAACACGGCGCCTCGCGGCGCCGCCAATGTCGAGCGGGCCCTCACTCAGACTGGCCAGGAGAGCCAACGCGCGGCGACGCACCTCGTCAGCCATGGCTGTGTCGCAGCAATGACAATTAGCTGGCAGAGCTTCGGGCAGAGAGAAACGATCGCCCAAAGTCGAAACCGCGGCCGCAAAGAAAGGCACGCTCTCACCCGCGACCATGAGGGCAACCTTGCTCGTGCTTGCCGCCGCCCTGGTGGCAGCTGTCGCTGCGGCAGCAGCTGGGGATGAGACCGCCGCCATGCGGCAGGTCGTGCAGGACATCCGGTTCCGCAGCAAGGCTGAGCCCGTCAAGGACCAGGAAGAGCTCACCAGCAAGGCCCGCGACGCCAACAGACGCAACGGGGACAACAAGGCGTTCCCCGATGGCGCAGCCGAAGCCCCGCACCCCTCGCTTGTCCGCGTTCCCGGTGAGTCGATCGATTGCCAGTCCTTGCCGCGCTCGCTGCGCTTTCACAGTCGCCAAGGAGGCCTCAAATTCGGGCCTGAGCGACCGGCATATTGCCTGCACGTGCCATGCTCTCCCGCCCGGTCGCTTTCGTGACCGCAGGGCTTCCTGGCGTGTCTGATCCTTCGGTCGATGTCGCCCCCCTGGACGCCGTCGGCGGAAACCTCGCCGACACGCATGCTTACGCCACCCAGGCGTCGTACGAGCAGAACCTCAAGTGAGTCGGGCCCGAATGTCCCGGCTGGCACGCGATCGCCGACGCCAGTGCATTCCATTTCGGCCCACACGCACCACTTTGACGCCCTCCGCAGGGAGCTTGTTCGCGAGCTGGACGACTCCGAGGAGCAGGCCCGCGGCCTCCGCCTGAAGCTGACCGACAAGGACAACCTCCTCGGGGCCATGCTGCACCGCGAGAAGATCATCGACATTGACCTCAACGAGGACAAGGGTGGGCTGGCTGCTGTCAACGCCCACATCCAGGGTATCGAGGCGCGCGTGGACCGCCTGAAGAAGGAGCGCCGGAGCCTGGAGCTCATGTCGCAGAAGCATCAGTACGACGCGGCCGCTGATACCCTGCGCCTGCAGGTCAACGACGTCAACCAGGTCAGCTCGGCCCTCGACGCCCGCGTCAAGAGCCTCCACTCCAGCATCTCCGAGAAGGTCCAGAGCGAGGCCAGCGCGCTCCGCAAGTCCCTCCAGCCGGCTGTGGCCAGCGGCATGGAGCGCGACGAGTCTGCCGACCAGGCTGTCGCGTCCGCCGCCAGCAGCGTGGGATTCGCCCTCGTGCAGCAGCGCGCCCGCTCTCTACGTGGGAAGTGATGCATCGTAGTCATTCAACTTTGTGGGATACCCGTGGCGAGGCCCCAGAGCGCGCATCCACTCGGGCCGTCGGTCGCAGAGCGCGCCGCCCGGAATCCCGCGCACTCGCGCGCAGCCCGGACACCGCGCCCGGCCCCGACGCAGCCTGCACACACGCAGCGCCGCGGGGCGGCGGGCGCACCGCCATGGACCCGGACCCGAGGACCGGCATGGCCGTTCCGGCTTCGCCGTCTGTCATGGCCACGCTGCCTGCCGCGCCCAACGGGGCCGGCCACCGCAAGGGGAAATCAAGCGCCAAGAGGGCCCACAAAGCCCCGCTGCTGGTGATGGCCCCGGCGTCACAGCTGGCGTTTCCGCGTGAGAGCTGCTCCTGCCACCAACGCCAACCCTTGTGCCGCTAGATCGGGGCGCCGCACGACCCCCTGCCCCGGCAATGGGGCGCGAGCCTGCATCATGCAGTGCATCACAATACAACCTCGTCGCAATCCTCGCCGGGTCGCAGTGGGCGAGGGCGTGCGCAGCGAGGCGCGCCTCCTCCTGACCAACCCCCACTCCACGGGGAGGACCATCACGTTCAAGATCAAGACCAACGCGGCGTCCAACTACCGCGTGGGGCCGAGCCTGGGCGTCCTGGCACCCGGGCAGACCGCATCAGTGCGAATCGTGATGGCCTCCGAGGCGTCCGAGCGGCTGCGCGAGTCGGTGGACGAGGCAACGGGCCACCCGCTGCCGTGCAAGGACAAGTTCATGGTCACGTCGGTGTCCCTTCAGCAGGAGGACCTCGACGCCATGGCAGCGGGCGGGGCGGGCGCTTCGCTCGGGACCCTGTGGGGCCGCCGCGACTGGAAGAGCCGCTCGCGCCAGGCCAAGCTCACGGTGCGGGTTTACCGTCACGCTGTGGTGTCGGACGACGAGGACTCGGACGACGGGTCCGTCGGGGTCCGTGCGCCGCTGACCGTGGGCGACGGCGCGGCGGTGCCCGGCCGACCTCACTCGTCCGTGGGGCCCTCCCGCCCGCCGAGGATACGCCGGACGCCCAGCGCGGGCGGCAGGCTCCAGCCGGTGCTGGTGGACTCGCCGTCCGCCGGAAGGGGCCCCGGGTCCGCGGCCGGGACACCCATGAGCGCGTTTGCCGGCCTCGCCGCCGGCCCCTCGCCCGCCGCCACGGCGCTTCCGTCCCCCGCGGGGCCGGCGAGGACGCGGGCGGGGCGCGCGGGGTCCGTGGGCAGGGGCCCCGCAGGGCTTGCCCTCGCCCCAGTGTCGGGCACTGCCACGCCGTCGCACGGCAGGCAGGGGTCGGGGCCGCTCCCCTCCCCGTCGGCATCGGCGCCCTACGACGACGGGGCATTCCGCGGGCGGGCGGGGGACGCGTCGGCCTCGGCCACGCCCCTCGGGGGCAGGGGCCCTCTCGTGCCCCCCTCCCCCGTGAGCGTCCTGCCGCCCCTCGCCGTCGGCGCCGTGGCGGCGGGGCGGCCCATCGCCGGGCGCGACGGGCAGCTCACGGGACGCTCGGCCGGCGGGCGGAGCGCCGCAGGCGGCCTCTCGCTGGCTCTCTCCGCGCGTTCTGCCATGTCCATCGGCTCGTACGGCTCTGCCACGACCGGGGGGCGGTCCTACGGATCGGTCGCCCTGGACGCTGGCGCGGGGATGGTCGCGTCGGCAGAGCTCTTCCGCGACGGCGGTTTCGCGTCGGTGCCGATGGAGGGCCTGCCGCGGCTGGACGGCTTCGCGTGGCGGGCGGGGCCGGAGCTGGGCCGCGGCATCAGCGGTCACGTGCACGTCGGCCTCCGGCTCGGCGGGGCGGTGCCGGGCGGCGGGGCCGCGTCCCAGGCGTCTCTCATCGCTGTGAAGATGGTCGAAGTGGCAACCGTGGCGGAGCAGCGGAGCCTGGAGCGGGAAGTCCGCGTCCTCCGGGCCCTTCGTCACCCTAACATCGTGAGACGGGCGCCGGCCTCTCCGATGCGGCCTGCGAAGCCGTGCTCCCCCGCTCCGCCCCTCGCCCCTTGCCGCCGGCGCGACGCGACGACAGGCCCCCAGCCCCCTTCCCCGCCCTCGATGCGCAGGTCCGCTACCTGGGCGTGGAGAGTGTTGGTCCCACGAGGGCGTCGCCCCTGCCCGCGGTCCGCATCTACCTGGAGTTCGCCACCGCCGGCAGCGTCGCTCACATGGTCAAGCGGTTCGGCCCTCTCCCCGAGGCCGCCGTGGCGTCCCTCGCGAGGCAGCTGACCGAGGGCCTGGCCCACTGCCACCGCAGGGGGGTCGCGCACCGGGACGTCAAGGGCGCCAACGTGCTTGTGACGCACGCCGGGGTGGCCAAGCTCGCCGATTTCGGGGCGTGCAAGGTCCTGG
>Ga0136560_1000200_pt1 | contig 27284 bp, 16 predicted proteins | sample AntRauMeHopE1497_FD_104925 | JGI IMG/M metagenome (GOLD analysis project Ga0136560, IMG submission 104925) | Saline lake microbial communities from Rauer Islands, Antarctica - Metagenome Hop E1 #497 | ecosystem: Environmental > Aquatic > Non-marine Saline and Alkaline > Saline | place... | reverse complement strand
TCCGGCATGCCTGGGCCTCTTCCCGGGGGACCCTGCCGCAGCGGTGCAGCAGCCCAGCCGGCGGCAGCTCGCTTCGCTGCCCGACGTCCTTGTGCCGGTAACGTTCATTGATTCACTCACGCTCAGCGTGAACGTGCCCCCCGGCGCCGGAAGGGTGGCGGCCGTGGTCGTGATGAAGTCGGGCGAGCGCTCGCCGGCATCAGTGCAGGCCTACAACCCGCCAGTCATCGAGTCCGTGACCCCAAGCGCCGCTCTGCCAGGGCGGGTCATCCCCAGCCTGACCGTGTGCGGGGAGAACTTTCCCCCCGCCGTTGCTCAGGGCAAGCTCGAGTCGATCGTCGTTGGCGGGCTCACTTGCGGAGCTGCCCTCGTTCACCCGACACGCGCGGGCTGTGCCTTGTGCAGGGACCTCGACGCCCGGGGCGGCTTCGCACCTAGCCTTGCCGGGACCGTGCGGATGACCGTGGCCGGCACTGCGACGCCTAACGTGCTCGGGCTATTCGATGGCAAGCCCAGGCCGTTTGCACAGTCCGCCGAGCCGGCCGCGGCGAGGCAGGGGGATTCTGTCACTGTGGTCGGTGTGGGCCTGGGCCTGTCGGCCGCGGACATCGCGAACATGACGTTCCACTCCTCTCCTGCGTCGGGAGGCACGGCAACGTGCTCAAATGTGGACTGGAGGAGCGACGTCATCGTCGCTTGCGCCATTCCGACGGATCTGCGCATCTGGCAGCTCCCGGATGCGCAGCTAGGCACGGATCCCACCATCACCATCAGGATCTGCACGACTGCTGGGCTCTGTACGCCCCTCGCCGGAACCGGCGCAGCGGTGGTGCGGGCCGCTGGCGTTGTGGCGGGTCCTGCCCCCGTGGTCGGCCCCTGGGGCGTCACGGCGGTGCGGGACTCGTCCCGCCCCTTCGAGGTCACTGTGCAGTGGGCGTACGTTCACCCGCTCGATGAGGCGGCCGCCAGCACTGCTGTCAGCCCGGCTGTGCTCGGCCCAGACCCTGCCGCAAGCTTCGTCGTGTCATTCCTTTCTGCCAGGGCACTTGCACCTGTCGACGCCACAGGCAGCGGGCTCGCGGGCCGCGCCGAGTCTGCATGGGCAGCAGCCCCAGCCGGGACGACAGAAAGCCGTGAAGCGGCGAGGCGCGCCGAGGTGACGCAGACCGCTGTGACCCAGGCCGATGAGACATCCCTGGACGGTCTTGGCGCCCCGCATCCCCACCTGCTCTCGGTCCGGTGGGAGCTTCACCGCTCCACGTTCACCGTGGCGTGGCCCGAGCCGCTCTTCGTGCGCGTCGCCCCCCGAACCGCGTTCCAGCGCGTCGGTGCTGTCTCCTCGCCGGCGGGCCCGGTCGCGGACGACTGCAGCGAGGCGGAGTTCCTGACCAGCAACCTGCCGCTGCAGCAGTGGACTTGCAGCCCCTGCCTCGACCAGGCCGTCTGCGAGGGCCTCCCAGCGGCCAACGTGACCGCGCGACCAGGCTGGTGGCGCGTGCCTTGGAGCCCGACAGGACTTGGCTTTGCCCAGTGCGATCCGCAAAGCGCATGCGTGGGCGTCAATCAGGGCGCATCCGTGCCCCGGCTCGTCAATGCGTCGTCTGAAATCGACGGCGGAACGGAGGACGAGGTGACCCGGACGGCACTGGTGGCCGCGGCGGGTGCCTTCGGGTCGTCTCAGGCACCGCTGCGTGAGCTCCTGCCTGATTCGATGGAGGGCTGTGGCACGGGGCGCACCGGCGTCTTGTGTCAGGCCTGCGGCGTTGGGTTCCACGTCGACGTCGGGGGAGGATGCTCCGAATGCGGGGAGGGAAACTCAGGAGCCCTCGCAACCTTTGCAGGCGTTGGCATCGCCGCCCTCTTCGTCGTTGCGCTCCTCGTGACGCGCGCGGTGCGGTCTGCAGAGGCTCAGGCCGCGCTCGCGTCCAACCTGTCCCGCGAAGAGCTGGAGTCCCCCGCCGAGGCCCTCCGCAAGGGTTCCAACCCCCTCTCGCGCATGCGCCGCGCAAGCACGCTCGCGGCGTCACTGTCCAAGCCAGACTCGCCGCGGTCCGCAAGAGGCAGCACGTCGTCGGCAGGAGCTGCAGGCCGCAGGGCAATGCCTTCGTCGGTGCTCAGCAAGCGCTCCCTCGCCACGGCAGCGGCGGGCATGGCAATGAGCAAGAGCACCATCCGAAGCGCCAACAAGCGGATTCGGTCCAAGCCAGCGAGTCGCGGTGACACCGGCGAAGCGCAGCCCCAGTCCCCCAAGGCGCCGTCGCCCCGTTCATCGCTGCACGGCGGCGGCGGGAGGAAGTCCGTGGGCGGGGCGTCCCCCCGCTCCCGCAGGCCCTCGCGGATGGCAAGGCTCTCCGTCGTCTTCACCGGGGGCACGACGCGGCGGCGCAAGAACAAGAAGAAGGCCAAGCTCAAGCTCATGAAGGCCGGGCTCGGGGCCATGGTGCTCAAGCTCGTCTTCAACCACGTCCAGCTCCTCTCCATCATCAGCGGCGTCCGGCTGGCCTGGCCGCCGGCGGTCCAGTCCATTTTCGACGCCGGGGACGTTGCCTCAGGGTTCAGCACGGCAGGCCTGGGCCTGGAGTGCCTCGTCGGTGACTCCGTCGCCTCGGCCATCGGCCGCGCCGCCGGGGTCGTCGTCTCGTCGCCCGCCCTCATGCTGTGGGCGGCGGCGGTCCTCGCGATGCAGATCTGCGTGTGCAGGAAGGCACGAAAGGCGCGTGCCGCCGTTGCCGACAGCGACGACAGCGACGAGGAGCCGCAGCTTCTCGACGGCGCGTCACCCGGCGGGGGAATCGACCCGCCCATGACGTGCCGCTCGCTCTGCGCTCTCTGGGCGGAGCGGGTCGTCGTGGCGGCCATCTTCATCGGCTTTGTCACCCACGCCTCCGTGACCAGGGCGGCGTTCGGCCTCCTGGCATGCCGCCGCCTGTTCCCCCAGGGGCAGGAGGACGCGGTGCACTGGGTCCTCACGCTCGACCCGGACATCGACTGCGAAGACCCCACCACGACGGCGAACCGGCTCTCCGTGGCCATCCCGGCGCTGGTGCTCATGACACTGGGCCTCCCGGCGCTGGCTCTCACCGCCCTCGTATGCCCTCGTACGCCAAAGTGCTGTCGGGAGAAGGGAGGGTGCGCCACCGCGACGAAGCAGCTGTGCAGCACGGCCAAGACGATGCTCGGGTGCGGGGCCCTGGCCACGGAGGAGGAGACGGCGGCGGCCGCCGCGAGGGCGGAGGACGAGGGCCTCGAGGCCACGGCGCACCTGTTCGAGGCGAGCACCATCCGCCGCTGGGGGTTCCTGTTCCAGGGCTTCCGCCGGCGCAACGGCGCGCAGGTCTGGGAGGTGGTCAACATGGCGCGGAAGACGCTCATCGCCGGCGCCACCGTCCTGCTGGCGTCGAGCGGCACGCTGGAGCAGGCCATGGCCGCGCTCTGCGTGGCCGTCGTCTTCCTCGTCATGCACTCGAGCATGCAGCCGTACGAGTCCGCGACGCTGAACCGCCTCGAGACCGTCGCCCTCACCGCCGCCTGCATCACGCTGGCCTCAGTCCCCATCCTCGTCTCGAGCCCGTGGGACCCCCAGGCACCCCCGCTGGCTGCGCTCATCGCCACCGCCCTCATCGTGGCCGCCAACGGGGCCGTTGCGGTGGGGGCCTTCGGCGTGGTGGTGGTCGACGCGGTGCGCCGCAGCGTCAAGAAAGCTCGCAAGAACGTGCAGTCCGCCGCGCTCTCGCACCGCAACCTTGACGTGATGCAGGCGGCCCTCAGCAGCGGCAGTGGGACTGTCACTGAAACGGACGACGCGCATGAGGAGTCCGACGAGGACGACGGGGGCGCCTCAGCGCCGATGGGCGTCGAAAGCCCGCTGGCGCTGCTCCAGCCCCCTACAAAGGTGCGCGCATAGACTTCACCGGGTGGTGATGCCCGACTGCTTCACAGCCGAGCTTCATGCGCAGCTGACGGAACTGAACTGTGACGGCCAGCACTAGCCAACACGAACGGCAGAGGAAGCACACGCAGCGGCCCGGCCAGCGCACACACGGGCGCCTTCGCGCATGCCTGTATGATGTTTCGGTGTGTGCAGCCGCAGCAGGCTGCGGTGGCGCTGAGGCGGCTTGAGGCATCGGCGTCCGCCGGCACATCTGCTGTGCTCAGGGGCCGGGGCGCCGTCCGGGACACCTTTGCCCTGCTGGAAACAGGGCCAGAATCGGCGAGGGCGCAGGGCTGGAGCGTCGCAGCGATGATCATTGGAGAGGACGCGCCCGCGTTCGGTTCGGTCACATCGTCTGGCCATGCTTCCCCAAAGTCCGTGGTCAGGACGGCACTCGGCGTCGACACTGTGGTGCCGCGTGTGTTGCAAGGGGCTGAGGTGGTGGCTTGTCCTGCCAAGGCCATGGGGGCCCTCAAGAGGCTATGCGGGATGAGCAGGTCGGCCACGCTGCCCAGCGACGATGTGGCGGTGGTCTTCCGGCGAAAGGCTCAACCCCCGGGAGCCGTTCGTGCAGCTGTGGACGCCCGTGGCCACGGAGGTGCCGTGGTGCTGGCGCTCGACGGGGTCGCCGACCCGGGTAACGTCGGGGCCTTGTGCCGCTCGGCGGCGTTCTTTGGGGCGTCGGGCGTGCTCCTGGGCGCAGGGACCGCGGACCCGACCGGCTGCAAGGCGCTCGCGGCGTCCCGAGGAGCAGCGCTCGGGCTGGCCTGCGAGCGCCCGGCGGACCTGGGCACGGAGCTGCGAGCCTGGGCCGCACGGGGGGCGACAGTCCTCCTGGCGGAAGCGGCCGGGGGGGACCGATCCGCGCTTCAGGGACAAGTGCCGCCGGTGACGGTCCTGGTGCTGGGGTCCGAAGGGCAGGGCCTCTCCAAGGCCGTTGCTGACGCGTTGGAGGGGCAGGCAAGCGTCGCGCGGGTAGGAATCCGGGGCGCCCGCGCATCGTGGGCCACATCGGCCCCAGGCGCCTGCTTGAACGTGGCGTCAGCCGGTGCGGTGCTGCTCGCCAGGCTTGCAGAGCGGGACGAGCGAGAGTGACTGAGTCAGCGCCCGCCACACACCAAAGACTCATCAGGGCCAGCGACCACACCTCGACCGGTTCAAGGGCCCTGTCGAGCGGTTGGCGTCGGTCCCTTTAGGCTGCGCACGACGGCCTGCCATGGCGGACGCCGAGCTTGACGCTCTTGCTGCTAAGTTCAAGCACCTGACGAAGCAGGAGCTCCAGGAGTATCGCGAGATCTTCAACCTCGTAGACAAGGTGCGGAATGGCTGAGCAAGTGTGCCGTTGCCGCCCGCGTTCCGCGCTGACGGAGGCCCGGCAACGGCTTGCTGTTCCTCGCAAGCACGACGGCTTCGTGCGCCCCGAGCCGCGCGGCCGACCCTTGCAGGATGGAGGCGGTAGCATCTCTGCCGACGAGCTCGCCGACCTCATGGAGACGCTGGGCATCCATGCCAAGAAGGTGAGGCGGACTTTGCTTTGCCTCGCCACGCCCGGAACCCACGGCGGAGGCTGGCCAGCATGTGGGTGCCGGCCATTATCGTATCGCAGGAGGAGGTCGAAGCGATGATCGCGGAGATTGATGAGGACGGGAGCGGGGAGATTGATTTCCCTGAGTTTGTGGCCGTGATGAGTCGCAAGGTCCAGGCTGACTACACGGCGAGCCAGGTCAACGCAGCCTTTCGCGTGTTCGAGGGAACGGCGCCGCCGGGCCATATCAAGCAGTCTGACCTGATCAAGGCGCTGACGACGTACGGCAGCACGCGACTGACGGAGGACCAAGCACGGGAGCTCGTCGCGCAGCTCGAGCCCGATTCCTCGGGCCTCATCGCGTACGCCGAGTTTGTCAGCATCATGATGGGTGACAGCCACGACACCAGCCGCGGCGCCGCGGCGTCCGGTTCTGCATAATCTGTGTTCTCCGGAGCGGCAAGCGCCGGCAGGCACACGCAGGCACGCCACACCCTTCGCGGCGGGCACGGCGCTCGTGTCGATGCGTGTTTTCCCCAGACGCGGGGCTTCTCCGGACATGTGCGCCCCGCCGCCAAGTGCCTGAGCAGCTCGGGCCGACGGCAGCCGTGGCCGCGCGTCTGTGGCCAGACCGCCGGCCGCTCCGGGAACAAGGATGAGCCGAAGTGGTGATAGCACTTCCATTGCCGCACTAGGACGCGAGCCCCGGCGCCCAGCCTTGGGGCTTGGACATGTCCGGCGACAGCGAAAACAGCATCTCGATGCGCCCGACTCGCTGCAGCTGCCCGAGCTTGCCCACGAAGAGCCGGAGCATGTCATCACGGGCTTGTGAGTAGCCCCACCGGATCTCGCAGATGTCCCCCGGGCGAAGCGCAGCGCCGCGCTCGCCAAAGGCCACCAGCTCGATGCTTCCCGACTCGTCCGCCACCCGCACGTCATAGATGACATCGCCGGATGCTGTGCTTGATGGCTCGCCCTTTTCGATGACGATGAAACGGACGTGCAGGTGCTTCAGGCCGGGCCTGAGGTCTGCGATGCGCTTGCGTACCAGGGCAGGGATGGGCCTGGACGAGTCCAGGGCCGGGTTCTCCATCCCCGCAGATGACGCACGCGATGAGGCCATCACAGGGGCAGACACAGCAGCCGTTAAAGGGGCAAGCGGTGCTGCGGAGGCGCCGGCAAGCCGGGGTAGAGCTCCCCGGCATTCAAACACGACAACGGGACGCCACCGGGTTGGACCGTGGCACGGCACCCCTGAGTCGGCCAGAAGGCTGGCAACGATGTTCGGCATGGGGTCGGAAGGGGGGCCGGATCTCTCGCGCATGGTGCTGCGGGAGTTTCGAATGAGCAGCATCACCCTCAAGCGCGACGCGCTCGATGCCATCGTCAGCGTGATCAAACGGTAAGGCGAATGCTTTTCGCACTGCAGCGCGCGTGCGGGTCTGCAGCAGCTTTGCGAGCGCGCAGTCATTGCTGACGGACTACTCACCGATTGCCGCAGCGAGGATGACGCCGCTGGGGCACTCCGGCTCATCATGGCGACCCTGCAAGAGAGGATGCGCCGCAGCAGTGGTGAGTCGCAATGACAGCGCGGCGTCATGATTGTCAGTCACAAGTCCTTGGTCGTTGCCCGATGGGGTCCGTCTTGTATCGCAACGACCTCATTCCGCGCAGGTGATGCTGTCGCGGTAGACCGGGCTATGGTGGTCGCGGCCGTGGAGGAGTCGTCGCGCGCCGAGGATGACCGGAAGCGCGAGGCGCTCCAGGTGGTGTCGGCCTTCAAGACGCCCCACTACACCTTCAACGCCTCGAGGCGCACCTACCACCTGGACACTCTGGCGCGGCCGCTGCACGGGTCCGCCAAGCACAAGATCGCGATGCTGCGCGGGCGGCTGGCGCAGGTGCAGCAGCGGCTGACGAGGAGCTCCCGGTTCCGACGCCCCGTCTCGGCCAAGGCGGCCAAGGAGACCGCGTGGGTGGAGCTGTCGTCCATCGAGTCCCTTGTGACCAAGGAGGGTGAGCGAGCAACGGTCCTGGGGATGCTCGTCCCGGCCGGCCCGGGCAGCGCCACCCGGTGGGCGCTCGAGGACCTTCACTCCCGCGTGCCGGTCTCGTTGGAGGAGTGCCAGCGCATGCCGGGTCTGTACACGGAGTCCAGCATCCTGCTGGCACAGGGGCAGATGGACGACGAGGGCGTGTTCCACGTGTGGCACGCCGGCATGCCTCCGCCGGAGTCTCGCACCGACTCCCTCGTGGCCCTGGGCGTCGTTGACCAGTACCAGGTGAGAGCCACGACATTCGTGTGCCACAAGGGGAGGGGCAAGGGGGTCGGGGAGAGCCACCATTTGCTGCGCAGGCCAGGGTGGCCGGTCCGAGCCCTGAGCCATTCGTGCCGAGCCGGTCTCGCAGATCCTCCGTACCCCTGCCGAGTGGGAGGCTGCAAGCGAGCTGGAGGAGCGCGACACGGGCGCGTCATTCAACGTCTTCTCTGACTGCGCGATGGACCAGGCGGTGGTCCGAGCGAGGCTGCGCCGGTGCCTGGAGACGTTTGACGCGCAGGCGACGGTGCCCCGGCTCATCGTGCTGTGCGGGCCGTTCCACTCGGTCCCGTTCGGGGCGCAGGCCGGCGCCCGCCGGGCCTTTGCCGCGAGCGTCGCCGCCCTCGTGGACATCTTCTCCGCAACGCCCAACATTGCCGCGCATTCTCACGTTGTCCTCGTGCCTGCTGCGAGCGACCCGGGCTCGGCCAGCGTGCTGCCGCGCGCAGCGGTGAGACCGACGCGCGGCCGCGTGGGCGGGCGCCAGGAACCCGCTGCTATCCCCTCCTTCAGCTGCCTGCTGCACGGCGCCGACTCCACTGCGCCGCCCTCCTCCCTCCCCCCTCGCCGCGCAGCTCCCGGAGGCGTTCTGCAAGCCTCTGCGGAAGGTGCTGCGCCACCTCACGCTGGCCACGAACCCTTGCAGGATCCTCTTCCACACCCAGGAGATCGTCATCTTCAGGGACAACGCCAGCTCAAGGATGCGAAGGCACTGCGTCATCCGGCCCAAGGACGACAATGAGGGCGGCGAGGAGGAGGAGGGCGTCGACGTGGCGGCGTCCTTCGAGGACGGCACGGGCGCGGCGTCGTCCTCGTCGGCCGTGGTCCCGGCCTCGCAGGAGTCCGGCGGCGCCGCCCCGCCGCCTTCTCCGCCACGCACGCCCAGCTTCACCATGGAGCGGGCTGCCGAGGCGGCGGTTCACAAGCACCTCGCCTCCACCGTCGTGTCCCAGGCGCACCTGTGCCCCCTCCCCCTCCAGGTGCAGCCGGTGTACTGGGCGCACGACGCAGGGCTGCGGCTGTTTCCGCTCCCCGACATCGTGATCATGGCCGACGACGCCGACGAGTACATCGTGGAGCAGCCGTGTGACGTGGACACGACCGTGGCGAGCCCCGGGTCGATCGGCCGGGGAACGTTCCTGGGGTACGAGCCCGCCTCCCGAATGGTGGTTCGGTGCTCTGCCGACGCGGCGATCGGCTCTGCCCTGGCAGGAACACCTTCCACGCCCGTCCACGAGTCGTCGTCGTCCGCCCGCCCGCGCCCGCGCGAGGCGGCGCAGCAGAGCGCCCTGCCCGTGAGCTGGCAGCGCGACGACGGCGTGATGGAGACCGAGGCCGGAGACCTCGACCTCGATGGCGGGGGGGCCGCGTCGTCGTCGTCGTCGGCTGCAGCGGGCGTGGTGTCCGCTGCCACAGGGGTGGTGGGCTCGCAGTCCTCGTACGGGAGCCGGGACGACTCACCCCCGCCGGGATCCTACGGAGGCCGCGAGACGTCGGAGTTCGCGTCGCCCGCCAGCCGCAGGCCGGCTGCCTCGTCGTCGTCCCCGGGCGTGACGCAGAGCAACGTCGCGAGCAGCGCCGTCGTCGGTGAGCTGCTGGCCTCGCGGCCCGCCGCTGGGGCCCTCGAGGCCAGCGGCCGCGTGGTGGACCAGCTGCTAGCGTCCCGGCCCGTGGCTGGAACCGCGCTTTCGTACGATGATGACGACGACGACGAGGATGACGAGGATGACGATGACCTTGCCGGAGGCGGGTCGAGCTCGAGCCGCTTCCCGGACAAGGCCTCCGGCGCGGCGGGTACGACCCGCGGAGCGTCTTCCCCGCTGGGACGTGCAGGTCACGATGCTGGGAGTTTGTCATTGATTGACGAGCTTGGAGACGATGAATGACCGCTCTGCAATGTCAGTCCTTGGACTTAGTCGTTGAGCAATGCTGCGATGAGTCTGCACTCCTGCTGTCCGCCCCGCGGCGCAGACGCTACCTGCTAGCTCCAGCAGTTGTAGTGTGGTGTGGTTGTGTACCAGTTTTCTTTTGTCATGTGTGTTACCGCCCGGGCCTGAGAGGGTCGCGGCAGCCGCGCCGCGCGCTGGGTCGCAGCGCCGCCCGGCCATCCCACAGTGGATGGCTCGGGTGGCTCCCCAGCGCGGGCCTGCTGCAGCTGACCCGCTCGGCCCCTGGCTATACTCCACAACAATGATCCACATGCAGACGGCCGCAAGCAGAGCTCAGCGTGGCCAAACGTGCGCCGAGAGCGCATGCTGTCACACTTGCCGAACCGTGGCAAATGCTTTGCTGCCCTGCCCGTGCCGAACGTGCCGAAGCAGCACTGGTGTCTAGCACTGTGGGTTTGCCCGCGTGGTGCGCGCGCCCGGCCCCGAGGGGCAGCTCCCAGCCAGCGAGCGGTTTGCCGTCTGCTCGCCACCGCAGGCCGTCAGGCACGTGCGCACCGTCATTGCCGAGTCGCTGCGGCGGGGATCCGTGACAAGGTTTGCGATGCCTGACATCGACGGAGAGGCCGCGCCTGCGATTCTGCTGATCAAGGTGGGTTGGCTGAGCTGGTCGCGGGCCAGGCTTGCCGCCGACAGGGTGCGCGCACCCTTCACCAGCCACCGCAGCGGCCGGCCCCATACCCCTCGCAGTCCGAGGATGGTTCAGTGCACGCGACTGGCAGCCTGTGCCCGTGAGACTGCTGCGGCTCGGATCAGTTGCCAGCCCGTGCCCCGCACCGTCGCCACGCGCCCCGAAACCATAACTGGTACCTCGCAGGCACTATGGCCTCCCGCTTGCGAATGGTGTGGTCGCTGGCGGGTGCATCTCCTGTCCGTTCCACGGGGCTCAGTTCTCGCTGGCAACGGGCGACATTGAGGACGGGCCGTCCTTTGACAAGCTTCCTGTGTATCCAGCGGCTGTCGCGGCGGACGGGTTCCTGTACGTGGACGTCCCTGAGCACCCGGCCGTCGGCGTCGCGCCTGAGTACGCAGCTCCGGCGGCCGCGGCTGCAGGCCTCGAGAAGATGGTCATCGTTGGCGCCGGAGCAGCCTCCCACGCGGCGATCGAGACGCTGCGGTCTGAGGGCTTCTCTGGGAGCATCACCGTGGTGACCAACGACACCGTGGGGTACCACCACCTGGACCGCACCAAGCTGTCCAAGAGCCTTGCCACGGGCCACGAGCCGCGGTCGGTGGCGCTGCGCCCGCGACAGTGGTGGGCCGACCGGAACGTCACCCTGCGCCTGGGCTGCCACGTGAAGGCGATCGACGACGCGACCGGGCGCGTGATGCTGGACGGCGACGGCCCTGTGCCCTTCGACCGTGCCCTCGTCGCCACGGGCGGCCGCGCGCGGCGCATGGTGGCTGGGGAGGGCGGGCCCGTGCTCCCGGGGGCGGACCTTCGCGGCGTCCTGACGTGCCGCGACGCTCCCGACGCCGCAGCGATCCACGACGCCGCCGCCCACGCCGGCGCCTCGGGGAAGATCGTTGTGATCGGCGGCGGGTTTGTCGGCATGGAGGTGGCCGCGAGCGTGACCTCTCTCTTCCGAGACGAGCCCCGGGCCGTCACGGTCGTGTGCTCACAGTCGGAGCCGCTGCAGGCGGCAGTCGGGCCGGAGCTCGGGGCGAGCATGCGAGCGGTGCACGAGGCACACGGAGTGGCGTTCCGCCGGGGCAAGCGGGCGGTCAAGATCCGTGCCGGGGCCACGGGGGCGGTTTCTGCGGTGGAGCTGAGCGACGGCGAGGTGCTCCCGGCCGTGGTCGTCGTCCTGGCCGCAGGAATGATCCCGAATGACGGCATTCTCAGGTCCGTGGCCAGCGCCAAGTTTGATGCCGGCGGAGGAGTCGTCGTCGGCCCGGACATGAGCGTCACGCCAAGCGTGTTTGCGGCCGGCGACGTTGTGGCTGCGCCCAGCTTTGACGGGCACGGGCCCGCCCGGCTGGAGCACTGGAACTCGGCCATCTCGCAGGGACGGGTGGCGGCCCGCGCAATGATGGGAGCAAGCGGAGCGGACGCGCGTCCCCCCGTACCCTTTTTTGCGACCGGGCAGTTCGGCGTCAATATTCGAGTTGCCGGGCACGCCCGCTCGTGGGAGCGAGTCGTTGTCCAGGGAGACCTGTCGGTACCAAAAGCCACCTGCTACTTCGTGACGGGGGACAAGGTGAGCTGCTGTTGCATGGCAGCGGGCGCCCAGCTGCTTGCCGGCGGCCCAGTGTTTGCGGGGCGCCCGTCGTGCTCTGCCTCGCTCGGCGCAGCGCACAGCTGCAGCACCGTGAGGCTTTGCGATTGTCCGCCCTCTCTTGTGCAACCACGCAGGTGGTCATGGTGGCCACGATTCAGGACGACCCTCAGGCCGTGGCCGCCAGAGAAGCTATGCGTCTTGGGCGTATGCCCCCCATTGCTCAGATCGAGGAGGCAGACCGCTTTGACATTAGGGTGCACGTCGTCGCGCCGTGAGCGCTCCCGAAACGGCGTCTCTGCCTTGGTTCGTCATTCGCGCGGGATCGCCGCGCGCCACCCCTGGGTGCCCACACGAGTCCATCGGCCGCCAGCCGAGCCTGGGAGCGGTGCCTTCGGGATGGCGTCATCCTCGCGGGGGCGGCATGGCGACGGAACCGACCCGAGCGTTTTCGTCATGAACAACCCGCTTGCCCGGGGAGTTCATGGCCTCCCAGGCGGGTCAAGCAGATCCCTTCGGCGCGGCCCGTCGCGTCCGAATCTTGACGACCAGAAGGAAGTTCGCAAGCGCCAGGCTGCTGCCGTGCCGAAGCTGCTGCGGGCGAACCGCCTGGAGATGAGCGGGGCCATTCTGCCATCCGCAGACGTGGAATGGCGTGCGCCGTCCAAGAAGGCGGCCATTGAGCACGCAAACTCAGTGTGAGTCCTACGCCACGGACCGTGGCCGAGCTGGCGCGCTGTGCGATGGGGCGAGTCGTGCAAGGGGAGTGGCGCTGCCTGAGACTGGGTGTTGTTCGCATCGCGTGACCCCCATTTCCCGCCTTGGCCCGGGCGCGCAGGCATCCCCGCACCAAAGACACGTTCAACGATGTCGTTCCGTGGAGCGTGTGCGACACCAAGGCCGGTGAGAACGACCTTCGCTGCAATGGATTGATGCGATCGCTGGTCGCTCTTGTCACCGCTCTCACCGGGCTTGCGTTCCTCGCGGACACGGCAAGCGCCGCTTGCACGAAAAGCAACCCCGTCTGCTCTGGAGGCTGTCATCGCAGGCCGGTTCTGCTCCAGCAACTGCGACGTCCTGTGCTGCGAGCAGCCGTCGGCATCGGACCTGGCAGCCATGGGGCCTGGGATTTCCTCGTATTTCAAGCTTCTCAAGGCGCTCGCCTGGCTGTTCCTGATCTGGACCGTCCTCACGATCCCGATGGTGACGCTCGTCACGTTTGGCACCCGGGACTCGAGCTTCGCCGACACTCCGTTCCTTGCTGAGCTCACCCTGGGACAGGTGAGCGCGCTCGCGCGACCAGGTAGCCATTTGTTCTTGCCCGTGTTTCGCTCGCGGGCAGTGGTGCCCGGCCCGCCCGGCGCTCTTTGCTTCGCCCGCCCAGATGAGCGTGTCTGCGTCTGCCGCCCTGTGCGCGCGCAGCTCGGAGACGACCTGAACGTGACCAGCGTGGAGATCATCGGAACGAACTGCGCTCCTGAGGGGAGTGCGTCGGCCCCCTGCACGATCACAAAGCTCGAGGCGGCGCAGATCTTCACCGGCGCAGACCTGTTCGCTGTGATGATCTTCGCGGCCGCCTACGTCTGGATCCGGGTGATGGAGAAGCGCGAGTCAGCTGTCGTCGACCTCCAGCACATCACGGTGCAGGATTACACCGCGATGATCCCCTCTGTGCCGCCCTTCACGAAGCCGGAGCACGTGCGCGCCCATTTCGAGTCGCTGCGCGGAAGCCCTGCCATCGCGGACGTGCAGGTGGCGGAGGACGACGCGGAGCTGCTGCGCATCTTCGTGAAGCGCGGCCGGCTCATCAAGCGGGTCACCGACCTGACGGAGCAGCAGGCCAAGGCGCGGGCTTGCTCGCAAGACCGCCAGGAGGCGCGGCTGCTGGTCCGGCGCACCAGGCTCAAGGCCAAGATCAAGAAGCTCAACAAGAAAGCCAGGGCCGTCAAGGCCAACGACCGCGCTCTCGCCGCATTCGTGACCTTTGAGCGTCACAAGGACTTCGTCCAGACAGTGAAGCTCTACCGGGGTCGCCGGTTCTTCGTGTGCTGTGACGATGGCCTTGACATGCCCGTACCCCAGGCTCGCAAGCGCGGGAAGCGGCGGCTTGGGGCGGCCATGGAGGCCATCGCATCGACGGCGGGAGCGCTCAGCGCAGCGGTCTCGGGGTCGCCCGCGGCAAGCGACATCGAGATCCGCACGGTGCCCGCTCGGATCAAGGTCAAGGCCGCCCCGGCACCTTCCACCATCATGTGGCACAACCTCCACATCGAGTGGCGCTCGCGCATGCTCCGGAGGTCCGTCACGGCCACGCTCTCGGTGGTGCTGCTGGCCCTGTCCATCGTTGTGGGGTTTGTGGCGTCGGTCCAGCAGGCCACCGCGGTGGGAGCAACCGAGGGCGTGTGCGATGAGGACCTGACCCAGGAGCAGCTGAAAACCGCAGCGGTGGCCGCCGGTGCTGGGTCTCCGGATGCGGCGTGCTACTGCGGCTACCTGAGCCGTGCCGACGCCGTTACACTCGCGGGGGTGGCCAGGTCGCTCTGCAGCCCCTGGGCGACCGACGTGCTGCTTGCCACGGTGGCGACCGTGGGAGCAGCCGCCGCTGTGCCGGTCGTCAACGGCGTCTTCCGCATCCTTCTCAAGCGCATGGCCGAGTGGGAGGCCCACCACAGCATCAACTCGCAGGCTGAGTCCTTCGCTCAGCGGCTGTTTCTGCTCACCGTCATCAACACAGCCGCGCTGCCCCTGCTAATCAACGCCGCGATCCCGGGGCTCGAGGCCCTCCCCGGCAATAAGTTCGACGACTTCGTCCCGACATGGTACTCCACCGTCGGTGTCCAGCTCACCATTACCATGCTCATCAACGTGGTGGGGCCCCACGTGTCCCCGATCCTCAAGTACTTCGCCATCCTCCTCTTCCGGCGCGGGCACTGTGATCAGAGGTGTGGGGTTGCCTGCCTTGGCGATCCGGGCAAGCGGGCGGCCTCCCAAAGGCAGCTGAACAGCTGGTTTGAGGGACCGCAGTTCCGTCTCGACACGCGGTACGCCGCGGTGATGCAGACCGTCTTCGTCACGCTCCTCTTCGCATCAATGCTTCCCCTCCTGGTGCCCATTGCGTTTGTTAACTTGGTCGTGTCTTTCTACGTCGACAAGTGGCTCCTCCTCCGGTTCTACCGCACCCCACCGCACTACGACGTGCATCTTGGCAGGGCCCTGACCTCCTGGATCCCGTGGGCCCTGTTCATGCACCTGGCTATGGCGGCGTACGCAATGTCCACGCCACAGATCTTTTCCTCGGACGTGACCGACTCCAAGGTTGTCAGTGACGTGAGCGGCGTCGCCAAGGCGCTGGGAAGTCAAGTGGCTGGCGTTGTGGACCGCCTGAGCCAGGCTCACGTGCTTGCGCTCACGATTGCGGCGCTGGTGTGCGTTGGCATCCTCCTGCTGTCAAAGTGTGTCGGAGGCATGACTCGGCTTTTCGTGTCGGCCCTGGCCATCATCTCGTGCGGTTCCTGTGACTTTCAATCTAAGGAGGAGCTGGAGCCGGCCTGCGCCAAGATGCCCTTCAGCCGGGCCCGGGACGAGGATGCCCTGGAGGGGATCAAGTCCTACAGCCTGATGCAGAATCCAGACATTGCGAAGGCTCTTGCCATCGCGCCGGATGTGGCCCGGCACAAGACGCGCGTCGTGGAGCTACGTGACGAGCTGCCGGATGACCTGCCCGACGCTGCCGACGCGGGGGACTACCACGGCTCTGCCGGGGGTGCGGCATCGGCTGCAGAGCCATCGGTCCCGAGGCCGCCGCCCAGCCCCCCCTCTCTGCCGGAAGCTGGAGCCACCGCTCCTCGGCCATCGATCCTGATCGACGAGGATGACCATGTCGCCGGAAGCATCGACGAGAAGGGCCTGGGAGGCAAGCCGCGCCATCGGCTCACCGACACAGCCCGTGAGAGGGTGCTGGGCACGCCCCGCACCGCGCAGGGATGGGTCGACGCCGTGGGAGGCCGTCGGGCCAGGATGGAGGAGGCGGAAGCAGAGGCCGCGGAGGACTCTCGCCTCCTGGGAGCAGAGTTTTCGTCGCGCATGCTTGCTGCGTGGAAGAGAGGAGAGGACCAGGCCGCGCACGCGAACGGGGGCAGAACGGAGGGCGGGCACCAGGACTTTGACTTTGACGACGCCTCCTCGGAAGACGACGAAGAGCCCCATCGATACGAAGACGACGCCCTGGGAGAGTCCGACGACGACAGCATCGGGGAGCAGGCGGTGTCGGGAGCGGGCGTCGGACAACGGCAGGAGTACACTGACCGCGCCGCGTCGGGCGCCTGGGCCTCAGCTTCGCCTGCCATGCCGAGGACACGCTCTGGCATGGAGGTCTTTGCCGGCGAAGACTTGCCCAGGACCCGGTCGGGGATGGCGGTGGCGTCCGCCGCCAGCATGCCCAGGACCCGGTCGGGGATGGCGGTAGCGTCGCCGCTGCTGCAGGAGCGACACGCCGGCGCCCGCCCAGCTCCACCAGTGCTTGAGGCCGGGCACTTCATCGACTTGGACGAGGACTCGGACGAGGATGATCCCGACTGGGACGTTGACGACGACCAGCCGGTGCGCTGGACCGGCGAGGGCGGCATCTTGCGACAGCACTCGGATGCTGACCACGGGCAGTGGGACGCCTGAGAAGGATGTCACGAAAAGCTTGAGTGCGATATTTGCTATGAGACACAGTTAGCCTTGCGACAGCGTGTGCCACCCAAAGGCCAGCCAAACGGCAGGGCGCGCGCAGCAGAGCGGCTTGCGGCGGAAGCGGGGCAAACAACGTCACAGGATGCTGTAGTTGGGGAACGGGCACTGCGCATCCCTTGGCTTCCCGTCGCTGGACGGCGGGTCGGTGCAGCACCCTGCGCACTTGCACAGCCCGTCGGCAGGGGCAAAGGCCTGCATGGCGTCGTTCCGCTTGGCAAGGAGGTGCCCATGCACTTTCATGCAGCGATTGTAAAGCCCCTGAAACTTGGTGTCCTCGTCGACCGGCGGCTTTCCGGGCATGGACATCGGCACCAAGTTGCGGCAGCTGAGGTTCGGATCCTCGCTGACCATGCTCAGCCGGAGCTCCATCTGCTTCTGGCAGGACGCGCATCGGATGGAGGTAGCGTCGCCGTCTGCAGGGTCGTGCCGGCAGACCTGCATCGGCAGGGCGCCAGTCAGGAACGCCGCTGCCGTGTCCCCGGGGACGACCGCCGACGCCGACTGCGCGACCACCCACTGGCGGAGGCCATTGAACGCACCGTCCGCCTTAGCACCCTCCGGATCATCCCCCTTGGCGCAGCAAGCCGCCGCCTCTGAGCACACCTTGGCCTTCACCTGGGCGCACATGGCCTTTGATTCCGAGGCCGTGACCATGCCCGCCCACGCACCCTTTCCCACCACTTCGCACGTCCACAGCGCATCGCCAAGGCAAAAGTCGTTGCAGAGGGAGTCCCGGCACTGCCTCTCAATGTTCTTGCAAAGCTCGGTCTCGCCGCCCATCGCCTTGTCCTTCGAGCCGCAAGCGTCGCAGAGGTCCCCGCCCCCACCGCAGCTGCCTTCACCTTTAGGCGCGAACGGGAACGCTGCGAGCGAGGAAATCGGCTCGATGGCAGCGTCGTGGGCGCACGCTCCAGCCGTCGGCACAAGCGTGGGCGGTGCAAAGCTGCCGCAAGACCCGGCACGCGAAAGCATCCGGGCCAGTTGTCTCACCGTCCTTAAGGCTCGATTCAGACGCGCCAGCTTGCCTGACCATGCTGGCAAGACCCTCTTGCTCCAGCGGCGAGAGCGGCTCTTGCGTAAACCCGCGGACCACCCGCCCGCCAAACGCCAGGGCGGCGCAGTACAGCGCCACAGCAACGCCCATCCACCTCGCTATTGCAGAGGCTCTGGGCCTCATTCCGTCCGACCGCTCTCGGCGGGTTGTGCGGGTGCGGCAGCCGGCTTGCTTGCTCTGCCTCGCGGCCTGGCGATTTCTGACCAGCGCAGGAGTGACGGTAACAACCACGACGTTGGTAGCAACGTGTCAGCAGTCATACATACGTGTGTTGGCCGTGAGCCGCGTGAGCTGCGCGGGGTGGGTCGACGCAGCAGCGGAGCATTCACTCAGAGAAGGGCACCGGCTTGCCGCCATCACGCGCGGACTGCATGATCACGTCCATGATCTTCTGAGTCTGCAAGGCAACCTTTGGCCAGAACGCGGCCTCGTCACTGGCGGAGCCGGAGGCAACGCACAGGGCGAAGGTGTCGAACATGGCCGCCTCCTGCTGGCATCCCGTAACCTCGATCCGGCGGGCGCCGGAGTCGACCACCCTCGAATCGTTGTCGGCAAGGCCGCCTGCACCAGCGATGGTGAACTCTACCGAGTCGGCGGAGCGCGCCACGACGAAATCCTCGAGTCGCAGGGTCCCGGCAGCGGCCGCCACCTCAGCCCACTGGGTGAAGGCAGTGTGGAAGCCGCAGCTGAAGACGCTGTGCCTTCCCCCAGAGAACGTCAGCGTGACGGCTGCCTCCGTCGGCACGCGCCCTCCGTCCGCCCAGCGGGTCACGGTCGCGGCGACGCTCTCGGGGTTTTCGTACCCGAAGGCCCACAGCGCAAACCTGACGTTGTACCACCCCAGGTCTCCAACGCACCCCAGGGGGTCGCAGCTCGCCTTGACGCGGATGTTCTCGGAGAGGAAGTCCGCGGAGGCCGGGAAGCTGAACCCGCTCACGACGCGGCGCGCAGGCCCAACCGCAGCCTCGTCCATAGCAGAGCGCATGCGGCCCAGCCTCTCATGATGCATGAACATGACCCCGTCCATGAGCACCACCCCGGCCTTGGAGCAGGCTTCCATCATCTCCTTGAACTCCGCAGCGTTGACCGCGACCGGCTTCTCGACCAGGACGTGCTTTCCGGCCGCGGCCGCCTTGGTGACCCACTTGAGGTGTGCCGTCGTCGGGAGGGGCATGTAGACGGCGTCGATTCCATCGTCGGACAGGAGCTCCTCGTACGATCCGTACGTGCGAACGCTGGAATCAAGCCCCTGCTCCTCCTTCCACGCAGCGGCCCGCGCCGCGTCCCTGGACGCGATTGCCTGCGTGTGGGAAGTTTCGGGCAATCAACGCCTGGCCGTGCCCGCAGACCTCAGTGTGCTGCGCGGCAGGTGCTGGATCCGGCAACATGTCGCGCTCACGACCAGGGTTCCAGTTGTCGAGGCTGCAATGGACCGGACATTCTTCTTGGCGATGTTCGCGCACCCGATCAGCCCCCAGCGCAGCGTTGGCCCTGTTCCTGAGGCTGCCATGGCCGTGGTGTGCTGAGGTAGAGCCTCAGGTCGCGGTGCGGCTCTGCGCGCAAGAACAACTCGGACTACGCGGCTTCCTGTGGCTTGATGGAGGTCGGGCCCGACAAATGGCCGTCATATTGATAGTTTACATCGACTGGTGCTGCATCCTGCCGGATTGGTGCCCGTGGAGCAGAGCACTTTGTTTGCAGAGCGCCCGTGGGAACACGGGCACTCCAGTTCGCCGTTCCGAGGCGAGCGGACCAGGCTCTCTCATGGCAGGGGCTGAGCTCGTGGCAGCGGCGCTGCCCAAGGATGACGCTGGAATGCCCATCAAGCGCGAAGCGAGCATGTGAGGATGCCCGGCCCACCATCTTTGCCCCACGGCGTTGCGGCAGGGAAGCCGCCGGTCCCGGCCTCGGCACCTGAGCCACGTGCGCCTTAGGCTTGCGCGTGAGGCGTGGGCCACCTCGTCGCCCCGGCCCCGCGCCCGTCTGCCACGCCCTCGCAGCCTGTGCTGCCTTTGTGGCATTCGCATCCCCCCCAACCCGGCCAACATGTGCGTAGCATGCCTGAGGTCCCAGGTCGACATCACGGAGGGTGTTCCTCGGTCCCTCACCATCCAGCAGTGCCGCAACTGCCATCGCTGGCACCGCCCGCCGTTCCAGCACGCCGAGCTGGAGTCCCCGGAGCTCCTTTCCATTCTGCTGAAGAAGATTCCCGGCCTTGGCCGCTCCCATGGTGCCAAGCTGGTGGACGCGGGATTCGTGTGGACTGAGCCCCACTCGAAGCGCCTCAAGGTCAAGCTGACGCTGCAGAAGGACACCGACTACAGGGTCCGCCTGCAGCAGAGCCTGGTCGTGGAGTTCATCATCACCAACCAGCAGTGCACCGACTGCCAGCGCTCCTTCACGGAGCACACGTGGAACGCCGTGGCGCAGGTGCGGCAGGACGTGCCGCACAAGAAGACCTTCTTCTTCCTCGAGCAGCTCATCCTCCGTCACAGCGCCCACGTCGAGGCCACCACCGTGACAACGAAGCCCCAGGGCCTCGACTTCTTCTTCGGCGACAAGTCCAACTGCGCCAAGTTCGTCGACTTCCTCGCCTCCTGCGTCCCGGTCCGCTACCGCACGGCCAAAAAGCTCGTCGGCGCCGACCTCAAGAGCATGGTGTACAGCTACAAGCACACGTACGCCATCGAGATTGCCCCCATCTGCAAGGACGACCTTGTCCTGCTGCCCTCGCGCACGGCCGCGAACCTCGGCTCCATCAGCCCCCTCTGCCTCGTGTACCGCGTCTCCAACGTCATCTTCCTCGTCGACCCCACCACGCTCCAGACGGCCGAGCTGGCCGCGGAGCGGTACTGGAGAGAGCCGTTCCGCCCCCAGATGAGCTCCCCCGCCCTGACTCGCTTCGTGGTGCTCGACGTGGTGCCCACCGCGGTGGAGGCCACCGGCGAGGCCGCCGCCGTGTTCTCCCACGTCACGGCCCACACCAAGAAGAGCCGTGACCGCAAGGCGAAGCGCGGGGGCAAGGGCCGTCGCAGGCGTGGCGGCCACCGGGACGCCGACGACGAGGACGACGATGACGAGATGGCGTCCGTGACGAGCGGGGCCAGCGGCAGGCCTCGCGTGCTCGGGGGCGGCGGCGCGGCCTCGATCGGCGGCAGGAGCAGGGGGACCGGCATCGGCGGCGCGATCAACCCGGCCGGCAAGCGCAAGACCCTCGCGGACGACGACGACGCCGGCTCCATGGTGACTTCCGCCAAGGACACTTCGCGCAGCGTGGGCGTCGGGCAGGGCGGAATGGGCGGCGTCACGATGGGCCGCCGGCTGTTCACGGCGGGCACGTCAGTCACGACGTCGGTCACCGGCGGGCCCAAGGGCAAGTTCCTGCTCGCCGACGTGGAGCTGATCCGGGAGCGGGACCTGGGGGACACGGACACTCGCGTGGTGGTGCGCACCCACCTGGGCAACGTCCTCAAGCCGGGCGACGTCGTCCTCGGCTACGACGTCGCGGGCGCCCTGTTCGTGCGCGAAGCCGTCTCCGCGGGCAGCGTGGTGGAGGGCACGGGCGACGGCGCGGGCGAGATGCGCGGCCGGCGCAAGGGCGGCCGCAAGGGCGGCCGCGTGGGCGCGAACGGCAAGTCGCAGGAGTACAAGGGCCGCATCCCCGACGTCATTGTCGTCCGCAAGGTCTACCCTGAGCGCATCAAGAAGCGCGCGCGGGGCTGGAAGCTGCGGAAGCTCGCCGTCACCGAGGCCGAGGACTCGCTGCCCGCCGGCAGCCGCGCGGCCGCCGAGGCGGAGCGGTCCGCCCGGGACTACGAGTCGTTCCTGGACGACCTCGAGCAGGACCGCGCGATGCGCAAGCAGATCCGGCTGTACAAGGACACCGGGAGGACGCGCACCGGCACCGCCGCCGAGGCCGCGGCAGCAGCGGCGTCGGCATCAACGGCTCGTGCGGCGGCCGCCTCGGCCGCGCGCAGCGACGAGGCAGACACCGCCGACGAGGCTGCAGCTGGCGGCCGCTCCAAGGCCGAGCGCGAGGTGGAGGAGCTCGAGGCCCTGGCCGGGCAGGAGGAGGACCGCGCCGCGGTTCGCGATGACGAGCTGCTTGACGAGGGCGACGAGGAGGAGGCCGACCTCGCCCTCGCCAGGAGACGCGCGGAGATCCTGGCCGCCGAGATGGCCGGGGACGATGACGATGAGGCTGCGAGTGCCGTTCGCAGCGGTGCCGGGGGAGCGGCGGCCGGGGCCGCCGACGAGGGCGAGGAGGAGGGGGACGACGAGGAGAGCGACTGGATTGTTGGCGGCGGCGCGACCAGCGCCGAGTTTGACACCGTCCACGAGGCCGACGTGGAGGAGGACGACGAGTGAGCGCTGTGCACAGGACCCGCCGTGTGCGTGGCGATCGGCCTCGCAGCTCGGTTTCGTTGTGGGCTGCACGTCGTGTGCTTCTGCTGCGCTGCCCAGGCCGCGACTCGATGCCACGGCCACCGTTCCGTCACTCTTGTCACATTCGGATCACGTGCCCGTCGAACACCCCAGCTCCGTTGCCCCCGACCGGCACGAGAGCGTCGGCCTGGCTGTCCGCCGCCAGCTGCAGGGTCACCGCCGTGGGGTCGGCGCCAGCGACAACGCTCACGCCTGCACCCCCGCCGTGAGCCACGACCGCCTTCACGCTGGACCCTAGCTCGGCCTCGGGGTGCCCCGCGTCTCCCGACGCCTGCGCCCCCTTGCCGTCCATGGAACGAAGCAGCCCCTGCGCCAGAGCGTCACCGTCGCTCGCTGCCGCCCTGACCTGCCGCATGCGGGCCGCCGCGTCGCTCGGCGTGTCCGCCGGTGAGAAGCCCTCCTGCCCGGATGCGGCCACGGCTGAGATGGCGGCGGCCTCCTCGAGGCCTGCCGGCCTGCCGGGCCCTCTGGCGGCCCGTCCGTCGTCCTTGCCTGCGCCGCGACTCCTCCGCGAGGACGACGGCGGCCCGCGCCACTCAGCCGTGTCGTCGTCGCCGTGGGCGGACGTGGTTGTGGCCGACGTTGATGCGGCCGCGCAACCCCGGGCCGCCTGGCGCTTGGCTGCAGCCGCGGCTGCGGCCGCTTCGCCCAGCTGCGCGAGCGTTCCACCCAGCACCTCCTCAACGGGCCAGCCGGACGCTTCGGCCGCCGATGCGAGTGTGTCGTCGAACACGTCCCAGCCGGATGGGTCCTGGCCCCACCCCGCGTCTTCCAGCTGCGAGCGCTCGTCGGCGTCAAAGTTCGGCCTCGCGGACGCTCCGCGCAGCTCCACCGCTCGCCTGTCGTAGGCCATAGCCGCCGCCCGGGCCGTGGCAAACGTGCCCAGGAGAATCCGGCGGCCGTCGTGGTCGATCCTCGCGCGCCACCGTGCCCGCACGCCGGGCGCGCCCATGTCCACGCCCCTGTACGGGCTGGTGAACTTCTTGCGCGACGACGAAGGGGCACCGAAGATAGTCGCGGTGTTGCGGCCTCGCCCGCGGCCAGACACAGACGGCGAGGACGGGGCCAGAGCTGCGACGGCTTCGCGCGCGCCCGCCATGGCGGCCCGCCGCCTCGGCCTCCTGGAGGACCCACTTCCCGACTCGCCCGCGCTGCCAGCCAGTGCGTCGGCCTCGTCGTCCGCCGTGTCCATGCCGGGGACGTCTGGCCTGGCCAGGGATCCGCCCAGCTCGGCTACCGCGTCTTCGCCCTCGAAACGCCCGGCCGCTTCCAGCTCGCGGCGGGCCGTAAGCTCCGCGTCGACGTCCTCCGCCTGGTACTTGCGGGCCACCCTGTACGCCTGAGCGTAGTAGCGCTCGTGAAGCTGCCCGAGGGCGCCCTCGGCATCGGCGAGGGACGCGTCGGCGAAGAGCTCGTCCGTGTCGTAGGCAAAGTTCGTCACCGCGTGCGGTCCCGTGGACAAGAGCATCGCAACATCGGCAGCCCGGGCCGCCGCCGTCTCGGAGCGAAACGGGCCCAGCCAGCGGCACGCTCCTAGCCGCTCCACGCAGGCCCACCACGTAGCCTTCCCGTCGGAGCCTGCCGTCCCGCGGCGCACCCCCGCGTACCGAGACGTGCCGTCCGGGGTCCACGCTCCCGGGAAGAGCTTCGGGGCGGCGGCGGGCAGGTGCTCGAGCGTCGGCGAGAGCGCCGCGAACCGAGGCACCGTCGGCGCGGCAGCCGGAAACGTGAAGCGCTGGGCTCCGACGGGCAGGCGGGGTGCCATGGGCTTGCGGAAGCACTGCACGGGCTTGGCGCCGCGCGGGACGTCGGCCGTCGGCCCTGCCGGCTCGGGCTCCCTGGTCCACGGATTCCCGCCCGGCACCCTCCACAGTGGCGGGTGGTCGCCGTCCGTCGGGGCTCCCTTGGCTGCCCTGACCGGGGCGTCCGGCCCCTGCGGCCTGGGGCGCTTGGCGGGACGCCTGCCCCTCCCGCGCCTCGGCCCCTCCTGGGCAGCCCTGCTCGCCACCTGGAACGCCATCTGCGCGGCCTGCACGGCGGCCGCCGCCTCGGGGAGGTTCCTGCACATCGTGAGCTGGACTGCCTGCGCGGCAGAGCTTGCCGCCGAGGCGAAGAGCGCGAACGCGCCGGTCGGGTCGCCGTCCTCGGGGCACTGCCCCGCGTGCACGTTGGCCGCGTTGAGGATCTGCATGGCTGCGATCTGCACCGCCTGCAGCTGCTGGACCGCTTGGAGGCCCTGGAGCTGCTGCTGCATGAGGGCCGCGTCGGCAGCCGCTGAGGCGTTCCCGCTGGCGGCGGCCGCCTCCAGTGACGAAGCCGGACCGGCAGCGGCCTCCGCGTTGGGCGGAAGCGAAGCAGAGGCCGGGCCGACAAAAGGCATGGGCGCTTCGGCCCTGCCTTGCGCTCCGACGCCTGGCGCAGGGGCTGGCGGGCTCGAGGCCGCGGAGGCCGCCGCCGTGTCTGATCGCAGGGCAAGGCGCTGCAGCCGAGCCGCAGGAGCAGCCCGGGCGTGAGGCACCGCGGCACGGCGTGCCGGCTCCCCACCCGCCCGGCTGGTGCCGATCACGGCGGTCGAGGCGACGCTGGCGTGCCCGGCGACCGCAGACGGGTAAAGGTTGCGCTCGGCTGCCGGTTGGACAGGCGCGTCCGGGTAAGCCCCGCCCGCGCATTCTGAGGTAGCAGCGCCAGCAGTGTGAGCGGTGAACGACCCGTCCGAGGAGGGAAGGCCGTTCGCGGTGACGACCGACGAGGCGGCCGAAGTCTGAGCAGGCGTCGCCGCAGCGTCCGGTCCTGTGGTGAGCGAGAACGGCGTCGGCCTCTCCGAACCCGGCATCACAATCGCGGGAGGGCCATCCGAGCCTGCTGCGGACAGCTTTGGCACCCATGGCCCAGGCTCGCTGCCTGGAGTCACCTGCAGGCCACCAACGTGCCCCGCATCCGGCATGCCCGAAGATGGCTCGACATTACGACGCACAGCCTCGCCAGGCGCGGGAAGGCGGCCCGCTGGCACGGCTGGCACGGCGTGCTGGTGCGGCTCTGCACGCACCGGAGCCCCAGCGCCCGGCGCTCCCCCAGCTTCCTTAGCAGCTGCAGCCACGGCGAGGGCATGGGTTGTCCCATTGGAGGCGCGCCCAGGAACATGGTCCGGCACGCTCCCGGCTGAGCCGTCTGATGCCGTGACCGCAACTGGCAAGCCCAGGCAGCCGGAGGCCGCCTCGCCTGCGCCGCCGACGGTCGTCCCTTCGCCCCTCGTGCCAGCCATTACAGATGACGAATCGTCCTCCGTCGTCCCCGCCGCCGTCGGCGCCGCAAACGTTCCGGGAGGCAAGGCTGGCAGCACAGCCCAAGGCATGTCGGCGTTTCCAGAACTCATGGTCGCTCACCCGGGCACCTGCGACCCTCACAGCCAGCGTCGTGGGTTGTGTCCTTACGAATGATTCGTGCCTGGTCACGCTGGGGGCGGTGAGTGGTGTATCGCGGGCAGAACCTTGCTGTTTGAGCCAAGACCGCACCCTGCAGAGCCCAGACATCTGGCGCTGCTCAAACACCGGCGCAAGATGCCTTCTGGGTGCCGCCACGGTACGAGTCGAAAGAACAAGGCGGGGGGGGGGGCGGAGCAGCGCAAGCCAGGATCGGTGGAATTGACGCCGGGCACAGCAGCTAGCGCCCTGGCTCAGATCCGCGTTGTCGTCCTGCCAAGGGGCGGAGGCTTGTCGCTAGCACCCAGCTCTGCGACAGCAGCGGCCTGTGTCAGCGCTGCCCCGGCGGGCGCGCTGCCTGCGGAGTCCCCGGCTGTTGCCCCGACCGACTTGGAGGCCCCGAGGGGCGCCCCTCCCGCACCGCGGCGGCGGGGTGCCTCCACGTCGATCCCTGACTTGGCCCTCAGGATGCTGTCCTTGCTGATGCGGCCGAAGCGGGCCATCATCGCGTCCATGAGAGTCACGAGCGTGTCGCCCGTGGAGAGGTGCACGGAGGAGGCCGCGCTGAGGAACTCGTGCTTCTCCACTGCCTGCGACATGTCCTTGTCGATGCGCGCGAACACCTGGTGCACGAGGGCCATGACCTGGGAGGGCGTCTTGGGCTTCCCAATCGTGCGGTACACCGTCTTGAAGAAGCCGGCCATCTCCTTGTGCGAAATGGAGCCGTCGTGGTTCACGTCCATGAGGTCAAACGCGGTCTCCACCTTCTCCCGGGCGCTGGCCCGCCTCGAGAATGCCAGGACGTGGAGGAACTCCTTGAACTCGATCGTTCCGGACCTGTCCGTGTCCCACTTGCTGAACAGGGTGCTGATGATTCCAGTGTCACGAATGCCAAGCCCCTTGCACACCTCAATGAAGCCAGAGGCGTCAAGAATGAACTCGCCGGCCGAGGTCTCGCGCGCATGCGCCCGGAAGCCCGCCTCCAGCTCTCGCACGGTCTTGGCCTCGAAGAGGCCATCAGCGCCCGCATCGTGGACGGCCGCAACTAGCAGCTGCGGGGAGTCTGGTGGAAACGGCAGGCGCGTGAAGCCGAGCCGCCTCGCTTGCGAGACTTCCAACGAGCTTCCGGTTCGCTTCGATCGCCCGCGGGCAGCTTTACTGCTCGGTGCTGCGAAGCATCTCACATCAACGTGCCCTCCGGTCGTCTCCAGGAAGGATACGGTCGCCGGCTTGCGGAAGGCGCCCCCGTCGGCTCGCGTCCACCAGATGTACGCTGCTGCGCCGGCAGCGGCAGTTCCCACGCCGAGAAGCACCGTCTCCACTGGGTGCTCCTTTGCCCACGAGGCGGCTCTGGATGCGGCGGCGAAGGCCATGACTGACGCCCAAGCGGAGAGTGGGGACCTTTGCAGCGCAGCTTTGCCTGCCCTGCCAACATGGAATGCATAAGTGCCACATGTGATGCAGGCTTCTAGTCCAGTGGGTTTGGGACACGCAACCGCGAGGAGCACTTCACCTCGGGCGCGGCACTGCTGACATCGTGATCATGCCTCCTCCGTGGCGCCTCGAAGGCTCTGCCGCACGGCCCTGCCGCGGTGCTGCGCCTGGATCCGGGTCGCGGCCTGGGCCTCCGCCTCCAGGCTCTGCCGCACGGCCCTGCCGCGGTGCTGCGCCTGGATCCGGGTCGCGGCC
>Ga0136560_1000198_pt1 | contig 27374 bp, 22 predicted proteins | sample AntRauMeHopE1497_FD_104925 | JGI IMG/M metagenome (GOLD analysis project Ga0136560, IMG submission 104925) | Saline lake microbial communities from Rauer Islands, Antarctica - Metagenome Hop E1 #497 | ecosystem: Environmental > Aquatic > Non-marine Saline and Alkaline > Saline | place... | reverse complement strand
TTAGTACTAGCCACAGCAATGGTTGCCCTATTGGGCATATCCTGTCAAGACGCTACTAACGCCGGTGTTTCAAGTGAGATGGTAACGGAAATAGCAAAAGAGGTAGCGAAAGAGATGGCAATGAGCCAGGCCCCTATAAAGAGTATCATGTCCGCGGAGGAACAAGCTAGCATGTCTCCGGATGAGATTATAGGCCGTCTTAAAAAAGGGAACGAAAATTTTCAAGCCAACAATCTTACCAGAAGAGACCACTCCGAGCAACGTATTGAAGCCATGTTAGGACAGTACCCACAAGCTTTGGTATTATCCTGTGTGGACAGTAGAGTACCTGTAGAAGATATTTTTGATTTAGGCATTGGAGATATTTTTGTAGCTAGAGTCGCCGGAAACATTGAAAATGATGACATCGTAGGTTCTATGGAATTTGCTACAGCTGTTGCAGGATCTAAAGTAGTTATTGTAATGGGACATACTTCTTGTGGTGCAGTAAAACACGCGATAGACAATACAGATGCAGCTTCAATGAATATGAACGCTTTACAAAATCTATTAAATGAAATTAGGCCTTCTATGGAAGGATTGACACCTGATACTGGTGAAATTTCTTCTGAGAATACAAAATATATGGAAAGAGTAATTACAGTAAATGCCACTAAAACAGTAAAAGATATTAGAATTGCTTCACCAAAAATGGCAGGTCTAGAAAAAGAAGGAAAATTAAAAATCGTTGCTGCTGTTTATAATATGAATTCTGGTAAAGTAGAGTTTTTCAATGGAAATGGTGCAAAATAGAACCCATAAAGCAGCGCTGACCAAGGACTTTTATGTACCTAAAGAAGTAATGGTACAACCTTTTAAAAAGAGTCGGTCGTAATTCCAAAGATTATCTTTTAAAAACGAGTTAAAAGGGTCGCACACCAAAAAAGGCTGCGACCCTTTTTATTTTTAAACCATCCTTGCTAGAATCTAGCCCCTTTTTTAGATGCTAGAAATTGGGTCTAAAGACGGCCGTTAACCGAATAGGCTAGTCCAATACCTTAATAATCAAAACGTATATTACCTAAGTAAGGAACAACTAAATTAATTGACTAACTTTGCATAATCAATAAAAGTAAATTAAAATGGCATTAGAAATAACAGACGCTACTTTTGACGAGATAGTTTTAAAGAGCGACAAACCTGTAGTAGTGGATTTCTGGGCAGCTTGGTGCGGTCCCTGTAGAATGGTAGGCCCGATCATAGACGAAGTAAGTACGGAATATGAAGGCAAAGCTATTGTAGGTAAGGTAGATGTAGATGCCAACCAAGAATTTGCAGCTAAATATGGCGTTCGCAACATTCCTACGGTATTGGTATTTAAAGGTGGCGAGATCGTAAGCAGACAAGTAGGTGTTTCCCCAAAGAAAGCCTATACCGATGCGATTGACGCGCTATTATAAGCCCCCTAGCCCCCAAAGGGGGAATAAATAAGAGGTTTTAGAAAATAAATCGATACTTCATATCCTGTCTTGTTAGATGGGATTTTTTTTGCTTTCTTCATAACTATTATTGATAAACGAAGTATCCTGCCCTCAATAATTAGCGCAAAAATCGTTATCTTGGAATCATGAATCTACAATCGGAACTACATACGGCTTCCCTTTTTCAAAACCTGGAACTACTGGCCAAACAGGTCGTAGAAGGATTTATCAGCGGTATACACAAGAGTCCGTTTCACGGATTTTCAGCAGAATTTGCAGAACATAAGATCTATAACAATGGCGAAGGCACCAAACATATAGACTGGAAGCTTTTTGCAAAAACGGACAAGCTGTACACCAAGCGCTACGAGGAAGAGACCAATCTAAGGTGCCATATGATCTTGGACAATTCCGCCTCTATGTACTATCCACAGCTAAAAGAGTTAAGGCTGGATAACTTGAACAAAATAGGATTTGGGGTGCTGGCCATTGCCGCCCTGATGAACGTGCTAAAAAAACAACGGGATGCCGTTGGCCTAAGTATATACTCGGACACCTACAATTACTACGCTCCCGAAAAAGGAAGCGAACGCCATTTTCAAATGCTGTTGGCAAAGCTTAACCAAATAAGTCTGGACACCCAAGCCCCCAAAGAAACCGCTACCTACGCCTATCTGCACCAGATAGCGGAAAAAATAAAGCGGCGCAGCCTTATCTTTCTGTTTACGGATATGTTCCAGACCCAAACATCCGACGAAGAACTCTTTGATGCCCTACGGCATTTGAAATACAACAAACACGAAGTAGTGCTCTTCCATCTGCTGGACAAAGAACATGAGCTACATTTCAACTTTGACAATACTCCCAAACGATATGTAGACGTAGAAACGGGAGAACATCTAGACCTATATGCCGATAACATAAAGGAAGCGTATAAAGAAGGCATAACCAACTACCTTGAGGAGATAAAACTGAAATGCGCCCAATACCGAATCAATTATGTAGACATTGATGTTAAAGGCGATTTCTCTACCCTGCTGAATACCTTTTTAACGGAGCGCAGCAAATTTCTTTAATGAAGTAAAGTTTTTAAATGAAAATGTTTGCCCAATTGAATAAACACCATATATTTGCACACGCTAAACGCCACGGTCTGGTAGTTCAGTTGGTTAGAATACCTGCCTGTCACGCAGGGGGTCGCGGGTTCGAGTCCCGTCCAGACCGCTTCAAAAGTCCCTGATAATCAGGGACTTTTCTTTTTTTTGAGATGTTTTTAAATTTACGATTTGTCGATTAATAAACTATTTATAAACAATTCTGGCGGATTTGAAATTCCTAAGAGGTGCCTCAATAAATAGTTGAAAATCACTTGCCCTTTATATAGCCAAGAGCCATGAATTAGCACAATATCTTAGAAACTAGTGATACAAGTTACTTAGATTCAACTAATAAACGCAACAGCTTACTGTTGTGTTTATTAGTTGAATCTAAGACATAAGAAATATTAATATTTTTTATAGGAGATATTAATACAAGATTTTTTTTCTTCTGCGTTATTTATAGACTAACTTAATTGAGATTTATGAAAAATACAGGATTATGGAAAGTAGCAACACTTGTAATGGCAGTTGTCTTTTTTATGGCATGTGATAAAGATGATGACTCCTCTGTAAGTATAACAGTAAACGGCACTTTGCTGGTGGGAGACCGATCGGATTTTAATGGCGATCTTGATGCCAGTTTTACGGGTAAAGAAGGTACCGTATCACGTTCCTTTATTTGGAACAACAACCTCAACACGGCAGACTTCAATGCAGACATCACGGCTACTTCAAAAGGATCCTTTCGTATGACCGTGGAGGATTCCGAAGGAAGTGTAGTACTTGATCGTACTATCGATGGCGGTACCGAACCTGATACTATAGGTGGTGTTACTTCATCAGGGGCTTCTGGGATATGGACCGTGACCATTAAAGTAACTAGCTTTACCGGTAATGGTAGTTTTTCAATGAGTCAAGGGAATTAATCCTATAATAATAGTCAACGTTAACCCTGCCAGATATCCTAGCGGGGTTTTTATTTTTAGCTATGGTTTTGAACTCCCACCGCCAAAATCGATTTCCTTTACCTGCCAGCTGCTGCCGCTATTCGTACTTGAAGAAATATGGATTAATATATCCTTGAATATCAGACTTATAAAGGTGGAATTCCATGGGCAATATGAAGTTTAACTTTTTTAATTTTAGACATCAAAATTTGCCTATCATACTCCCAGATAAATTGATTAACCTTTGAAAAGAATGCTGACACTCCATATTCTTCATATATTTTAAGCATTTTTATATGCTCGGAAATTGGCACTGGCGATTTCCTTTGAAATTAGTTGGTAGTTATCTATTCAAACCTTCTATTTCTCCTACCGTTGTAAGTATGTGAATTTTTAAGTTTTTATTTTTTATTGCCGAATGGACTAATAACATTCAGGCTTTTATTGAAAATTTTTATTTGCAGTATATTTTTCTTAATTGTCTTAAGGTCTCCATCAATTTGGAAAACAGTTTCAGAATTTTTGCCTTCAAAAGCACTCGTTGTGTTTTTAATCATGCGGTAGGAATACTCACGCATTGTGTGCTCAACTCCAAAGAGAAATAAAAATGCGAGGTAAAATATTTTTAACCGATTTAATTTATTGATGACTACCATATCCAAAAATCCATCGTTTAAAACTGCCTTCCTTGTCATAGAAAAATTATATCCCATTACATTGGTATTGGAAATGAATATTAAAAACGGGCATATTGTTTCTTGTTTGCCGTTGACCTCAATTGTGTAGCTAACAATATTTTTATAGGACCACATAGATTTTATGCCGGCTATTAAATAAGTTAGTAGCCTCCGGTTTCTAGAGCTTTCGAAATTTAAGATTGTATTGGCCGCAAATCCGATTCCTGTATTGCTAAAAAAATAATTATCATTAATTTCACCTACATCAATTGCAGTTATGTTATTTTTTTTGATAGTATTGATTGCTTTTTCAATGTTGGTTGAAATTTTAAGGTTTCTTGCCAAACCATTACCTGACCCAATGGGAATAATTCCTAAAACAATTGTAGTATGGACTAGACAAGAAGCAATTTCGTTAATGGTTCCATCGCCTCCGCATGCCACGATAATATCCGCTTTTTGCTTTATGGATTGCCTCGTCAATAGTTTAGCGTGACCTTTGTATTCAGAGTATTTTACGACAATGGAAAAATCCTTTTTTCCAAAGTATTTTAACAGATACTGCTCCGTAATCAACGGTTTTCCTTTACCAGCAACGGGGTTTACTATGAAGTGGACAATTTTCATTTGTTCGCTTTTAAGGTTAACCCGTTATGATTGTATAGATGATCGGCCACTTGAAAATAGGAAATCGTTTCTTTTAGAAAACCATCATTCATAGGTATGGATTGCAAACTGTTATCTATACTGTCCCATTGGTACAAATTGGCCTGTTTCTGATCCCCTAACACCATAAGTTCCGAACCTTTCAATAGTCCTAATTTTCTATAGTTTCCAATAAAGGCACGTTCATCGCTCTTGCGCATTTTCAAGACATCTTTGCCGAAAAGGTTGCTTTCATAATTCCATCCCAGCTGTGCGAATAATGTAGGAAATACATCGATTTGGGAACATAATTTTTTAATATGTTCTTGTTCTCCATTTTCAAGATTTACTATCATTGCCGGAATATGGTAATTGGCAACATCAAGTTCCCAACGGCCTGCACTGCTGGCACAGTGGTCTGCCATGATCACGAAAACCGTATTTTTAAACCAAAGCTTTTGTTTTGCGCTTTTTAAAAATTCCTGAATGGCATAGTCGGTATACTTGATGGCACCGTTTCTTCCTGTCCCTGAGGGAATATCAATTTTATTGTCTGGATAGGTATATGGTTTATGGTTGGACGTAGTCATGATAAAATCGAAAAATGGTTTCCCTGCTTCAAATGCTAAATCTGCTTCATTTAAAACCCTACTGTAAATATCTTCATCGCAAACGCCCCAAGCATTTTCAAAAGTCACTTCATTATCCCCAATGTTTTTACGATTGGTAACAATATCGCCTGTTGGCAAAAATCCTCTACCTCTGTCAACAATATCAAAACCATTTTCGCTAAAATATTTATCCATATTATCAAAATAACCATCGCCACCATAAAAGAAAGTCCGTGAGTACCCTTTGGTTTTAAATACCTCACCAATCGTAAAAAGATTATTATTTTTGTCTCTTTTCACGATACTCCGCCCTGGAGTAGGGGGAACTGAAAGTGTTATGGCCTCCATTCCACGTACTGTTCTGGTTCCAGTGGCGTACAAATTATCGAAGGATAGCCCTGCTTGTGTTAAGGAATCCAAGGTTGGCGTCAACCGTTCGGGGTTGCCAAAAGAGCCCAAATATTTTGCACTTAAACTCTCAATACAAATGAAAATAACATTTGATTTTTTTTCTTCGCCATCATTCGTAACATATCTATTTATACTTGAAGATGGGGCATAAATACTGTCTTGAGGCGTTTTTATGTTTTCATTTACTTTCAAGAATGCCTTTATAATAGGCTCGGTTTGATAAAACTCCGGATAGCTCAATTCATTATTCCGAAATGCCGCAAAGAAGGAATAAATTCCGGCTTTGGAAATTTCATTGTTATAGCGATTTTCTGAAAGTTCGGCATTTTCGTTTTTGATAAACAAAGCAAAAATCAAAGTAATCCCTAAAATAAGCACGCTTGGAACCAATCGTATTTTAAAGACATCCTTACTTTCAAAAGTGCTCTTGAATAGTCCCAATTTTTTAAAGAATAAAACCGTAACCACGACAAGAATACTTATGCCGCCTATTAAAATGGGTAAGGGATAGGATTCGTTGATGTTCTTTACTACCTCGTAGGTATATATTAAATAATCAACCGCTATAAAATTGAACCTTCTTTGAAATTCATCCCAAAACGTGATTTCCGCAAAAAACGAAAAGAAGATGATGAGGATGCTCACGGTAAAGCCCGTATAGCAAATAATCCTATCTGCCACGGAACCGATAAACTTGTTGGGTATTGCCAAAAAATACACAGAACCAAGTAAGGCAAAAAATGAAACGGCACCGATATCGTAAAAAAGCCCTGTACTAAATGTAGTAGCCAAAGCAACTAGGCCATGATCTGTTTCTGAAAAGTTCCAAACAAGGAAAATGACTCTTAATAAAAGGGAAATCGCTAGAAACAAAAGGACAAAGCCTTTTAACAATGTAAATCGTTTTGGAACTGTTAGCTTCATTTTAATCGTATTAATTGTTTTAGTTTATTTATATTTTCTTGCTTTCCTTTTTCTACAACATCTTTGCCATAAGGGGTCTTGAAACGGTGTTCTTCCAAAAACTTAATGTTGAGAATTTGCCATTCGCCATCTGTCAAAACGATGTCACAAAACAGTTCCCATTCCTTTCGTAGGAGCATATTCCTGAATAAAAAATTTGGTGTGCCCAAATGGAACAGATCCGCATCACAAAGTACTTGAGCATAAATATCATGGGGGTTTTGAGGTATTTTTGTAGCCTCTATGCAAGAGCACACCATGTCAATTTCTTGTTTTGTGCAATTTGCCTTGGCCAGATATTGCGCTGCAAGTCCTTTGCTTACGTCTTCGTGACCTTTGTAGGTTATGGAAAAACCAGTATCGTGGAAGCAAGCTGCTATAGCTATAAAATCTGCTTCTTTTGCTGGTATTTTTATAGCATCTGAAATCAAAAAAACATGATCAATTACTTCTTGCGTATGTGCAAAGTTGTGAAAAGGCAGATTCTTGCATTTATCATTATGAAGTATGTCTGAACAATACCGGGTAATACTATTAATCGTCATGGCTGTCACGGCTCGTATCTAATAGGATGATATTGGCATCACTTCTAATTTCAATGTGCCTTATTTCGCCTCCACTTGTACCGACATTTTTGGAAATAACAATACAACCTATAGATAATAGCAAAACCAACACAAAGCCGTATTTGACAAAAGGCAGTTTTTTAAATTGGAAAAACAAGGTCAGCAGCGAAGCACCACCCAGAACCAACATCATGGTAAAAAAGAGTTCTGCCACTTCTTCGTGATTATGTATAATGGTTTCACTAATTCCAGGTAAATTCTCTACGATATCTTCAGCGCCTTCACCAGTATAAAAAGCGGCAATAGCGGTCAATGCACTAAAAATGAAAATTCCCAATGCCGTTGTCCTTACTTGCCGGTTTTTGGTGATGTACCCTGAAACCAATACAAGAAATCCAACCAGCACACCCACCATGGGAAGATGGTTTACTACTAAATGAAAATGTGCTTCGTTCATAATATATTTTTTTATTTTTAACACCCTACTGTGAAGGTTTACTCTGTGATCAAGTTAAATGCTCCTTTGGTTAAAAATTGCGTGTCAGGCTTAAAATCAGCTGTATTGAGTATTTGGATAAACCCATTGTTTGTAGCACCTATTTTTACCAATACTCTTTTGAAGTTTGTAGTATCTTCTTTTACAAGTACAAAAAAGTCATTATCAATGTTTGCTACTGCTAAGGAAGGCAATGCAGGATGTTCTGCCGAGGTGGTCAAGATTTCAGCTTCAATGTACATTCCGGGAGCAAATAGTTTTACTTCTTCTTCATTTACTAAATCTCCGTGAACATCTACCGTTCTATTTTGTGCATTTATAGACTTATTAACTAAATGAACCCTACCCTTATACACATTGTCCATATCGTTTTGCAATCTCACGTTGATTTGTTGACCTATTTTGACCATGGGAAGGTCTTTTTCAAAAATCTTCAATTCTATGTGAAGGTCGTCGGTATTGGTAACGGTTACAGCAACATCTGAAGGATTCAAATACATGCCTTTGCTTGCGTTTATAGTGGTTGCATAACCTGATAATGGAGAAAGCACACTAATGACCGACCGAATATTTTCGCCCGTAAGGCTATTCGGGTCAATGTTCATTAGGCTCAATTTCTTTTTAAGGGATTGGTATTGTGCCAAGGTAACGGTGTACTCCGATTCTGCCTTTAAGTAATTCTTTTTTGAAGTCACATTATCGACCATCAATTCTTCTTGGCGTTCATAATCTGATTTTAAATAACTCAACCGTCCTTGGGCTTCCAAGAAGTCTTGTTGTGCCTGAACATATTCCGGATTTTCAATTGTGAAAAGCACTTGGCCCTTTTTGACCGGATGCCCTGGCAATAGTTCAATATCCTTTACATAGCCAGCAAAGTAGGCACTGACATCTGCTTGGTTCTGTGGAGGCACTGCGAACATACCGTTGGCTTTCACTACGGTATTAAACTCTTGCATTGTTATTTTGCCCAATTCCATCTCGCCAGATATGAATTGATTTTCGGTTATGGTGATAGCATCTTGGTCTACATGCTCTATGCTTGCATCTGTATTGCCTTTTTCTGATTTTTCATTTGAATTGCAGGAAGCCAGCGTTAGCGCAAGCAGCAAAAGAATGCTTGTTGAACTTATAACATCGGAAAAATTATTGACTATATTTCTCATCATTAATTGGTTAAATAATTTAATTCTAAAACTGTAGCGTTATACTCGTTAAGGTTTTGTAGATAGGTGATTTGAATATTTTTGGCACTTTCTAAAAGCTGTACGTATTGCAAAAAATCTATCTCACCGTTTTGAAATGATTTAGATGCAGTTATAGTTAATTCTTTAGCAAGTTTACCTCCTGTGGTTTCAAAATAATCCACGGCTTCTTGAAATTTCCTTAAATCGGATAACAAGCCCTGATACTTTGATTCGAGTTGTATCTTGAAATTTTCAGATTCATCTGCCATAATCATAGTCTCTGTCTTTGCTGCATTGATTTTCGCTTTATTTGCTCCAAACCATAACGGAATGGATAAACCTGCTTGAAAACCATTGTATTGCTTTGCGTTCACACCATTATTAGTACCTTGAAAGACTGATATATGTAAATCTGGAAGCAATCTTTGCCTTTCCAAAGAGAGAGAAGATTCAGTTAGTTTTTGAGCGAAATCGTAGAATAGTATTCCAGGATGGTCACTAAAATTAGGTTGTTGTAATTCCAGTCTGGGCAAACGGTTTTCGTTTACGACAAGCAATGAATCCGTTTGCATCCATTGATATAGCATCGTAAATGCTTTTGCCACGCCTTCTTTTGTTTGTGCAAGGGAAATGGCTATTTCTTTTTGCTTGGTCTCTGCCGTAAGTTTTTCCAATAAATTAGTTTCGCCCACATCATATCGTTTGTTGGCAGCCCTAGAAAATTGGCCATAAAGACTGTCCAGAAAAGTATATTGCTCTACTAGGCTGTTATAATAAATCACATTATAGTAGGCCTTATAAACTTCTTTGGTCAATGTTCTTTCATTTAAGCGGTACTGTTGTGTGGATAACTCAACCCTCTGTTTTTCCACTTTGCGTTGAGCACCATAAATTGTAGGGAATTGTAAGGATTGGCTAATCCCAAAAACATCTAAAGGAAGCCCGTTTTGCGCAATATTATTTTCATCAGAATTATAATATACCTGCGTTTTATCTAAATTGAAAGCACTTCCTACGAGCTGTTTGGATTGATCTATTTTTTTTGCATAGGCCTGAAGTCCATTATTGTTTTCGATAGCTAATTGTACGGCTTGTTCCGCACTAATAGGCTTTTGTTGCGCACTTCCCATAATGGGCAAGAACAAAAGGGCAATAATACCGAGAACCTTAAGGTCTACTTTTGCCTTGACTTTAGGATGATGTCCTTTTCTGTCGAAAATTGCATATAATATGGGCAATACCACTAAGGTCAAAATTGTTGCGGTAATCAATCCACCCACAACAACTGTTGCCAAGGGTCTTTGTACTTCTGCTCCGGCCGAGGTTGAAATTGCCATAGGTAAAAAGCCTAGGGCTGCCGCTGTTGCTGTTAGTAATACAGGGCGTAACCTATTTTTTGTTCCCATTAAAATTCGCTTGTTAATATTGCTTACACCATGTGCTTTCAGTTCCTTAAATTCCTCGATCAATACAATACCGTTTAGAACGGCAATTCCAAAAAGAGCAATAAAACCGACTCCTGCTGAAATACTAAAGGGTAAATCCCGTATGTAAAGTAACATCACCCCTCCAATTGCGGATAAGGGAATAGCACTATAGATCATCAAGGCTTCCTTTACGGAATCGAAAGCAAAGTAGAGTAAGACAAAAATTAGAACCAGTGCAATAGGTACAGCAACTTTTAATCTTGCCGTTGCTGTACGAAGGTTTTCAAATTGCCCACCATAGCTTACAGAATAGCCGGTAGGTAATTTAACATCCCTTTCAATAATGGTTTGAACATCCTTAACTACCGATTCCAAATCTCGATTACGGACGTTCACGCCTACGACTATTCGGCGCTTTGTATCGTCACGCGATATTTTTGCCGGTCCCTTGGTGTAACTTATTTTGGCAAATTCGCTCAATGGTAGTTTTGTGCCATCAGGAAGAGGCACCGAAGCTGTTTCTATATTTTCAATATCCCTTCTATGGGCTTCGTTGTACCGAAGTACCAAATCAAATTGCTTTTCTCCTTCGAAAACTGTTCCTGCTGTCATTCCCGCAAAACCCATGGTAATGACCTTGTTCAGGTCTTCAATGTTCAAAGCATGTTTTGCAATTTTTCTACGATCATATTTTACCGTCATCTGGGGCAGTCCGGCAGTTTTCTCTACAGAAATATCGGCAGCTCCTTCCACGTTTTGAATTGCTTTTTCTATTTCTAAAGCTTTACTGGCGAGTATCTCCAGATCCTCGCCAAAAACTTTAATTGCCAAATCTGCACGTACTCCGGTAATCAGCTCATTGAAACGCATTTCAATGGGCTGGGTAAACTCAAAATCAACACCTGCAATTTCTGATAAAGCTTCCTTAAATTTATCTGCCAATTCGTCTTTAGTCTCGGCAGATACCCATTCGCTTTTTGGCTTTAATTTGATAATAACATCACTTTCTTCCATAGACATAGGATCTGTAGGCACCTCAGCAGCGCCAATGCGACTCACAACTTGTTCTACTTCAGAAAATTTTTTCAATATTTTCTCCATTCGCGTCGTAGCTTCGATAGTTTTGCTTAAGGATGTTCCCGTCTTTAAAACAGGCTGAATAACAAAATCGCCCTCATCTAAAGTGGGTACGAATTCGCCTCCCATTCTTGTAAACAGAAATCCGGTAAACACCAGTAGTCCCAAAGCAATGCCCAAAACCAATTTCTTTTGGCGTAACGCCCATGAAATGGTGGGTTGGTATTTTCTTTCTAAAAATGTAATTAGCCGAGATGAAATAGTTCTTTTTTCGGTATTGGTTGGTTTTATGAACATGGAAGCCATTACTGGTATATAAGTAAAGCACAGTACCATAGCGCCAATTAAGGCAAAAGAGAATACCAGAGCCATAGGACGGAACATTTTACCTTCTACGTTTATTAAGGAAAGAATAGGAATAAATACGATGATGATGATCAACTGCCCAAAAACTGCGGAGTTCATCATTTTTGATGCACCTTGATAGGTGATCTGATCTATTAACCCTTGTCTTTCGTTTATAGGAAGTGCCAATAATTTGGTACGCTGACTTGTAATTTTAAAGGCAATAAATTCAACAATAATTACCGCTCCATCAATGATGATCCCAAAATCTATGGCACCCAAGCTCATCAAATTGGCATCTACCCCAAAGATGTACATCAAGGAAAGTGCAAATAGCAGAGATAATGGAATAACGGAGGCCACGACCAAGCCAGACCGTAGGTTACCTAAAAGCAATACTACAACGAATATCACGATTAAACTCCCCAATATTAGGTTCTCGGCAATTGTAAAAGTAGTTTTGGCAATAAGTTCGCTTCGCTCCAGAAAGGGATTGATAGAAATGCCTGGAGGCAACGACGATTGTATTTTGGCCACACGTTCTTTTACAGCTTCGATCACAGCATTGGAGTTGGCATCTTTGAGCATCATAACCTGTCCCAAAACTTTTTCACCTTCACCATTTCCCGTTATTGCACCGAAACGATTGGCATGGCCAAAACCTACCGTAGCAATATCGCTAACATAAACCGGCACATCTCCTTTCTTTAATACAACAATATCTTCTATATCTTGAACAGAAGAAACTAAGCCTTCGCCCCTGATAAAGTAACTTTCATTTGCTTTCTCTATATAACCACCTCCGGCAACACTATTGTTTTTTTCCAAAGCACTGAACACTTCAAAAATGGAAACGTCCATCGCACGAAGTCGTTCAGGGTTAACAGCTACTTCATAGGTCTTTAGGTAGCCTCCCCAAGTATTTACCTCCACCACTCCGGGGATTCCGGAAAGTTGACGTTTTACCACCCAATCTTGTATGGTACGCACATCGGATAATGAATACTGTTCTTTGTGTTCTGCATCAACATCGATCACGTATTGGTATATTTCGCCCAGTCCTGTGGAAACAGGACCCATGAATGGCTTACCGAAGCCTGCTGGAATTTTTTCTTCGGCACTTTTTATTTTTTCTGCTATAAGTTGACGAGGTAGGTAAGTACCCATATCATCATCAAAAACAACTGTAACCACCGATAGACCAAACTTTGAAATAGAACGAATTTCCTTAACGCCTGGCAAGTTGGCCATTTCAAGTTCCACGGGATAGGTCAAAAATTTCTCTACATCCTCGGTAGCTAAATTTCTAGAGGTTGTGATGACCTGTACTTGATTGTTGGTTACATCCGGGACGGCCCCAATGGGTATATTGAAAAGGGAATAAAGGCCAAACCCCACGATGCCTGCGGTGAATAGCAATACAATTAGCTTGTGATGAATACTGTATTGTATAATCCGTTCTAACATTTTTTCATTGTTTATATGAATAACAATCCAAATGTAGAACTGGCATCTAAGATGTATCTAAGCCCTTCCTTAAGATTCACTTAAAATAGGATGCATCAAAGATGGCTTCGTCTAAAACTAAAAAGGCCCTGGACAATGTCCAGGGCCTTTTTCAATCAACTATTAAACACTAACCAAAATAGTAATGGATAAAGTGGGAATACCTATTTTTCTCAAGGCAGGTATTGCCAAATCAGTTATAAAAGTAGCATGCTATTATAAGAACTAGCCAAAGGAAGTCTTAGGATTCGCTTAAAATTCAATCTCGAAAGTCGTTCCTATCCCAAATTCACTCTCCACCACTATTCGCGCGTTGATAGCATCAGCAGCTTTTTTGGCTATGGACAGCCCCAAACCGTTACCCGAAATATTTTTATGGTTTAGTGCATCGGACCTAAAAAAGTGGTTGAACAAGTTGTCTAAATCCTCTTTTTTTATGCCTATTCCTTCATCTTGAACTTTGCAGATAACTTTTGAATCTAGCAGGACAATGTCTATATGTATGGTGGTATCGTCATTAGAATATTTTATGGCATTGCCAATGATGTTCTCCAATATCAAGTTTGAATAATATTGCGGTACCATAGCTTCTAAACTAGTTCCATTATGAAAGTCTATTGCGAGATTTTTTTCAGATATATGTTTTTTTTGCCTCGAAAGAATTTCGTCAATTATGGTGGGTAAAGGAACTAATCGTTTATTCGCTGTTTTTGCGTTAGTATCTAACCTAGCCAACAGTAAAAGCTGCTCTATGGTGGCAGACATTCGATCTATTTCTGTAAGGCTGAATTTGATTTTATCTTCATATTCTTCCTGTTCTCTCGGCTTTCGTATCAGCACCTCTAAGGTCCCTCTTAGTGTAGATAGCGGTGTGCGCAATTCGTGGGAAGCGTCTGACGTAAATTGCCGCTCTCGTTCAATAGCGTTTTCAATACGTTGAAGCAATTGATTTATTCCGGAAGACAACTCAAAGAGTTCGTCCCTATTTTGAGGAAGAACAACCCTTTCATTCAAATTATTCTTTGTAATTCTTTTTGTTGTTTCGGTTATAATTTTTACTGGGATGATCCCACGCCCTGCCAAGTATCTAGAAATGAAATAAAGTCCCACCAAAAGGAATAAATAGGAAACGATCAAAACATTCCTTAGGTTGAGCAATACCATCTTGGATGATTCCAATGACATTGCGGCTAGTATAAAACCTTTAATTCTGCCATTTTCCTCAATAGGTAGCTGTACTTGCCTAATGGCTCTGCTATTTAGTGTTTCATTAAAATGACCACCATATTTTTGTTTTGGGTTAAATCTGAGAACATCTGCTTTAAGGTTTGGAGATTTGTCCATAAATTTACCATCCTTGTTCAGTATCTGAATAAAAACAGGGTTGACTTGCACCTCTAAATGCTCTCTTTCTTCCCATTCGTTTTTATTGATAACCTTGATACTATCACCAACTATGTTAATTTCTCCGCTATGCTTTACCGCTTCAAAAGAAAGGTCGTTATCTAGATTTTGATATACCGCACCTTGTACTACAAAATATACAACTATAAAAGCCACGGCCATAATAACGGCAGTAGCAATCATATAATGTAATGCAATTCTATTTCTGAAACTTAAGCTCATACCTCTTTTGCTACATAGCCTATTCCACGAACGGTTTGAATATAGTCATCCTCTTTTCCAAGTTTTAATTTTCTGCGAAGGGCATTGATATATACGTCAATAATCCCCGTATTGTATTCAAAATGAATATCCCAGACACTTTCGATAATTCTAGACCTTCTACAAACCATACCCTTGTTCCGCATTAAATATTCGAGCAAGGCGAACTCTTTTTGCGTAAGGCTAATTTCTTCCTCTCCCTTTAGAACTTGGTGTGTTGCGGAATTAAGCACGATATTTCCCAGCATAAAAATGGAATGTTCCCCAGATTTAGGCCTTAGTTGTACCCTGATTCGTTCCAAAAGTTCTTCAAAATGAAAAGGTTTTTTAATATAATCGTTTGCACCAGCTTGGAGTCCAAATATAGTTTCGTCCACGGTATCCTTTGCAGTTAAAAAAATAATCGGTGTGTCCTTGAACTGTTTTCTGAACTGGCGGCTAATTTCAATACCGCTTACGCCAGGAACCATCCAATCTAAGAGTAGTAAATCGTATTCTCCGGAAAGTGCGAGTTGAAGACCTTTGTTGCCCTCTTCGGCAATATCTACGGCATAAGACTCTTCTTCCAAACCTTGCTTAAGGAAATTGAATATGCCCGGCTCATCCTCTACGATTAGAATTCTCATGTTACAAAAGTTACGCTTTTTAATTAAAGGAAGATTGGGTTTTTCTTAAGATTTGCTTAAAATTTACGAGTAGGGGTCTGTCCTCTTATTTGTATTGGAAATAAGCACTCTTAAATTCCAATTATCAACTATATGATGCTGTTATATCAATAGTTTGATAATTAACCATCTATTTTTTGGTCCATTCAAAAGCCATATTGAACAAGTTAAATAAAAGGTTGATATGATAGGTTTGAGTACAGAACCTGATATAACCCGTTCAAATAAACGAAAGAAGAATGAGGTGGAAGGACTAGTTTGGATTATCGATTGTTTAAATATTTCGAAGTTGTTTGGCCTCCGAAGATTTTCTTATACATTTAATTATCGACTATTTTTATTGGATCTCCATTCACAATTGTTCTTTAACCAAAAAATTTGAACGTAATTTTACTTCTCCTTTTTAGAATAAAACCAGTAACTGATTCCTGCGGACCAATAGAACACGTTCTCTAAATCTTCCTTAATGATGGCGTCAACGGTGGTAATGGTCGCACTGCTTTGTGGGAAAGCCCAAACAGGCGAAAAGGAAAATATAAAGTGCTTGTGGTAATACTGTAAAGGAAGACTCAGTTCTACATTTAAGAAATTGAATTCAGAGGCTTCCGAAATGTCAACATTCGTGACCTCAATGGGTTCGGAACTCCCTGATCCCTTACCTTGTCCCTTTCTATTGCCCAAGCGACTTGTGCTATAATATTCTTGATAAAAATTTTGGGATCCAATATAGAGCGACACTCTTGGGTTGATCAACAAGTTATTTTCAAACGTATAAAAAGTACGGTCAAGCATTAGACCGCCAAAAATATCCGGAGAACTTCCGTTGTTAAAATATGTGCTAGCCGATAGAGAAGCTTCAAAGGCTTTCAAATCATAACTTAGAATACCTGTGATATCGCCGACAACTTCGGATTGTACGTTGTAACTGTCCTTATCATAAAAATAGGCCGTACCGGAAATGCCTCCGCTCCAGTTTTTTGAATCGAACAGATAGCCAGCCGTAATCAAGGAAAGATCTACTCGATTCTCCTCGGTACCCGTGAGGTATGATATGGAAGCATCCGCAAAAAAGCCGGATTTGTCATAATACCCGATAGAAGGAAAAATATATGGGGCTGCTATCGAATCACGCCTGCCCAAAAATACCGCATCGTTGATGTAGCTTATATCGGTCAAAAAATAGGATCTGTCCTCGCTCGATTTTTCCTTGCCCGAGTTCTTATCGCCTTGAGCAATCGAACTGGTTCCTATAAACGATAATAACACCGAACAAATTAGAAGTCTTATTTTCATAACAGAGATAATTTAACAAAAGGAAAAGGCTTTGCCACGGTTATATGGTAAAGCCCAATATCAAATACTATTTATTATTATTTTTGCCTTTATTTTTCTGAAGGTTGGGTTTTTTGTTCCCTTTTTTGTTCATCATCTTCTTATTGCCCATCATGTTTTTTTGGAGCATCATTTTTCTTTGTTGATAGGTGTTCTTGAATTTCTGTCCGTCCATATTCAAACACTCGCCATCTTGAAGCCTTAACTGCTTGCGGTCTTGTGTTTGATACGAACCATCGGGTTTGACGGTGGTACCATCGGCAAGTTCGAGCTGTTGTTGCAATCTGTTCTGCGACTGGTTTCTGATCTGAACCGCCTCGCCATCGACCAGCATCACTTGGAACCGATTTTGGTTCCGTTCTTGAATTTGGGCATCGGACAGTCCTTTGTTCTCTTGCATGACCTTATACCTGTACTGGTATTCGTTGCGGTATTTTACGCCATCGTTATCGAGACATTCGCCATCTTTCAGTCGCAGACGGTCGCGATCTCTAGTCAGGTACGAGCCATTGGGGCTCACTACCGTACCATCGTTTAAGGTCAAGGGATCCTGCAATCGTATTTGATCGCGATCACGGATCTGTAGCACATCGTCATCGACCAATAACAATCGGTCTCGGTCTTGTACCCTATCCTGATCTTGGGCTGTGAGCATTGTAGTTCCTAAAACCGCGAATGCCGCTAAAAAAAGTATTCTTTTCATCACATTATAATTTAGGATTAATAATGATGTAAAAGTATACACCGTTTATGGCTTTTAAAATGACCTAGGTCAGTTGAAGCCAATAAATACGGGGTTTTTGTGTAACTTATGTTACATAAAAAACACATAATAGACTAACCAATCCGCTAAAAGCTGTAGCCAATCAAACATTATCAACTGTATTTATAGTGCCCGAAATGGAACAGGACAATTTCATGGTATTGTAGATTGTGCCGAACTTTTCAATATTCTTTTTTAATAAGCCCGTATTCAATTTCTTGTCCTTGGTGTAAATAGCCAAATTGTAAACGATACTGTCCATTCTTGGCGGATTTTCAAGACGTGTCGAACTGACTTCGAGAATAGCATTTGTATAGGTGAATTTCATCATGCCAGAAAAACGTTCAACATTCTTCAGCATACAGGCAGCAAAAGCACCCAAGAATAATTCGGCAGGATTTGGCAGGCTTTCAGAAGTCGTACCAAAATCTATGTTTGATTGCTTTATATGAACAATTGCATCCTTACTTGAAGTTGACGATGCTTTAATTTTATATGCCATAGCATGTTTTGTTATCAATTAAAAGTGCCAATACTTTATTATGGTCGGTTTATATCCTTATATAAGTTGAGAACTGTAGACGGAGTCAAAGGTTACACATCAAACAAATGGTTTGTGATACAACGTAATTAGTTTTTAAGATACTTTAAAATGGTAATACCTGTCGGATGTTCTAAACTTCTTCTCCTATTTCTATACTTTGTTATGCTTTCATATTTTTAGCTTTGTTTTCTCGAGCCACTTACTATCCTTGAAATTATCCCTTTTTGATTTGTAAATTCCGCTATCAATACACCACCTATGTGGAGTACGATAAATCCGATCAAGTAATAAATACCAAGTACATGGATTTCTTCCATTGGCGTTTTAAATTCCTTTGGTCCAAATTCTATAATAAGTCCGGTAACTAATGAAATAACAACACAGCAATAAAAAATGATATAAGTCCATTTTTGAAATTTCTCCTTTATGGGTAGGTCTTTGGTCAAAGGATTTTGGAACTTCATAGACCCAAAAAGAGGGAGTGTAAAACGTAGGCTAAATAAGCCAGTCAATACATAACCAATGTAAATATGCCAATCCCACATGGGCTGTCTTATCTTTTTTGCTAAAGTAATGAGTTGTTCTTGCGATAAAGTCTGGTCGGTACCACTCAAATATTCTTGTATGATAGTAGCCACATTATTCTTGTTCATCCATGTTAAGCGCAAAAAAATCGTAATTAGCAATAACAGAAATGAAACAGCTATTGCCCAGTGTAGTGTTCGATATATTTTAGAATATTTTATTTTTTCCATTATGTTGGTTTTTAGTGTATCCTTTATGTTCTTTTAATAACGTTTTAATGGGCAACCATTAATTTGTCCTAATTTTAGGTACATTTCTTTTTTAGGCTAAACTAACCCCAAATAGATACCCTACCAATGCGGTCAATCCCATGGCAACCGTTCCCCAAAATGTAATTCTAATAATTGCTTTTAAAATATCCGAGCCTCCTGCCTTTGCAGCTAGACCTCCTAGGATGACCAGAAATAAAATGGCAGAACCGTAGAGATAATATTCCAAACGCTGTAACGGCATAAAAATCGTTGCCAGAAGCGGAAGTGTACCGCCCACCGTGAATGCTGCTCCAGAAGCAAAGGCGGCTTGTATCGGTTTGGCTTGACTAATTTCATTAATGCCTAACTCATCTCTGATGTGGGCAGCGAGTGCATCTTTTTCAGTTAACTCTTTAGCAACTATTAATGCCGTTTCTTTTTTTAGGCCCCTGTTTTCGTAAATTTCAGCTAAGCGTTGCAATTCAATTTCAGGCATTTCCTCTAGTTCTTGCTTTTCCCTCTCGATATCCGCTTGTTCTACATCAGTTTGAGAACTTACAGAAACGTACTCTCCAGCTGCCATTGATAAAGCACCTGCGACCAATCCTGCAACGGTTGCCAATATAACAGGTTCTCTAAAATCACTTGCCGCGGCAACACCTATTGCCAAACTAGCTGTTGATAGGATACCGTCATTTGCACCAAGGACGGCTGCTCTTAACCAATTACTTCGGTGTATGTAATGATTGTCTAAATAATCGCCTTCAAATTCTGACATTTTTCAATTTTGTTTGTTATAAATGTACTGTGGGTATATGGGTTGAAATATGATAGAGGTCACTTTAGTTATTTTTACGAAGGAATAATTATGCCATAGGACAAGTTCTGATATACAATTATGTGTCTCCTTACCAATGTTGGGATTAAATTTTCTTATTACTTTTCCAATAACCTCGTTGTTACGATTTTTCATATGGTAGTATTGAAAATATACTTTTTCCTTAATCCGAAATCTCCCAATATCAATACTCAAGAGTATTGTTAAGTGAATACAATATATCCTTTGTTCTTTCATTTCTGTTTCAGTCGAAGTTTCCCATTTAGGTGCCGAGATCTTGGGCTATTAGCTTCTTGTCTCTATTTATTTCCGCTCTTTGGGTTAATGAAAATGAAATTGTCTTTAGGTTTTTTTCGAGGTTTGAGTCTCTAGACAATGGATTATATCTAGTTAACTTTGCTGTTTGAATACTATCAATATTTCTTACGGACTTAATTTGCCGTTTGGGTTAACAATGAAGTGTATCTTTCCGGCGTTGCGGAATCCTTCTCCTAAATTCAATAGCGAAGCTGTGTCTTTTGGGATTTTGGGACAATGGCCGTAACCAAGCTGTTATCAGGAATCGAATAGGGATATGGTGGCCAGCCAGAGAAGGTAAACTATACCATTATCGTTTCAGGCAATTATGGAAATGGTATTGGGCCTGATTTTCCTTTTGAGAACAACCCTGTGGGAATCTTAGGTACATTTAACCTTGATGATGAATTTCGGGTGGTCGTAAAAAATAAAATTAAAATTAATTGGAAATATCGAGACCGCCACTATGCATATTTCCTTAAAATTATTCATAGACCAAATTCGATAGTCATTTAAACATATGTTGTCAAGAAGATAATTTTGAAATTGAACAGGTATTTATGACCTGTAATACAGTTGTGATACTACTGACTAGCTGTTAGCCATAACCTTGTAATATACATTTGTATATGTATATAATTATATATTGGTACTGGAATATTCACTAATCAGAATCATATACTGAACAGTTCGATTTTATTACTCGCGAATATAACCCCGAGCCCGGAAGTCGCTCAAACCTTCCACTACAATCCTTCCCTAGCGGACACGCTACGCAGGTCCGCTAGGGAAATCTCTCCGTTCCAGTTTTGCCCGACCCCCTCGCGGCCGCGCAAAAGCACAAACGGCGAAAAAACCGCTTGACCTTTCCTCTCCCTACCCACAAAAATCTTGGATACTTCCATATTTCCTTAATTTTTTCAACACCATATTAGACCAGATAAATTTAGTGTTTGCACCCATATATACTTATATGGTTCGATATGTTTTTACATTTTAAATAATTGATTATAAGATAGTTATATTCTTAATTTATCTATTATATTTATCCGTGAAACGGATAGCAAGGTGCATTCTAAGTAACTTAGAATTGTCTACTTCTGACGAAGTGTTTTGCTTAAAAAGCAATGAAAAATGGAACAACGGAAAAAAGGTCGAAAACGATTGGGAAACATGAAGCGATACCATAACGTAATGCTTAGGTTCAATGATACGGAATATGGTATGCTGGTAAAAATATGCAAATCCTATAATTTGGACATCTCCGAAAGGGGCGTAATAAGTCCATTGCTTAGAAGATTGGTTTTGCAACAAGAGGCCGAGGAAAAGGATATGCTCCCCGACACTTCAAATCTTGCCTACTACATCAACAAGATCGGCAACAACATCAACCAATTGGTCAAGATTGCGCACCACAAGAATCTGAGAAGTCCGAACAGTAGTCTGCAAAACGAGATACAAAGAACCAATGAACTTTTGTACTCACTCATAGAAATTACGATGGAAGAACGAACAGAATGATAGGAAAGGTCATTTATGGCGAAACCTGTACCGGGACATTGAACTATATCTTCGGTAAAGAAGGTATGCAGATACTCGGTTATGGTAACACTTTTTCCCAGAGCATATCACCAAAATTTTTCGGAAACGTGCTCCATTTTCAGGGACAGCGAAATGCAACCAAGAACCGTTACGTACATATCAGCCTGAACCTTCCACATGGAGAACACCTTGACGACAAAACCTTCTTAAAACTCTCTCAAGAATATATGGATAATATGGGCTATGGGGAACAGCCCTATGTCGTGGTCAGGCACGCGGATACCAAACACGAGCATGTTCATATCGTCTCCACTATAGTAAAAGAGAATGGAAAAGTACTTGGAATCTTCAACAGCCATAGAAGGAGCATGGCGACACGGCAACATCTAGAAAAGAAATATGGTCTGACACCCGCACCGACAACAAAACGGAAAGAACGACTCCCGATACATAGATTGCCAGAGCTACAATTTGGTATGGATGCAGAAAAAGGGACGAGGTATTATTTACAGGATGTACTCAACAGCATCAACCAAAAATACAAAGTACGCAGTTTCGAGGAACTCGCAAGACTGGTCAAGCCCTATCACATTGAAGTCAAGCAAACGAAAAACGAAACTGGAAGGATTGGTGTAAAGTTTGGCCTGAACAACCAAAAAAACTACCGGACAAGGTTTATTAACGGTTCAACCGTACACCGAGGTTTGAGCGGCCCGAAACTGCAAAAGGTATTCGATGTACATTCGAAGTCGAAACTGTTGCCGATGCACCGAAAACGGCTCTTCAAACAGATAGAGACTACTTACGAGCTTTTTCAAACTATCCATCCGCATGACCTAAAAGAAGTAGTCAAAGAATATCAGGACATCGATATCAAACTGGAAAAGAATGAAGAAGTTATAGAGGGATTTACCATCCATGACAAATCGGGATATGTTTTCAGGGAAAGGGAACTTGCCCAAAAAATCCGAATGCAAAACCGTCTTGATATTTTCGGTAATGAGAATGAACCCACGCAAATTGATACCGAAAGCAAACAGTTCAAATTAGAAGTTCAAAAACTGATAAAAGAGGCATTGACAACTTCCTATCTAAAATCTCCGAAACAAGAGGGACTGCTTTCGGAACATATCATGACTAGGAACTTCGGCGATATTGTTCCGGGCTTAATAGCCTCCGAAAAACATAATTTCTTGGAACGTTACATCCCAAGAAATCAAAAGGTTGAATTCAGGAAGGCGGTAGAGAATACCTTTCCCATAGTTAGGGGCAAATTGTACGAACTTGAGACCAAAAAAGAAAAGGAAACCTTGGAAAGCAAGTTCAAGCTCATTGGGAAGCTACTAAAAGAAAATATTTTCAATGTCGGCACGAAACAGGGAAGCGTTCGTCTATTGTTCCAATCATTGGGGGTAAAATATAATGACAACCAATTGTCCTTTACCAAATCCAACAGGCATACGTTTCCCGTAAAATTGGGACATCTACCTTTTCCGAAGGAAATGGGCAACTATGTGTCCTCGGGTTTTGTCCGCCAAAACCATTTGATGTTGGAAATGTTATCGGAGCAGTCCTCCGAGAATAGTTCCAAGCTGACGGCATCGGCTATTTTCCTGCCAATGATATTCCCGAATCTATATGAAAAGATGAATCCCGATTACAAAAAACAATACGAAAGTGTCGCTTTGGGTTCGTATGTTAAGAATACGGAACGGACGCACGCACCCTTTGAAAAATCTGCAAAGGACTATATCGCCCTTTTCAATGCCAAGGGTTTCTATTTTGTAAAGGGAGAAAAAGGGTTCGAGGTCAAATCGATTTACACCGACAACAAAACAAGTAGCGCCTTGCCGAAAAGGACAAGCCAGTATTTGAGCTCCATTCCCGATGTTGCCGCAACCTTAAAAGAACAACAAACCGTAATCAACAAGCTTGTAGATGTGGGCAGAAACAAACTCGAAAACCTATGGACGGGACATCTCATGGAAAGGGGGTTGTACGATAAGGTGGCCTTTATGCTAACAGTAGAAAAAGTACACCCGAACCTACATCGGGAGATGGTAGAGCATCATATGGACAACGGACTTCGGCAAAGTCTTATTCAGGTATCTCAAAGGCGATCCAGTATCCAAAACAACCGTTTGCTAAGAAAAGGCGTTTATGCAATTAGTTCCTTATTGGGAAGTCGTGGTAAGAAGTCGGAAGAAATGTACAATGGGTTTAAGGATGAATTCACGGATTTTACAAAATTCAAGAAGAAAGGTATGTGGCCTTCTTTATAAAATTAAAAGAGGAGCTTTGATAATGAATTTTGCGCCCTAACGTGCGCTTCCTTGTGGATAGGGAGAAGAAAGAGACATGTAAAAAAAGCTTTCGAACATTTTGATAGATAGACTAATCAAATATGTCGGAAAAAGAGGTTTCAATTTTTTCGATTTCAGAAGCCGTAAGCTCCGTAAATTCCTTATCCCTTGCCCGTTTTGAAAGTTTGCCGTGGTTCTGTTCGAGAAACCGCGTCAAAAGTGCCACCATAGTATCGGGCATCTCGTAATCATCTTCCAAAAACCGTTTGAAGACGTCATACTTTCTTAGATAGGCGACCTCGCTAGGAATAATGTTTTCCATAGTGTCCTCTACGCATTCAAATAAAAATTTAGCCTGTGCCGTGCCATCATAATAACGGTAATAATCCAAGGTGTCGTTGGTAACTTCAACGTTATGACCCGACGTTTCTTTCCATTGGATAAAATCGAGCAGGGGATGGGAGTATGCCTCCAATATATTCCTATAATCATTAATATGGTCAAGAATCGATGCCGAAACGGGAAATATAATACCCTGCTTCGAAAAATTCTTTTTTGCAAGTACGTGATGGATAATATATCTATGTATACGACCATTCCCGTCCTGTAAGGGGTGGATAAAGACGAAACCAAAAGCTATAATTGCGGCGGATAGTACCGCATCAAATTTATTTTCCAAAAGCAGGCGGTTGGTTTCCAAAAGCCCGTCCATCAAAGTATTTAAATCTTCCCAACGTGCGGAGATATGGTCAGGAATGGGTTCTCCCGTTTCCCGATCGTGTTCCCCTATGAATCCTCCTTTTTCACGGAACCCCATTTTTACAAATCGTGGGTTCTCGATTACGATTTGCTGTAACCGTATAATTTCTTCCTTGCTCAGCTCCGTTGTTCCTGCCTGCCCGATAGCTTGACCCCAGCGGGCGGCTCTTTTGCTTCTCGGACTTTCGCCCTCGATGGTAAAAGAAGCCTTGGAATCCTTCAACAATAAAAATGCCGAGGCACGCTGAAGAATGTCTTTGCGGATACCTTTGAGGTACTCGTTCTTACGCTCTGAAAGTTGAGCGGCAATGTAATTTTCCAGAATATCGGTTCTGAAGATCAAAGGGCAAAAATTTACTGTCCCAGGCAAGTTGTTAATGACCAAATGCCGTGGAGATTTAATGCCCTCTATGGCATATTGTAATTTTTCGTCCACTATTGGCACATAGCTTTTTTTGGAAAGATCTTCTTTGCCTGCGAGCGGTTCTTGGCTTATCCATTCGATCAGAAACCACATTCGCCTGCTGTATTGACCGGTAGGTTCCAAATCGACCAATTCCGTTAATTGTTTCGAATTATAGGTTTTCGTCAAAAAACTGAAGACCAACAGGTTTATTCCTTCATACTTCAGGGCAAAGACTAAATGCTTATATAAAGCTTCCATCTCGCTAAGGCCAGTATGGTCTTCGGGTAAATACCTTCTGGGCATTACCAGCCATTCATCGGTCTCGTATCCTTTGTTTTTATGACTGACCATTGTAATCCGATCGGGCATGGGTATTTTGAGTCCCAAAGAATGGATAATGGCACCGTAACCAACAATGGTTCCTTCTTCGGGAACTTGCCTTCCTTGAAAAACAGGTGCTATATATGAAAAATGGGCGCTTTTAGTCATTTAATTTTATAATTAAGCGCAATATATAAAATATAGTGGCGCATGTTATGAAAAATGGGCGCAAATAGCACTCTATTTTAAAAAAAAGGGGCGGGACAATTAACCCTATCCCATAATTTGGGCGTCATAATCGTCGATGACGGTAGTTTCAAATGAATTCAAATAGGCTTGGGTCATAGCTTCGGTGGTATGCCCCAAACTATCTTGTATGACATTACTTGGTGCGCCACTTCGTTTTAATATGTTAGCATAGGTATGTCTTGCAGTATAGATTGTAAAATGTGGAAGCCCCAATTCCCCTGCAATTCTTTTTAAATAGATATTTTGCCTTTTACGCTTGTTGGTGATGGTTTCGTGAATCTGATATTTGGAATTATCCTCGGATAAAATAGGAAAAACATAATCGCTATTTTCATTTTCAGAATCAAAATAGCGCAATAATATAATTTTCAGCGGCGGGGTTATTTTGATAGAGAATAACTTGTTCTTGGTCTTGGCCCTGATGTATGTATTACGATCAAAATCTCCAACAATACTATCTCTTTTTAACAAAGCCATATCCATCCAGTTCATTCCTCTGGAATAGAATGAGGCCATGTACAAGTCCCTCGCCTTTGCCAAATGTGGCTCTTTAATATCGGCTGATTTTAGCAATTCCAATTGTTCACCATTCAAACTTAGTCTTTTGGGAACACCATTCTTTATGGGGTAATCTTTAAATGGATTGTACTGTTCTTGTACAATTCCCAGTTTGACCGCTCTCCTATATAAGGCTCTTAATGTCCGTAAATAAACGCTAAGTCCTCCTGCCCCGTTTCCAGAAGCAAAATGCTCTGTCTCTAGCCTTTTTAGAAACGTATAATTAATTTGCCTAAACGGAAGTGATTTTTTACCATGAAACTTTTGAATCTTGTTTTTGAGCGAAGCATATATTCTTGCATTACCGAATTTTCCTGCTCTTTTAAGTTCGTTGATAATATAGTCTACTAGACCAAAAAAGTCTTGATTAACACTCTTTTTTCCATTAATTTCTGCTTTAAGCACAGGCATAGACAGGGCATCTATTCTACCTTCTTGCTCTAGACGCGTAACTGTGTCATATACTTTTTTTACCTTTTCTTGGATACTATTATTTATCCGATTAATATTTGAGGATATTTTACTGGAAGACCTTATTCTCTGATTTTTGGCATCAAACTCTTTTTCAGGCAAGTTGAACCCCAAAGGCAAATAAGCGGTTTTTCTGTCATAGGTAATACGGATAACCAAAGGAAAGGTTCCGTCATTTTTTTGCCTTACTTTGTTGAGTTGTACTTTGGTAGTTAACATGCCGTTTATAAATTAATAAACTATTTATAAACAAATATAGGTATTATATGAAGTTCTATGAAATAATATAATAATTAAATAACTGTTTTTCAGACATATAGCAATATATAGAACCATATTAAACCAGAAATGATGGGCCTGTCACGCAGGGGGTCGCGGGTTCGAGTCCCGTCCAGACCGCAAGAGCCTCGATTTTTCGAGGCTTTTTTAGTTTTAAGTCATTGATAATCATTGTTATAAAAATGTTA
>Ga0136560_1000196_pt1 | contig 27441 bp, 16 predicted proteins | sample AntRauMeHopE1497_FD_104925 | JGI IMG/M metagenome (GOLD analysis project Ga0136560, IMG submission 104925) | Saline lake microbial communities from Rauer Islands, Antarctica - Metagenome Hop E1 #497 | ecosystem: Environmental > Aquatic > Non-marine Saline and Alkaline > Saline | place... | reverse complement strand
TCCCTGTCCAGGGGCGAAGGGCCCACCTCTGCCAAATCCAACCGGCGCAGATCCAATACTCCGGCGTGAGTCCAGTGGCAGCAAGTTTGAGTCCCTGACCTCAGAAGCGTTTTCTCCCCGCCTGCGACGCCAGAAAGCCCAAGCGAAGGAGTTCACCCTGACTTGCTTGCATACATGATCGATCATGAACTCAAATTTCAGCCGCTCTGCCAGCGACAACGTGCCGGAGTGGTTAACGGGAGAGTTTAGAACACTCTTGTGCTTCGCACGCGTAGGTTCGAATCCTGCCGTTGTCGGTTACCTTTTTACGCTTCTTCCCCCGGCCTACTCGTCGCCGTTCCAGCGCAGTCAACCGCTATGCTAGCGTTTGTGGCAGGCCACTTCTGCGCCATGGTCGGCTCAAGTAGCGGCGGTCACTCACTCGCGACGGATGCGGAACCCCTGCGCCGCGCGGGCAAAGATGCCGGGGCCCGGTCCCCACGACGGCGATGGGCCTGTGGGGCCCACGAGCGTGGCAGCGGCCGCGGCCCCTGCGCTGGGGTGGGCGGCCGACACCAGGGCCATGGCGGCGGCAGCACCGGAGGCCGATGCTGCGGGCGCCGCGGCCTTGGCGGCGGCGGGCACTGCCCTTGCCGCGACGCCCGTCGCGGCCACAGTGGCTTCGCGCGTGCCGGCCGTGAGGGCGTGGCGGAGCCAGACCGCCGTGGTGAGGAGGGCGAGGGCCCCGGCCTGGTGCGCGGCGCCGAGGCTGACCGGGACGTACATCATGAGGGTGGCGATGCCCATGCCGGCCTGGGCGACGACGGCCGCGGCCATGGTGCGGACGGCGGTGCGGGCGGCGGGGGGGATGGCGGGGAGCTTGGCGGAGCGCCCGCCGAGGAGCGCGACGGCGCCGACGGTTGCGTAAGCAAGGTTCCGGTGGTCGAACTGCACGGTGGCGGTGTTCTCGAAGACGTTGCGGGCGCCGAGGGTGGCGTCCCAGATCTGCTCGGGGACGAGCTGGCCGGCGTAGAGGGGCCAGTCGTTGTACGCCCTGCCGGCGTCGTTGCCGGCGACGAAGGCTCCCGCGAAGGAGGTCACGCCGATGAGGCCCGCGGCGGCCCAGGACCAGGGGCCCAGGGTGCTCATGGCGGCCAGGCGCGCCGCGAGGCCCGCGGCCGTGCCGCCGGCGGAGGCGGGGAGGGAGAGGGCCGAGGCGGCCGAGGCGGCGGGCGCAGCGAGCGCCGCGGTGCGGGAGGCCGCCCACATGCACTCCAGCGTGGTCCAGGCGAGGACGGTGTAGATGGAAAAGGCCACGGTGAGGTGTGCGGCAAGGCGGTAGGGCGAGACGCGCGGCTCCCGGAAGTCGTCCTTGGCCCGCTCCTGGAGTCCTGACTTGACCATCCACCAGCCGACGCCGCCCTGCGCCGCGCCGAGGGCGAATGCGCCGATGATGGCGGGGCGGACGAACGGCGGGAGGGCGCCCGAGGCGGCGAAGGCGATGAGGGGGACGCCGAAGATGACGCCGAGGCCGCGGCCCCACATGCGGTGGAACCACTCCATGAAGTAGATGGGCTTGAACTCCTCCAGGGTCATCGTCTGAGGGGGGGTAAGGAGGGGGGGGGGGGGGGGCTGAGGGCACGGCCGGGGCGGGGTCGGAGGGGAAGGCAGCGGCATGCCTGGCTCACCGAGTTGACGCGCTTGAACTCCGGGAACTGCTTGTACTTCTCGAACTCAACCTCCCACTCCTCCGTCGTCCCCGGCAGCTTGGAGCCCTGCGGCCGCCAGTCCACCATGCTAAGACCGGACCGCGTCAGACGCGTCACGCCGCCCAGGACCACCATGGTGAAGACCGCGGCGGCCGAGATGCCGAGCCACGCGGCCACGAGCCGCAGGGTCCGGGGTGACAGGCCGCCGGTGCGCTTGGCAAGGTCGGCGCGGAGGGCTTCCAGCGCCGCGACCGCTTCCGCCGACTCGGCCGGGGCCGCCGCCGACGAGGACAGCCGGACCGAGCGGATGGGCGCAACCGCCCGGGGGGCTACGGCAAGCCTGGGCTGCGGAGGGGGGCGGTACGAGATTCGGAGAAGCGTGACGTCAGGCGCGGTTCGATGTCAACGCGTGGCCCGCTGCCGGCGGGAGCTCACCATCCGCAAGACAGGGGCAGTCGCCTGCGGGGAGCCGTCGTGGGGGCACACGGCGGGGGCGGGTGGCTCTCGAGCCGGCGGGGCTAGTAAGCCTGCGGAGGAGCTATCCGAAGCGTTCCGGTGCCGGGCCGGGCCGCACACAGTCTCAGCACTTCACGGTACGCGACACTTGCAAAAGTGCGGCCGTCGCAGGCTCGCTGGCCGCCCCTTCGGGGCGCTGCGCCTCGACGGGTACCAACTCGGCTGATGGCCTGCTGATCGACTCCCTCACCCTTGATACGGTCCTCCTGGCCGCAAACGCGGCCACGCTCCTGGCACGAAGTGCCGAGAGAGCCATCGTTCAGAGCACGGGCCTTGCCGGGGTCCGGGCGCCTGTGCAGGGAGTGCAGTGGGAAGGCAGCCGGCGACCGGCCGGCCAGCAAGTGACCGGGTGGGAGCAGAGTCCGAGACGGCCGTTGCGCAGCCCGGCCGTGGGCCCGCCGCCCTGTCCGCGGCACCTCTTCCGACCGGGACGGTGGGAGAATGGCGGAACCTTGGAACATCCGGCGCCGTCAGGCCGTGGAGGCCCAATTCGCCAGGGCAAGCGCCATGCTCGCAGACCGGCGAGAGGTTTCCAAGATGGTGGAGTTTGAGCACCGCTCGGACGCCGCCATCAAGCGGCGGCTCGTCAAGGAGCGGGCTTCGAGGACCAAGGCCCAGATGGAGACGGACCTTCGTCACAGGCGTGCAAGGTGCGCTCGTTGGCGCGCGCGTGCACGGTATCGTGTCCAAGCGCCGCCTGGCGCGTTACACCCCCGTGGCCTCCCGCGCCCCCGTGCCTGCCTGACGCAAGTGAGGTTTGTGCGTCGCCCCGGCACACCCCCGCAGCCTGGCAAGGATGCTCGAGGGAGAGCGGCGCGAGTACGAGGCCGAGATCGAGGCGTCGTTCGAGCCTCCCGAGGTGGTCAAGCAGAGGCTGTTCAACAAGGCACGGGAGCTGAAGCGCCGCAACGAGGAAGAGCGCCGGCGGCAGGCAGCGGAGCTTGAGGCCCGGCGGTTCCGGCAGTCGTCCGACGTTCTTCGCGCTCGGGACTCGGCCATCATCGCGCAGCGCATGGCGGACGACCGGGTGGACCAGCTCCGCGAGAAGGCCGAGCGGGGCCGCCGTGAATTCGAGGAGGGCCGCCGGGCCGAGCTGGCGCTGCTCGACGCCGCGGCCCGCCGCGGGGAGCGCGAGAAGGAGGAGGCGGCCAAGAAGAAGGCGGAGGAATCGAAGCTCCGGGCAGAGCTGGACGCGCAGGTGCTGGTGAAGGAGGAGCTGGTGCGGCGGGCGAGGGCGCACGACAGCGCAGTGGACGAGGACGCGCTGGGGAGGTGGCGGCGCGAGGCCGAGGCGGCGGAGCGGGCAGAGGCGGAGCGCCGGCAGGCGGCGCGCGACGAGCTGGCGAGGACGAGGGCGGAGAACGCGCGGCACGAGGGGCTGCGTCGGGAGGCATCGCTTGCCGAGTTCGAGGCCGACAAGGCGCGGATCGCCGACGCGGTGCGGCGGGGCAGGGAGGTGGAGGAGCGGGACGCGATGGCGGCGAGGGAGCGCGCGGCCACGGCCAAGGCGCACCGCGCGGCGCTGGAGCGGCAGATGGCGGTGGAGGCCGAGGCGGGGGATCGCTTCGACGGCTTCTTCGCGGCGTACCAGGAGAAGCAATGGGCCAAGAGGGAGGCCGTGTGGGCCGCGCAGGCCGAGGCGCGGCGCAGGCTCGACGAGGAGGTGGCGCAGACGAGGGCGCGGCAGCTGGCCGACAAGACGGCCCGGGCGGAGTGGGAGGCCGTGGAGGACGCGCGCGTGGCCGAGGCGGTGGCGGAGCGGAACCGCCTGCGCGACGCCGACGACGAGGCGCGCAAGGCCGCCGTCCGGGACCGCGGGGCGCAGCAGCGGCGCGACCTGCAGGTGCAGGCTCGCCGCCGGTCCGACGCCAGGGCCCGGGAGAAGCAGACGGACTACCTCCAGGTCAAGCTCCAGCAGCGGGAGGAGGAGCGGTACCAGGCGCGCGTCGAGAAGCTACTGGCAGAGCCGCCCCGCGACGACGGGCACCGCAGGCGCAAGCCCCTCATTGAGTGATCGCGCCCCTCCCCTGCCTGTTCCCCCGTTACCCCTCCCGCCGCGGCGCCGAACACCCTCGGGCCGCGAGCCGATTGCGAAAAGCACGGGCAGGCTAAGGGGCAGGTGAATGCATGTGCAAAAACGAAAAAAAGAGATTGCTCCTGCGAGGATCGAACTCGCGGCTTCCCGGTTCAGAGCCGGACGTCATAGCCAACTAGACCAAGGGGCATTCGATGGGTATGGCAAAAAATACATACAAGATGGATACTACTTTCTGACACAACTCCGCAGGGGGCCAGCAAGGGTGCAGTGTGTTTTTGAATTCACAAGCGAGTTGCAAGGCGCACCCGACTCACACACATTGCTCGAAATCACTCAAGGGCCACGTCCCAGCGCGGGAAGTACCACAGCGGCTTCCCGCCAGCGGCCTCGTCGCCGTCGCCGGCCGCTTGCCCCGCCTCGGGGGTGTCGGGAGGTGGCGTGGTGACGGTTTCGTCAGCGCCCGCGGCGGTGACGTCGTCGTCGTCGTCGTCTCCCTCCATGGGGGCGAGCATCCTCCGGCGCTCGTAGGCCAGGCCGTCGCCGACGGAGGAGGCCACCGAGTCCACCGGGTTCTCCCTGGTGAACTCCGGGTCGAAGAGGGAGGTGTCGGCGGCGGAGGCGGTGGGGGGCCTGTAGCCCGGGGCCACCTCGCGCCTGTAGATGGCGTGCCAGTCGAGGCCGGCGAACCAGGGGTGCTGGGTCACGGCAAGGGCGCCGCCGCCGTCGGGACTGCCCAGGCGGGCGCGGGGGTCGCGCGTGAGGAGGCCGTCGAGGAGGGAGGCGGCCTCCGCGGACACGAGGCCGAGCGTGGCGGGCCGCACCGAGGGGTGCACGATGTTCCGCAGCGTGTTGTAGTGGCTGTCCCCGCGGAACGGGTGCTGCCCGGTCAGGAGCTCTGCGGGGCGGGGGACGGCAGGAGGCGGGGTGTGGGGTCGGTGTCGCATCGCGCGCGCGTGCCGGGGCCGTCGTCGCGCGTGCCTCACCGCTGACGAATACGCCCAGGGACCACCAGTCCGCGGTGCACGCGTGCCCGGACTGCAGGAGCACCTCCGGTGCCATGTACTGCTCGGTGCCGCAGAAGCTGTAGGAGGGGTCGAGCGGCCCGACGGAGCGGGTGACCAGGCCGGGGGCGAGGCCGGCTACGAGGGCGGCGGCGGCGACGGCCTCGGGGTCGTCGGGGGACGGGTCCGGCGTGGGGGCGGGCTCCCTGTCCGACCCCTTGCCCTTGCAGATGCCGAGGGGGAGGGCCGACGCGGTGCGGCGCACGGGGAGGCGGCTGAGGCCGAAGTCGGTGAGGGCGATGTGCCCGTCGGCATCGAGGAGGACGTTCTCGGGCTTGAGGTCGCGGTAGACGACGCCGCGGGAGTGGAGGTAGGCGAGGGCGAGGACGAGCTCCGCGACGTAGACGCGGGCGCGCCGCTCAGGGACGGCGCCGCGGCGGGAGAGGAGGGTGAAGAAGTCGCCCCCGGGGACGAAGTCCATGCAGAGGTAGAGCTTGCGCGACGTCTGCATGGCACAGCGCATGCCGACGACGAAGGGGTGGGAGGCCGAGGCGAGGATGTCGCGCTCGTTGAGCGTGCGGGCGACCTGGCCCCGGCGCACGAGGGCGCTCTTGCGGAGCACCTTCATGGCCAGCACGGCGCCCGACGGCTTGTGGAGCACCTGCATCACCTTGCCGTAGCCCCCGCGGCCCAGCACTGCCAGAACCTTGAAGTCGGTGAGGCGGGGAGCCCGGGCGGGGGCGGCCGGAGCGGCGGCGGTCGGGAGCACGGGGGCCGCGGGGGCCGCCCCCGCCGCCGCCGCTGCCTCGGCCGCGGCCGGCGGGAACGGCGAGGCCTGCCCGCGCGAGTCCGAGCGGAGGCTGGAGACCAGGGAGCGCGCCGCGCGGCTCCTGCGCTTGCCCCCGAGGCCCGTCCGCCCAGGGAGGGACGCCTCTGCCTCCGCCTCCGCCTCGTCGTCCTCGTCGTCCTCGTCGCCGCGCCTGCGTCGGTGCTCCTCGTCCGAGCCCGAGTCCGAGCCCAGGTCGCTCTCGGACGACGTGGTGGCCTCGGCGAAGCGGGCCAGGACCTCCGCGGCCGCGCGGCGCCCCGCCGTGGACGCGACGCCGGTCTGGCCCGCGCTGGACTGGGCAGAGCTCCGCCCCAGGTCGGAGCGGGAGCCGGGAGAGGCCAGGGCGCTGCCCATGCCCGGCGACGAGGCGTGGAAGGGGTTCGCCCAGGCATTGGAGGCCGTTCGGCGCTCCGCCATGTGCGCGTCGGTGCCCGGCACGGAGCGTGGGGCGCCGTCGGTGTCGGCGAGGGATGCCTCCCTGCTCACGGGCGCCGGCGGGGCCGCGGGGGCGCCGCTGCCCCCGGTGGCGGGGCGCGCCCCCTTGCGCTTCCGCGCCATGCTGAGCATGCGGAGGGCGCCGCGGAGGCGCTCGACGGGGCCGATGGTCTGGGCGTCGAGCACGGTGCGCGACATCCAGATGGGCAGGGCCCCCGGGAAAAGGCAGGTGGTGAGCACCACGAGGGTGCGGGGCCCGCCGGCCTGGTCAGAGCCCACGCCTCCGCCGCTCACGTCGAAGAAGGACCAGCACTCCAGGACGACCTCCGCCCTGACGTCCCTGGACGACTCGGGCTTGCGGTGCGAGCGGTGCTGTACGGACACCTCCAGGTGCACGAAGAAGGGCGTGGCGGCGTCGGGCAGCCGCGGCGGCGCGGCGCCGAGCGACGACGTGTCGGACCGCACGGAGCTGCCGGACGCGGCCCTGTTGCCGGAGGAGGCGCGGCCGGGCGGCCCCGCCAGCGCGCGGTCGTCGTCCCCGACCAGGACGGCGCCGGCGTGGGCGTCCTGGATCGTCACCGCATCCCGCGCCGCGACGAAGACGGACAGAGCCCGCATGCCACGGCGCACGATGCGGGGGAAGCATCGGCGCCGCGCCGAGGCGTAGCGCTCGAGGCGCCGCCGGGAGTCCGCGCCAGCGGCTCCCGGGGCGGCCTCGTCGTCCTCCCCGTCCGTGTCCATGCCAAAGCCGCCCGTGTCGGGCGCCACGGCGGCGGATCGGCCGGCCCGCCCTCCCGCGAGCGCCGTGAGGACGATCTCGTCGTCATCCCGACCCTCCCCCATGCCCCACGACGACGCGCCGGCGGCCGAGGACCGGGAGGAGGAGGCCGTGGAGGAGTCCCGCCCAGACACGGACAGGTCGCGCCCGAGCACCACGCCGCCGCCGCCGCCCGCGCCTGACGCCGCCGCCGCGGCCGCCTCCGAGGCGAGGCGCGGGCGCACGGGCGGGCGGCGCAGGTCCGAGCCCACGGCTGCGGGTCCCGACTCGACGGACTTGGCCTCCTGCGAACCGGTGTCGTCGTCGGCGTCCTCGGGGGAGCCGTCGCCGCCGGCACCCGCGGCGTCGCTCTCGAGGCAGAGGGGGACGGCGGGGTGGTGGCGCAGCCCGGGGGCCGCCGACTCCGCGCGGCCGGCCCCGGCACCGACCACGGGGGGCCGTCCGCCGCGCGACGGGGACGGCGCGGCGGCGCTCGCGGCCGCGCGGCGGGCGTGGGAGGCCGCGACCTCCCTCGGCGGGGACTCCGCCGCCGGGGCGGGCGCGGTTGCCGGCGCGCCAGACCCAAAGAGCCGGCGCAGGACGCGACCCATGGTCTCGTGCAGGAGCGGCTCGTCCTCCCGGCCGGTGCGGCCCGCCACGTCTGCCGCGAGCGCCGGGCCGGGCGAGGTCACGTCGGGCGTCCTGCCGCTCCCCGCCCCGCCGCTCCCCGCCCCGTCGTCACGGTCCACCGAGACCCCAGAGGTCTCCGACCCCGCCCGGCCACGGTCTGACCCGCCACCCGTCCCCCACCCTGCCGCCGCGGCGGCAGCCCCGCCGCCCGGCCCCGCCTGCGTGGAGTAGCCCACGGCCCCCTCGAGGATGCGGAGCACCTCTGACGCCCCGATGAGGCGCACCAGCCTCGCGTGGTCGCGCACCGCGGTCTGACGCGCCTCCGCCCGCTCAGCCGACCGCGAGGCCGGGCCGGACGGCGCGCCCGTCCTGCCCGCCCGTCGCGGGACGGGCAGCGTGACGAGCGGCCCCAGGCCGTCCGCCTCCGACTCTGCCCTGGACGATGACGACGCCGTGTCGACACCCATGCTCGCCACCGTCGCGGGCGGCGCGGTGGAGGACACGGCGCTGGAGGACGACGTCTCGGACCGCGCGGCGCGCACGCCGGCGGCGTCGATGTCCCGCTCGCTCGACCCCGGCTGCTCCCACGTCGCTGCCTCCAGCGCCCGGCGGTCCGCCTTGACCCTGCCCACCACCCTGGGCTCCTCGCTGGCGGTGTCCCACACCGCCCGGTTCGGGAGCGAGGCGATGCAGAGCCGCGCGTCGCCCAGGGAGGCGTCCACGATGGTCTCGGCGCGGTACACCTGGTGCACGCGCTCCCCGCCCAGGCGCCACACCCGCGTCCGCTCCGCCCCGCTGCCCGCGTCGCCCGTCTTGATCTCCTCCCACGGGTCCTCCGCGGGGAACGGCTGCCACAGGTAGTCGGGCGTGGTGGACGGGTCCGCGCGACGCGACGCCGCGGGGAGCGACGCCGCCCGCGCGGCCGCCGACCGCTGGATCTGCTTCCGCGTGCCGGGGCGCGAGAGCGCGAGGAAGCGGGCGCGGCGGCGCATGACGCCGAGGCACCAGGCCGTGGCGAGCGGGTCATCGGTCCCGACGGCCCACTGCAGCGCGTCGCTGATGGCGAGGCCGGTGATGGGGCTGTTGCACGACACGTGGGAGGGGACGCGCCACGAGGGGAGGTCCGTCCCGCCCGACCGGGGAGCGCGCACGAGGCGCGGCACCCGCGGGGACGGCCTCGCGAAGGTTGGCAGGTCCAGCGTGGGCGCCGCGAAGAAGCGGTCGGCCTGCGCCTCGTCGTCCTCGTCGGCGAAGAAGCGGTAGAAGAGGGAGCCGTCCCGGAAGTCGTGGTCGTCGCACTGCGGAGGGGACGGGGGGGGGTGGTGGCGATGGGGTGAGGGCGGCGCGGGAGGCGGCAAGAGAGGGGCGAGCACGCGTCCAGCCGCGGCGCTGCCTCACGACGTGGTGGATGAACCTTGCCGCCAGGAGCTGCCTCCCCAGGGCCACGGCCATGACCCGGGAGGGCACGAGGCCCCATCGGACGAGGAGGTCGACGCACTGGGAGCCGACGAAGCTGCAGCGGTAGGTGCGCAGGCGGAAGACGCGGTCGCGCGTGTCCAGCCGCGCCCGCAGCCGCACAGCCAGTGGCATGAGCGCCGCCCTGAGGGCGTCCATCGAGGCGAGCGGCACCCGCGGGCCGGGGGATGCGCCCCGGGCCGGCGCTCCGCCGAGATCGATCCCAGCCGCAGAAAGCGAGTTCGTCATGCTCTCAGCCCCCGTGGACGCGCTTCCGGACAGGGACCGCAGCGAACCACCGGGCTGGGTGCCCGGCCCAGCGGGGCTGGCGCCTGGCAGCGGCGGCGCGGCGGTCGGCGATCCGACGGCAAGCCGCGAGTCTGGCCCCGTCGGGACGGTCACGGTCGGGCGCTTCGCCGACGTCAAGGCCCGGAGCGGGAGCACTCCCATGTACCTCCCGTCGGGGAGTCGCTCGAGCTCGTCTGCGTGTCGTTGAAGGACACCGAAGGACGTGGCAAGTTCAAGTACGCGCCGCGCCCCGCCCGTGTCAGGCAGGCAGCCCAGCTGGCTCACCGCAAAAGAATCTAAAGTACAGAAACGTGTCCCTGAAGTCGTGGTCGTCGACAACATGGTGAATGTACCCGCTTGCCTGCAGCAGCCGGCCGAGCTGGACGGCCTCATCCCGTCCGGCCGCCCTCCCGGCCCCGATGAGCCAGTCGATGGCCTCGCTTGCGACAAAGCATGCCTTGTACGTGAAAAATCGGTACATGCTGCGCAGAGAAGCCAACGGCGGAAAAACAAGGGCGCGCGTAGCTCGTGTGTGGCCCGCGAGCAGACCGCACGGCAGCGCGGACGACGCCCACGAGGGCCGGCCAGGTGCCACCAGACGCCACGCAATCGGCGTGTTCGCTGACTACGAGGGGCGAGCGCCCCCGGGGGACGCTAAGCGCCATGGCGCTCCGCCACGGGGCGTTGTCAGCAGGCCGAGGTCAGGCGTCGTTCCGCAGCCAGCGTCCATTTGCCGCCGGCGCCCGAACGGCGCCCAGGGGCGCTCGCCTGAGCCCGCACCGCTCTTGTAGCACGTGTGTGTCCGCGACCCGCTCGCTGACGCTCACCGGTCCTTGATGGCGACGCAGGCGTGCAAGTCCTCGGCAAGTTTCTGGATCCCCGAGGTGTCCGGCGCCTCCCTCGCAGAGGGCGGCAGCGCACGGCCTGGGCTGGCCTCGGCCATGGCGCAGGCCTGAGGGCGCGCTGCTGGCGAGCAGCACCGAGAGTGACACTGGGGGGCACGGACGCCGGCCTCGGAATGATCAGCAATCACCCCGCTCTACAGCGAGAGCAACCCCCGCGCCCGGGCATGTGGCCCACATCAGCTCCCCCCGCAATCGCGCCACAGTGGCTGTACCGAGACGTGCGGCGCGCGCACGCCGCCGGCCTGCGTGTGTCTTGCTTGCGCCGTGGCGCCTCGGTCGGCGCTCCGTTGACGCGCGCTCGCTCGCTAGCCACGAGCTGTGCTTGCCTCTTGATTCGTGCTTGTCCCGGCGCTGCGGGCCGGGCGCGCGGGCGCGGTTCCCGGTTCAGGGGGCGCCCGTCTGCTTGCGCACCAGGGAGGCGTACGCGCCACCCTTGCGGAGCAACTCCGAGTGGGACCCCTGCTCCACCACGCGGCCGCGGTCCATCACCGCGATGCAGTCCGCCATGCGCACGGTTGAGAGCCGGTGCGCGATGACGACGACGGTGCGCTTGCGGGCGGCGCAGGCCCGCTCCAGGGCCTCCTGCACCTTGCCCTCGGACTCGGCGTCCAGCGCGGCCGTGGCCTCGTCCAGCAGCAGGATCCTCGGGTCCCGCACGAGCGCCCTCGCGAGGCTGAGGCGCTGCTTCTGCCCACCCGAGAGGGAGCCGCCCCCCTCGGCCAGCATCGTGTCCGCCCCCTGCGGCAGCTCGAACACGAAGTCGCACTGCGCCTCCCGCAGCGCCCGGTCCACCTCCTCGGCCGACGCGCCGGGCTTGCCGTACAGCACGTTGTCCCTGACCGTCGCTGCGAAGAGCACGGGGTGCTGCGGCACCACCGACACGTGGTCCCTGTACCACCGCGGGTCAAGCTCCCGCAGGTCCCGCCCGTCCACCAGCACCGCACCCGCGTCGGGGTCGTACAGCCGCAGGAGGAGCTGCCCCGCCGTGGACTTGCCGGCGCCGGACGACCCGACGAGGGCGAGCGTCTGCCCGCGGGGCACCGACAGCGTGAGGCCGTCGAGCACCTTGGCCGACGGCCGCGACGGGTACGCGAAGCTCGTGCCGCGCCACTCCACGTCGCCGTGCAGCTCTGCCGGCCTGTCCCCGCCCGCCGCGTTGGCCGTCGGCTCTGCGTCGAGCATGCGGCTGAGCCGCGTGGCGGCGCCCAGCGCCTTGTTGGCCGAGTTGACCTGCAGCGACACGGCCTCCAGGCTGCTGGACAGGCCCAGCGTGTGCACGGCAAAGGCCGCCACCTGCCCCTGCGTCAGCGACCCAGCCGACACCAGCGCCGCGCCCCCGGCCAGGACCACGCCGACCACGACGTTGAGCGCTAGCGTCGCGCCCCCGCGGAACAGCGACACCGCCGCTGCGACGTCCCTGGACCGCTCGGACGCGTCCCTGAGCGACGCCCCGTACCTCGCGGCCTCCCTGCCCTCCGCGTTGAAGGACCGCACCACGCGCACGTTGGCCAGGGACTCCGCCGACACGCCCGCCGCCACGGCCGACGCGTCGGACGACATCGCTGCCAGGTGGCGCATGTGCGAGCCGTAAATGTTCCCTGCTAGCACCAGCGGCGCCATCAGGGCGACCAGCACGCCGGTGAGCGCGGGGGAGACCCACAGCAGGGTCGCCAGGCCGCCCGCCGTGCTGGTGGCGGCGCGCACTCCCTTGTTCGCCATGTCCCGCACCGCGTCGCGCACCTCCTTGACGTCCGAGTCCAGGTGCTTCGCCAGCCGGCCCGTCGACGACGAGTCGAAGAAGGCGATGTCCGAGCGCAGCAGCTGCGCGAAGAGCTGCAGCCGCACGCGGTCCGCGACGTTCTGGCACGCGCCGGTGATGACCGACGACGCGCCGTACTCGAGCGCGAACCGCCCGAGCACCAGCCCGGCCAGCGCCGACAGCGCCGGGACCACGTTCTCCTTCCGCGCAGCGGCGTCCTGCAGGTTTCCCACTGCCGAAGGCGCGAGCACCGCCAGCGCCGCGGCGCCGGCGGCCAGCGCCGCGCCGGCGGTCAGCCAGGGAAGGTCCTCCCGCACCCACTCCCACAGGTGCGTGAGCATTGACCGGCTTCGCGCCTCCGTCGTCTTGCGAAGCTTCGGCCTCGGGAGCGCCGGGCGCATGGCAGCGTCGAGCGCGGCTGCCTGGGCGGCCGAAGAGGCCGCAGACGCCGCAAGCACGGCGTAGGTGACCGAGCGCGCCCCCCCGCCCCCCCACACCGTCGGCCGGGAGAATTTTGCCACGGAGAACGCGACTGCCGGGGCACCAAGCCTCGCGACGGTGGCGCCGGCCCCCATGCTCGTTGCCGCCCTGGGCGGCGCCCCCGTGGGCCCCAGGCGCACGCACGCGCGCCTAGCAGCAAGGGCAGCCATCTGGGACGACCGTGCTACCTTGCCGCCCGTGCCGCGCCAGTCCCGGCCGCGCCGTCCCTCGGGCCGAGTGCGCGCGACGAGCCCTGGCTTGCGGAGCTCTGGCCGCCCCCTGCTGCTCGCGCCGGGCCATCGTTCAGGGGCCAGCGTGAGGCCACGTGGTGCTCTGGAGGGGCTTGCGTTTCCTTGGGCTGGGGGCGCTGGGCCGGGAGGCTTGCGCGCGCACGGGTTGCGTCGTCACCCGATGGCATCACACTCGACGTCAATCTCCTCGTGAGGCCGCCAGGCCGCCTCGTCCAGCGCGGACCGCAGCAGGGGCGACGAGCACGCGCGGGGCGACGCGTCCGGGTCGGCGCATACCTCGTCCGCCGGGCGCGTCCAGGCAGCCTCGCAGTCGAGCGGCTCGAAATCGACCACCGCGATCTCGTACCGCAGGCCCAGGGCGGACACGGGCAGGCACCGGCTCCCCAGCTCCACCACCGCGTGAGGCCGGGGCACGGCTGCCGCCTCGGCGGCGCGCCAGGCGTGGACCCCGCCGAGCGCGAGACCGTCGGGGAGGCCCCTCGCCCAGGCGTCGTGCCGCCTGCGGCCGGGGCCCACGCCGTGCGGGCCCGACGCGTTCACCCCCGTGCCGCCGCCGCCCAGCCCCGGCATGGAGACGAGCGGCGGGAGGAAGGTCAGGCACGGCCCCGCCGTCGCCACCGCAGCCTCCCACGAGGCTAGGGCGCGCCTCGCCGCCCCGGAGGCCTCCGCACGGCGCTGCAGCGCGGCCTTCCACCGCTTCCACAGCCCCGCCCCCCCGACGCTGTCGTCGCCCCAATCCCCCGGCGCGCCGCCCTCGCCCCCGGCCCCTCGAGGCGAGACCACGAGGTGGAGCTCCAGCCCCGACGGCGTCACCGAGCCCGCGTGGAGGGTGACGTTCACCACCACCGCGCCCGGAACGCGCACCCCCCGGGGTGCCGAGGCCGGGGGCAGCGGCTGCGGCAGCGCCCTTGGGTCGGCGGAGTGGGTGGAGGACGTGCGGACGCCGTACGTCGCCGAGGCCGCCACGACGCCCAGCAGCCGCTCCGAGGACACCGCCACCTCGGCCTCGTTGAGGGTGAGCCAGCCGGTCGCGGGGGCGCCCGCCCGCGGGGCCACGCGGGCCGCGGAGCGGAGCAGCGCCTCGTCCGTCTCGTGCAGCGGCAGGTGCATGCACGTCGCAGCCGAGCGCAGCGCACCGCGCACCACGCGGGGGCTCAGCACCGTGTGCGTGCGGCTGTCCAGGTGCTTCACGCCCGAGTGCAAGCGCTCCAGCCGCCGGTGCTCCAGGCCCAGACCCTGCATCGTCGGCACGTCCACGTGGTCCCGCGCGTGCGCAAACATGTCCTCCCGGATCCTGCCGTGCCACCCGTCCACCGCGTACGACGCCAGCAGGCTCTCCACGCCGTGGTTGTAGCCGATGTCGACTCGGGCTGCCAACAAAAACTGCGAGACGAAGGGCTGCCGCGGGCAGAGTCGCGCGACACGCCGCCCCCAAACGCCAATCAGCCACGAGCCGCGCGCCGGCCGGGGCTCACGCATTCGGGCAGCCGCAGCGGAAGGTGGAACTGGACGGCGTCGGGAGTCGCAGCCCGCACCAGCGCCAGGGCCGCCAGGACCAGGCACACCCGGCGCCAGCCTGGGTCACCCATTGCGTTTGGCAGTGTGAATGTGCCGCGGCTCGCGTGTGGGGTGCTTGCGCGGGCGCGGCTGGCCGGTAGAGCACTCCCTGCGACGCACGAACGAGCATCGTCCTTGAGCCGCGGATCGGTCGGCCGGCTACATGCCAGGACGCAAACTTGCAAAGCAACCACTGGGGCCCGGCAGCGCCGTGGTCCCGGTGTGTCCCGCACGACGCCGGCGGGACCTTAAGCTCGAGCCGCCCGCGCCAGTGGCAGCGTAAGATGTCGCTATCCGGCGCGTGTTATCTGCTTTTCTCGACACTATTGGGCATGGTATCGAGTAAAGCGCCGCTAAGGCCCGCTTGGGGTCCGTTCGAGCGAGCCCTCGTCGCCGCCAAGGTCACTCGAAAACGGCGCCAGCAGAGGAATTCCGGTCGGCGCAACCGCACTCCCCATCTCCCCGCCTGCGCCCGGATGGCCAGCTTCCTTGTGCGTGGCGGTGCTACCAAGGCCAAGGCGTCGCCTGCGTTCGCCATCGACGACCCCACGGCCCCGATGCACGGCGATTTTGGCCCCCGCAAGAGCGCCGCAGTGGCTGGCGGCCCGGTGGCCACCAGGTTCGTGCGCGGCTACGCAGGGTTCGTGCCCAACATTAAGGAGGTTGCTGGCGAGAGCTTCAGCAAGTGCGCGGAGCGTGCGACCTCGACCGAGACGGCCGAGCTCCTGGCGGCGGACTCCCTCCCCGCCGACCCCCAGAGCGCGGAGCACAGCGCCGGATCGCGCGCCAAGGCCAACGAGGTGACCGTGGCCATGACTGCGCTCAAGCACGTGCCGGGGTACACGGGCCACGTCACGGGAGTGAAGCACGCGTGAGACAGCCAAGGGCGTGCGCCGCCCCCCGGCCCCCCTGCTCGCGGCACGACCGCCCCGACGCCGTGCGGTGCTGCACGCTGTCTGTGCCCGCTCGATGGGCCCGCGTGCGCCTTGCCGTTCACCGGTGCGGGGTCGTGGCGTGACGCCGCGCTGCCTCCCGAGCTTCCCCCTCTCCCGCCACTGCCGCGTCGCCCGCCGCAGTCCCATCGGCGTCTCCTTCTCTGCGTACACGGCGGGCGTCCTCAGCGGCGGCGCCGCCGGCTCCGCCGTGTTCGACACCGCCGGCTCGCGGCGGGCCATGAACAAGACGCTCATCAACACGCCCCAGGCGGCCAGCGTCAGGCGCGAGAAGCCCAAGCTCACGGTCCCCGACAAGGCCATGCGCGGCATCCGCTACACGTCGTCCCAGCTCTGAACGTCCCGCCGCCCATGCGTGTTGCTCTCAGCGTGCCTGTATCCCGAACCTAAGCCGTGCCCTTTTGGCGGCGCAGCGCTGCGTGGCTCGCTCTCCACACACTCCCGTGAATGGGTCTCGCGATGCCCGTCGCCACATGCAAACCTGAGACCGCAGAGCGGCCGTCACCTTGTTTGTGGCGGATCGGGGCACTCCTCAAGCGATGGCTGGGCCGGGGCTGGACGTGGCCTCGTTGCTCGGATACACTCGCGCAGCCCTCGTGCTGAGGTGGCTGAGGGAGCCCGGGGTGAGGCGGCGCAGCGAGAAGCGTGCAAGGCAGGCCGCTCCCATGCCCGGCCGCAACCCACGATTCCGGCACCACGAATCGTTTGCTACTGGTGCACGGAATCACCCGCAGGCGCTGATCCCGGAGATTCCGTGCTCGAGCTGCGCGGCGAGGTTTGCGTCTTTGGTGCCCATAGATGGCCCCGCTGCCGCCGTCGAGGCAAGCTGCTTCTGCGAGGTGTGCGCAGCCTACGACGGCACGCCACCCGACCACATCCTGAAGGCCGCGCAGCTTGCCGCGGCAGGCGGGCCCGACGCTCCGGTGCTGGGGCGGTCAGCGCTTTTGCCCTCGCTGGCCGTCCCCCCTTCGGCGGCCGAGGTCGCCCGAGGCGCCCCGCAGCACGGCACCTGTAAGCCGTGTGGGCTGTTTCTGGACGCGGAGACGCTTCTGGCTTGGTCGGCCCGGCGCTGTGACTACGTGTTTGAGCCAATCCTCGAGGCCCGCGCGGCCCGCGCCGAAGGTGAGAGCGCCAGGGACCCGCCATCGGAAGCGCAGGAAGCGCATGCGTTTGGCAAGCCCTGCGGTCCCATGACTGGCTGGCGCGTGGCGCCGTGCCCAGCGCCTCCGTTCCTGCAATCGCTGCCGGGCCCACCGGCGCCATCGCGGGCCGCCTCTCCCTCACCGCAGACTACGTAGTTGGCGCATTCTTGCTGGTGACGCCGCGCTCGGGGGCGGGCCGCGTGCTCCACGTGCCATCCCTGGAGGCCGCCGCAGCGGACCCCGGCTTGGCCGAGAGCACCCGGGAGGAGGCGAGGCAGCTGTTGCGGCGCTACCGCGCGGTTGGGTCCCTCCGGCACCTGCGCGTGGCGCAGCATGCCGCGTCCTCGGGGACGGCTCCCTCTCGCAGCCGCTTCTCTGGGCTGCTGAACCTGGGCAACAGCTGTTTCATGAACGCCGCAGTGCAGGCCGTGCTCCACACCCACGTAATCTTCCCACGATTCGCCCTGGGCGGGCGCCCGCGCGTCCCGGCGCTCGGGCTGCATCCCGCGCACCTCCACCCCGACGTCCTCCGCGCCGGGGCGGCGGCGCGGGAGCTCCAGTCAGCGGAGCCGCACGCCACGGAAGAACCGCCAGCGCCGATCCCGACGTCGTCGTCGTCGTCGTCGTCGTCGTCGTCGTCGTCGTCGTCGTCGTCGTCGTCAGGGGCGGGGGAGGATGCTGCGTCTGCCCCCGCCGCCCTTCCGGCTGGGCGGCATCCCCGGCTGGTCAGGCCGCGGCTCCCGTGGGCCGGCTTCGTCCTCGTGGCGGGCAAGGGACCCACGTGGGTGCCGTCGGGGCTGCCCGAGGGCGGGGAGTGCGGGCCCGTGACCTCCGCCACGGAGTGGCTCTTCTCTCGCTGTTTCCGCTCCGGGGAGCTGATGCGGAGCCGACCGGCGTACTTCTCCCCCACCACGTTCTACAAGGCCCTGGGGGGCGCCTCGGGGGACCTCATGGGTGGCGAGCAGCAGGACGCGCAGGAGCTCCTCACCGTGCTCCTCGACTCGCTGCACGCCGAGGCCGCCAGGGCCGGTGACACCGACCCCTGCCGGCCCGACGTCCCGCCCCCGCTCCCCAAGGCCGCCCGGAGGCTGGCGGAGCTTCGTGAGTGGAGGCTGGGAAGGGGGCCCGAGCCCGCCACCGCGGCGTCGCCGACACCCCTCGCGGCTGCCACTGCACCCGTTGCAGCAGCGGTGGTCCCGGAAGCGGCAGAGCCGGCCGGTATGGCGGCGGCCCAGGTCGAGCAGGGGGGCTATGCCGCTGTCTCCGTCGCATCAGAGCCGTCGGCGTCCGGCTCCCAGTCCCCGTCGGGGCCCGGCCCGGCCAGCAAGCGGCCTCGCATCGCGGAGGAGCGGCCGGCACGCGCTGCCAGAGCAACGCGCTCGAGCCGGCGCAGGGCTACCGACAGCCCCAGCCCAAACGGCGGTGATGGTGAGTCGAGATCCCGCTCAGGCCCGAGGGGCGAGGACGGGGATGGCCGCGAGGCTGCGGGAAGCGGCACGGACGCCGGCGGCCCGGGGGACAGAGTCGAGCAGAGCGACTCTGTGGCCGCCGCTCGAAGCGCTCCCGCGGCGGAGGGGCCCTGGGAGCCCGCGACGACGATCCGGCGCTCATTCGGGGGCTGGGTCCGGACGGAGCTGCGGTGCTCGTCGTGCGGGGCGGCCCGGCACTCGGTGGCGCCGTGCCTCTTCCTGTCGCTGGACATCAAGCACAGGGCGCGCGGGGACCGCACGACGTCGTCAGAGGCGAGGCGGGCGCGGCAGGCCCTGCGGGAGTCGGGCGACGGGGCCGCCGACGCGGACCGGCCGACGCTGGAGGCCTGCCTGCAGCGGTACGTGGAGCCGCAGGAGGTGGGCTCGGACACCGGCCTGAGCTGCGACGGCTGCGGGGGCAAGCACCCGCACAGCAAGCGGGAGGCGCTCGCCGCCGTGCCGCCCGTGCTCTGCCTCCACATCAAGCGCTTCACGCAGCAGTGGCGCACCGTGCAGCAGCAGGTGGTGCACCAGAAGAGCGACACCCTGGTGGAGTTCCCCGCGGAGGGTCTCGACCTGGGGCCCTTCACCGAGGCGAGGCAGCTCTTCGGGGAGGCCGCCCCCGCGGCGGCCGACCCGTCCTCCCTCTACGATCTCTACGCCGTGAGTTCGCCCAGGCCCCGGCGCCGCCGTGGCATGCACCGGCCCCGCCCGCCCGCTCGTGCCTGCCCAGCGTTCCCGTATCCCGCTGTGGCGCGCATGCGCCTCGTGCACGACGGTATCGTCCTGACGCCGCGCCTCCCCCTGTCGCGCCCCCCCCTCGCTGTCCGCAGGTGGTCACCCACGAGGGGTCCCTGACATCAGGACATTACATCGCCTTTGTCAAGGCGCGGAGCGGCTTGCGGGAGCTCGCCAGGCTGCGGGCGCTGGCGGCCGGCGAGGCGCCGAGTCTGGCGGAGCGAGAGGCGGCGGCTGACTTCCTGGGCCGGGCCGCGGCGGTGCCCGGCGGGCCCGGCACGGATGACGAAGGCGTTGGCGTAGCGGCGCACTGGGTGCCGTCGTACTCGTGGTACAAGCTGGACGACCAGCGGGTGCGGCCCGTGTCGGCGGCGCACGTGCAGGGGCAGCAGGCGTACCTGCTCTTCTACGCCCGCAGGGACGCGGCGGCGGCCATGGACCGGGAGGACATGCGGAGGGCCAAGGCGTCGCTGGCGCGGGGGGGCAGGGAGGCGTAGCCGGGCTCGTGGCTCACTCCCTCGTCGGGCCTGGCGCCGAGGCGTGCGTGGTTACGGCCCAGCAGCGCGGCAGCAGCGGCCGTTCCCGCAAGTGGGTCTGTCCCTCCGTGCGCGCTCACGCATGTGTCACACGAGCGTCGCCACACAGCTCCCGCCGGCCTCCATGCCGGCACGCTGTCGCGGAGGAGCGGCCGAAGCGGCCGAAGCGGCCGCGGGCCGGCTCAGGCGCGCCCGACGGCGTCGAGGGTGGCGGCGACGGAGCCCCAGACCTTGTCGATGGCCTGGTCGGCGTTGATCTTGTGCACCTTGTCCTTGGCGGCATAGTACTCGATCACGGGCTTGGTCTGCTTGCGGAAGGTGGCGAGGCGGCGCGCGACGTTCTCGGCCTTATCGTCCGAGCGCTGGATGAGCGGCTCGCCGGTGACGTCGTCCTTGCCCTCCTCCTTGGGCGGGTTGAACTTGGTGTGGTACGAGCGCCCGGAGACCTTGTGGATCCACCGGCCGGTGATGCGCTCCATCAGGAGCTCGTCGGGGACGTCCATCTGCACCACGCCGTCGATGGCCTCGCCGCGGGACTCCAGCATGGCGTCGAGCTGCGGCTCGGGGGCAGACTATCGGGGAATGCACGGGTGGAGGCGGCGCAGGCGGCGGCACGGCGCTGCGACAGGGCCCCGGAGCGACTCGACGCGTGCATGCCTGCGCCCCAGGGGCGGGCGCGGCGCGAGCTCACCATCTCGGCCTGCTTGACGGTGCGGGGGAAGCCGTCGAAGACGACGCCGGTCTTGCAGTCCTCCCTGCCAAGGTTCTCCTTGATGATCCCCACCACGATGTCATCGCTGACGAGGTCGCCGGCGTCCATGACCTTCTTGGCCTCCTTGCCCATGGCGCTGCCCGAGGTGACGGCCGCACGCAGCATGTCGCCCGTGGCGAGGTGGCACAGGCAGTACTCGTCCACGATCCTGGGCGCCTGGGTGCCCTTGCCGCACCCGGGGGGGCCTGCGAGGAGGAGGGGGCTGGGGGTGCTCGGGTCGTCGGGGGAGCGGAACGCGCCGATGCGTTCGGATCGTTCGGTGGTGACGCCGTCACAGGGGGAGCGCGCGATCGCCTGCACGAGGCAGCCTGGGGTGCAGAGGCTGCAAGCTGTGGCCCCGTCGCGTGGCAGCCGCGCGGCCGACCCGGGCTCCGCGGCAGCGCTGATGGCTTCAAGGGGCGAAAAAGGTTGTTCTCACCGACGAGGATGACGCGCTTCTCGTCCTTGTCGAGGCAGAAGACGCGGCGCTGGATCTCCTCCAAAATGACACGCGTGGGGATGGCACGCAGGGACGCAGCCATGGCCGTAAGGTTTTCGGGGGGTGCGGTGGGGCCGTGCGAAATGTGCCTCGTCGGACGCGGCAGAGCCTGGGATTCTGCGGCGTGGCACCCGTTGAGCCCCGCTCGGAGGGGCTGCCATGCAAATGGCACCACTGTGGCTGTGACTCCCGGACGGACCGCCCAGGGCGTGGGGCGACCGGGCACCCGGCGCTTGCTGATGGGCTTGGCCAGCGTGCGAGGCGCCGGCCAATGTCGGCCCCACAGGAGACGGTCGCCGTCGCAATCATGGCAATACACGCACATACTGGCCGAGCAGCACTTAAGCCTGGATCGCACAGCTGCAACAGGTCGCAACTGCAGATGGCGACGATTGATGGCTGCAGAGCCGGGCGGGCATCACTCGTCGACGAGCGCAGGTGTTGGATGTGAGCGAGTGACTGCACTCCGGGCCACGACCAGCGGCCCGCGAGACGACGGGCACCTGCGCAAACCTTCCCCGCTCAAACGCGAACAAGAATGTGAGTTGCCAGAGGCGGCTGGTCTCCCTGCGCTTGCGCGCCCAGAGCCAGGAGCAGCGGGAGCAGTCGGCGAGCCTCCGACGGTGTCAGCAGGCGTCACTGATCCCCAGGCAGGCGGGCCGGCAGCCTGGACGCTCGTGCAAGCAGCGATTGGCACCCAGAACCCCGACGCCACAGCTCAGTCGCCGTGCCGGCGCTCGGCGATGGAGGCGAGGTTTGGTTTTGATTTTTGTTTGCATTTGTCAAGCTCGGTCGCCGGCGGCTCTTGTCCTCCCCTCACCCACCCGCAGCGATGGCGAGCTCAGGCGGTCTCGTATGTGGGCACACAAATGGGACTGGGAAGAACGGCAGCGCCGCGGTCCTCGCCCGGTGCAGTGACGGCCACGAATTTGCTTTGATTGACAAGTCCTTCTCGCACCTGGTCAAGCTTTATGCCAAGGAGACCGGCAAGAAAAGGGATCACTACGTGCCTTGTTTAGTCGAAGGCTGCAAGAAGCGTGCCAAGACTGTCAAGGAGGCAGCATCGCTTGCCGCGCTGGAAGACGAGCTCGCAAGGAATATTACCTTGCACAGCCTGGCTCTGGACCACCAGCGCATCGCCGTCCAGCGAGCAAGCCGTGCCATAGCATCAGAACCAGGAAGTAAGGGCGCAGACACGCCGTCAGAAGGTGGTTCTGCGACCGCGAAGAAGCGAAAGTCCAAGGGCTCCAAAAAGTACGAGCAAGAGCAGGCCAAGGCCAAGGCCAGGCACAAGGTCATTATTGCACGGAGGAAGGAGGCGCATGCGGCCCAGGAAGTCGCCGCGGCCATGCTCGAGGCAGGAGACCTCGGCGGCCTGGAGGCGCTGTCCGATCCCAAGGCAAGCAGGCGGCCCTCCCACGCGAGGTCCGTGGCTGCAGACACGGACGGCGACGGGGCCTCTACACGCAGCCGCGCGGGCTCCGTGAGCAGTGACGTGCCCCGCGTGCGCGGTGCCGACAATATGTTCTCGGGCGCCATTGCTGGCGCCCAGAAGGCCAAGGTCGCCCCTCCGGCGCGTGGCCTCGCCTCGCGGCCGTGGGAGTCGCCAACCCCAGCCCCCGTCCCAGCCCAGACCCCTGCTGCGCCGCCAGTCAACGCGTGGGCGAGGACCTCGCCGGGTCTGCTCGCGACCCCCGCGGCCACTGTCGCGCGGTCTGCGGCGACAGCCTGGCCGGGCCAGGCCCGCGCAGCGCCACCAGCGGCCCGTGCAGCGCCACAAGCGGCCCGCGCAGTGCCGCCCGCGGCCCGGCGCGCTCCCGTCGTGGTGCCGTCCGGTGTCCGAGACTTCCCTCGCCGGTCGCCCACGGCAACGAACAACGCGTTCGCAGGCCTGGACGATGCGTCTGACGACGACTCAGAGCAGGGTGGTGGCTTCGGCGACGACGAGTCTGACGAGGAGGAGGACGACAGCTCCGGCGGCGCGGCTGACGCCGGCGGCGGCTTCAGCGGGGCTGTGCCCGCAAGAGGCGCCCCGGCTGAGCGTCCCCGCATGGCGAGACCCGCTCCCGGGTCCTGGGGCGCGAAGCCCTCCATGGCTGGAGCGCAGGGCGCCTGGGGCCAGACCGGATGGGGCGCGAACCCGGCAGACCAGGCGGGGCGTTACGACGGGGGCGCCGGCAGGCAGGCCCCTCGTCTGCCTGCGGCATCGGCGACGCCACCCCCGGAGGTGCCGCAGACCCCGCCATCACCGCGGAGCAGCCGGCAGGACATGGTTGCCCGGCAGGAGCTCGAGGAGAGGGAACGAGGGCGCCAGCGGGGGCTCGTGATGGCGGCGCAGCTCGCGCGGCAGGAGGAACGGGCAGAGCAGGCGGAGCGACGCCGGCTCGCGCACGAGGCGGAGCAGGCGCAGCTCATCGCGGCGGAGGCCGAGTCCAGCGAGGCGCGCGCCGCAGCGGCTGCCGTCGTGGCCGCGCAGAGGTGTGAGTCTGGCCTCATCGGCACTCACCTTGTCGGCTCGGAGTCCAAGGACGGGGAGGACGAGGCTGCGCCGGAGGGCAAGGACGGCGAGTCCAGCGAGGACGGCTCCAGCGGCGACGCGGGCATCCCTCTGCGGTCCTTCGGCATCGGTGACGGCGGCCTCTCTACCTCGGAGACAGACGAGGACGAGGACGACGAGGACGACCGGAATCAGGAGGATGACGACGAGGGCGGGGATGACGAGGACGAGCCGGGGGACCAGGACGAGGAGGACGGCGGCGCGAGCAGCAGGAACCTCACATCGCTGGCGTTCAGCTCCGTGGCCGCGGCAGACGAGGTCAGGGGTACTGAGTGGGGCATCGACGCGGCCAAGGCCCCGCCGGGCGGCCGCGACGGCTTCGGAGGCGGCTTTGACGACGGGGACAGCGAGCCAGCAGACACTGGAATCCTTGCGGGAGCGGCCACGCCGCCCCGCCACCCCCCCGGAATCCACGCCCGCCTCGGCGCTGGCGGTCTGGGAGAACGGCCCGCGTCGGCGAAGGCGGTCAGCCCGCCCCCCGCCCGCGAGGACGGCCCGGCCGTCGAGGCCTCCCGCCAGCAGCTCATGACTCTGGCCCGCGACCTCATGGCGCGGGAGCTCGCCCTCTCCGAGCGCCAGGCTGCCCTGGCGCACCGCGAGGCGCAGGTCGTCCGCCACGAGCTCGCCGTCATGCAGGCCCGGATCGCCGTCGACAGGGACGCCGCCGCTCTCGCGGCCAGGGAGCACGCCCTCGCGGCCAGGAGCGGCATCCTCCAAGCCGTCGCGGGCCTCCCCGGCCTCGCGTCGACCCCCCTCCCCGAGCTCGGGGCATCACCCGCCGCGCAGGGCGCGCTTCTTCCCCTTGGCACCGCCAGCCTGTCCGTCGCAGAGCGGGCGTCGCCCCTGCCGGACTTGACCACCGCCACCAGCGCATTCAACGTCTCAGCCTCCTTCGCGGCCAGTCAGCACTCGCCCGGCGCGCACGACGCGCTGGCGCGGGATGACGACAGCGATGCCTTCGGCTGCCTCACGCGGGACACGGGCGCGGGCGGCCTGGGCTCCTTCGACCCCCTCGCGGGGGACATGGGGGGGATCTCCATGCTGTGAGGCCTGCGCCCGCCCCGCTCGCCAACCCGACTGCTCGGCCTGCGCAGGTGCTGCTGGCTGGGCACCACACACACCCAACGCCGCAATGCCGCGGCGACCCACCACTCTGCCGAACCACTCCCGCTTGCGATCGTCCAAGCGGCATGGCATATGTGGAGTTTCCGATCGTTGGCTCGCGCCACCCCCAAGCTAGCACTGGGCAGTACCAGGGCAGCCCCTTCAGGCGCCTGTGGTCAGCAGCCATGGCCCACGGCGAACATCTGCTGCCGGCGGAGTCTCTTCCGTACCTGGGTCTCTTTGTGGTCCTTGCCATCCTCTGCGGCATCGTGTACCTGCGCAATGCGTCCACGACCACCGTTGTCACGACTCGTGAGACACGGGCCGCAAGCGCAGCGCTGCGGCGGCCTTCGTCCCGAGCTGCTCGACCCGCCGTTGCGATATCTGGTCGGTTTCCGCTCCCCCTGCGCGGCCGCAGCTGAGTTCAAGTCCTTCCAGCGCGACTACCTCGCCGTGTACTGGATCATGCAGTTCGCTGATTGGCTGCAGGGCCCGTACATCTACGCGCTGTACGGCGCGCGCGGCTTCACGCAGGGCGAGGTGAGGCCCGGAGCAACCGAGGCGCGCCGTGGTCGGCGCGAACGCATGCCTCACCGCCGCACACACCCCGCCGCCGCAGATTGGCATCCTCTTCGTGGCGGGCTTTGGGTCGGCCCTGATCCTCGGCACGTTCATCGGCTCGCTTGCCGACAAGACCGGCCGCCGGCTCAACTGCCTGGCATTCGTCGTCATCTACTCAGCCTCGTGCATCCTCACGCACAGCGACTCGTTCGAGATGCTGCTGTTGGGCCGCGTCCTCGGCGGCGTCGCGGGCTCGATCCTGAACACCGCGTTCGAGGCGTGGATGGTCTCGGAGCACAACAGCCGCGGGTTCGACGGCCAGTGGATGGGCGAGACGTTCTCCCTGGCCATCTTCGGGTCGGGTGTGGCCGCCATCAGCGCGGGGCTCGTGGCTGCGCCTCTCGTGGCCAGCTTCGGCGTCACGGCGCCGTTTGACCTGTCCGCGGTCTGCCTGCTACTCGGCGGCAGCGTGGTCCTCCTCCGCTGGCGCGAGAACTACGGCTCGGGCGGCGGCGCGGGCGGCGCGGCGGGCAACTCGACCCTCGCCGGTTGCTCCCGCGCTGTGACGGTGCTGACCACCAACGGCAAGGTGGCCATGGTGGGAGCGACGCAGTCTCTCTTCGAGGCCGCCATGTACATCTTCGTCTTCTTCTGGACGCCCACGCTGGAGGCCTCCCTCACCGCGGCCGAGCAGGCGTCGGGCGCCGTCGCCCCGCTGGAGCCCGGGGAGGACCGCCCGGCGTCGAACCTGCCGCACGGCCTCGTCTTCGCGTGCTTCATGGTCAGCGTCATGCTCGGCTCCAAGGTCTTCGAGTCCATCTCGCGCACCGCCGACGTGGAGCTCTGGGGCTTCTGGGTCTTCGTCGTCGCCGCCGCCTCCCTCGCCGCCCCCGTGCTCATCACCACGCACTGGCTCCAGGTCGTCTGCCTCTGCGTCTTCGAGGGCTGCTGCGGGCTCTACTTCCCCCTCATCGCCGTCCTCCGCGGCAAGTACATCCCCGAGGACGTGCGCTCCACGCTCATGAACCTCTTCCGCGTCGGCCTCAACGTCCTCGTGCTCACCGTCCTCAGCCGCGCCGAGCAGATGGGCGCCTCCGTCAGCTTCGCGCTCTGCGCCATCCTCCTCGCCTCCGCCACGGCGCCCCAGCTCGGCCTCCGCGCGGCCGTCTCCGCAAGCGTCGCCGACGGCGGCTCTGGCAAGGGATCCAAGGTCGTCAGGGGCCGCGTGGACCACGACGAGGAGGGTGCCGAGGCCACCACGGCCTAGCGAGCGGTCACAGAGAGCCGGCGCAGCCACGGACTCGCCAGGCGCCCCTTGCCCCGGGGCTGTGCGCTTCGCTCCGGCGACGGCCTCGCAGCCGCGCGCGCGCGCTTGGGTGTGTTTGTTCCGTCAGCGGGCAGCCGCAACGCCCTCCGTTCCGACCACACGAGCACGCACCCGTCCGCCGACCACCCCGGCGCCTCACACCGACGAGGTCGAGGACGCGTCGCGAGACAGCGGGTCGCCGCCCGGCCCCGACACCGCCGAGCCGTCCCCGTCCGACCCGAGGCCCCGGGACGAGCGGTCGTCGCTCTGGTCGTCGGCCTCCGCGTCGCTCCGCGAGTTGGACTCGCTCCAGCCCGTCAGGGGCGCGTGGCGCAGGCCGCGGCCAACGAGAGGGGTGCCGCTGTCGCCGGACGTGGAGGACGTCGCCGAGGCCGCCGCGGCGCCGCCGCGCCCCGGGAGCGGCTGCCCGGCACCGCGACCAGCACGGGGCCGCCCGGCGCCGCGACCGTCCCGGCCGCGGCCCTGCCTCGGTCCTGGGCGCCGCTCGAGGGCGCGTGGCGAGGCGTCGTACCCCTCGTCCTCGTATCCTTCCCCCTCCTCGTACTCTTCCTCCCCATAGCCTCCACCCTGCTCGTAGCCTCCCCCCTCCTCATACTCGTACACCACCAGAGACGACGACCCGCCGCGCCGGGCCGCCTTGTCTGCCGCCGCCGCCGCCGCCTCGGCCGAGGACGCCGCCGCCTCCGCCGCCAGCCGCAGCGCCTCCGCCGCCCCCGCGGCCTCGGCGACGCGCGCCGCGCCCCGGCTCCGCGCCGCACCCCCTCCCCCGTGCACCGCCGGCTCCAGCGCCATCGTCGAGGACTCGGCCTCCCCCTCGCCCTCCCACGACAGGCCGGCCGACCGCAGCCGCACGAGCTCCCGCGCGTCCCGGTGGTCCTGCTCCGCGCTCTGCGCCGCCCACACGGCCGTCCGCGCCCCCCGCGGCGTCACCGCCCCCGCCTCCCTCGCCGCGTCGCTCACCATGCCAGTGTTCAGCGCGCGGAACACGCCGCCCGAGAGGAAGCCGAGAGCCGTGTCCAGCGGGCCCTCCCGCCGCCGGGGCCGCCGACCTCCGCCGCGGGGCCCGTCGGCCGTTCTCCTCCCGGCCTCCTCCTCTGCAAAGCGGCCCCCAGCCTCGTCCTCGTCCTCGTCCTCCTCGTCCTCGTCCTCGTCCTCGTCCTCGTCCTCGTCGTCCCGTGCCCCGTCCGCCCCCCACCCCGCATCCTCCCCGTCCTC
>Ga0136560_1000194_pt1 | contig 27681 bp, 16 predicted proteins | sample AntRauMeHopE1497_FD_104925 | JGI IMG/M metagenome (GOLD analysis project Ga0136560, IMG submission 104925) | Saline lake microbial communities from Rauer Islands, Antarctica - Metagenome Hop E1 #497 | ecosystem: Environmental > Aquatic > Non-marine Saline and Alkaline > Saline | place... | reverse complement strand
TCCACCCCGTACCTCAGCCGGTCGCTGGTCATCTGGGGCGACTGCGTCAAGCTGCGCTACGGCCTCCGGCCCGCCGACGCCCCCGAGTGCTGGGCCCGCATGGAGGCGTACTCCCGCGCGACGGCGCGGCTCTTCCACGCGGTGCGGCTCGACAACGCGCACGGCACCCCGCCGTGGGTGGCGCGGCGCATGCTCGACGCCGCCCGCGAGGAGCGCCCGTCCCTGCACGTGAACGCGGAGCTCTTCACCACCAGCGTCCAGGACGACGTCCTCTACGCCAGCGCGCTCGGCATCAACTCCCTCGTCCGCGAGACCGTGCACGCGGGCACGGAGCGCGACCTCTCCTCGGCGGTCCACCCCAGCTCCAAGGGCGGCACGCCCTACGGCTCGCTCCGCCACCCCGAGACGGCGATCGGGGCGCCCGGGGCGCCGGCGCGCTGCCCCGCCCAGACGTGCCTCCCCTCGCCCATCCCGCACATCCTCTTCGACCAGACCCACGACAACCCCGCCCTCGCGGTCCACCGGTCCGTGCTCGACACCCTCCCGCGGGCGGCCCTGGTGTCGGCCGCCGCATGCGCGAGCGGGTCCGTGCGCGGCTTCGACACCCTCACGGCGTCCAACCCGAGCGTCGTCCACGACTACCGGCTCTACGCCGCGCCCGCGGCGGAGGGCGCCGCCCAGGGCATCACCCTGGCGCGCCGGAGCCTGAACCGCATGGCGGCGCGGATGGCAGAGCGGGGCATGACCGAGGTCCACGTGCACCACGAGCCGGTGGCGGCGGGGGGCGACCTCGTCGTGGTCACGCGGGGCCACCCGGCGGGGCCCGACGCGGTGGTCGTGGTGTGCCGCTGCGCCTTTTCGTCGGCCGTGGCATGGTCGGGCGATGCCCGCCGGGGCCCGCTACCAGAGCTCAGCATCGAGGGCGACGTCCGCGGCGTGGAGCTCGCCGCGCGCCTGACGGTCCGCCCCGGCGACGTCCACGACGCGGTCGCAAGCGAGGTGGACGCCCCGCGCGGCCAGGGGGCAGCCTCTGCGGCGCTCAAGGCCTTCAGGGACGCGCAGGCAGCCTTCGAGGCTGGGACGGGCCCCGCGCCGAGCCCGGCCAAGCGGGCCCGCGCGTTCGTCCCCGGCATCCCGTCCGAGCTCGAGATGGCAGAGGGCGTCGAGCCCGGCGCCGGCGGTGAGCTTCCGCTCGGCATGGGGGTGGTGCGGCGGTGGGGCGGCGGCGGGGAGCCCGAGGGCACCACGCTGCACCTCGACGCGGCCGCGTTCCCGCCCGGCGCCGTGCTCGTCCTCACGGTTCACGCGCCAAGGGCTGCGCAGGTGCCGCTGCGCACGTCCGACGGGTCCGGGCCGTCGGTGGAGGAGCTCCACGCCGCGCTCGGGATGGGTGCGCCGATGCGCGCCCACTACGAGGCCGTCAGGGCAGGGGGCAGCCCCGCGGCTGGCGACGCGCGGCCCTTTGTGTCGCTTGCCGACCTGACGGTGCTGCTCTACCGCTGCGACGCCGAGGAGCGCGACGACACCGGCGGCGCGACCGGGGTGTACGACGTGCCCGGGCACGGCCCCCTGCCGTGGGCGGGCCTCGCGGGCGCCGAGTCTGTGCTCCGCGGCGTCAGGCGCACCAACAACCTGGGTCACCCCGTCTGCGCCAACATCCGCGACGGCCCGTGGCTCGGCGAGTTCATGTGCCGGAGGCTCGGGCGGCGGCCGGCCCTGGCCGCGGTGGCGCGGTGGCTCGAGCGGCACCTGGACAGCGTCAGGTCGATGCCCTCGGGGCTCCGCCCGCAGGCGGTGGACCGCGTCCTCTCCGCGGCCTTTGAGGCGGCGGTCGCGGCGGTCGAGGAGCACATGCTGCTCGGCGGAAGCCCCATCCTCGGCTCCCCCAAGACCGCGCCCGGGGCCGCCGCGGGCCGTGCCGGCGCTCCGGGCGTCGTTGCCGCGGCTCTGCCCCGCGGGGGAAGCTTCTCGCTCCGGCTCGGGGAGCTCGGCGGCGGCGCCGGTGCCGGCACGTACACGGCACCGTCCAGCGCCATGCCATTCACTCGGTCGCTCCGCCTGACGTCCGTGCAGCTCTTCGCCCAGCAGCCCTCGGCGCCGCTGCTGGTCCCTGCGCTGCTCCGCCACGCCGGGGCGGCGGACAGCGACGAGCACGCCGGCACCGGCGCGCCGGCGGAGCCGGTCGGCGCCTCCGGGTCCCTGTGCGCGGGCGTGACCCACTTCTGCACCGACTACATGCGGAACTGGGGCCGGGACACCTTCATCTCCCTCAGGGGCCTGCTCCTGCTCACGGGGCGGTTCGCCGAGGCCCGGCGCACCATCCTGGCGTACGCCGCCGTGGTCCGGCACGGCCTGGTCCCGAACCTCATGGACGGCGGCCGGCACCCGCGGTACAACGCGCGCGACGCCACGTGGTGGTGGCTGCAGGCCGTGGTGGAGTACTGCGACCTGGCCCCGGCGCACGCCGGCGGCGGGAAGGCCAGGCCGAAGGGCGCCGTCCACCTCCTCGACGAGCCGGTGCGGCCCCGCTTCCCCTCGGACGACGCGTCGCAGTACGACCCGCCGGCGACCGGGCGGTACGTCGGCCCTCCTGTGCTGGCCTCGCCGCGGCCGCTCGGCGCCATCGTCTGCGACGTGCTCGCGCGCCACGCGCGCGGCATCCGGTTCCGGGAGTGGCGGGCTGGGAGGGAGATCGACAGCCGGATGCAGGACGGGGGGTTCGACGTCGAGGTCGGACGCGACCCGCGCACAGGCTTCGTGGCCGGGGGCAACGGCCTGAACTGCGGCACGTGGATGGACAAGATGGGCGAGAGCCCGGACCACGGGACGGAGGGCGTGCCTGCGACGCCGCGGGACGGGGCGCCCGTGGAGATCACGGGGCTGCTCTTCTCGGTCCTGGACTGGGCGGCCGGGGCGGCGGCGCTAGGCCTGCTCCCGGCCGGCGGCGCCGACCTGGGCAGCGGGACGCTCACGTGGGCGGAGTGGCGGGACCAGGTCCGAGAGAGCTTCGAGCGGCACTACTGGGTGCCGCTGGCGGGCGAAGACCCGGGCATGGCCGGCCCGGGAGCGCCGGCAGCCTCGGACTGCGCGGTCGACGAGACCGTCGTGAGCCGCCGGGGCATCTACAAGGACACGGTGGGGTCGGAGGCGGGCTGGTGCGACTACCAGCTGCGGCCGAACTTCCTCGTTGCCATGGCCGTGGCGCCCGGCCTGTTCAGTGACGCCCGGGCGTCGCACGCCCTCGAGCAGGCGGAGCACCACCTGCTTGGCGCCCGCCCCGGCCAGATGGGCGTCCGCACCCTCGACCCGGCCGACTGGGCGTACCGTGGCGTCTACACCAACGGCCCCAGCGAGGAGCGCGCCACCGCAGGCGGGTGGAACTACCACCAGGGCCCAGAGTGGCTGTGGCCGTTCGGCTACTACCTCCGCGCCCGGCTGCGCTTCCGCGCCCCGGGGGCGATTGGGCGGGGCGCCCCCGGCGCCGGCTGGACTGCGGCGAGCGCCCGCCGGTGGGTGCTCGGCCAGTCCAGCGAGCACCGCGCATGGGTGCAGGCCAGCCCGCACGGCGGCCTGCCCGAGCTGACCAACCAGGACGGCGCCGTCTGCCACGCGAGCTGCGTGGTCCAGGCGTGGTCGTCGGCCACCATGCTCGACGCCCTCTGGGCCGCGGAGCACGAGCTCGGGGCGACCGCGCGAGAGTGAACCGGCAGCGCGATCCGTGTGAGACGAAAACGGCAGTGAGTGAGCAGCGACGCAGCGCGGGCGAACGGCGGAAGCTGAGCCCCGAGTTTCAAGCTGCGGCCGGGCCCCCGCTCACGCGCGGAACTCGATGCCCCAGTTGCGCCCGCTCTTGTTCGAGCGCTGGTCCTTGTCCTGGGCCGTGATGGCCGCCACCTCCTCGCCGGTGAGCTCGAACCCGAAGACGTCAAAGTTCTCCTCGAGCCGGTGGCGCTTGGTGCTCTTGGGGATGACCTGGGTCCCGCGCTGCAGCGCCCAGCGGAGGCAGACCTGCGCGGGCGTGACGCCGTGCTTGGCCGCCGCGGCCTTGATGACGTCGTCGTCGAGGGGCGACGCGCCGCCGCCGCGCCACTCCGCGTTGGCCTTGGCCCCGCCGAGCGGCGTGTGCGCCACGACGGCGACGCCCTTGGACACGCAGTACTGGACGAACCAGTCCACGGCGTAGTAGGGGTGTGCCTCGATCTGGTTGCACGCGGGCTTGATCTTGGCGTAGGCGAGGCAGTCGTTGAAGGTGAGGAACTCGTAGTTGCTCACCCCGATGGACCGCGAGAGGCCCGCGCCGACGAGCGCCTCCATGTCGCGCCACGTGTCCTGCAGGCTCTTGGGCATCATCTTCGCCCTGCCGTCCTCGCCCGCCTCGAACCCGGGGGCCTCGCGGCCGGGCTTCCCATCGAACGCCAGCGGGAAGTGCACCAGGTACAGGTCAAGATACTCCAGTTGCAGGTCCTCGAGGGTCTGCCTGCACGCCTCCTCCACTCTGTGGTGGTCCGTGTTCCACAGCTTGCTCGTGACAAAGAGCTCCTCGCGCTTGACGAGGCCCGAGTCAACGCACTCCTTCAGCGCGGCGCCCACCTCCTTTTCGTTTCCGTAGACCGCCGCGCAGTCGATGTGGCGGTAGCCCACCTCGATGGCCGCCTTGACAGCGTCACCTGCGACGGCGCACATTGCGGCGATCCGTCGCTTGTCCGCTCTGAATCAGCCGCCCGCCCCGCAAATGCAAAACGTTCACTCACCCACGACTCCGGGGTCCGCGCGGAACGTCCCCACCCTGCGGGCATGGTGGTCGCACCAAGACGAGTCTCGGCAACCAACTCGTTGCCGGCGGCGAGCGTGCCGAGGAGCGTACGCCGGATTCCGAGCCGCGCACGGTGCCGGCTGGTCGTTCCGGGCCGAAGCCAGCTCAGCGGGGCTCACCCCAGCACCGGCATCGTGTGCCCCGAGTTGAGCTTGACGGTGGGCATGTCTGCGGGCGCGAGCTTGGTGCTTGATGCGGTGCTGGCGGAAGCTGCCATCGCTTCGGTCCTTCGTGGGCGGAACTGCTCGGGGTGTGCCGTTTTCGCGGTGTTGGGGCACCATTGGGGTTTTCGGGCTCGCGCAGCTGGCAGAGCCCCGGCCGGCCTGCTGCCGACGTCGTGCAAAAACGTGCCGGTGTTCCCGGCCCCCCACCCGTGCGGAGGCTCCGGCAGCCAGAGGGATAGCGACTGTGAGACATCAGACCGAATGCTGTCGCGGCGCTGCTGGACACGGCCAGGGCGTCGCGCACGCCGCGGGGGCCAGCAGCAGCGCGAGGAGGTCGGGCACGCAGCTTGCGGCCCAAAGGCTGCTTCCAGCGGCACACCCCGTGCACGCGCGACCGCCAAGAGCCTTCGTACTGTCATCTTCCTCCCGCAGGTCATGGCCGCTTCGGCAAGCGCTTCTTCCGTGCCCACGATGGCGGAGCTCGACGCCGCCTCCAAGTGAGCTCGCCGCGCCTTCCCTCGAAGCCTTAGCTCGCTCGGCTGCGCGCATGGTGTACGGTTGGTCTGGGCATCAGCCCCGTGGGCATGCGTGGGGACGCATCCCCGCCCGGGGGCGGGAGCGATTGCACGCCTGTTGGGGCTCTTCCTGCGCCGGGCGCTTTCAGCCAAGCGGCCGCTTGCCCGCCGCAGCCCGAACCGCGTCGCCCCGCCGAGCATGACCCAGTCGCTCGCATCCTTCCGTGTGGTCGCAGGTTCGTGCCCGAGTCTGTGCTCCTGAAGCGCAAGATCGAGGACGAGGCCGCCAAGGCCGCCGCCGCCGGCCGCGCCGAGGCCAAGAAGGCCGCGCGCGCCAAGCGCTCGGCTGTCTTCAAGCGCGCGGAGAAGTACGTCGCCGAGTACAAGGCCCGCGAGCGCTCTCTCATCCAGATGCGCCGCGCCGCCAAGACCCGCGGTGTCTTCTTTGTCGAGCCCGAGGCCAAGCTCGCCGTGGTGGTGCGCATCCGCGGTATCATCGGCATGTCGCCCAAGGTGCGCAAGATCCTGCAGCTCCTTCGCCTTCGCCAGATCAACAACGCCGTCTTCGTGCGCCTCAACAGGGCCACCCTCCAGATGCTGCAGATGGTCGTGCCGTACGTGGCCTGGGGCTACCCCAACGTGAAGACCGTGCGCGAGCTCATCTACAAGCGCGGCTTCGGCAAGGTCAACAAGCAGCGCATCCCCCTCAGCGACAACAGCGTCGTCGAGGGCACCCTCGGCAAGCACGACCTCATCTGCGTCGAGGACCTCATCCACGAGATCGCCACCGTGGGCCCCGCGTTCAAGGATGCCAACAACTTCCTCTGGCCGTTCAAGCTGTCCAGCCCCCTCGGCGGCTTCAGCAAGAAGCTCCTCCACTTCAACGAGGGCGGCGAGGCCGGCAACCGCGAGTCGCACATCAACAAGCTTGTGCAGCGCATGCTCTGAGCTGGTTGTGTTTCGCTCGGAGTGCACCACCCCCCAATCAACGCCTCGCACGGGCTTCCCACGATCGCATGGTTCACGTACGTGCCGTCAGAGCCAAGGCCACGGCGGGATCTGACTGTTCGCAGGGAAGAGGCTGCACACGCAAGTCTGTCCACAGTGTCACGCTCAAGCCTTCTCGCCCGTCTTCTTCCGCAGCGCCACAAGGGCCTGGATGTGCTTGTCGATGCGCTTCTTGAGATCGAAGGCCGTGGTGGCGTACTCGAGGCCGCCAGTGTCGCGGGGGGTGTCCTCGCTGACGGCAAACGTGCAGCGGATGGTGCTGGACACCGAGCGGACGTTGATCTGCAGGTTCTTCCTCGACTCAGCGCGCCACGACGCGAGGTCGCGGTACGGCCAGCAGGCGTAGGCCTTGTCCTTCTCGGAACCGTCGAGAAGGACCACGTCCGACGGCGTCACCATGACGTACACCTTGTCGGGCAGCACCGTGGTGCTGTCCGTGACCGTCGTCACGTCGGCGTGCATCGTCGCCTCCTTGAACTTGCACGCCACATCCAGGCCCTCGAACCAGGTGTTCACGACCCGCCGCTGGGTTGCGTAGCCCTCCTTCTCCGAGTCGTACTGGGTGCCCACCTCGAGCTCGGACACCGGCCAGCCGAGGATGTTGATGCAGTTCCCGCTGGCGGCCGACTGGATGTCACGCTGCACGGTCTTCGGGCACACGTAGTAGGTGCGAGGCGTCGTCACGATCTCGATGACGTCCTTGTCCTCGCCGTTGATGGCCTGCTTCGTCATGTTGATCGAGTTCACCTGCCTGAGGTCCACGAACCCCATGATGTTCTCAGCGTCGGGCTTGTCCGTGCTGTAGTACACAAGGACCGACCCGTGCGGCACCTGCATGGTGGAAGGCGGGGGAATGACGCGCGGGTGGACGCGGGGCCCGGGAAACGGCTCGCCTGTGCCTCGGGGGGGCGGTTCAGGGGACGACGCGAGGCCAGCGCCGAAGCGCGCAAGCAGCGACCATGGTCGTCCGCGCCGCATCGACCCGCGGCCATCGGTGTCACCTCGGTCACGGGAGCGCGGCCTCACCTTGTACAGGACAAAGAACCTCCTCTTCCACGACTTGCGCTTCATGAACCCGCCCTCGCCCTGCGACAGAAGGCTCTCCAGAGGACACGCAAGACATGGTGACACTGCCCCGGGGACTGGGATTGGGACGGCGCGCGGCCACCGCTGCCGCAAAACCTCAACACGTGAGCTCACCTGCTTGATCATCCAGCCGTAACAGACCACGTAGCCCCGCCCCGCCGTGCTCTGCGAGTTGTAGACGGCGTCTGCCCCGCTCAGCTTCTTGTCGTCGTCGTCATCTTCGTCGTCTTCGTCGGCTTCAGCGGCAGCGGCGGCGGAGGCCGCGGTGCCGGCGTCAGCATGGTCTTCCGCGGCGTCAGCCTCGACTGCCTCGCTCGAGCTCGCACTCGCGCTCGCGGCTGGCTCCGGCGCGGGTGCCGGAGCTGGTGCCGGCTCGGGCGCAGGGGCGGGCGCCGGTGTAGGCGCCTCCTCGGCCGGGGCAGTGGCTTTGGCAGGCGCAGGCTCGTCGGCAGTCTCGGTCGCGGGCGCGTCCGCTGGCGCCGGCGCAGGCTCCGGGACGCTCGCCTCGGGCGCTGGGTTCTCGGGCACCGTGTTGCTCTCGGACTCGGCCATTGGGTTCACCCTTCGACCTGGATCGAGTCGGGCGCGCGAGGCCAGTGGAGCGACGCCCGGGAACGGGTGCAGGCAGAGCCTTGCGTGGCCGAGAGCAGGGATTGGAAGACGGAGCGCATGGGTCTGGGCACAGCAAGCGAGCGGGGTGACTTGCACAGCGCGGCAGCGTTGACGGTTGTTTCAGCCTTCTTCTCGTCTTGCGGCCAGGCGAGCCACTGATCGCGCGCCATGGCAGCGGGAGGGGTGTCGATTGACATCAAAGGCTGCATGACTGCTCTGGACAGCGACGAGAGAGAGTTCGTCGTGAGCCGCCCGCCGGCTTGCCGCGAGCCGCTCATGCGTCCGCGGGCGCAGACTCGGCCGGTGCACCCACGAAGATTCCTGGACTGAGGAAGAGTTGCAACGCGCGGTGCTTCGGTTCCGCTCCGGCCTGCAGCTGCCCGCCTGCCGCGCTCCGCCGGGCACAACACCGACGGCGCGCACGACCGCAGTCTCTGGGAGCCTCACGCTTGGCGGGGGCAGCGCCGGGGTCCAGCCCCGCCCGCCACTGATCGGCGTTGGCCAGCCGGCGGACAACTGCTGCTTCCCACCGCCCCGCCCTCCATGACCTGGCTTTTCTCGCGAAGGCGCAGGTGTTTGCCATCTATATCTGCCTCGGCCCGTACGCCTGGACCGTGTACCGTCGTTACTCGGAGTTCCGTGCCCTGGAAGACCTACTTCGGGCGGACATCGCGGACATCGAGCCTTGCCCCGCAAAGCATGCAGCTCCGGGCGGAGAAGTCACGCGAGACGTCATGGAGACCCGGAGGCGCGCCCTGCTCCGCTGGATTCGCACCGTGAGAATCGGCCAGCCGGCAGCAGCGTGAACTGCAGCACGATCGCCCCGACCTGCGCGGCAAGCCCCTCCGGGGGCTTCGGCACGTGAGTGCCTTGGCACGCCTTCACGGCTGCGCCCGTATGGGCTCTGTTTCGTGGGCACCGCAGCTTGCCAAGGACGAGAGGGTTTGCTGCTCGCCCGTGTTCCACAACTTTTTGAGACAAAACGCGAACCGGCCGCCTCCCTCCGTGGTATCGTCGGAGCGCGCGGGACCCACCAGCAACGAGGCTGCTGCTGTGCCGTCGTCGTCGTCGTCCTCCTCCTCCTCCTCCTCGTCCTCCTCTTCGTCCTCCTCGACTGCGGCAGTGGTCGATGATGCGGCGGGGCCAGCGCCGGTGGTCCCGGCAGGCCCCTCCAGGGGCCTGGACCCCGCCGAGAGCGCGAGCTTCAAGGTGGGCCTTGCTGACTTTTCGCTTCTCAAGGTGATCGGGAAGGGCTCCTTCGGCAAGGTGATGCTGGCGCGGAAGCGCGACAGCGGTCGCGTCTACGCCATGAAGGTGCTCACCAAGCGCACGGTGGCGGAGCGCAAGCAGGTGGACCACACCGTGACGGAGCGCGCCGTGATGGGCCGCATCTCCCACCCCTTCATCGTCGGGCTCAAGTACGCCTTCCAGACGTCGGACAAGCTCTACTTCGTCATGGACTACTGCCCCGGCGGGGAGCTCTTCTTCCACCTGGGCAAGGAGGGGCGCTTCCACGAGGGCCGCGCCAAGTTCTACGCGGCGCAGATCCTGCTCGCGCTGGAGCACCTTCACTCCATGGGCGTCGTGTACCGCGACCTTAAGCCGGAGAACGTCCTCCTAGACGAGCACGGGAACGTGAAGATCACGGACTTTGGCCTGAGCAAGGAGGGCATCACCGAGGTGGACCGCGGCGCGTCGTCCTTTTGCGGCACGCCCGAGTACCTCGCCCCGGAGGTCCTGAACCGCTCGGGCCACGGCCGCGCGGTGGACTGGTGGAGCATGGGGGCGCTGCTGTTCGAGATGCTGACCGGCTGGCCGCCCTTCTACAGCTCGGACCGGAAGGAGCTGTTCCACAAGATCCGCCACGGCGAGCTGGACTTCTCCGACGCGCGGCACCTCAGCCCGCAGGCGCTGGACATCCTCGCGCGGCTGCTGCACAAGGACCCGGTGCGCCGCCTGGGCTGCTCCTCGTCCGACGCCGCGGACATCCGCTGCCACCCCTTCTTCGCGGGCGTCGACTGGAGCGCGCTCTACCGCAGGGAGATCCCCCCGCCGTGGAGGCCCGCGGTGCGTGGCGCGGAGGACACGTCCTTCTTCTCCACGGAGTTCACGGCCATGCCGCTCGCCTCGGTCGACGTAGGCGCGGCGGCCAGGGCCGGGCCGTCGGCGGCGCAGGCCGCGGGCCAATGGGGCGGCTTCTCCTTCGTTGCCAGGGACAGCTCCGTCGCGATGCGGGCGGGCCTGACCGGGCCGGGCGCCGGGGCCGCCGCGACCGCCGCCGCCGTCGGGGGCGTGTCCCGGACCGCGTCGGTCGCCTCGTCCGTGGCAACCGCAGCGACGGCCGCCTCTGGCGGTCTGAGGATAGGGCCCCAGGCGCACCCCGTCGGGCTTCAATGACGGCAGCGGCGCGTATTCGCCCCCCGCGCGCGCCCCGAGTGGCAGGTCCGCTGTGGCGCGCTTATATCATTGTGTCACTGCCCTCGGCGGCCGGAACTCGGCTCTCGCGCCCGTTGTGGCTTCCCGTCACGCATGCTAGGCTCGCCGGCTGGCGCCGGGGTACCTGCCTGGGCGTGCCACACCTGCCGCCGCGGCCGCCGACCCGGCGTAGCGGACGCTCCCCGCGTCGGGAGTCACCCGCTACGCCGCGACGCGGCCGAAACGCCTGGGCGCGCCCCGGCAACCCCCGAGCGCCACACGACCGCGCCCCGCCGCACGGGCGTCCTGGCGGCGCTCCTGCCGCGCCTCAGCGGCGCTCTTGCTGCGCCTCAGCCTCGCGCTCCGCCTTGTCATCCAGCCCCTTGGGCTCCGCCGCCTCCCCGTCCTCCTTCGCCTCGTCGCCCTCCTCGGGGAGCTCCCGCTCCTCGTGGGGCACGCCCATCTCCTCCAGGAGCGCCTCCTTAGCATGGTAGACCTTGGCCTGCAGGTACAGGCTGCCGCCATCGGCGGGGTCGTTTAGCACGAACAATCTCTCGTACGCCGCCATCACCACCTCCTTCTCCAGTCCCTCAACCGTCTGCCCTTCCGCGAGCCCGAGAATCTGCCGGGCTTGCGATACCGCGATTCTGTTGGCGCCCGAGAATGCGGCGGCGCCCTTCCCGGCTCCTGCGAGCGATGCGCGAGGCGTAGGCCGAGCGTGCGGTGGCGGCGGCCCTGCCCTGTGCCGCCCGTGCTACGACATGCAATCCCAGTGACCCGCGCGGCCGCGGGGCGGGGCTGGGGGGCTGGACTCACCCTGGCGTCCCGCTGCGTAAGCTTCCGGGAGTGCCTTCAGCACGGCATTCAGGGCGGTCATGCCGACCTGCATCGCCACCCGGATGATGGCACCCCATGGCGCCATTGTTGCTCCGCCTCTCGGGCCTGTGGCGGCGCGTGGGGCCGCCGGCCTTCGTGCACGTGCGCTCTGCTCGGAAGCCCTCCCCGCCCCGCCCTCTCCGATGCCCGGCGGAGCACCGCTCCCGCTCGCAGCTAGCGCCGCGACTCCTCGAAGCCGTGCGCCCGGTCGTGTGTGGCGGTGTGGCTGGAAGCGCGCGGGCGACGGCACAATACGACGACCAGGCAGGCTCGCGTTGCCGGCCGGCGGCACGCGAGCACGCACACGGGCAGACGACGCGCCGGATCACTTCGACGCCTTGAGCCTGGCGCGCAGGACCTTGTACCTGGCGACGCACTTCCTCATGGACTTGCCCTCGACGCACGCGGCGATGGCCGTCCAGCGCTCCTTGATGGGCACGGTCTTGCTCGACGGGTACTTGCGCAACGCGTCCTCCAGGGCCGTCTGCTGATCGGGGGACCAGTCGGCGTCGTCGCCGCCGGACATGGGCGAGTCGGCGCCCTTTGCGGCCTTAGGCGACTTCTCCCCGGCGGGCACGCCCTTGCGGATGGACTCGGCCTTGGCGATGCACTCCTTGGCGGAGCGCTTGTGGGGCAGGCCCAGCGAGCTGATGTGGAGCGACACGGCGTCCCAGCGGCCCTTGATGCCGCCCGGGAAGCGCTTCATGGCCTTGGCGAGGGCGGACAGCTCCTCGGCCGACCACGCGGGCCCGCCGGCGCGCGCCTTGGCCTTGCCGGCCGCGACGCCCATCTTCGCCTCCACCTCCTCCGCGGCGAGCTTCGTCGCCTCCTGGGCCTTGGTCATGCGCCCGGAGAGGATCATCGCCGCGGCGGCGCCGTTCTCCGTGGACCCGTCGGCCTCGGCGCCCTCGGGCAGCGGCCCCAGCGCCTCCGTGGCCCTGCCCACGAGGGACTCGAGCTCCTCCGCCGTGAGCTTGGCGCTCAGGGAGCGGATGTCCGCGTCGGTGAGGATGTCGCAGGTGCGCGAGAGCGGCAGGGCGATGGCGCGCAGGGCGCGGCGGGCGTCGCGGAGCCTGTCCTTGTCGGCCTGTGCCTTTGCCTTGGCCGCCTCCTCGGCCGCGAGGCGCTCCGCCTTCTCGGCCAGGCGCTTCTCCCGCGCGGCGACGATGCCGGCCTCCTTCCTTGCCTTGCGGTCCGCCTTGGCCTGAATGCGCTCCGCCTTCTCGGCCTCCTTGGCCGCCCGCACCCGCGGGTCCGCCGTGTGCGCCCGCTTGACCAGCTTGGACAGGCGCTCCACCTCGGCGGCCTTGAGCTTGGCGCGGGCGCGGGAGTTCTGCTGCTGCATCCAGCGGCGCTCGTCGCGGGAGTCGGCCATGTCCGGGTCGTGCTCGTCCTTGTCGGTGAACTCTCTCCACGTCTTGAAGCTGAACCAGAAGCGGTAGAACGCGTCCACGTCGTCGAACGAGCTGGTTGGCGAGCCCAGCTCGGGCACGGGCGAGTCCGAGGCGAAGCGCGCGTTGCGGCGGAACACCGGGCCGTACAGCTCGAAGAATTCCTCGTCCATGTCGAACGTCTCCTTCCCCGTGGGGATGGACTCGTCAAAGTCGAAGCGGCTGTCGTACTCGCGGCGGCGGTGGTCGTCGCTGAGGGTCTCGTAGGCCTTCTTGATGGCGAGGAACACAGCGTTCGTGTGCTTGGCGTCGCCGCCGGAGTCGGTCCGCTTGTCCGGGTGGTACTTGAGCACAAGCTTCCTGTACGCGCGGCGGAGCTCGTCGTCCGTCGAGTCCGGGCCCGAGTCGCCGAGGCCGAGGACTTCGTAGTGGTTGCGCTCCTTCAGCGGGATGAGGGCCGCCGCCTCGATGCGGGCGCCCTGGGCCTTCTTGTTGGCCGCAGCCACGGCGGCGGGCGCGGGCGCCGGCGACGCCGCGGCGGGGACGGGCGCGGGCACGGGGACGGGCGAAGGCGGCCGAGGAGCTGCCTCGGGCGTCGCGGCGGCCGTCGGCATGGGGGCGGGCGCCTCGGGCCCGCTGGCCGAAGCTGCCTGAGCGGCGTCGGCGGGCGCCGCCTCGCCGTCGAGGAGGACCTCGAACGCCTGACCGGCCTGCTCCGGGCGGCGGATGGCAAACTCGGCCACGCTCGCCACAAGGAGCGGGAGAGAAGCCCCCTCGCCGGCCGCCACGTCGCACAGCATCAGAGATTGGCTGCGCATGCCTCCTTGGGTGGTGGAAAGGGCCGCAGTCGGCTTGTTTCCTTGGTGAGGAGTGCGAAAGGCCGACAAAGACAGAGCCTGCGGAACAGAGCCTGCTGACGCACCCTGCCGGAGCCCCGCCCGCAGAGCGCCCCGCGAGGGCACGAGGACGCGGGACGCGCCTCCACACGAGCCAGGCCCGCCGCCCGACCGAGCTTTGCTCGCCCAAGAGTCTCCCCCGGAGCAGCTTGCAGCCCCAAAGGCTGCCGCGCCGCGGCAACCGACCGCAGGGAGGCGCCCCAGCGGAGCGCCCGAGGGCAATGGCCGCCGCAGGCCTCATCCCGCGGTCCGAGCTTGCGGCCCTGGACGAAGATGTGGTCGCATACCTGGACGGTGAGCGCCGCGGGGCCCGCCCACGTTCAAACGCCCGCCGTCAGAAACGCCCTCAGCGACCCGCGCCAGGATTGGGGCGCTCCCCGTGGCCGCGCCACCCGCGCCGCCGCGCCCTCGTTGAGCGCCGTTGCCCGCAGCCGTGGTTGCCGACGCCGACGCCGCCTCCGCCGAGGACGCGGCCGAGCTGATTGCGTCTCACGTGGACGGCCTGGACCCGGAAATCCTGGCGCAGCGCATCGAGGCGCTGCGCGCCGCTGCGGCCGCATCGCAGGCCGCGGCCGAGTCGGCGGCGCCCGCGAGCCAATCGGCAGCGGGGCGGCGAGCCCGGCGCCGCGAGGCCGCGGCGGCCGCCAAGGCCGCGCGCGCAGCCCCTGCGGCCGCATCGGCGTCGGCCGTCGCGCACGAGAGCCCGGAGGAGGTGCGCGCGCGGCTTCTGGCGGCGGCCGCGGCCGACGACGGCGGGTCCCGCGCCGCCCTCCGCGAGCTGGGCCGCGGGCTCCTCCCCCGCGCGAGCGCCGCGGCGGTGGAGCCGCTTGCCGCGTTCTGCCCCGACGGCGTGCCGGAGGACGCGCTCCGGCGGCTTCTGGGGTCGATGGCGGGGGACGTGGCCCGGGCGGGGGAGTGGCTCCTGGAGGCGATGGCCCTCCCGCCCGCGGCGGCGGCGGCGATGGCGCTCGATGTCGTCTCGGACCCCGCCGCCGCGATCGCGGGAACGGCCGGCGCGGCGACCGCCTCGGGCGCCGGCCTCGGCGCGGCCGCGGCGGGGGAGGCGGGGGGAGCGGGGAGCTTGGTGGCTGCCGACGATGCCATGTGCGAGGCGGCGGGGGCGAAGGAGGCGGCGCGGGCGAGGGCGGCCGCGGAAGCCGCCGCGCGGGAGGCGGAGGCCCGGCGCCGCGTGATGGACCGCTTCGACGAGACGCTGGTTCCGGCGTCGTCGGGGAAAAAAGGCAAGGCCAAGGCCGCCGCCGCCGGTGCCGCCCCCGTCAAGGAGAAAAGCCGGCGGCAGCGGAACCGGGTGCACAAGATGGAAGTGAAGTACGTGGAGGGGAGGCCGGTGGTGGTGCGCGCGGGCGCCAAGTACATCGACGCGTGAAACGGCGATGGCGCGTCGCTCGCTCTGCTGTGGGGCGCACCGCTCACTCGGTCGCGAGGGAAATCGCTCACACGGGCGTGGGCCGCATCGCTCGTTCGGTGGTTCTGTGCGTCATGCATCGCTCACTCGGTGGCTGCGCGGGTGAGCCCCGCCGCGGCAGAGTGCCGGGCGGCGTGCCCCCCGTCGGCCCAGCGCCTGCCCGTGGAGTACGAGCTCTGGTCGGCGTGCACGCTGACGGACCCGGTGACGTTCTCGCTGGTGGTGACGACGACGAGGCCGCCGACCGAGGCGGCGTCGACGACGGCGGCAACGACGGGGGAGCTGTCGAAGCGCTTGGACCCGACGACGAGCGAGTCAAAGGCCGACGCGCCCAGGCCCACCGCGTCCGGGAAGGCCACGCCGTGCGTCCAGTCCAGCTCGAAGCGGCCCGTGTCGGTGCCAAAGACGCTGCCCCGGAGCCGCGTGGCGACGCCCTGCATGCCCAGAAAGACGTTGTCCTCCACCACCGAGTCCGTCAGCGCCACGCCGCGCCCCGCCAGCCCCCTGGTCTCGATGGCTGACGACCGCACGCCGTCCCCGCCGCACTGGCGCCCGTGGAACTGCGACGACCGCACGGTGAGCCCGGTGACCTCCACCACCCGGGCGCCGGACACCGAAGCGTTGACGACGATGAATGGGTGCGTCGTCTCGTTCGGCGCGCGCGCGCAGCCGAGGAAGAATCCCTGCTCCACCGACAGCGCCGCCCCCGCGGCGACGAAGATGCGGCTGAAGTCCACGTACGGCGCCACGAGCCGGGACGCGCCCTGGGGCTTCTCGTAGGAGAAGTAGCCGCTCCCCGGCGCGTTGCTCACCCCGAACACGTGCACGCTGGAGGCGATGAAGGCGCCGCTGCGGTCCACCATGCCCGCCCAGGAGCAGGCGACGATGACCTCCTCCGCCATGCTGTCGGGAAACTCCACCAGCAGAGCCGTCCCCGTGAGCCCGAGGTCGGGGCCGCACCGCTCGCTCGGCCAGTCGAAGCCGGAGAACCAGCTCTGCGCGACATAGGCCGCGCCCCCCGCCTCCGTGGTCCAGAGGCCCGCGCTGCCCGCGGCGTAGCCCAGGAAGTAGCAGCCGTCGACGTAGACGCGGAGCGCGTTGAGGAGCTTGAGGCCGCCGCCGCGCAGCGCCGAGTCGAACAGCACCGAGCGGAACGTCACGTCGTCGTACCCCGTGGCAGTGCCCGACAGGCGGCCCGCCGCGGGCCGGGTCAGGCACCCCGCGGACAGCGGGTCGTCGCCGCCGAGGCAGCCGCCGCCGCCGACCCCCTCGGGCGGGGGAACGCTGTCGAGCTCGAACAGGTAACGCCCCGCGGGGAAGGACGCGCCCGCGTGCAGCGAGCCGTGCTGCACCACGACGTTGCCCCCCGCCTGGGCGGGCCACGCCACGGGGCTCTCCAGCAGGTACTGCCCGCCCACCAGGTCCACCACCACGCCGCCCAGGTCCGGGCCGAAGGAAAAGTTGTACCCGTTGCGCCTGCCGATCGCCCACGCCTCCTTGAGCGCCTTGGTGATCGCGGCGCTCGAGTCCGTCCTGCCCGTGGGGTCGGCGCCGAAATCCGTCACCGCGAGGACGTAGCCCCCGGCGTCGTTGCCCACGCGCCGCAGCGGCGGGACCGACCCGCGCGGCGAGCCCGGGAACGCGGACCTGCGCCTTGCAAGCCCCCTGTGGTGGGATGCGTGCGCGAGCTGGATCGGCGAGGCGGGGGCTGCCGCACGGCCGGCCGCAACCGTCGACGCCGCGGCCAGCGCCAGCAAGGCGAGCGCCGGCATGCCCGATGCAGGACCAGACGGGTCTGAGCGGCGTGCAGGAGGCGCACGGGCGCCTTTGATCCGGACGTGTGGACGTGCCCGCGACTACGACGGTCTGCAAGCAACCGGCTCTGACGTTTGCGCGAGATCTCACGCGTCAGGCGAGCTTGGCGGCGGCTGCTGCGGCGGGCCGCGCGATGGACGCCGCGAAGTCCGCCCACGCGGCCGCCCTGGCGCCGTGTCCCGAGCCGGCGGCGGCGAGCGCCTCGGCGGCGAGGGCGAGCGCCCTCCCGCTGGTGGCGGCGTTCTCGGCGACCGCGCAGACGTCCGACGCCGCCGCCGCGACGATGCGCGCGGCGGCGAGCACCGCTTCGGCGGACGGCTCCTCGGCGTGCCGCTCGACGGCCGCGGCGACGGCCGCCACCGCGGCGTGGAGCTGCCGCGCGCCGCGCTGCAGGGACGCCACGCAGCGTGCCGCCTCGGCGTTGCCGACCAGGACGCCGTCGAGGGCCGCGGCGAGGAAGGCTCGGTGCGCCGCGGCGAGAGCCGGGAAGTCCCTGGCCTCGGCGAGGCGGCGGAAGAGCGTCGCCCACGCCGGCTCGAGGATGAACCCGTGCCAGAGGGCGTCGACGCCGGCGACGAGGGAGCGCAGAGACCAGGCCACGAGGGCCGCGCGGGCGGCCCAGGCGGCGACGCCCGGGACAGCGGCCGCGGCGGCGCCCCTGGGCCTGGCGGGGCGGGCCGTTGCCCCCCGACGCCTCGCATCGCGCACGAGCGTGGGACGGGTGTGCGCCTCGGCCTGGAGCTGCCGGAGGACGAGCCACGTGCCGTCGAGGAGGAGGGTGGCGCGGCGCTGCCGGAGGAGCGTGCGGCTCAGGGCTGCGTACGCGGCCTCCTCGGCCCGCCCCGCTACCAGGTCCAGGGGCCAGGGCAGCCGGACGGGAACGACGGCGCCGTCCCACAGCCCTGCCTTGGGGCAGGGGGGCGCGCCGCCGCGGACCAGCCACCACGCGACGCCGGTCCTCGTGCCGGCTCCAGTGGGGGTCGCCTCGGGCGGGAGCACCCAGGCGTCGCAGGACGACGCCGAGCGGGGGAGCCGGGCGAGGGCGGGCGCGGCGCGGCCTGCGCCGGACGACTCGGCGCGAGGGAGCGCGGTGTCTTGGAGCGGCGCGGCGCTCACCGCTGCCGTTGCAACGGCACCGACGCCGGGCAGGGTGCGGACGGCGACGGTCGGGCCGGCGGCGCCGTCCGGAAGGAGCGCGGCGGCGGTGGCGGGGCAGGCCAGGACGCCGGCCTGGGCCCAGCCGCCGGGGCAGGGGGCGGCGGCCTCGACGGCGGTGACGCCATCGGACACGCGGGCAGTGACGCGGCAGCGCCCGCCGCGGCCCGCCGCCCCCGGGCCGGGCCGCTCGAACGACACGGCGACACCGACGGGGCTGCCGCCCGGGGCCGCGCCGGACGGGGCGGGGGAAGCCCCTGCCGCGAGGACGTCCCACACCACGCCGCGGCCGGCCTGCCTCGCCGCCATCGCCACCACACAGCACGCCATGCCCCCGCCCCCCGGTCGCCCCCGCGCGTCCGGCAGCGGCGCGACGATGACCACGACGTGCGAGCCGGCTGGAGCCGGCGCATCGGGAGCCGTGAGCGCCGCCTCGGTCGCCGCCGCGACGGCGTCCATCGCGCCCGCGCCGCCCCACGCGCCGACGCCGACTCCCGCTGCGGCGCGGCCGACTGCCGAGCACAGGGCAAGGCTGAGCGCGGCCGCCCCGCCGCCCCGCTCCCCCGACCTCCATGGCACTAGGCTGAACGCTACCGCCGCGCCGCCCGGCCCGCACACCACCTCGGCTGCCGCCCCCGGCCCCCCGCCGCCCTCAGCCCACGGGTGCACCGACACTGGCACGCAAGGCTCCGCCGCCCCCGCCGGCGACGCCAGCGCGGCCGACACGGCGCCGCCCACCGCCTGCGCGCCGGGAATCGGAAGGGCCGGGTGCGCCGTCCCGCCGCCGCCGTCGTCGTCGTCGTCGCCTCGGCTCCACCTGACCTGCTCGCGCGAGGCCGTCGCCCACGACGCACCGATGCGAGAGGCGGCCATCCGCGCGTCGTCGGCCTCGTCCGTGTCCACGCAGCCCCTGGCCGCGGCCTCCGCCGCAACGGGGGGCCGCAGCCGCAGCGGGCGGGGCCGGGGCGCGGCGTCGGCGGCGGCCGCCCGGAACACGTCACCGCGGCCCAGCGCCGCCCAGTCCCGGACGTGCGCCACCGCGCGGAGGAGGCCGGGGGACCCGCCGCCCCCGGCCATGAGCGCGGCCCACAGCCGGCCCTGCGCGAGAGCCTCCATGCGGCCGGCGATCGCGGCGCTCGCGGCGCCGCCCGGGCCGCGGGCTAGCTCGTCTGCCGCCCTCCTCATCGCGGCGGCGTCGGCGGCGCTCCCCCACGGCCCGCCCGCGGCGTCTGCCGCTCCGGACCGCGCCCTGGACGCCTCCAGGACGCGCCCGACCTCGCGGACCGCGTCCAGCCGCCGAGCCACCGCGCTGTCCCGCCACGCGGGCATCATCGAGCCCGTGGGATCGGAGCCGGCGGGCGAGGACGAGCCGGCGGAGACGGCCCGGGCCAGGCGGAGGCGCGCCACCGTTTGCAGGCGGCCGAGCAGGCCCTCGAGGCCGCTCGACGCCACCGTGTCGCCGCACGCGCACGCCAGGTGGGACCGCACGAGCTCGAGCAGCTGCGGCCCCGCCAGCCTCTCGTCCTCGGCGAGGTCGGACGCAAGCGACCCGAGGGCCGCCCACCTGGGAGCGAACCGCGCCAGGATGTGGTCCCGCCACGAGCTTGGAAGGTGTGGCGCCTCCCTGATCTGCCTCTCCGCGGCCGCTTGCGTCGCGGCGGCGGCGGCGAGCTCCTGCTCGAGCCCGGCGAGCATTTGAACGGCAAACTCGTCCGCCAGCCTCGGCCGCAGCGCCTCGCACGCCGCCTCCACCCTGGCGAGGGAATCCATGGCGGAAATTCCTGCGCGAGGCTCGCGCGGCCTGGGTTTGGGAGTGCCGAGTGCAGGGCGCTGAGTGGCTGGCCGGTCGCAGGCATGGTTCTGGCCGCGCGCAGGGACGCATCTTCTGCGCGGCGCGCTCACGCGCGCAGCACCTTGGCGAGGATGGCCTTGCCCTTGCACTTGGGTGCGGCGTCGAGCACGGCGGTGCGGGAGGCGACCCAGGCCTTGGCCTCCTTGCCGGCGGCCGGGCTCTCGCAGAGCGTCACGACGGAGAAGGCGCCGCGGTTGCTCGCCATGGCGGCGGCGAGGGCGGCGTCCCCGCGGTCCTGGATCGCCCCGAGGAGCGCCGCGGCGAAGCTGGCCTTGGGCTTGCCCCCCTCCTCCAGGTGCTTCCGCTCGCGGATGAGCAACTTCTTGATGAAGAGGGCCGCCTGGGGGTGCTCGAGCATCTCCCGGGCAGTCGCCGGGACGGGCTCCTCGGGCTCCTCCTCCTCCTCCGCGGCTGCGGCGTCGTCCTCCTCCTCGTCGTCGTCATCCTCCTCCTCGCGCTCCTCCTCCTCGTCGTCGTCCTCATCCTCCTCGGACTTGGCCTTGGCCGCGTCGTCGCCGGCCTTCTCGGTGTCCTCGTCGTCGTCGCTGTCCTCGTCGTCGTCCGACCCGGACCCGGTCGAGGCGGCCGAGGAGGAGGAGGCGGCCGCCGCTGCCGCCGCGCCGTGCGGCTTCGCCGGCTCCTCCTGCCCCCCCTCGGCGAGGCAGGCCTCGGCCGCGGCGGCGAGGACGCGGTCGTCGCCGCCCTCGACGCCCAGGGTCCACACAGCCTCGAAGAGCACCTCCATGCCCGGGCCGCTGATGAGCATGCGCGGGGCGGCGACGCAGACGGCGTCGGCGATGGCGGGGCCCGCGGCGCGGAGGAGCTCCTCGCTGCGCTTGGAGGCCTCCTTCTTCGAGGTGGGGATGAGCTCCTCCTCCTCCTTGGGGGCCGCGGCCGCGTCGCCGCCGCCGGCGACGGCCTTGTCAAAGGCGGCCGCGGCGTCGCCCTCGGTGGGCTCCGACGCCGCGGCGCCGCCCGCCTTCGCGGCCGCCTGCGCCTTGGAGCGCTTGGCCGGGACGCCGTACTCCTCGAAGAGAGGCCGCTCGTCGGGCGCGAGCCACGGGCCGAGGGGCCGGAGGAGCTGGAGGAGGACCTTGCGGCCGGCGCGGTCGCGGGCGAGGCGGGCGACGGCGTGGGCGTCGACGGTGTCGGCGAGGCCGAGGGGCTTGAGGAGGGTGGTTGCGAGCATCTTGGTGTCGTCCGTCACGGCGAGCGCGCGGGCGATGATGAGGGCTCCGACCTCGTGCGTGGCCATCTCCAGGACGTGGTCGCTGATGCGGCGGCACGCGACCTTGCGGTCCTTGGCGGAGCCGTAGCCGAGGGCGGCGCAGGCGGCGCGGCCGCCGTCGCGGGAGGCGGCGAGGGCGACGATGGCGTCGCGGAGAGGCTGGACCGCCGCCTGGGCCTGGCGCGGGAGGCGGCCGTGCGTGACGGCGAAGAGGTTGGCGGCGGCGCGGTGGAGCACGGTGAGGCCGAGGAGGGCCTTGTCGGCGGCGCGCTGCAGCACCTCGTGGAGGGCGGCCACCACCAGGGCGCGGGAGCGGGCGGCGCCCGCGGGGGACATCTCCTCCTCCTTGGCCAGGACGCCCTCGAGGGTGCGCTCCGCCGTCACCTCGGGCACCGCCTCGCGGATGTGCCGGAAGGCCTGGCCGAACAGCTCCTGCTCCAGCTGCCACCGCTGCCCGCCCGTGAAGCCGCGGGTCCAGCCCATCTCCACCACCACCGCCCCCTGGGCGTGCGTCACCAGGCGGGGGAACTGGCCCTTGAGCTCCTGGAACACGGTGCGGCGCGCGGGGCCGGCGCCCCAGCGGAGCATCTTACAGATCAGCTGGTGGCCGTACTTGGCCTTGGCGAGCTCGAGGACCATGCCCTCGCGGCTCATCTCCGCGGCCACGGCGATCTGCGCCTCGGCGGCGCCGTGGCGGATCGCGCTCTGCACCACCCGCGACGCGTCGTGCTTCATCACCAGGTCCCGCACGTGCCCCTTGATCAGCCCCATCAGCTGCTCGACGAGCTCGCGCCTCTTGACGCCGGGCGTCTGCTTCTCGCGCAGGATGTTCCAGATGCGCTTCGCGCGCACCAGGAGCGGGGCGATGCCGCTGGCCTCCATCGCGATGTCGCGGCGGAAGCGCTGGGGCTTGGCCCCGGCGCCGTCGGTGGCCGCCCCGGGCTTCCCCGACGAGGGGCGGGCGCCGTCGCGGCTGGGCCGGCCTTCCCTTCGCGGCGCCTTGGCCCTTGCATCGCGCGTCACCTTGCCCTCCTCTCTGGGCCGCTTGGATGCCATCGTGACGCGCGCCTCGCGGTGCTGTGCGGACTAACCCGGCGCCGGGCCGAGGAAAGGGCGGAAAGGCCGCTCAAGCAGAGCTAGCGGCTCTACTCCAGGTTTCCGTGGAGACGCGGCCCGCAGCCGTGCGCACCGCGCCTCCAGCGCGCCGCTGACGAGACGGGGACTGAGCAATCGCCCGGGCGGAGCGCCACGGCGGAAACCGCGCGCGGCGGACCGCGGACCACGCGGGCCGTGGCCCGGCCGGCAACCGCCCGGGATCCTGCCCCCCAAGCACCGAGCGCCCATGAGCTGAGGCACATGGCAAGGGACGAGTCCGACACGCTGCTCAGGCTCGCGGCTGCCGTCTCCAAGGCGGACCAGAGGGCGGGGTCTTTGCAGTCTCGGCTCGACGCATCCATGGCCGCCGCGGCGGCAGCGTCAGCCGAGGCCGACGCGGCCATCAGGAAGCTCGCCACAGAGCGCTCCGAGCTTCGGCGGGAGCTGGCGGCGGCCCGGACGGAGGTCCTGGCGCTCCGCTTGTCAAACTCGCAGTTGCTGCGCGAGGCCGAGCTCGGCCCGGCGGCGGACGCGGAGCCCGCCGAGGTGGTGTGGCTGCGGCGGCGCGTCCTGGAGCTCGAGGACGCGCTGGAGGAAGAGCGGAGCGCCAGGTCCGAGCTCGAGGCTGCGGCGGGGTCGGGGTTCGACGACCGGTGACGGCGTGATCGCGGCCGGCCTGCCCGCGCGCCGCGTGCCCGCGCGCGTGTGTGTGCTTTCCGCGCTCGTGCGCGCCAACGAAGCGGTGCAGCGGCGGTGTGAGCGTGCCGCGCGGCGGCACCGGAGCTCGTCCGGCGGCTTCGACGGCACCCCCGGCCCTCTCGCCATCAGTCCCACACGCAAGCGAGGGTTGTCACGCGGACCCCGCCATCCTCGCCTTGGAGACGCACCTGTCGACGCCGTGCTCCTCGTACTCGGCCTTGGTGATCCAGAAGCTGTCGCGGTCGCGCATGATGTGGGAGATGTACGACGCCCCCGCGAAGACGAGGTGCTTGCGGAGGGGCGGGTCCTTGACGGTGATGTTCATGGTGCGCAGCGTCTTCTGGTTCCCGTGCGCGATCTCCTCCAGGTAGCGCCGCTTGAGGTCGTGCTCGAGGCGGGAGGGGAGGCCGGGGTACATGGTGGAGCCTCCGGAGAGGACGATGCTCTTGTAAAAGTGCGGCCGCAGGTCCATGTCCGCGTCCTGGATCATGTCGAACACCATGTCCGACAGGCCCGCGCCCTCCACGTCGATGAGGTGCGGCGAGAAGAGCGCCTCGGGCGCCTCGAACCGCTCCCGCCCGACCTTGATCTCCCGCCCGTCCGGCAGCGTGTATTGCTCCACCAGCGACGTCGTCTCGGCGGCCAGCCGGCGCTCCACCTCGGGCTCCATCGCCACGTACGCGAGCTTCTCCTTGAGCTCCTGCACGGTCTGGAAGTCGGCGGAGCGGTTGAAGGAGTATCCGCGGAGCAGGAGCAGCTTGATCACGTACCGCGTGATGTGCCGCCCCGCCACGTTGAGCCGCCTCGTCAGCGTGGGGATGACCGTGTTGTCGTACACCGCGACGACGTGCGTGACGCCGTCGCCGCTGTCCACCACCACGCCGGTGTCGAGGCCCTGGCCGTACAGCGTCAGCAGCGCCTGCCACCAGACCTGCACCCCGCCCATCTCGTACTTCTCGAACATGGTCGTCAGCATCCGCTTCTTGTTCCGCTCCGGGTTCATGGGCGGCTCCGTCAGCATGAGCTTCTTGCCCTTGGGGTCGACCCCCAGGCGGTCGTAGAAAACGTGGTCCCAGATCAGCTCCATGTCCTCCCAGTTGTTGATGATGCCGTTCTCCACAGGGTACGTCACCTCGAGCGCGCGGCGCATGTCCGCGGCCTCCTGCCCGACCATGACATCCTTGAGCTTGACATCATCACCGAGCAGCGCCTCCTCGGCGCGCAGTACCGGCCTCCCCACCATGGACGGGAACACATGCTTCGGGAAGTTCTCCCCGGCGAACCCGGCCTTGACAAACTGCGCGGCGAGGCAAGACAAGGGCGCAGCGGCGGGGTGGCGGGCGCGGATTCCGCGAGACGCGGCCGGAGCCCGGCGCGGCACCAGCAGCGCGGATCACGACCAGGCGCATGCGATGCGGCGCGAAAGATCCCGGCGGCGCGGGCCCGGCCGGGGTCCGGCCGCCCTCTCTCTGGCGTCTGTGCCGGGGGTCGTCAACTTGGCGGGCGCGGAGCCCTCACCCCTGTCCCGTTGTCGCAGACGAGGACATCCGTGTCCACCGCGGCGCTACCAGCCGATGCGGCAGCCATCGGCGGCGGAGCCTGGGGTGCTCTGTGCGCGCGGGCGTGGCGGCCGCTCCGGGCGGCGGCCGGGCTCGCGAACAGAGCGCAAGCGCGGCGGCTCGCGCACCCCACACCGCGCTCAGGCGCCGCACCCCGCCGCCAGATGGCGGCAATCGACATCGCCGATGCCAAGGTCAACCAGCTCGTCGTGGAAGCCATCACCAAGGGGCTGGAAACCGTCCTGCACGAGCGGCTCGGACCCGAGCACCTGCGCTCGCTGGAGTCCGAGGCGCCGAGAACGTCCAAGGACGCCCGGTTCGGCCTCATGACGCCGACCCTGGGCAAGCTGCGCCGCGACATGGCCGCGTGGACCCGGGAGCCGGACCGGCCTCTGACGCTGGAAATTCACCGGCGCTGCGACTCCAAGGGCCTCGAGCCGGGCGCGGGCGCCCGCGAGTCGCTCTCCGAGCGATGGGTGTTCGCGTTCGCGCGCTCGAGGCGCGAGTCCGGCGAGACCCCGATGCCTTCGGGCGAAAGGCTGGCCACCGAGCTCCGGCGGTTCCACCTGGCCGCGTCGACGCTGCTCCGCTCCATCTTCGCGACCGTGGTGGCGGTGGAGGCGCCGTCGGAGGGCGGCGAGGGCGGCTCGATCACGTACCGCCTGGTGGTGTCGCACCCGTCGCGGGAGAGCCCGCACGCCGCTGCCTTCCCCGACGGCGCCCGCGTGCACACGCACCAGCTCGCCGGGCCCCGGTCGACCCTGGGTGCCATCGTGGTCAGCCTTGACGCAAGGAGCCCGGCGCCCGGGCCCGCGGGGCAGGCCGGCGCCGGGCCGGAGAGCCTCCCGCTGACGAGCCTCGTCCAGGGAGACTGGTTCACCGAGGGCGGCGGCGCGCGCGCCGAGTGGGCCGAGAGGAGGGCCCCCGAGCCCATCGGCGTGCCTGCCCACGCCCGCGGGCCGGAGGGCCCGTCCCGCGCTGCCGCTCGCACGTCCGTGGCGTCGGCGGCCGAGATGGCTGCCATGCTCGCCGGCCCGCTCCGGTGGTCCCCCAAGCTCGGCCCCACCCCGGCGCCGACACACGCGCCGCCGTCCCTTCCTGGGCCGGGCTCGGACGGCCCGGCGGCCGGCGCCGCCGCCGGGCCGCGCCCCCACGGGCGAGGGCGTGCTGAGTCGGTGGCGGTGTTCGGCGACCTGCCGCGCACGCCGGCGAACCGGCCGTCGTCGGCGTCGTCGAGCCCGTCGATGGGGGCCACGTCGCAGACCTGGCTGGGCCGGCGGGAGTCGTCGGGCGCGTCGCTCGCGGGGCAGCCGACAGAGCGGGCGGCCTTCTCGATCAAGGCCGACGCGTCGGCCGGCATGCCGTCGCTTGACCTGGGCATCGCTGCGTCCCCGGCGGCGGGCCCGACGGCGGACCGAGCCGGCGCCGCCGCCTGGCTTCGCCCGGGGACGCCGGCCAGCGCCGCGTCCGACGGCAGGCCGGGGCACGCGTCGGTGGCGCCCGCGGGCACGCCGTGGCGCGGTCCAGCGATGGGGCACGAGGCGCCCGACGGACTGGCGGCGCTGGACTCGGGCCCCGCCCTGCTCTCGGGCGACGCCGCATCCTCCCGCGGGGCGGCCACCGAGTCACGCACCGCGAGCATCCAGCCGAGGCCGGACGCGGCGTCGACGCGGCCGGGCCGCGCGGCCGCCGACGAGGACGACCAGGGGTGGGGCCGCCGCCGAATCGCGCCCTTTGCGGTCGGGTCCGCCGAGGGCAGCCGCCCCGCCTGGCTCCTGGCGGCCCTCGCCTTCCCGGGGGACCTGTAGCCCGCCCTCCGCGTGCGGCGAGGCGAAGGGTGCGAGTCGAATGTGTGTGGACGGGTGGCTACGGCCGGCCTGAGCGCCCTGAGAGCCCTTTCCCAACACCGCCGCACTCTCCCGGCAGCTCTGGCGCACGCACAAACACGCCTCACCGCAGCGGCGGCAGCCTCCCCTGGCCCGCCTCGTCCGGGACCTCTCCCAGCGCTCTCCTCGTGGCGTCCGGCACCACGTCCATGCCCCCCGCGCGCCCCTGCCACCCGGCCTCTCGCTCCAGCATCTTCAGCTTGGAGCCGTCTGGGCGGGCGGGCGCCGCGGCACCGCGGGATCTAGGCCTCCCGCGCTGCTGGGCAGCCGCCGCCGCGCCGCGGCCCGCCGCCGCCGACGACGACGACGCGTGGCCGCCCGCGCTGCCGCGGCTGAGGGGCCGCGCCGAAGTCCTGCCCGCCGCCTTGGGGGACGACCCCCCGCCGTGCGGCGCGCCGCTCAGGTGGGCGCCGCTGGCCGTGAACACGCCGGGGCCCAGGCCGGCCGACGCCGTCGACGGCTCCCCCATGGCGGCGTCGCCCCGCCCCGCGCCGTTGTCCCGCACGTCCACCACGCAGAGCGTCTCGACCGTGACCATGGCCTTGCCCTCCTCCGCCCCCGCGGCCTCCTCGCCGCCCTGCCCCTCCGACGCCGCCAGGGCCTCGATCTTCCCGCCGGCGTGGACGTACACGTGCCGCACGTCGCGCCGCCGCTCCAGCGCCTCGGCCAGGGCCGTGACGCCCTCCCTCCCGATCCTGTTCCCACGCAGGTCCACGGCCCGCAGCGCGCAGCGGTCGTCGGCCAGCAGCGCCGCCAGGGCGCGCGCCCCCTCGTCCCCGATGTCGTTCCCGGCCAGGCCGAGCTCCTCCACGTCGCGCCCCGCGCCGCGAAGGGACGCGGCGATGGCGTGCGCCTCCTCGTCGCCAAGGAAGCTCTCCGGCAGGAGCACGCGCCTGGCCCCGCCCGACGCCGACGCCTCGCGCACCGCGTGCACGTACCGCAGCAGCGTCCGCCGCCGCGCCTCCTCCTCGTCCGACAGGCGCCGCTGGGCGCGGGAGGCGCCCTCCTCCGCGCGCCGCGCCTCCTCCGCGGCGTCCCCCCGGGCCTCGGCCTGCGCCGCCGCCTCCTCCTCGGCCACCTGGAGCAGGCCCAGCACGTTGGCCAGCTTCTCGCAGGCGCGCTCCTTGAACGACGTGCTCTTCTGAGCGCGCCGCAGCCACTCGTTCATGCCGAGGCGGCGGAGGAGGTCG
>Ga0136560_1000193_pt1 | contig 27683 bp, 20 predicted proteins | sample AntRauMeHopE1497_FD_104925 | JGI IMG/M metagenome (GOLD analysis project Ga0136560, IMG submission 104925) | Saline lake microbial communities from Rauer Islands, Antarctica - Metagenome Hop E1 #497 | ecosystem: Environmental > Aquatic > Non-marine Saline and Alkaline > Saline | place... | reverse complement strand
GGTGGTAGGCCGTGGTCAAACCATTTTCTGATAGTTACTTATCGTGATGAATGTGTCATAGATGCGAAAGTTTGAGGAGCGGAGTGCGTGAAATGCGGGTCTGGAAGTTGAGCAGAGAGAGAGAGCAGAGAGAGAGAGAGGGGGAAGTCAAACCATTCCCTTGAAGACAACATCACATAGTGCTTGAGTGCGTAATAGGTCACTAGCCCATCGCCATGGATGTGGCAGTATCAGAGTGGGGTGCACGAGTGCAGTTTGAGCAGCTGCGAAACACAAAATTGCCCGGCACGAGACATCGTGAAGCACTCACGCTTTCGGAGTCAAGAATCGCATACTGGTGAATTGTGGTGCCTTTAAACTCGCCGATGCGGCTCCTGATGACTGACGCGATGCGTCGACTTGACCTTTGACCACACCTGGCGGAGGAAGTACACCACGACGAACAGCATCCAGCACCTCGCCAAGTTGATCGGCACTGTACGGCTTGCAGAGGACCCCGCTGAATCCAGCCTCTGGGAATCGCCGCAGAGCTTCCGGAGCTGCAGTGCCTGTGGCTGCCACCACAGGCACGTTGATAGCGTGGTCGGCGAGTCGTCGGCATAGCGTCTCTCCGTCCATTCCAGGCATCACGATATCCGAGAGGACCATATCGATGGTTTCAGACACGGGCCGCTGGCCAAGGTCCGCATGCTCTCGAAGCCAGGGCTCAACCTCATTGCCATCGCAGAGCACGGTCGGCTCTGCTCCAAGCCGGCGGAGCATGCGCTCTGTCGTTCTCCGAACAATTTCATCGTCATCAACGAAGAGCACGCGAAGCATTCGCTTAGAGCCTCCTTCCCGCATCGTTGGCTTGGGGGCACCAGCATGGGCGCTGGCTCTTGCCTGACGCCTTGCTTCTCGCTCCGCCTTGGAAGCTCGGACCCTTCGTGGTACTATCCGGTCTGCAGCTGCCGGACCAGTGACCAGTGACGCCACTGGTGACGGACTTCGCCTACGAGAGTCTTCAGTTCCGTCGACTCGGCGCCTTTCACAGGAATCGTTGGAAGGCGCCGGGGTCTGATCCGGCTCGCTGGACGACGGCTCAAGTGATGGCACCCAAGGCGCGGCATGTGGCCTCAGAACGGTACTATGAAAGTCTTCCGCGGACTCCATGCTGCTCATCGCCACGTCGTCTCCATTGTCCAGGGACTCGGACGCTGTGGTGTCGGGATCGACGCTGTAACCTCGCCCCGCGGACCCACCTGCTGCTGACGCCGCAGCAAGGACGTGGGGAGGACGTCCCATGCCGCCGAGGATAGGGATACCGATAATGGCTCCCTCCACGGACGGCGAGCTCGTTCTCAGGCTCCACTCTGGCTCCAGGGAGCCGTCCGCCATGGCCGCCGCCACGGCCTCCCGCGGGTGCATGAGGCTGCTGGACGGCTCACATGGCCTGCTGAAATCGTGCTCGAGCTCCTCGGCTGCGTCCTCCATGTCCTCAGGCCAGGCAGCGCTGTCGACGACGTCGAGCGGAAGCCAGATCTCGGTCACCGCCAGGGCGCTGCCTCGCTCAAGCGCCGCCCCGAGCGTGCGCGACGACCCTGCCGTGAGATCCCGACCACTCGTGAGCTGCCGGAACGCTGCCCCCGGGCTGGTCGTGCTGAGGGGCACAAACTTGGCGGAGCCCTTGGGCGCCTCGCGGCTGAGCGCCGGATCCCAGCGCTCCGCCCCGACCCCGTCCCACCGCAGCAGCAGGGCCCTCGACGCCGCTGGCTGCAGCTGCCGCTGTACGAGCACGCCCCCCATGAGCGTGACGAGCTCCCGCGCCAGCACGCGCCCCAGGCCAGTGGTGCGGTGCTCCGCCGTGGCGTTGAGGGTCTCGTCCAGGTGCACCTTGGAGTCCAGCGGGGTGCCGGTGTCGAGCACGCGCAGCACCAGGAAGCGCCTCGCGCCGCCCACCGCGCCATCCAGCTCTGCCGCGGGCATCACCCGGGAGTCTCGCCGCGACCGGGCAGGCTGGGCTGCCGCCCTGGGTGAGAAGAGCGACGCCAGCCCGCCGCTCTCGGCGCTGTCCCCCTGCCTTGCTGGGTCCCCGGGGGTCGATGTCAGGTCGGGCCCGCTGCTCGGCAGAGCCATGACGGGGATAAGCGAGCCGGTGTGCCGCATGGAAGTGAAGTCCAACCTGCTGCTAGCGCTGCTGCCTCCGTTCACGCGGAGCTGAGCCGGCCGGGGGTGGCGGGCCGACGACATGGAGGCAAGCTGAGCCTCCGGGGCGCCCCGGGGCAGCAGCGAGCGTCTCGAAGACTGGTCGTCTTCGTCCACGGATGGCATGACGGCCGGACCGACTGCCTGCGTGGGGCCCGACCCAGCCTTGGGCTTGCGGTTGCGCTGGACGGATGCCACCATCGCCGGCTGCCTGGGGATGGCAGTAGCCTTGGCGTGGGCAGACGCCCCGGGTCCGCCGGACCTGGGCTGGGGCGAGCCGGGGACGGCGGGACCCGTGCCTGGGACAGAACGTATAGGTGGTGGGGGCCTCATCCGCTCGCGGGGCAACGGTTGGCCGCGCCGCAGGGAGACGTGGGCGGCAGCCGAGGCCGCAGGGCTCGTGCCTGAGGTGCCGCCTCCCCTACCGCGGCCGTGGGCGTCGGCCCCGCTGCAATCGACTGCCGCACCATCGACTGACGGCGCTTCCGGCTGGGCGGCGGGCCCTGCTGCGCTGCTGGGCGGGAGGAGGGAGGCTTGCGGGAGCTCCGGCTCCTCGCTCAGGAGCATCATGACGCCCGTGTCCACGTCCTCGTCCTCGTCGTTCACGGGGGCGGAGTCCCTCCACCACGGCACCGCGTGGTCTGTCCCCTCCGCCGTCTCGACGCAGATGGCCAGTGCCACCATCCCGTCCGAGGTAAAGTCCACCGAGGACCGCAGAGCCCACTCGAGCGCCTGCTGCAGCCTCGAGCCGTCCGTCACGACGGACTGCGGCACCGGAGCACCGGCCGCCGACTGCAGAGCCGAGAAGAGAGGCACCTTGGCGCGGTCTGCCGCCCTGGCCAGGCAGCCGCGAGCCACCGTCGCGATGTCGACGCGGCAAGGTTCCATGGCCAGCCGGCTGGAGCGCACCAGGCTGAAGTCCAGCACAGACCCGAGGAGGGAGGTCAGCTGCATCGCAGCGGCAGAGCAGGTCCCAAGGTCGGTCTCCGCAGACCTCAGCGCCTCGGCTGCGGGGTCGGTCACCGTTGGCGTGGTGTGCCGAAGCGAGTCAACGGCCCACGTGCTCAACCCTGGCGGCCCCGCGGCTGCCGCTGCGGCGTTGACCCATGGAGGGCGCGCCTCGTCGTCGCCCCCTGCGGTGGCCCCGCGCCGCACGCTGAATCCCGCACCCGTCCGGCCAGTGCCTCGTGCTACTGACCAGACGGAAGCGGGCGGTCCAGAGGTGCGAGCCGGCACGGTGCTGGCGGAAGCTGCCGAGGCCTTCGCAGAATGGGCCGTTGGAGTTTCCTCCCGCACCGCTGCCGCGGCATCGATCGCATCCTGGACCGAATCGAGAGCGAACGAGATCGACGCCGTGAGGATGTGCAGCGGGCCCCGCGCCTCATGCCCCAGGTACGTGACTAGCTGGTTCTGTGCGCTGGCCTCGGCTTCCGCCGCCTTCTCCCGCTTGACGGCGTCCGTGTACTCTGTAAGCCGCTGGGAAACCGCGCTCCACACGCTGAGGCCCAGCGGTTGCAGCCGCACAGCAGCGTAAACGGACACGATAGCGGCGAGGCTCTTGGTCAACATCGTTCCGACATCCTCCGGATAGACCATCTCGGCCATGGCCGGGTTAGCAACGTGCTTCGCTACAAGCGCAATTCCCATGGTTCCATGGGAGACCCCACACAGAAAACTGAACGTCTGCGGGGCGCATAGGAGCGAGGGAACGGCAGACGCTGTGATGCGACACAGCGTCGCTGGAAGCCGCTCAGGAGGCAACGAGAACTGCTCTCACCTGGAAAAGGTGAAGAAGCTGTTTCTGCGGCAGACGAGGGCGGACGGAAGGACCAGGCCGTGGCAGGCAGACGACGGGTCAGCTGCGCTTCGAGTCGTCGGGCTTGGTTCGTTCGTAACGCTGGCGGTGCTTACCATCGGCCCCAGAAGGCCCGCCGAGTGCGTCGACTCCAGCATGGCGAGCTGGATGGATATGGCAACGTAGGCCCCGAAAAGCAGCACGTCAGACACCTGCGACATCACACAGCGGGCGGGACGTGCGAGAGGGCGACACGTCAGGCTGGGATTCAGGTCGTCTGAACCGCACCAGCGAGCCCGAGGCCGCGCTTTCCCGGCCAAGGATTCGCGCAACGATTCAGTTTGGTGCCAGGCAGCGGGCAGCCGGCGGTCTTTTCGCTGAGCGTGGCCTCGGGAAACGGTACACGAAGCGGTTCGAGCTAAGCTTGCTCAGGTGGTGGGGGCGGCTCCCTGGCACACCGTGGCTGGGACATGTCAGGTTGCTGCGTAGCGGCCTCACAACCTCGAACCAAGGGAGCATATCGACGCCAACGGATGGCGTCAAGGGGTGCTGCCGTGAGCTTGTGTGACGATGGGACGTTGACAGGGTCGCTCATAAGGTGGTGAAGTTTGGGAGGCACGCATATCGTAATATGCGCCCCGGCTAGGGGAGCAGGCCTGCCAACTTGTAGTGATATCAGAATACTGCGCTTGTGTGGCCTCCTTTGTTCGCTTGGGCGGTGGTCGTTTCTCCGAGATGCTGGCGATTTGGGGCAATCAGCTTGCTCGGCGCGTTTCCCACCGCTCCCAGCCCTCTGGCCTTCACAGCCCGACAAGCTGTGGGGTCTATGCCAGCCCAGCTTGCACCAGTGCCATCAGACCCGCGCTGTAGTCACAGCGCCTCCTCAGTGGGCGGCAGCGAACTCCAATACAGACCCGAGCGGCAAGCCCCCGGATGAAGCGCTGTCGCATCGACACACAGCTTAACGGTAAAATGCGCGTCTAGTGCCGGCACGGCACCGATGTGGAAGCAAGGGTCACCCGAGTGTGTCGCTTCGGACAGTTCTTGGACTGGAACCCGTCGCCTCGCCCGCAACGGCGCCGTTCGCGTCTCGGAAGACAACAATAGCACAGACAACAGCAGCAATATCATTTTGACCAGACCTACAGGCGGCACAGCGGCCTCTGCTTGCCCGTAGATGGCCTCGCGACGGAGCACACTGCCGATGCCGGCTGCCGCGCGCATCGTTCGGGCTTCCAACTGGACCATCGGTCACTGGGTGCTGTTCTACGGGGCGGGCATCGTCTCAGCGTTCGTCGGGCAGACTGTGGCCCACTCCGTCCTCAAGCCAAACGAAGCCTTGCCCAGCGCTCCGGCCGCCGCCTCCGCCGCCGCTGCCGAAGCTCCAGGTCATGGCAGCAGCAACACCGAAAGGCGGTGAGCATGCCACATTGGGTGTCGACGTTGGCTCCTCCGAGGCGCGAGCGGTGGTTGTTTCTTCGACAGGCAGCTTGCTCGGCTCGGGCAGCTCCCCGCTTCGTACATGGAACAACGAGCATGACCAATACCAGCAGTCGTCAGCTGACATCTGGGAGGCGGTCTCACGCAGCGTCCGGGAGGCTGTGGCCTCAGCTGGCGGGCTCCCGATCGTCGGCCTCGGATTCGCAGCAACGTGCAGCCTTGTGCTGGTGCCGACTGCGGGAGAGGAAGTCAGCCTCTCCGACGATGATGAGGCTCAAGATGTCATTATGTGGATGGACCACCGGGCCACCGCTGAGGCGGCAAGGGCGTCGAGCAGCCGGTCCGCAGCGCTGGCCTACCTGGGGGGCGCCGTGAGTCCGGAGCACCAGGTGCCGAAGCTGGCGTGGCTGGCAAAGCACCGCCCGGATGTGATGGCCCGCCTCGCCGGGGTCATGGATCTCTGCGACTGGCTCGCCTGGACTGCCGTCGGCGGGAGCGACTGTGGCTCTGCGCCTCGCTCCCAGTGCGCGGCAGTCTGCAAGTGGGGCTTCGTGCCGTGCGGGTCTGGCCTGGCCCCATGCCACGAGCTGTATGAGGCGGCGGGCGCCGCGTCGGCCCTGAGGCTCGTCCAACCTTCGGACGGTGCGGCGCCCTTGCCTGTCGGAGCCCCGGTCAGCGAGGCCGGGCTCGGCCCCAAGGCAGCAGTCCAGCTCGGACTTGACCCGGGGTGCGTCGTCGCCTCTGGCCTCATCGATGCTCACGCCGGGGCGCTTGCCAGCCTGGAATGCGGCGGCGGCAGCCATGGTCGCCTTCGCATGGCGGTGGTGGCTGGTACCAGCGCGTGTCTCATGACACTGGTGGACGCTGCATCCGACTCCCCTCCCTTGGTGAGGGGCGTCTGGGGCCCGTTCTGGGGCGCTGTGGTGCCGGGCAGGTGGCTGCTCGAGGGCGGCCTCTCCTCCGCAGGCGCGGCCATCGATCGGCTGGTGCGATCGCACGCAGCGTTCCGGACAGCGTGTGTCGAAGCTGGAGCCGAGCCGCCCAGCCACGACTCGTCGAGCGGCGCCCCTGTCCCCGCCGTGGTGTACGAGCACCTCGGCGTCATCGTGCACCGCGCCGCCGAGGAGGCAGGACTCCCTGACGGGGCCCAGGACCTCCTCGCCAGGTCGATTCATGTGTGTGCCGACCTTGGCGGCAACCGCTCTCCGTACCAGGACCCCAGGCCGCTCGGGGCAGTGCTCGGCCTGGACCTCGCTCCACCCGACGTCAATGACCTGGCCAGGCTTTACCTTGCCGCTCTACACGGCGTCGCGCACGGCATCGCCCTTGTCGTTCACCACCTGGCAGCGACAGGGGGGCACGCCGTCGCCGAGCTCGTGCTCACGGGCGGCGGGCTGGCCCGGAGCCTGCACTTTCGCCGGGCTGTTGCGGGGGCGTGCGGGCTTCCGGTCGTCTGCCCTGTCGGGCCGCCGGCAGTGGCTCTCGGCGCAGCCGTCGCAGCGGCAGCAGCATGCGGGTGAGCACGTCGCGTCCGCCTGAGCCCCGATACCAAGCTGCCCGCTCTGTCAGCATGCCACCCCGCCCCCTTTCGATGCGCTTCGCCGGTCCCACCGTGTGCACAGCATGTACGCGTCTCTGGAAGCTTCGCAGCGGGCAATGGCATCGGCGGCCGACTCCGTTCGCCCGCCGCCGGCTGCGGCGGTCGCCGCAATGCATGTCGAGAAAAGGCGTGTCCTCGCCGGAATCATTGGGATCCTGCTCTCTGAAACCTCCAGAGGATAAGGCGCGGTCGGGGCCGACGATGGGGGCCGCAGCATGAGCTCTGTTGCCGGTGACAGCGCGACGTTGCAGGCAGAAACATCGGTTGTCCCGGCTCTTGCCACTCGCGAGTGAGGCCCCTGAAGCGCATCGGCGCCCCTTGAGGGCCCTCAGTGCCTTGAAATTCGCTCCGAGAGCAGTTGGAGTCCGCTGTCAAGCCCACGTGAGCGAGAATGGCGTGGGCGACGGAGTGGCCATCCGCCGCGGCTCCTGCGGCATTCGCGCTGAGTATGGGCGGGTGGCAATTTTGTCGTCCGCCCAGTGGCTCAGCTGATGCGTGTTCCGGCGTTTTGTGGGTCGGTCTGTGTGCATGAGCAGCCTGGCGTCCGGCAGGCAGTGTCAGAACAAGCTGGCCCGGGTGGAACTGAGCAGGTGCTTGAGCGACGTCAAGCTTGCCCCTCGCAGCAGCTCGAGGGCTCCCAGAGCCACGACAAGCGTGATAATGAGCCGAGCTTTGCCTCAAACGGTCAGTTTGGAAGAGGCGTTGCCGGAGCGCCAGGCGGACTCGGTGCTGCGCAAGCCCGTCAAAGGAACAGTCGCTGAGGCTAGCGTCGTGGCGCTGCTGGCGTTTGCGCTTGCAGAAGCTGTATCCGTGATGGACGTCCGCGGATTCGTGCCGTTCTGCCCGGGCTCGGCGCTGTTTACGTTCGGTTGCCGGCGCGAGCTGGAGTGGCTCAAGCACCTCTCACGGAGCATGCCAGCTCTTTGCCGGCGTGCAGAGTCCTTGCGAGCTACACGGCAGTTTGGTAAGGCCGGCGTCCGCGGGAGACGGTTCGTCGTCAGCTCGGATTTTCCGTCCTGGACGCTCCGGTTTGACCCAGGCCGGGCAAGAGGTGGGATCGCACCGTCCGAGCAACGGGCACGCGGATCCGGCCAAGGTTTGAACGCCGGTCGGCCGGTCATGGCGGACCCAGCTGCGCATGCAGGGCTGGGGCCACCGGCGAGCTCGGCGGCCGCGACCACTTTTGTCAACGGCGGCCCCTCCTTGGTCGCCACACTGTTTCGGATCGGGCATCTAGCCTGGAGTGCGCTGCGGGGATTCTGCGGGAAGCAAAGCGCGCTGTACTCCGGGGCGCCTGGATGCGTCGGCCCTGCACGAGTTCCCCCCGTGACAGGTGACGAGCCCGGGGACCTTTGGGCGCCTGACTCGAGCCCGCCGACCGCCTGCGCAGAATATGACATGCATGGCCTGCTTGGAATCCTGTGCGGGGAGTCGCAGCTGGCGCGCTACCGGCTCGGATACCTCGGTCTGGCCAATCATCCGTGCATGTCCAAAGCGTGGGATATTCTGGGCTTCCGGTCCCACGCCTGCTTCATCGCAGCCCTGCGTGAGGTCCTCGCTCGGCCGCGGCCGTCCTCTGGCGGCCCTGATCGGACCTGGTGCCCGAACCTTGGGCTCGCTGAGTCCGGAGTGCCGCCCCTCCGCGCGGCGGCAACTCCTCGCGGCCTCCCTGACCATGGTTCGACCTTTCCTCCATCAGCTCCAGCGGGGGGCACGTCCGCTACGAGGCCGATCCCGATTGGCGCAGAAGCGATGCAGCTCGAGCGGGAGCGGCCGGGGACACCCTTGCTTGACCACGCGATCTCGCGCCCCCCTAGCTGTGCAGCAGACCCTGGCGGTGAGCGTGTCCAGCCTCCGTGGGCCCCCGTGATGGTGCCGCTAGAGTCGGCTTTCCTGGCCGACGACAGACCTGAAGCCTTTGCAGCAGCGGAGACTCATGCCCGTGCAGCAGCCATCACGATCGGCGAGGCGGCTGTAGGCTTGGGTGACCTCACCAGGGACACAAGGCGTTCGTCCAGCGTGCTGTCGGGGCTCAGTCTGCGTCATGGCCTGCGGTCCCTGGCTGTCTCGCCAAGCTCGGAACTTGCGCTCGCTCCGGAAGGCCCGGTGCGGGGGAGCTTGGTCCCAGGAGGACAAACGCCTGATGCCGAGTTCGGGTGGTTCGCTCATCTCGGGCTTCATTCGCCGGGAAGAGGCTCTGTCGGCTCCGCCGACTCCAGCGAGGCCCTTGGGCAGCTTGAGCCTCGACGTCTTCTGCCAACCTCCGAGACGCCATGGCAAGTTCTGCCCGGGTCCAGCCCGCCTCGTTCGCTCGGCGGAGCGGGGACCCTGCCGACGGCCTTGCCCTGGGAGGCCTCCGGCATCGTGGCTCCGGCGGCATTTGGAAGCGACGGCAGCGGACCCGCTGCAGGAACCCCCCGCGGGCACCGTGCTCCGAAGCGAGACCGCGACGAAGCTGGGCACGGAGCATGCCCAACCGCCGCAAAGCTTGATACTGATCCAGAGGAGGGGGACGTGACGCCACTCGATGCTTCGTCTGCCGCCGACGATGGCCTGGTGGACCAAGCCCCGGGCCCGCTCCGCCCAGGCATTGCCGGCGATGTGGCACGGAACCCAAAGCAGGTCAATCGTGGGCGCAAGCGAGGCTAGGCGCTGCTCGCGAAGCGTTCATTGAGTGGGGAGTGGCAGCTGGTGTGATGGTTCTGGCATCGATCAGCGCATGGGATTCTCTGTGTGTGAGGCGCCGTGAATTGCGCGTATCATGCCCAAACAGTTGTCACCTCACATGGACAGGCGGCCCAGAAGCGATGGCCAGGAGCGCCACCAGCACAGCGAACACGGCAGGGGTGACGGAGTCACCCATCGCCCCCGAGCACTGGACCGGGTTGCCGTCGTTCCAGACCTTGGAGGAACACCACTCAGAGAGCGTCATCGTGGACGAGTCGCCCGCAGGCCTGGGGATCGGGGGTACGTTGCAGGTCATCAGCACGTCGCAGCATTCCTGAGCGGAGGGCTCGGTGAGCGCACCCCGGGCATCACAGTCGTCCCTGTCTGTGTCGTGGCTTGCCTGAGTCGCGAGGGCCGCGTAGTACCCCGGTCCGCGGTTGCCTGCGTTGACCGAGCAAACGAGCCTCGTCATTCGGCCCAGACACGTCGTAGCGGCCATGGCGAAAGGCACGTTTTCCCTCATGCGCTGCTCGGGTGTCCTGCCGTCGCCCCACATATCGTTTGAGCGACAGCCGCCGACCGCTGGCGATGCGCCGGAGTCCGCCTGAAGCTGCGCGGCCGGCGTCCTCGTCCCCGGCGGGGCCTGACACAGCTGCCTGGCATCCGCAAACGCCATCGCGTCCATGGAGCCCAGCGGCAGTTGTCTCGTGGCGAGCGGCAGGCCGTCAAGGTCCGGCCCGCAGAACTCGAGCTGCGCGGCGTCGCCCTCAACGCAGTCCGGCCTTGCTCCCCCAAGGAAGCCAAGGCACACCAACCCAATCCACGTCATGCATAGCCTCATGCTGATAGTCCCCGAATCACCTTTCGGGCAGCGTGAGCTGCTTGTGGTATGGTGTGCTGTAGCCGGGAGACTCGGCTGCTGGCGCAAGCCCGGGCGCGCGCAGAGCGTTTGGCCATGGCGCTGTGCGAGCAGGCCGGATCGCTGCATCAATGACTTCTTTCGCTTGACACGGATTGCGTGCCGCGGGGTGCGGCCGGTCCCGGGGGACACCAGGGGGGCAATGCACCGATTTTCTCGCCTAACCGCGGCTCGCACGCTCGGCAGGCTGGCGCTCGTCAGCAGTGCGAGGCCGACTCGGGCGACCCGTACGGCGCCATGACACGCTTCGTGGCCGGCGAGGGCCCGCCCGTGTACCAGGCGTCGATCGTCGACACGATGTCCATGCCGCGGATGACGGCTCCGGTGGTCCACGTCGCCCCCGACTGACAGTGCTCGCGGCACGAGTCGATGAAGGCGCCGTGCGGCGAGGAGGGGGACAGGATGGGCGCGAGCTTCGTGTTGATAAACTCGTTGTGGAACCGCTCGAGCGCTGCCAGCTGCGGCCCCTTGCAGGCAGCGAGGCTGAGCGAGCAGTTGGTCCACGCCGAGCCCGCGGGCGCGGTTGCGAACCAGATGTTCGCCAGCTGCCACCGGTCGTACCCGCTGTTGAGGGCGAAGATGGGGGTCGCGAGGTGCGGCGCCGTCACCTCGGGGAAGAAGCAGCGCCACTCGTCGCCGGGCGCGGCCGCGGCCTCGCACGCCGCGTTGGTGTGGCCGGTCGTGTTCTGCAGCGTCACCACGTTGTGGTAGCGCTCGGAGATGTACGGAACCTGGCTGGGCGCCGCCTTGAAGTCCGGGAAGTAACCGGCGTCAGCAACACACCTCGTCTTCACGTCGGTGGCGGCCCGGCCGGCCCTGACCGCCGCGGCGCGGGCAAAGTCGGCGAACTTGTCGCAGTGAATGTAGGTGGCCAGGCCTCCGGCGGAGCAACCGGCCAGGACGGCCTCAGGAGCGTGGCCAAGACCAAGCTTGGTCTCCATCATGTCGAAGATGGCCTGCAGGATCCTGTGGCCGCGGAAGTACAGCGTCGTGGAGGTGTCGTTGTTCGGCTCGGCGACGTCCCCGGCAAAGCTCGCCCCGTCGCAGTACATGGCGTAGACGTAGATGAACCCGCTGCCAAACTGCGCCACGGACGGACGAGGCATCGGCACACCTTGAGACGAGCGGCTGGACGTGCGCACTACGCCAACTGAAGAACCGGCAAAGGCAACCTCTCCAAGGCGCTCACCGTGGGGTTGATCTTCGTGTCGTTCACCAGCATCCCATTGCCGCCCTCATAGGAGGGCGTGAACGTGGGCCCGTAGGACGTGCTGGAGCCCAGCCGGGAGTGCGCCCTGCTCTCGCAGGCCTCAAGCGTCCCGTTGGCCGTCGGTGTGGCGCACCACCCACCACCCTGCAGGAAAAGGATGATGTTCGGGGGGTTGGCCGACTGCGCCGGCGGCTCGCTGACGTAGACCACGGCGGGGGAGCCGTCGAGGCAGACGGCACCCTGGCTAGCGTCCAACACCACCTTGCTGAACACCTGCTCGGCGCGCGCGGCGGCCAGGGCGGCCACCGCTAGGGCGACGGATGCAAAGGCGTGACGCATCGCAGCACGACGGGCCAACGAAGCTCGGGGGCGTGTGGCGAGTGCGGGGCAAGGTGGCTGCAGAGCTCTCAAGACCGGTCTTGGCGGCGATCTGTCATTGTTCAAAGCAGCGCCTTGCCGAGGATGGAGTCCAGGACAGCCCGGGGCAATGCCCCCAGCAGGCCGGGCTCGAAGCGGTGCGCGTACACGAGGACACCAGTGGAGAGGCCGAGCAGCACGGAGTCCCACCCGGGCACGGCGCGCCAGCCTCGCGCTGCCAGGACCGCGGCCATGACCTCGAGGGACCTGGCGAAGCAGTACATGAGGAGCTCAGCCCTGCGGCTGCGGCGCTCCAGCGCCATCGTGAGGCTCGTGACCATGCCGGCGCCGAGGAAAACGAGGCGGGACGACCGGGGACTGCCCGCCGCTGTCGCGGGGGAGGCGTAGCGATGGAACAGGTCGATGGAGGCCATGTACACGGTGACGAAGCTGGAGATGAAGACGGCGGACCTCGTGGCGGTGGTGGCGACGTCCCAGGCGACGCTCAGGGGTCGCCTGACCAGGGCGGAGGTGCGGAACGCCGCCACGGGGACGACGCCGAGGACCGAGTAGAGGGGGAGCGTGGAGCGGAAGGCGGAGGAGAAGGTCTCCAGCCAGTGGAGGACGGACACAGGCTGCTGCGGGCGGAGCACGATGCTGGGGGCGACGGAGACGAGGGGGCGAGCCGCAGGGCCGTCAGGCTGCCCCCACGGGGACAGCGCAGTGCCGGCGGCCGGCGGCAACGGCGTGGCAGCGGGAGGCGCCGAGAGGTACGGCGCGGCCCCCGGCGGGGCGGCGGAGCGCCCGGCCGCCTTGAGCCAGCGCCTTAGGTCGCGAAGCTTCCCCGGCCGCTGCTGCCGCAGGGGGTTCAGCGCCGGCCACGCACCCGCCGCCACGGCCGACCACCACTCCCCCCACGTCATCCGTGCCTCCCCCGGCGGGCCCATGTCCGCCGGCCACCACTCTGGGGTGGTGCCCGCCCGGACCGTGCCCCCCAGCTCGCCGCCCCCCCACCGCTCCCGCCAGTCCGGGCACACCGCCGTCACGTACCGGTTGACCTCAGCGACGTCGACCGGGTCGCCGCGCGCCGCCGCGGCCGCCGCGCGCAGGGCCACCGGGTCCACGGGAGCCGTGTTGACCATGAATCGCCGCAGCGACGGGTCCAGGGCCCCCGGCCGCATCACGTACGCGTACATCACCACGCCCACGCACAGCGCCTCGCTCACGCCGCGGAAGCCAGCCTCCACCCAGGCGGACGGCTTGGCGGAGCCCAGAAGGCCCCGCGAGCGTGCCGCTCGCCACAGCACGTGCATCGCGCGCGTCAGCGTGTACAGCGACATGGACGCGCGGGTCGGCGGAGCCAGGGCCATAGACGCGGCCCCGGCCGCCACCGCCGCCGACGCCGCCACCACCAGCGGCGACGCACGACCCGACTCGTCGACGGGGCGAGCCTCGCCTTCGCTCGCCGTGCTCGCGTCCTCGGCCGGCACCAGCTCGTCCTCCTCGCCGCTGCCGCCTCCCAGGGCCGAAAGCTCCACCCCGAGCTTGTACAGCATCGTGAAGCCGCCCACAAACAGCGCGGCCCGGGATGCAGGCACGCGAAAGCGAAGGCTTGCCTCGCCAACGAGCCCCGTGAGGCTGACGGTCTTGCCCTTGGTCCGCAAAGTCTTGACTAGGTGAAGGAGCAGCGCTGTTCCCGCAGCAAGGCTGTACGTGAACAGGAACTTGTTGGCAAACCCGGCCGAGCTCACGCGCAGCGCGCGGAGGAGCACGCGGGCCGCCCGGTGGTTCGGCATGGCAGCGCAGTGGATGCAGTGGCAGCGGCAGCCGCCTGCCTTCCTGCCGCGCTCGTGTGTGCGTCACTGGCCGACGGCAACATCGTCGGCCCGATAGAGCGGATCCCTCAGAGGCATCGGGCGCAGGGGCATGGCGCACCGCCTGCCTTTCTCCTCGGCCTGCGCCATTCGGCTCCGTTCGGTTGGGTGGGGGTCGGCACGGAGCCTCCCAGGGCCATACTGAAGGCCGGCCGGCGGGCCGATGGCGTCAGCCGCGGCCGCCGGCCCGGGGGCCGCCATCTCGGACTTTGCGATTCTTGAGGAGGTAGCGTCGTCCGCCACAGGCACGGTTCTCAAAGCCCGCAGCCGCGTGGATGGGCGGCTGTACGCGCTCAAGCGCCGGACGACCTCCGAGCTCGGCCCGAGCGGGAGCATGCTTCACGAGGCGCTGCTCCTACAGGACCTGGAGCACCCCCATCTGATCCGGTGCTTTGGTTACTTCCGGGGGGCGGGCGGGCGGGCGGTGTACCTGATCCTGGAGTGGGCGCCCGATGGCGACCTGTCTGCCTTTGTAAAGCGCGCGGCGCGCGGCTCCCGCGCGAGCGAGCCGGTTGTGGAGCCGAGCACGGTGTGCTGCGTGCTCCTGGGGCTCGCTGGTGCGGTTTCCCACCTCCACGCGCGAGGCGTGCTTCACCGGGATATCAAGTCGCTCAACGTGCTGCTGTTTCCTGGCCCCCCGGGCGCCCCGCTCGTCAAGCTCGCCGACCTCGGCGTCTCCCGTCGGCTGGAGGAGGGCGAGGTGGCCGCGCGGACGATGCTGGGCACGCCGCTGTACATGTCTCCCGAGGTCGCCGCGTCGGCCGATTATGGCACCCCGACCGACGTCTGGTCCATGGGAGTGGTGCTCTTCGAGCTCCTGGCGGGCCGCCCTCCGTTCCAAGCGGGCTCGCTCGTCGGCCTTGGCCGGGCCATCTGCGACGAGCGCCCTCCCCCGCTGCCAGCCGGCACCCCCGCGCCGCTCGCGGCCCTCTGCCGGTCCATGCTGCGCAAGGAGGCCGCCCGGCGGCCCTCTGCCATGGACGTGTGGCGCGCGGTCCGGGCCATGGCCCTGCCCGCCGAGCGCGCCGAGGGCAGCCGGCCGCCGCCGGAGCCGCCGGGCACCCCGCCGGCAGCGGGCGACGGCGCGCGGGCAGCGGTCGGCGCCCGCGCTAAGGGGTTCCTACCGGTCGCACCACGGCCTGTGGTATCCCGGCAGAGCCGCGAGAGGCCTGCACGCGACAGCCCGCCGCCCTCGGGCCGCAGCCCCGCCCGAGCGCCGCCCCCCGCCCTCTGCGGCGCGGCCCAGGCGTCGAGTGCGATGCACCCCGGCGGCGCCCACCGGGAGGCGGCGGCAGCGGGCCGCCGCGCCGGGGCACCGGTGCCCTCGGTCCCGGGGAAACCGCCGAGCCGCGCGCCGTCGCCTGTAAGGCTCGGCGCCGGGGGAGGCGCGGTGCGGCACGGCCTGGCGCACCGCGGCCCTGGCGGCGTCCGCGTGGTCAGGGTGGGTCGCCGGCACAGAGCCGCCGCAGCGAGAGCGGCTGATCGCCCGGCGCCCGGGCGGCCGGGCGGCGGTGAGGCCACGGGCAGCCACGATGGCACGCAAGCGGCGCCGTCGCCTCAGCGTGTGCGCGTCGGGGCCCGGCACAGGCTCGCACCGGTCCCTGTGGCGGCTGCAGCAGTCGGCCCCGCCTGCAGCTCGGGCAGCGAATGGGCCGGCCGCGCCGCCAACTTACGGCCCGCGCGGCGCCGCACCGTGGCCGGAGCAGCAGGCACCAGTGCTGCGAGGCGCTCAGGGGCCAGCCCGCTGCAGGGTGCAGCCGCCAAAAACAGAGGTGCTGTTGCAAAGCTTGCGCCGACTCCCCTCGCAGCCCTCGCGCCGACCCCGCCCCCACGGCTAGTGCCAGTGGTGCCCCGTGGTGCCCCGCTTCCGGAGGCTCGGGAACGGGTCGCTCAGCCTCCCGTGGGTCGAGCACGCGGCGAGGCATGGCTGCCGGTGCCCCGGGCTCCTCGGTGCGCCCTAGAGTTGCCGGCCAGCGACGGTGCAGCACCCGACCGACCAACAGGCGACACCTGGGCTCCTGACGGTCGCGTGGCAAGCCCGGTCGCGGCAGCTTCTGGGGCACCGGATGCCGAGTGCTGCGCAAGGCAGGGAGCGCCCGAAGCCGCCGCGGCAAGACCGACTGCCGCCGACCTGCTCGTTGAGCACCTGAAGCAGAAGCGAAGGTCTCGTGCCAGACCGGCCAGCGCCGCGACCAGCGGGCAACGTTCGTCCGGGATGGCAGGGCTTTTGTTCGGGCGATGATGCTGCGAGAAACTGACCGCAAACAGCCGCCTTGGCGCGTCACACGAACGGCCCCGATGAGCGCGTCTGACAGCGGATACGAGGCCGACGTGGCGGCGCCTGGGTCGCGGGCGGCCGCCTCGAGAGGAAAGCCGGCCGCCGAGACGGAATCGTATTTTGCCGACAGCAGCGACGCGTCCGGTCGTCGCGACCGCTACGACGGGGGCGCCACCGACAGCGGTGCCATGGGTGACTGCTCGGCCACGGCCGTTGAGGACTCGCTGCGTCGGCTGCGGAAGCGGCCGAGGTCGCCCGTTCGCACCGAGAGGTCCTCGGCCGCGGTTACCACGTCGGACGGCCGCTGCTACGGGACCACCGCGGCACGGACCCCGGGAATATTGATGCCCTCTCAGCTCCGAGGGAAGCCGGGCGGGTGGCGCACCGCCCTCGCGCCAGGCAGGGGCGCAGCCTTGCTTCCGGCCGCGCTGCCAGAGTCCGCCCGCCCTGCCGGATGGATGGGCCGTTCGCTGGAAAGGCCATCCGCGCCTGTTGTCGCTCCACAAGCATGGGAAAGTACGGCGCGCGAGGCATCAATGCCTGGGTCGCCGCGGGGGGCGCTCGCAAGCCGGCGTCCTGGCGGGCGCGCAGACGCGCCCCCGTTGGCTCGGGCTGCGGCCGAGGCGATGGCGGCGGCTGCTGCAAGCGCATCAGCGTCGAGGAGCGGCCAAGGCACGGCCGCTGCCGGCCGAGGCGGCGCCCTGAGGCTGTCCCGGCGGCGCGCCCGCTCCCAGCGCAGGGTACGGGCCAAGGCGCGAGGAACGGCAGCGAGGGCGGCAGCAGGCGCGGTGAGCAGCCGGGCAGTGTCAACGCTGTCCGCGAGGAGCGCGGCATCGGGCGTTTCGGGGTGGGATGCCGACGAGGAGGACGCGGAGGAGGCGTCGGCGTCGTCCCGCGGGGACATAGGCAGCGACAGCGACGTGTCGTACGAGGGGGACGAGGAGGGAGCGGAGAGCGCGACGGGGGCGGCGGGCGTGGAGTCCTTCCACCCAGAGTTCGTGCCCGACAGGGCGGACAGGGCGGAGGGGTACGAGCCGAGCGACGCGAGCGACAGGGAGGACGATTAGGCCGCGAGACGCCCGCCCGGCATGATCGTGGTACGGCGCGGCGTCAGCAGGACCCCGCGTGTCGGAGTTTGGGCCGGACACAAGCAGCCCCCCCAGGCGGTCAAGCGCCGAGCCGGGCAGCGCTCACCTTCCACAACAGCGAGTCCGCACGCACCGTGCAAGCGCACCCACACATCCACCCTGTTTCGTCACTGCGTGTGCGGCCTGCTTAGGGCCGCGAGGGTGTCGTCGCCGAGGGGCCCGTTCCGCCGCAGCAGCACCGGCACCCCGACCCCGAGGGCCGCCGCCACTGCGCAGACCAGCACAACAACCATGGGCTGCACCACAGATGGCACACCAAGCGTCGTCGTCTCCACTGACACGTGCGCGACGACGCTACGAACTCCCTCGTCGCCGCCCACCGATGGACCCCTGGCGAGCGCGCTCACAGCCACCCACGTGACGCAATCGCGTTCCGTGACACCTAGCCTGCTCATTTCCGCAGGCGCTACGCAGCGGGCGCCGCCGCTGCCGCAGACTGGGCGTGTCGAGGTGTCGGTGGAAAGGGATGCCTTCTCCGTGTCCAGCAGCCGCCTGCTTGCCGATGCAATCTTCTGCCCCGACAAGGCCACCGATAAAACGCGGACGCTGAGCGCGGCCGGGACTGCCGCGCTGCTTGACGCCCGAACCTCGTAGGTCGAGCTGGCCCGAAGGCCGTCCACGCAGGCCAATGACTCCCAGCCTCCCGTTTGAACACTGATAGGTACCGAAGCCGCATCCACACGGATCCTGTGCGGAGGAGTGGGCACGAACCAGGCTGCTTCGGCGCTATCAGATTGCAGACTGGTGGCCGAGCCCCTCAGGTTTGCTCACGTGGGATGCTTCGCCGCTGCGAATGTTCCCAGTAGCAACGCAAGCGTCCAGAGGACGTTGCTGTTGCCGGGCTTCATCGCTGAGTGAGGCAACGGCGGAGTGCGCGCCAGGGGAGCGCAGCACAGCTGCGGACACCCTCCGATTGATGGCAGTTTTTCTGTCTGTCTTCTGTCACTCAGTACTCGTGACAGTGTGCCTACCGACGCTGGCGGGCAGCCCCAACAGACGGATAGATGCGCTGCGAGTAGGGGTTGGAGCCCCCAGACCTCGCCAAGCTTGCTGCCCCAGCGCCCGGCCCGCTGCGCGAGATGACACCGGCGTACACCGGCTGGTGGTGGGAGTTCGAAGCTCCGCTCGGTCCCCGAGCGTAATACGGCGCGCGGGCCGACGGCTGCCCGGCAGCCTGGACCAGAGGGACGACTGTCGCCCTTTGGGCCGCTGTCAGTCGCGACGCGTCTAGACGGCCGCGCATTGCTCGCAGCTGCGCCACACCTGGAGAGGGCGCCTGCTGGGCCGCAGCATGCGCATGGTGCTGGGAAACCCGGCCCATGGTCGCAGCAGCTCGCTGCTGGAGCCGATGTGTCGCCGCAGCTCCACTTCCGGCCCCGGAGGCTCGAAGGTGCCTCGCATGCACGATGGCACGCCCAAATGACGACGAGGCATTCCCACCTCCTGCCAGGGCCCCAGCCCTCAGATGCCTCGTCTGCGCATGCCTGGCAGCGATGCCGTGCGAGCCTCTGGGTACGGTGCGATGTGCCTGGTCGCTCCTGCTCGTGGGGCCAGAGAGCTTCTGCATCGCTGGTGCGCGAGTGGTCGGCCCGTGCCGACGATAGCTTCTCTTCGCGACCAGCACCTCCGGCTGAGCGGCGCTGGCCCTGAGCCCTCCCCCAGCACGCGCTAGCCGTCCAGAAGCTGATGCTCCCGCTGCTCCGGGGTCGGCATCAACACGCGAGGCTCGCGTGAGCCTGGAGACGCCGCCGCTTTGGTGCGAGTTGCCGGACCTGGCCGATGCAGACATACCGGTGCCGCCAAGTGCCGACGATGTGCTCGAGGCTGCGCCGTGGCTGGCCTGGGACTTGCTGTCCGACATCCCCGTCACCCCCTCAATACTGCCACCTGCGACTTGTGTCACCCCACGGCCGCTCCTCGCGCTCGCAGCCGGCCCCTCGAGCGAGATGTCTTCGTCGACCTCCGCTGCCGCAGGGGACGTGTCCCGCGGGCGGGCGTGCACACCCCGGAACTCTGGGATCGAGAGGCTGGCCTCGCTGGCGGCCGCCGGCGCGCGCTGGGCCGGCGCTCGCTGGGCTGGATCCGCCCTGCTGCTGGACCACCCAGGTGCGGCTGCGGCGGTGCCAGTGACTGGGCTAGTAGCCATCGTGTTGCCCATTGAGGAAGCGCCGCCGCCTGCCTTCGTGCCCGGGTGAGTTGGGCTCGGGCTTGCCTCTGACCCCGCAATGGCCTTTCGGAGCTCACGCTTGCGCTTTTCCTCGGCACGAAGCTCGGCGAACCAGGCGTGTCGCATTCCTGCGCGCGCTGTGATGCGATCCTCGGGGTCGTACGCCAGGAGCTTCTCGATGAGGTCGACGGCGTCAGGCGAAGCGTGCGGCAGCAGCCGCTTGATTCCCGTTCCATGTTGAGGCGCGAAGTTGAGGTCCGCATGGCTTCCCATCTTGCGAAACTTACGAAGCACCTCTGCCTTGGGCGTACCAAGGATCTCGTGGATCTTCCTGACCTGGTCAGCTTCGTCCTTGCCGGGAAAGAGGGGGAATAGCGCAAGCACCTCAAAGATGATGCAGCCGATGCCCCACACGTCCATCTTGTAGTCGTAGAAGCCGTCGGTCAGCAGACACTCCGGGGCTCTGTACCACCTGGTGGAGATGTACTCCGTGTACGGCTGCTTCGAGTAGATGCCGCGGCAGGACCCGAAGTCCGCGAGCTTGAGGATATCGTCGCTTGTCATGAGCACGTTCTCAGGCTTGATGTCGCGGTGGAAAATTCCATTTCGATGCATGTGGTCGATCGACCGAAGCAGTTGATAGACGAGCCGCTTGACCGTCGCCTCCGGCAGGTACTGCCGCTTCCCCTTGATCAGCTCGTACAGGTTGCAGTGCATCAGCTCAAAGACCAGCGCGAGTCGCCCAGACAGCTGGTCGTACAGCACCTCGTACAGCTTGATGATGTTGGGGTGGGGGGACAGGCGCCGGATGGCCTGGATCTCACGGAGGTTGTTTACTTGGTCTAGGCTCGCGAAGGTTTGCTTCATGCACTTGACCGCGACGGACTTGCCGTTCTTGAGCGACTTGGCCTTTAGCACCTCTGAGAATGTCCCCTCCCCCTTTTTGGCTATCAAGCGGTATTCTGCGGAAAGGTTTCGGCGCGGGCGACAGGTTGTCATGATGGTGGGGACCAACCAATGCGGCCAAGGACAAGCGAGAAAGGCTGGAGCCACTGCGCGCAGTTGTTTCGCCACGGGACTTGCGCTCGGGGAGCGGTTTACCCTTGCTCAAGGTTCTCGGCAGCAACCAGTTCCCCGCTCCGCCGTGAGCTCCTCGAGGAAATGCCGGCCATAGTGGCTGCACTCTGCTCCAACCGATCGGCTGAGCCCCCTCTGCGTCGCTGCAGCCATGGCACCCAGGCTGAGGCTGGAGCCATGCCGCGCGCGGCATGGCTCCGTTCCCTGGGTACAGTGTGCGCTAATGCGCGCGGGGCATGTCGCTTCGGCCTCACTGTGCATCGTGCAACCGGCGCCACCGCGAAGCGCTACGGTTTCCTGGGAGTTGCAAGGTTGCGCTCGATCCAGCCCGAAGCGTGACGGCCGGCTTCCCCAACGAAAACGGCGCCCGTGGCCTTGTTTGTGCGCATCTTCCCTAGGCGATGCGTCGGGTTCGGCGCCATCGCTGCGTCCGGCTGCCCCGCAGCATGCAGAGCAGCTCGGCGTGCCCATGCAGAGCCTCAAAACTGAAAAGAACAACTCCTGCAGCGGGACAGTACGATCCTACCGCGGCATTGCGCACCTGTCCATTGCGTCAGCGATGGCAGCGACAGACGAAAAGGCCGCCGTGGTGGCACTCGATGGCGAGGCGGCTGCAGCCAGCAAGCCTGCCGTGCCCGAGCCGGCTGCCGTCTCGGCGCCCGAGGGAGCGGCTGCTGCATCTGCGTCAGCATCGGCCGATGTTGACGATGCTGCGACAGATGGTGCGGGTGACGACAAGAAGAAGAAGAAGCGCAAGCGCGGCAAGCGCAAGAAGAAGGGCGGCGCCACCGCACCAGCCGGCGAGCCTCGCGAGCGTGAGCTTTGTTCTGCGTTGCATGACTGCCGATTTGTGCCACGCTGAGGCGTCGGGCAAGCGCGGCAGCGCACTTGCCGGGGCGGGGAGGCCGTGTCCTGACCTTGGCCGAATCACTGGCGACCACGTTCACCGCAGCAAAGAAGGTGCCTGAGTTTCGAGGGGTGAGGGATGGCCACTTCACCGACTACTACGCCAAGTTCGGCCAGTCGGAGCCGCCCTCCGTGCCCGTGTCCAAGCTCTTCGGCGACCTGGGAATGCCATTCCCTGCAGGCGAAGACGTGCCCTACCCCGGCCAGACGACGCGCGTCACCGACGCCGAGGCCCGTGAAATCACCGCCGACGAGATCGATGAGCGCCTCGCGAGCCTACGAGAGGCCGCCGAAGTGCATCGGCAGGTCCGGTCGTACGCCCAGTCGCTGATCAAGCCCGGCGTCGTCCTCAAGGACCTGTGCGAGGCCCTGGAGGAGCGCAACCGCGAGCTGGTGGGCGAGCGGGGCCTGGAGCGCGGCATCGCCTTCCCCACCGGGTGCAGCCTCAACAGCGTGGCCGCGCACTACACGCCGAACAACGGCGATGAGACGACTCTGGGCGCTGGAGACGTGATGAAGCTTGACTTTGGGACGCAGATCAACGGGCACATCATCGACTGCGCGTGGACGGTGAGCTTTGACCCCAAGTACGACCTGCTCCTCGAGGCGGTGCGGGAGGCCACCGAGACCGGGATTCGCGCCGCCGGCGTCGACGTCGCGCTCACCGACATCGGGGCCCAGATCCAGGAGGTGATGGAGAGCTATGAGGTGGAGCTGGAGCCCGGGCGCATCTACCCCGTCAAGGCCCTGCGGAACCTCAACGGCCACTCCATCGGGCCGTACAACATCCACGCCGGGAAGAGCGTCCCCATTGTTGCCAACGGCGACCGCACGCGCATGGAGGCGGGGGAGATGTTCGCGATCGAGACGTTCGGCAGCATCAACGGCCGCGGCGAGGTCCACGAGGACATGGAGTGCTCCCACTACATGAAGACGTTCGACGCGCCCCACGCGTCCCTCCGCCTCAAGAGCGCTCGCTCCCTTCTCTCGCACATCAACAAGACCTTTGGCACCCTGGCCTTCTGCCGGCGCTGGCTCGAGCGCGACGACGGGGGCAGCGCCTTCATCCACGAGGGCGGGGGCAAGCAGGAGCGGTACATGGGCGCGCTCCGGCACCTCTGCGACGCAGGGCTCGTCGACGCGTACCCCCCCCTCTGTGAGGTTCCCGGCGCGTACACGGCGCAGTACGAGCACACCATCGTGCTCAAGGGCGGGTGCAAGGAGATTGTCAGCCGCGGTACCGACTACTGATCGCGAGTGTGCGCGTCCCGTGGCTCGCCGACGAACGTGCCGCAGCGCTCGTCCACGCCGCGTTCGCGCTGCTTGCGCTCGAGCACACGCCACCCCACACGAAGATGCCCAGCCCGCACGGGGCTACCATGGGCGTCAATGGCCGAGCAGCGCGACGTCAGCATGTCTGCCCGTTTGCCATCTTCTGCACGCACTCGGGGGAAGGGGGCTTGGCCACGTCAGGGACGTTGAAGTCGTTGCTCGGGACGACAGCGGAGTAGATGATGATGCCGAGGATGCCGAGCACCACGAGGCCGATAAAGATGAGCAGCAGCTTGTCCGTGTACACCCGCTTCAGCATGTTCCGCACCACCTTGGACGCCAGCTCGGCCTCGGAGTCGATCTCCGTCAGCTTGGCCTCGGCTTCCTTCAGCTTCTCGTTGTCCTCCACCACTCTCGCCGTCGCTGCAGTGAGCTGTCCCTTGACCTCCTCCAGCCGCCTCGTCCCGTCCTTGGCGTCCTTGACAGTGTCCCTCAGCACGCCTGCCGTCGCGCCAATCATTGCGTCGTTGCCCGCGCTGGGGTCAACAACTTCAGCGGCCGCGCGACCGGCGAAGAGCTCCGCCTGCGCCGCGGCAGCAGCCTCGCGGGAGACCCCAAGGCTGCTGTACTGCCTGCTAAGGATGCGGTACCGGTCAACCACCTCCTTCTTCCTCTGCGGGCACGAGCTTGGGCGGTGTGGTCGCCGATGGAGGGCACGCGCAAGGTGTACCTTCAGGGCTTGTCACAAGTGCGCGCGCCGTTGCGTGACGGGGGCGGCTCACGTTGCCCTGCAGCGTCCAGGCCTTGACATCGGCACCTCGGATTTTCGTCAAGGCATTCTCAACGAGGCCCTCCTGGCGGTTGAATCGCTTCTGGTTGGACTGCTGCCTGACTTCCAGCTGCGAGGCGTTTTGTGGTGGTTGGGCGACGAACGGCTGGCACCGGGAGGGGGGAAGGAGAAGCTGTTGGGCCGCCGCCTCGCCGGCTGCCTCACGTCTGAGGCCTGAGCGCGCATCTCCGCAGCGCTCATGTTTGAAATGGTCCTGATCATTGACTCGAGCTGCTCCGTGAGCGCGGTCATCTCCCCCTGCGCGTGCGCGGCATTGCTCAGGAAAACGCATCGAACGGCGTCCGAGAGCGCTTCCGTCAGCCCCAGCGATGCCATGCGCCCTCACGAAGCAGCTCGAGATCACGTCCACCTGCTTCGAGACATCCACAGTCTTGGCCCTTCTGCCAGCCATGGTGGCAGCTGAACGTGTGCGAGGCGTGGGCGGGCGAATGAGCGTCACAACTATGCCGTCATATTTAGCGACTCAGAGCGATGATCACAACAGGCAGCGCGGCCGCCGGGGTCAGTGCGATGCCCCACCAGAGGCTTTCGCCTTGCGCAAGAAACTCTGAAGCGCTCGCAGCCTCGAGTCGATGTCCGTCAGCTCAGACCTTGGGTCCGCGCCCGCGCCAGCCCCCGTGTCCGCCGCCGGGGGAGGTCCCGCCCACGCCTCCCGTCTCACCGGGGGCGGCATGACCGGCGACCTCCGCGCTGTAGGGTCCACGGAGTGCTGTGGCGGTCCGCCGAGCAGGTCAACCGCGTCGAGAGAGGCTTCAGACAGGGCAGTCTTGGCCATGGCTGGCTCGCGGCCCATGCCGCGCGGTGCGTCGCCCCTGCCCTCCTTCCTGCCCCCCCGCTTAGATCCCTTGGCGGCTCTCCCGCGGGACGACGAGCGCGCCGAGCCCTGGCTCCCCGCGCTGGGTGACCGCTCCCAGATCTTGCCGCGCGACTTTCCCCGCTTCTTGGCGGCGGCCAGCGCATCCCCAGCCTCGACACCCCGCTGTGCCGGCCTGGACCGGGTGGCTCTGCCAGCGGGCACAGCCGATGCGGGGCGCGTGCGGACAGCAGCGGCCCCCGTCGTGGCCCTGGGCGGCCTGACCGGCCTCGAAGCGCCGCTCGTCGCCACGTTGGGCCTGGCTCGCGCGGAGACGGGCGCCCTGCCCGCCGCGGGCGACCGCTGCGAGAATCCGGACCTGGCAGAGCGGTCCGACGCTCTGGACCTCGTCGACCCGGGAGTGCCGGCCGGGCTGCCGGTCGGCCGGCCACCGACCGACCGGGGCGTGCCCCCGCCGCCGCCTCCGGACCTCCCTGCCGATCGCCTGGCCTTGCGGTCCCTGACGTACGCGGTGGGGTCGAAGCGCCCGCCGCCGCGGCCGGCGGACGACGCGCGGCTGCTCCCCCGGCTCCCCACCGAGCTGCCCCTCGACGACACGCTGCCGGCCCGGCCTCCCGCGGCTCCCCGCCCGCTGCGCCCGCGGGCCTCGGTCCGGGAGCGGGTCCGCGATGGCGCGGGCGACGGCGTCCTGTGCCGCGCCGGCCGGCTGACGGGCTGGGCGTACGGCCTGCCGCCGAGCGACTTGAGCTGGCGGGTCAGCTCCCTGACCCTCGCCCGTAGCCTGTCGTTCGTGTCCCGCACGGCTGCCACGGCCTCGGCCTCGCCCTCCTTCACCGCAGCGGCCGCGTTGGCCGACGACGCCTCCGCCGCCCCCAGGCGCCCCCCCAGGAGTGCCACGTCTCCCTGCAGCCGCCGGATCTCCTTCCGGCTCGAGGCACGGAGCGCGTCAAGCGTGGCCTCGGCCTCTTTTCGCGCCGCTTCGCTTCCCGCCAGCTGCCGCACCGCCTCCCGCGCCTCCGCCTTGGCCCTCGTCGCCTCGTCCCGGGCCTCGGCCAGCCGGACTCGGAGTCCCTGGACCTCGCGCTGCGGGGGGGGTCGGGGGTTGAGAGGTCAAGAGGGACGGGCGTTGCCACGCGCGGGCGCTTATGCTGCGGCCTTGCCCGCCCCGGGGCCAGCAGGCGGGCGCCGCTGCGGTGGACTCACCTCGACTCGAGAGTCGCCCGAGCCTGCCCCTGCGCCCGCCGCAGCGGCCCGCTGTTCCACGAGCTCGCGCCGGAGGCGGCTGATAGTGCGCTGCATGCTGTCGGCGGAGGGGATCGCCTCGAACGCCAGGGGCAGCGGGTAGTGCACGCGGTCGAACTCGACGGCGTAGGTCAGGATCAGGTACCGCTTCTTCGAGTGCGGGCCGCCCACTGCCGACGTGGGCGTCCCACCCGGGAGCGACGTCTCAGAGGCACCGCTCTTCCGGCTTCGGAGGGCTTCCTGCGACGTCGAGGGCGCATGGGGAGGTCGTGGACGGGCAGACCGACCGCCCCCGGCAGCCATGGACCAGTTCAGCTCACCAGGTCTGAGTACGTCAGCAAATCCACATACACCGAGTCCGATCGCTGGGAGATGGCGCTGAGCAGCATCTCAACGAACACGGGGAAGCGCTTGTGGTTTCCTGTCTTGTGGGTAATGTCCTCAATGTCTGCGTCGGGCCTCAAGGGTGGAAAGCCCGGACAGTGAGGCATGCCAATGGCGTCTTGGGCCAAATGGCCAGGGCAAGCACGTTGCGCACGCTTGGTTGTGCTCACACCGCGCTGTGAATGCTCCTGCCCACCGTTGGCCTGATGCATCGTGCTCTAGCTCAACGGTCAGCGTGTCTTCGGCCTCTGTCGATACTGTCAGCGCATATTCCGTCCTGCGGCAAACTTGTCGCGGCATGGGGTTGCCTGTGCAGTCGGGAGGCCGGCACGTGGGGGCCGTTTGCGGCTGTCCCCAGGTAAGCGTGCCTCACCCGTGAAATGTGATGTCCACAGACTGTTCCGTCCCACCCGCGGATGCCATGCTTTGGCCCACACACGCTGCTGGCGCGTTGGTGCAGTGGCAGGAGGACGGTCAGCGAGCGTTGTCGTTTGTCGGGGTGTGTGGCTCTGCATGAGGCTCTGCATTCGAGGTGGGGGGGGCGGCGTGCCCCCACGCGCAGGCTTGGACGGCGTGATGGCGTCTTCCAGTGCAAAGGCAGCTGCCGTTGATGCGTCTGCGGCCGCGGAGCCTAAGGCCACCCGCGAGGGCCGCGGGCACAAGGGATTTCAGCAGACGCTTGCAACCAAGCTCCCAGACGGGCCGACCCCCACGAGCGCTGGTGTGGTTTACGTGGGCCACCTGCCCAAGGGGTTCTACGAGGAGGCCATGACCGGCTTCTTCGCGCAGTTTGGTACCGTGACCAGGGTGAAGGTCGCCCGGAGCAAGAAGACTGGCCGCGCGAAGGGGTACGCCTTCGTGGAATTCCGCAATGTCGAGGTGAGCATATGCTTCCAGAGCGGCTTGTGTGTGCTGGCGAAGCGCCCGGGAAGGCGAGCAAACGCAGCTTCGGCCCTGACCATGTCACCCCGCAGGTCGCTCGCATCGTTGCCGAGACCATGAACAGGTACTTCCTTGACGGCAAGTACTTGGTCGCCAAGTTCATCGCGGGGAAGGATGCGCACCCGCTGCTCTTCGTCGGGGCGCATCGCCGATTCCAGACCGTGGAGTGGCGTCTGGCTGCTCGCCGCCGCCGCTCTGTGCCCCGCCCCAAGGACATGCTCGTGCGGAGGACACAGGGCCAGCTGAGCCGCGAGAACGAGCGGAACTCGAAGCTCGAGGCCTCGGGCATCGACTACACTTTCGACGGCGTGCGGGCAGCGGCAGCGACTCTCTCCGCCCGCCCCGTGAAGCGGAGCCGGGAGGAAAAGGAGGAGGAAAGCGGCGCGTCGTCGTCCGCTGAAGCTGCAGTGGTTGCGGAGGAGCCCAAGTCCGCGTCGAAGCGCAGCCGCAAGGCCAAGGGCGCCGCCAAGGCCTCGCCCGCCAAGAGCGCCGCCAAGGCCTCGCCCGCCAAGAGCGCCGCCAAGGCCTCGCCCGCCAAGAGCGCCGCCAAGGCCTCG
>Ga0136560_1000192_pt1 | contig 27747 bp, 8 predicted proteins | sample AntRauMeHopE1497_FD_104925 | JGI IMG/M metagenome (GOLD analysis project Ga0136560, IMG submission 104925) | Saline lake microbial communities from Rauer Islands, Antarctica - Metagenome Hop E1 #497 | ecosystem: Environmental > Aquatic > Non-marine Saline and Alkaline > Saline | place... | reverse complement strand
CTCGTGCTCTGCGGCCGCGGGCGGCACCCCGGCGGGTTCCTCCCCCCCACGGCCGGTACTCTCTTCGTCACGGGGGGCGTGCCGCTCACGCGCTCCGACCTGGGGCCCGCCGCCCTCGCCCGCCTTCTCAGCATCGCTGCGGTGGAGGCCGGGTCCGCGACCCCAGGGCCACCGGGCGGGAGCCGCGACGGCACGCGCGGCGGGAGGCGACTCCTGGTCGACGACGGCGCCGCGTGCTCACGCGCCGTCGCCGTGCCGCGGCCGACGACCGGACTTTCGGCGGCGAGCCTGGCAGCGAGGGTGCGGCCCGCCCTCGAGCTGGCATCCAGGGGGCAGCCCGGCGCGGCGTCCCTTGCCGTCGCAGGATTCGCGGAGCTGTTCAGCGGGGGCGTCAGCGGTGGCGCGGCCACCCCCGACCGGTGGGGCCGGGCCGGCAACGAGCTGGTGGTGGTCGACTCCGGGGCCGCCGCGCCGGGGTCCCGCCCCGCCTCCGCGCCGTGGCTCGATGCCATGCGAGCAGGCAGCGCGTGGAGCCGCCAGGTCCGCCCCGACCTGCCTGACGACGGGCCGTGGGCGTTCGCCGGCGGCAGCGACGGCGGGGCGGGTGCCGGGGCCGGCGGACCCATGGCGTACGTTGCGATCGAGGTGCCGGAGGCCCGGGGCGTGGACCCGATGGACCGCCTCGGCAGGCCGGTGGGCGAGGGCGGGGAGGGGGCGCCCACGGCGGTGGAGGGGGGCGGCACGGCGGACCCGCTGGACAACGCGCCTCAGGCCGGCGCCCCCGGGTGCATCGTGGTGCGATTCCCGGGGCACTACCGCGCGCCGCTGGAGCGCCCTGCCCGCGCGAGGGCCGCGGCGCCCGACGACGGGTACGGGGAGGCCGACCAGGGCCTCTCGCGGACGTGGAGGGGCGCTGAAGCCATGGAGGTCCCTTTCCCCGGCGTGGCACCGCGGTCCCAGCGGCTCCGTCGCCTCGCGGAGCGCGAGGACGTCGTACGGATGGGAACGGGGGCGTCGCTGCGGGGCGGCGGGTCCGCCGTCGCGGGCGGCCTGCCGCCGCCCACCCCGTCGCTCGTGCCCGTTGACCGCTCGCGCGCCGGCTCGTCCCGCCCGGGGTCCCGCGCCGCCGGCGACGCCCTCCTTGCAGAGCCGGGGTCGTCGGCGCTGCCCGCCGCGGACGACCACACGCCCCGCGCCGGGCCGCCCGCCGTCACCGGCGGCATGGGTCAGGCCATGGACAGCGCGGTGCGGCGCTTCGTCGGCGAGGGCGGCTCCGTCGCCGCGTGGCGCTCGGCGCTGTCAAGGGGGCGGCCCCGCGCCGAGGACAGGGCGGCATCCCACCCGGACTCAGCGCCCCACGCGCGGTTCCGCGTGACGCCGTCGTCGGGGACGAGGCCGGCCGCCACGCCCAACGGCGGGGCCGACCGGCCCGGGCCGAGGTTTCGGCCGACGTCGGCGGCCAGGGCCAGGCTCGCCGCGGCGCTTGAGGCGTCTGCGGACACGGGAGCAGTCGGCACGGCCACGGCCGCCGGCCGGGTGATGCGCGGCCGGCCCGGGGACCGGGGCAACGCGAGGCCGGACCGCGGGCCCGTGGTCATCAACGGGTACAACAACGCGACAGCCGAGGCGGTGGCAGCCGCCGGCCGCGCTCTGGGCCGCGTCCCGGACTGGGACACCGAGCGCCGCGCAGGCGTGGCCGTGGAGGCGTCCGGGGTGCCGGCCTCCATGCTCGCGCGGGCGGCCGCGGCGGCGAACCCGTCGCCACCCGGTCAGGGCTCGTCCGTGATGTCGATGCCGGCGCTGGGCGAGGCATCGACGTGGTCCAGCACGGGCCACGGTGCGCCCGGTGCGTCCGGCGCTTGGGGGCCCGAAGCCTCGGTGCCGTCGACGACCATCCCCACCCCGGCGGACGCACAGGCCAGGATGAGGGCGGCGCGCATGGCGCGCGCTCCCGTGAGACGGAAGCGCGGCGAGCTCGAGGCCTTCTACGGTCAGGACGGCGTGTCCAGAGCTGCCGAGTGGCGGCCGCCCGACCCGGCGCTCCCGGCCGAGTCGCTCCGCGGCCTCGCTCTCGAAGCCGATGAGGCGGCCGCCGCAATGGACGAGCGATGGGAGCAGGCCGCCCGTGCTCCGGGCCGGAGGTAGTCGGCGAAGCTCACCGCAGCCGCACAGCACCCTGCGGCTCCTCCTCGCACGATCCACACTGCGAGCGTTGATTGAGAGTGATATCGAGCCGTCAGCGGTCCGCCTGTCGAATCAGATGCCTGACGTTGTGCGAAGAATGAGACCTGGGACCGCGTGCACCAACGGAGCCCCAATCACCCGCCCGTTTTGGTCGTACACGATCCCCTCACTCGCTGCCCTCCCTGAGCGCCGTCGGCAGCCAGTCGGGCGGTGGGCTCGCTTCCGTGCAGAGCGCGCCCGGAACCTTCCGAGCGCCTGCTGTGCGTCGGCCTGCCGAAGCTGGGACACTGGCGCGCACCCTTACACCGGGTGCAGCCACGACTCGCTCAACGCTCGGGTCGCCACCCCCTGCCGTCCCTGTCACGCCCGGTGGCGGATCTCCGGCCGGCCGCCACCGGCTTCCTGGGCAAGCAAGCCTCAACTGACCCCAGCGCCTGGCTACCCTGTCGGCTCTTGTCGCGCCGAGGGGTCAAACGCAAGGCCGATGGACCCTGGTGGGTCGGGTGTCGCCATGGAAGCCGGCACGAGGGCGCGAAAGGCTGTTGAGGCAATCGGCCGCACGGGCTCGGCCGTCACCGCCGGAATCTCAAGTGCCACCACCGCAACTAAGCGCACGGCAGTCGAGGCCAACCGCAGGGTTGTTGCGTGCTCCTGCTTGCCGGTCATTCAGGACATGGTGTCTGACCGCGTTGCCTCGAGGTGGCTGACAATGGCCGTGTGGGGCATGATCGCGCTGTTTGTGCTCCGATCGGTCCTTGCTGTGCTGGTGCTGAGCACGCCGACGCAGGACGGCGCAGGGGTCGCTGATGTGCTGCAGATCAGGCGCTCCTCTGGCGCCCCGACCTCCGAGATCGGCCGGGGCTTTTCGCCACCCATCGCGGCGCGCCGCACCGTGGCGGACGGCTCGTCGGGAGTGGTGAACACCACCATTCGAGCTGTCCTCGGCGTCGCGGATGATGCGGTTCTCTGGGACAGGCGCTGGGGGTTCGAGGGCACCCCGCTTGCGGCCCACGGCATTCCCGTGGGGCGGTCCGCAGGAAGCACCGCCGCCGCGTCGAGCGGGACGGTGGCGTCGAACGGCGGACGCTTTGTCCTCCCCGGGTTCGTCCCTGCTGTCTACAAGTCGCCCGTGCTTCAGGCCAACGCCGCCGTGACCAATGCTGACGGCACGGCGCTTTTCTCGTCGACACGACCCGTGCTCGCCGTGCCCGGGACGTACGCGATCGAGGCCCTGTCAGCGGACGACCAGGGATTGTCGGCCGGCGGGTCGCGGGCGGTGCTCAGGTCCTCCGTCGACGGCGTTGCGGTCGACGCGGACGACCGCGCCGCCATCGAGGCGCGTCGCTGGGCCACCGGTGCAGTGCTTCCGCCAATCACGGTCCGTATCACCGACGCCGGCGGCTCCCCGCTCAGTAACAAGGTCTGCGTGGCCCTGTCCGCGCCGCGGGCGGCTCGCGAGTTCACCGGCCTACTCGCCCGCCCTGACGTGCTCTGGCCCCGGCTCGCTGCCCTGGACGGCGCTGTCTCGAGCCCCTCGACCGTGCGCGGGGCGGCGGTGTTCCGGGGCCTGCGGGTGAACTCGTCCTCCCTGGAGACCGTCCTGATCCGGTTCGCGTGCGACGGGGTCCTGGCTCCCGGCCTCAGCGGCGGGGCGGACCTCCAGGTCGACCTGGCGACACCGCCGCTGAGGGTCGAGGTGGTCAGGGAGCCGCCGGCGGACACGGTGGAGGGCACGCCGCTCGCGGCCCAGCCGTCGGTGCGCATCACGGCTCGCAACTGCACCGGCGTGCCGCTGCGAGGGGCGTCCGGCCTGCCGTGCGGCACTTCGGACCCGTGGGTCCCAGTTTCTGGCCTCCGCGCGTTCGCTGTGATCCACGGCAAGCACGGGTCGACGCTGCACACGCCGCTGAACGAGGATCAGCGGGAGGAGCTCGGCGCCATCGGCGGGCCCGAGGCCGTCCTCTCCAGCATCGGGAGGGCCAAGGCGCTGTTCGGGTACGAGTCCGGACCATCGGGCCCCGACGGCGTGGCGCGCTGGGGTAACCTCGGGTTCATCCGCCACGGCCCGGCGGGCCCGTACCGCATCGGGTTCCTGGTCCTCAGCCGCTTCGCCCGATCGCGCTGGGTGGTTGTGAACTCCTCTGTCGCGTCGGTCCGGCTGCTCCCGCCGCTCGAGGACGACGAGGACATCATCCGTGCCATCGGCGAGACGATCGCCATCGAGCCGGCCGCCCAGGACATCGATGCGGCGTGGGCCGCGCCCGGCGCCGTGAAGCGGGCCAACGCGACCGTCTGCACGGCGCCTCGCGCGCCGTGCCCCGCCGTACCTGCCCTGAACTACGGCGCCCGGTACGGCTCCATGCTGTACAAGCGCAGCTTCGACGCGGCGGTGCGCCGCTGCGGGCTGGACGTCACCGAGCCGCAGATCCGGGAGACCTCTGGCATGATGCAGCGCGCCCCCACCGGCTCGCTGTCCGCGGCCCCGGGCCTGGTCGTGCTCGACGCGCAGGGGCGGCCCCTGGCCGGGAAGGTCGCCGACGCGTTCATCGTCGACGCCTCGACCCGCGCCCACCTCCCCGGGTTCCGGGTGGCGGAGTTCCCGCACCGCGGGTCCACGAAGACCGGCCTGGGCGGCGCCGCGCGGTACTTCCCCGCGTCGGCCGACGCGTTCTTCGGGGCGAGCCGGGTCGTGCGAGCCGAGACGACGGGCGACGCCGGCTCCTTCTTCCGTGTGGTCCAGGCTCCCGCGGGGGCCACGACGGGGGCGGCGCTCAGCCTGCGCGTGGAGGGCGTAGACTCGGCCGAGGCGATCCCCCTCCGCGTGGACAACGACGAGCCGGCCGAGGCCCTGGCGACCTGCGCGCACATCGAGGTGCTAGAGCAGCCCAGGAGCCTGGAGCCCATCGCGACGGGCGTGCAGGCGGGCGCGTGGCGCGTCAGGGCGGTGAACTCGCTCGGCCAGCCGAGGTCGGGCGTGCGCGTGTCTATGCACGCGGTCACGGCGGTGGGGGCGGTGGTGTACCCGGCCGTCGAGCCCCGAGCCTTTGCCGGCGGCTCCCCGTCCCTGCAGGAGGCCCTGCTGCGGCGCAAGCTCCGGCTGGAGCAGATGGACGACGCCTCGTGGCAGGCGACGCGCCTCCTGGGGGGCATGTCGGCCTACGCCATGGGCAACGTGTTCTCGGCCTGGCTCGGCGGCGAGGGCGCGCGCGGGCTCTTCGGCCCCGTGGACTCGGCGGTCACGGACGCCGACGGCATCGCCACGTTTTCCACCTTTGCCTTTGTGACCTTCAGCACCCCGACGTACGTGCGTTTCGGCTTCGTGGCCTCCACGGGCATCCCCGTGGGGCTGCCGCCGGCCTTCTCCCCCATCTTCCCCCGCACCGCCTGGTTCGACTTCCTCGAGGGCGCCAACGGCACGTGGTGGGAGTTCCCGTTCTCGTCTGCGTGCGTGTCCCAGATCACCGAGCCCGTCCCGGTGATGCCTGCGGTGGAGAGGCTCGCGTGGACGACGGGGCCGGACCCCGCCGCCGTGACGCCGACAGGTGAGACCAGGGGGGCGCTCGACCCGGCGCTGCGGTACCGGCTCCAGGACGGAGCCGGGGACCCCCTCAGCGAGTGGCCGGCGAGCGCCGGAGTCCTGCCGGTGACGAACCTCCTCGCGGTCGTCGACGCGGGGCTGGAGACCTTCCCAGCTAGCGTCTTCGCAGGCTCCCTTACCTACTCCGCGTACCCCGGCCTGCAGAGTCAGGCGCCGGCGCGCTCAGAATACGACGTGCGGGGCCTGGTCTGGGACTCCGGGTTCTTCGGCAACGACGACTGGCTGGAGCCCCGCAGCGAGCGGCTCGGGCTGCCGGCGTACCCGGTCACGAACTACCTCATGCCCCTCGGGGACGTGCTCCGGCAGGGGGACTTCCGCAGCCGGTTCATCCAGCTGAACGGGGTGCGGACCGTCCGCGCGTCGGTCAACAACTTCGTGCAGCCGGTGTACGGCGCCCTCGCCCAGATGCTCGCGATCGGCGGGAGGCCGCTCATCGATACGGCCAGCGCCGAGGGCCTGGACGCGTCGTTCTCCAACCTGACCGTCATCCCGGGCTTCGCGGGGCGCTACCGCTTCGTCGCCGCCTCCGTCGGCGCCGTGTCGTACCCGTACGCGCCGATCCGCTTCAACGAGACGGGCGTCACGGCCCTCGAGGTGTACGACTACAACGGATTCGCGCGGGTGCTCGGCACGCCGTCGTCGACGATCGAGGAGCCCGGGCCGGGGCTCCCGCCGAGGCTTCCCCCGGACTGCCCGGGCGACTCCCTCCCCGAGCTCTCCCGCGCCATCAGCTGCCCGGGGAACTGCTCCTTTGCACAGGGGCGTGGCGCCTGCGTCTGCCACCTGTGCGTGTGCGCGGCGGGCTGGGACGGGGCCGCCGACTGCAGCGTGAGGGTCGACGCGGCCGGCGCCGCCGACTCCATCCGCTTCGGGACCGACCCTGCCTTCCGTGGGCTTCCCGTTGTGGACCTCGCCCTGCCGCTCACGCGTGAAGCCCGCATTGCGTACGATGCGGGCCTGGACGAGCCCTTTCCTCGCCTCCTCCTGGGCGCGGCGATGCAGGCCGGGACGTGGGAGGCAGGCACGCGCCGCAGGCTGACGCCAGAGCTGCCGCGGGTACAGAGGCCGGCAATCAGGCACGCAGAGACGCAGGGACCGTGGGCGTCCGTGGGCGCGGCAGTTCGGGACCTGCTCCGCCCGTCCGAGGCCGACCGACGGGACTCTGACTCTCACTGGGAGGCCGAGGATGCGGCTAGCGGCTCAGGGAGCCGCACTGGCCCCAAGGGGCGGGCGCTGGGCGGCACCGTGTCGGGCACTCCGTTCTTGGACCGGCTCCAGCGGCCTAGCGCGATGCCGGGGGCGCATTCCGGCGGCCGCCGGCTTGACGGCTCTGGGCGCCGATTCCGCGTCACCCGCACGCTCGGGCTCTACACCGCGGCCCCAGTCCTGGTTCGGTGCTCAGACGGCAAGCTGGAGCCCGAGGCCTACTTTGTCGGCTGGGACGCCCCCCTGCTCCGCATCAACAGAACTGTGGCAGCGGCCGCGGTCTCTGACGCGGCTCTGGACCGATGCCGCACCGTTCCGGTGCCTGCCTTCACGTCTGTCATCACCGGATCATACGCCGGCTTCACGCCCGAGTATTTTCGTCGGCTCTACCGCGTCGACAGGCGTCTTCGCCTCGTCGCGCCGCCCGGCTGCTACCGGGTGGTCTGGGCCTTTGGCCTTGACGGTGGCGGCTCCGCGGGCACGCCCGAGACGAGGACGACGACGCTCGACCTGTCCCGCGCCGCCGCGGTTTCGCGGCCCATGCGCCCGTTCCGCGTCCTTGGGCCGGTGCGCTCCATTGACGTCGCCTCCGACGCTCCGACCGCCACCCTCACCGTCCCCCGCGGCGTTGCGTTCCCGGTCAACTTCACAGCGGTCCTGACCACGCGCGTGCCCGCGGGTTCCAGCTCCGAGCTTCAGGAGCGCTGCATCGAGCCGCTGACCACGGCGTGCGACTTCACGGCAGCCGGGCAGTCCCGGCCATCGGGCGCAGTGTCGCGCTGCCCTCCCACCCCGGAGCTCGGCCTCATCGTGACGGTCGAGGCCGAGTCCGTCAGGACTGGGGCTCGCTTTCCGCTCTTCTCGCGCCAGGCAGCCCAAACAGGGCTGCACAGCGACTGTGCGCTCGCAGCGGCAACGTCGCAGGCCACGGCAAGGGCGCTGTTTGCGAGCATCGTCGTGCCCGACGACGACGACGCACCATCGGTCCCGGACGGCTCCTATGTGCTGCGATTCTCGTCGTACGGGGTGTCAGCGCGGCTTGAGAGCCTTGTGGTCCGGGTCCGCACCACAGCGACCCGCGTCACGGCACTGAGCGCCCTCCGTGTCACTGTCAACGTCACTGAGCCGGTCTTCCCGGACATTGAGGCGTTGGTGACTCTCGACCCGTTCGATGGAGGTGGGGACGCCCTGACGCGCCTGCCGGTCCCCGGCACCATCGTCACGGCGACTCTCGTGTCGGGGCCGGTCAACTCCAACGCTGCCCTGGATTCGGCGACAACCACCGTCGTGGCCGGCGCGCGGGGTGTCACCGACTGGCAGCAGCTCCGGCTCGCTGCTGGGAAGCCTGGCGTGTACAGGGTGGCCCTCGAAGCGGCGGTCGGAGGCACGGCCGAGGAGGCCGCACCGGCAGCCGTCACGCTCACCGTGCTTCCTCTGGTCTCCGCGATCACGGTGTCTCGGGGACCCCGCTCCCAGGTCGTCGAGGGTGAGCAGCTGTTCGGGGTCGCAGGAACGCGGGTTTGCGTCACGGGGCTGCGGGGCGAGCCGCTCTCCGGTCAGGTCTTGCAACCCTTCCTGCACAGGGCCATACAGCTTCTCACGCCCTCAGACTGCGAGCTTCCCTCCCGAAAGGGCCTGCCGGCCAACGCAACGTGGACCGCCCAGCAGCTCGCCGCCGCCGCCGCCCTTCCAGCGGCCTGCTTCGAGCTCTCTCCTGCAGGGGAGGCAACAGCTGCTGATCTCCCCTCCGAGCTCCGGCCGGACGGCCTCGTCGACAACCGGACGCGCGCGAATGCCGAGCTTGGGCTGAAGGAGCTGGTCACATCGGCACCGGACGGGTGCGCGGCTGTGCCAAGCATCAGGCTGCTCAGGCTTGGGTCCTCGGGGTCGTATGATCTCGTGTTCCGCCTCACCGCAGGCGCACACCCGGGGTTCGAGTCAGCGCCAGCGCGCTTCCGCGGCATTACCATCCGCTCCAGGCAGGCGCAGCTGGTCGGCTCCATCTCTGGCGAGCTGACCGCCAACATCATCACCCCTACGGCTCTGTCACTTCCGCTGCTGTGGGCGAACACGCTGTACGCTGGGCCGGTCACCAGGCTCGCGCTCTGGACGGCTGCAGTGGCGGTGTCCGACATCATGCTTGCCCGGTTCGCCTTCTTCGTCTTCCCTGGTGACACCGCCATCGCCCAGCGCACCTACCCACCGGACGAAACGGACATGCTCGTTGCCATGGACGTTGCGCTGCAACTTGCGGTATGCCTGACCATCGCCGCGCAACTAGCCGCCACGTTCACCGTGGTGCAGGCGCTGGTGCTCAGGTTCTGTGCTCCCATCATGGCGCCCAGAGGGTCATGCATCGCGCGCACAGCCTGCACGGCGTGTGCAGTGGAGGACTCCAGCGGCTCGCCTGCTGCTGCGGACAGCATCGTGCTCCTGGGCTGCTCGGCCATGTGTCTCAGGTGCTCCGCCGCGCTCAGGGGGCTCCGCAGCCGAAACCGCTGCTTTGGGTGCGCCCTGTGTTGCTGTGATGCCTGCTGCGACGGATCAGCAGGCGACGCAACGCTGTGCCATCGGGCGTGCGTCTGCTTCGTTCGGCGCGTCTGCTGTCGCTGCTGCGTCGCGCAGCTGAGCAAGGATACCAAGGAGGCCGCCAGCAGTGCTTCGGGCGGCGCCGCAATCGCAAGCATGGCCTCCATCGAGGGCGCAAACCGGACTGCGTACACTGGATTCTTCGGCCACAAGCTGGCCATGGCTTTCGCTTACGCGCGGGAGCGAGCGCCGCGGATCATTGCCCCGCTGGTGCGGGCCACGGGGGAGCCCACCGAACCGTTCGTGGAGGCCCTTGCGGACGTGTTTGTCCGCTACGCGAAGCCATCGTGGGCGCCCGTCGGATCAGGCGAAGCCGAAGCCCCGGCCGAGGGTTCAGAGACGGGCGGAACCCCGGCCAAGCCAGGCAGTGCGGCAGCAGGGGATGCCAGCGGCACCGCTGCGCCTGGCGGGCCGTGCTGGGCAATCTGCGGGCCGAGCGGACTCCTCGGCTGCCCTGCTCGTTGCCTTTGCCAGCCGTGCGCCGCTTGCGGCTGTGACTGCACCTGCGAGTGCGCGGCCGCTTGCTGCGTGAACGACGACACGGACGAGCCGTGCGACTGCTTCCGCAACAGCGTCGTGGTGCAGTCCGCGGCACGGCCCAGCGTTGTCGTGACGCACCTCGTCAGCGGGCGCCGGACGACGTGCTGCGGCGCTTGTCTGGACAAGACTGTGCCGTCGGTGCTTCGCGGCACCGTGTGCTACCGGTGGGCGTGCCTTGGCCTGCTGGGCAGGTCCAGAGAGCTCGAGCTGCGGCTGTGCCTCGACGCGGCGGGGGTAGACCGCCTCAGGGCCGAGCTGCTGCAGCTGCACACCGGCATGGACTGCCGGTCGATGGACCGCCCTGCGGTGAACGAGGCTCTGCGGCGACCCTTGAGCCTGGAGCTGGCCATGAAGGTCGTGGAGCACCGCATCCGCCGGTTCCGGGTCGTGAGCACGACCCACGACCTTCTCCGCCTCCGCTCTGCGCTCGGGGAGCGATTCCGGGCGACGATGCCTCGGTCGCAGGTCATGTACCTGCCAGAGGCCGAGTCATTCGGGGCTGTGGACCGCGCTCGGCGCTCGACGATGATGCCCCGGGCTGGGGCAGCGGCGGCAGCGCAAGCGTCGGCCGGCTCCGGAGCGCCAGCCGAGGAATCGACTGCCCACGCCTCCGAAGCGGCCTCGGGCCGCTCTTCTGGAAGCAAGCGCCTCGTCCGGCTCTCCATGCGCGGCGCATCCATCGTCGGAGAGACCGTCTCGGAGATGGCACGCGCGCGAGGCACCCCCAGCCTTTCACTCGGAGACTTCGTAGCCGCGCTGGTGGGGCACCCGTCCATCCTTTGCGGCGCGCCCAAGCCCACGGACACCTCCCTCCACGCAGAGGAGCTTCGCCTATGGCTCCGGCTGTGGTGCTCGAGCCCTGCAGGCACGCCGCCACCGGCGCCTGGTGCCCCAGACCCGGTTCCTGCCCGTCTTTCGTTCTGAGACTTCCTGGGCTTGATGACTGCGCGCGTGCGCCCCATGCGGGCCTTCGCTGACACCCGACCGCCGCGGCCAGGGAGCGGTGCTGCAGCCGACAATGGCGATGCCGCCGCGTATCTGAACGGCATCTTCGCCGGCATGATGGCCGGGCGGCGTCCGGTCGTCCCAGACACGAGCGTGTGGGCTGAGATGCGCGGCTGGGGCTTTGACAGGTTCTTGCGCCTGCGGCTCATCCGTCCGGTGACAGGCGACGCCGACGATGGGACCGATGCTCCCGCAGTCACGCTCGCAGAGCCTGCTGTCACCCAGCTGCGTGCAGCGTTTTCGCACACGCTGCGGTCGCAGCTGGCCGCAGCGGCAGCAAGCTCAGACTCTGACGGTGCTGTGACAGCAGCAGGCGCCTCCTGCCCGGCGGAGCTCCTGACATGGAGACAGCTCAACGTGTGGCGGGCCCAGGCGCTCGGGGTTCCGGCCTTCCGGCGGATGCTGTTCGCCAGGGTTGCGGTTCGGCCCGCCGGTATGCCGGCGCTAGGCAGCGGGATGGAAGCTGCCCGGCGGGGTGTCGTTGGGCCGGAGGAGTACGGGCGGCTGCTGAACGCTCGCTTCGGGCTGAGCAGGGACGACGAGCTCCGCACTCTGTTCGACAAGCAGGGCATGAGCTCCCGGCTCTGCCACAGGGACAGCAGGGTGCTCGCCCGCGCGGTCGTGGGGGCGGTGGAGTCGCTCCCCGGTGCAGAGGCGGCTGGTCTGCGACCCCGGGTGTCGCTGCACTCGTTGTTCGCGGCGCGATCGGTCGAGGTCTTCGATGACGTCGGAGAGGCGCTGCGAGGAAGAGGGCTGGACTGGCTCTGCCCCACGACCACCGCGCAGCCATGCCGGTGCCCGTGTTCCTGCATGGTGGTGGACCGCGCCGGTCACCGCGCGGCGCAGGGCGGCGCCGGCGCCGGCCGCCTGCTTGCGAGCAGCTCGAGCACGGGTGTGGTCAGCGCTGACGCAGCCTCGCGGTCATCTATGCCGAACCCGCTGACGGCGAGCGCTCAGGCTGCCGATGGCGGGACGGCAGCAGCGATCGGGATGGTGAGCCCCGTCGGTGGGGATTGGGATCCGGCAGCCGGGCGGCGCGGTGTCACGCCAGCGTCTGCGGCGGCAAGCAAGGTCGCAAAGGCGAGCAAAGCCGCGCGCAGCCAGGGGACGGAGGCCGCAGAGTATTCCAGGTCCCGAGCTGGCGCCGAGGGTGGAGTGCTCCGGAGGCAGCTCCGCCACACCGCGCCATTTGCGCTCAACCAGCGGCTGCTTGCGATGCTGGCCCTCTGCCTCGTGTTCTGCGGCGCGGGCGCCGTGCTCGCCATCCTCAGCGAGGCGCGGTTCCGGCGCAGCATCAACACGCAGTACGACCGCCTGGTCGGGGCGCGGCTCGTGGCGCTGTCGCGTGCAGTCGGACTGGCTGACGCATCACGAGAGAAGGCGTCGGCGGTGGCCACCACCGCCGCCAGCTTCGCTGCAAACACCGAGGGCATGTCCGTGAACGACGCGGTGGAGGCTGCCCTCGGCATCGGCGCCGCAGAGTCGGCGTCCGCCGCCGTCGCACAAGCTTGCGGTTCGGCTGCCACGGGCGCGGCGGCTGCAGCGGACGCCGCATCGGCCGTTCCGGGCAGCGAGGCGGCGGCGACCGCCGCGGCGGCCGCCGCGCGAGAGGCCAGCGGGGACGCGGCCGCGGCCGCGTCGGCGGTCTGCGGGAGCACCGGCGACTTTGTGACGGACGACAGCCTCCGGGCGGCGGTGGAGCAGGCGACAAGGAGGCTCGACGAGCTCGGGCTGAACCCGACCGCGGCGGCTGACCTCGCCTCCCGCGCGCAGACGCTCGCCCGTGGCGGTGCTGCCGCCGCGCTGGAGAGCGCCGGGATCAGCGGGGAGGACGCCCAGCGGCTGGGCGAGTTCGCGACGCAGTTCCTCGTCGGGGTCGACGTCGACAGCCTGGGCGCCCTCAAGGACGAGCTCGTCGACATCCTGCTCGCGTGCTCCAGCGTGGCCGTCGTGGTGGCCCTCCTGACGGTCGCGGCCAACGCCGCGCTGATGGTGCGGTCCTACAGACGGACGTTCATGGACGCTCTGCAGGGGCGCTACCGCCTGGTGTGGGAGAAGAACCACGTCGCCAAGGCGTCGACCTTCCTGGGCATCGCGGCGGCGTCGTCGCTCCTCACCTTCCTCGGGGTGTGGCTCGCCGTCACGCTGGTGGGGTTCTCCCTGGCGTTCACGCCGGTGCGGGACGTGGTGCTCGCCTTCGCCCTCACGACCCTCAGCGCCCTGGTCGGGGTGTCGCTCGCGGTCACCGTGGCCCAGTTCGTCGTCATGCAGCTCTGCCTCTCGCGTGGGTCCCGGGTGCTCTACCGCAGGCTCTTCATGGTGGGAGACTTCTTCCTTTCGCTGGCCAACCTCTTCTCTGGCTTCTTCGTGAGCGTCGTCCGGCTCGGCGTGGCCGTCGCGGTGCTCTTCCTCAACTTCATGCGCCTGGACCAGCCCCTCGTGAACCAGGCCATGGAGCACCTCGATCCGGCCACCGCCGCGTTCAACGCCGTCCTCATCCTCGACGTCCTGGGCTCCCACCCGATCTTCGTCGCCTTCACCGAGGCGCTAACACTCACCCTGAAGCGGAACCGGGCCGCGGCCAGGCGCCATCAGGTCCTCGCTCGCGCTGAGGCGGAGGCTGCAGGGGACGGGACCGGCGCGCTGTCGCGCCTTGGCCGCGTGGCGAACGCGGCCGGCCTGCCTCGGGCTGGGTCCCCGGCCTCTGACCCAGTGTGGGATGACGTTGACGCCGCGAGCGAGGGCTCCGCGGGTGATTCCTCTGGCCGTCGCAGCCTCGTCGGCATGATGTGGCTGGCCGTGTTCCTGGCCACCGGCCCGCCGTCGCTGCGGGACATGCGAGACCGCGACGACGGCTTCTCCGAGGGGGCGGCCGGGGCGCCGGGGGTGCTGTCCAAGCTGCGCACCTCAGTCAACCGCCTCGTATCCAGGCCTCGCCGCGGCAGTATGGAGCCTGCGGACATGGAGGGCAGCGAAAAGCCCTAGGCCTTCAACGCGATGAGCGGGAAGCGGTAGCATTGCCAGGGGCGGGCGAACGAGGGGCAATTGTCCGCAGGCTGCAGCCGAACCGCGAATCACACCGACAGCGCCGCAAACGGCGAATGGCGTCAGGCCTGGTGGCAAACCACTTGCTTATCCCTGGCTTGGGGTGTGGCGCTGGCGCATTAGCGCATAGCTCGTCCCAAGCAAGAGAGCGGGAACCGACACGCGCCTCGGCTGAACTCGGCCACACGCGGCACTCTTGCCGCGGCGCTGACACACAGCCCCTCGTGCAGGTAATGCTGAGTGAGGAGCTTTCGCATGGCGACAGTCTTGTGGCGCGGGGAAGGGGGCATGCTCGCGAGGGGGCGTCTTCCCCGATTGCGCCCGACGAGGATGACATCTTCTCAGATTCTGGCGCCGACAGTCCCCCAAGCCCCCGGCAGCCGCGATCAGAGTCTGACATGTATGCCGGCCTCCTGCAATTGACTCGCTCTGAGGGCGCTGCGCTCCTCGGCCTCTTGGCCAGGACGGGAGTCATCGTTGCCGTGGTGAGCTTTCACGCGGCGGCGATGCTGCTCGTGCTCACCCCGGAAACAAAGGCCAAGTTTGGCGTGGACAAGCAGACTTGTGGCGGCTGCGATTGCTGGGATGGCTTGTCCAAGGCCCCGTACGACAAGGGCCGCTACAAGTTCATCTACCTGAACATGGAGTTTGAGACCCTGGTCCTCGTGGGGCTGGTGTTTGCGAATATCCTCATGTTTGAGAAGGCGCTTCGCTCGCTCATGACAGCAGTGCTGGCCGGCCGGGCCGACTGGATCGCGCTCGTTGCGTTCGCCGTCTCCATGCCCGGCGTTCTCTACGGCGTCGGCGCCACATACCACTACATCAATGACCAGTTCTACGCCATGATGCCGACGCAAACGTTCTTCACGGTGACTGAGACCTTGACAGCGGCTTGCATCGTGCGCCTGGTGACGCTGCCCGCAGCGGACGCCAGCCCCGCGTCGATGGCGAAGGACACATCGGCGCGGCTGGCCTGCCTCTGGCTGGTCTGGTCCATCGCGCTGTGCCACGTGATCCTCGCGGGCCTGGACCAGATTTTCTTGGACCTCTTCGTCCGGTCAGCTACGATCACGGCTCAGGCCTACACCCGCGCCCTGGTCTTCTCCATCAGTGACCTGCTTCTCTGCTGTTGGTCGGCGTGGAACCTGGGGCTTCTCGGCTCCTGCGGCCCGCGGGCCAGGGCGTGGCCTGGGTGGCGGCCCCTGGGGGTGTGCTCTGCCGGCGTGCTGGTCGTGTGCACCTGGTATAGGCTGGCGCTACCTCTGGTCTGAAGGATTCAGTTGCCACAGCCCAGCGCCTCCTACGCCTGCGTGAACGCGTCGTAGAGTGTCCTGTGCAGGGGCTCGGCTCAGCTTGCTTCTGCAAGCGGTCAAGCGGCTTCACTCCCGTCAGCCATGCCCCATGCACGAGCTCTCAGGCCTTTCGCTCAAAAGATCAGGATCACGCAGCGCTGGTTGGCGCTTCACCCGCGGGCAACTCCATTTGCTCCATCCCACGCCCCGCTCGCGGCCACCCGCGCAGTGCTCATCATCCCGAGAATGGCAGGCGTATCAGTGCCGATGGGGACGTGCGGGGTCTAGTCTGAGCAGCTGTAGTGTACCATTGCAACGTAAGCCACTTGTGCGGCAGTCCGTACCTTGCTTGCCGGCCGAGGCGCTAAACCGCGCTGGCATTCACAAATTGCCATGTGCATCCCAGTTGTGGCCGACATCTGCGACGCGTCACCGAGTGACCGGGTGGAGGCTGGTGCCTGCGTGTACCAGCGATATGAGGACAGTCTCAGGTGGGGAAGCCGCTCTTGGGTGCAGAATTGCAACAGGAGCAGGGCTTCCTTGATTCCACCTCCAAGGAAATGAGGGTTGCCGAGGCCAGGCGACCCATGGCACGGCGACTCCGCGCGCCCGTGAATGGCATGGGTGCCGAGCAGCCAGGGACCGTCGAGCAGAGCATCAAGGCCGCCGAGTGAGACAGAAGGGCAGCGCCTGAGCTTCTTTCAAGCAGCCTCAGGAGAATCATCCCGGCATACGAGCCGACGGCATGCCGCCGTGCGGCGGTAGCGTTGCACGCCAGCAGTTAGATGCTTATGAAGCCAGGATGGCACTGGCAGTCGTCGAAGGCCAGATGTGGCAGAGCGGGCAGATCAGACTGGCGAGTCTTGGTGAAGCGGTGACAGAGAAATCCAAACGGAGGCTGCTCGTGAAGCCGAACGGCAGTTCAGCACAAAAGCAATGACTGGGCACAGGGCGGGGCAGAGAGAGCGAATTTCGAAGTGAGGCCGAAGCAGGACCCGAAACTCCCGAACGGCAGGTCTATCCATTGGCAACGAAGTTTGGTCACGAAACTGAAGGTGTGCTGTCGAAGCCTCGAACCGCTGGTGAGTGGCATGTACCGGGCTGGTCAGAGAATGTTGCCGAGGTGGCAAGCCTTGCCTCCCGCACTGAGCAGCTCTCCTATCCTCGCCCCAGGCATCAGTCACGTACCAGAGCAAAATCGGCACTCGGCAGTCATAGGCTGGTCTCCTTCTCCCGAACAGCTCAGCTCAGCACTCTCCGGCCTTGCAGCATGAGTGGGCCAGCTCAGGACCTTTCCTCAGGACCGTACCTGGGGCCGGTGCAGGGATGACTTGCCGGACGCGTCAGCGAGTGACACTGCAGCGCCATGCAACGGCTGCTCGTAGGCATCCCCTTGCATGCTACTGGCATCCATATTGTTGGATCATAGTGAGCGCGGAGCTCCATGACGCGGAGCATGCCCTGCCAGTCGACTGGACCTCCTGCCTATGGCTTTGGCCACAAGCACACTCAGATGGAAGGGCTGTCTGCATAGTTTGCACAGTGCTCCATGACTCTACACCGCTCATGCTACGGGAGATGGGAGGTGCTGGCGGCCTGTCTGACTTGAGGGCCGCTGCATCGTTAAATGTGCACCCCCTTGACGCGGGTTGCTGGCCGTGCTGCCTTCACCACACCATCACGAGGTTGCGCTCGTGCCGCCTGGGAGCCTGATGCTGCGCACTAATTGCAGCAGCAGCCGACTTGCCAGGCTCCGTGATGGGCCCCACCACCCACAGGGGTCGTGCAGGAGGAGCACAGCATCGGGGGAGTCAGCTCCACCGAGCGCCGCACAAGCAGCCACCAGCGCCCCCGGTACTCATGAATTAGGCGGCTGGTGCGCAAGGTGCTTCAGCGCGCAAACAGAAAACGAGCTCCCCGCGCTGTAGTTGGACCCGCTACCGACTCGCTTGGGTCTGCGCCGCCCAGGCAGCTGCTTTGGATAGTCCCAGTCGGCGCACAACAGGGGTCCTGGACTCATCGACTTGCGATTGTACCCTATCTACACGCCTGGCGTGGAGTGCTCAGGCACTGGAGTCACTGGGCCAAACCCGAAACGCCACTCAAGAAGCGAGCACAGCGTTCACTCTCTCCAGGTGAGCATAACGGAGCGCACAAACGCGAACCTTGCCGGCGTAGCAGATCGTATTGGGGGAGCTGACACTGCTCGGCCGCGAGCGCGGCCGACGGGCCCGCGGCGAGCGGGGAGCGGGCGGTGCGGGCCGTGATTGCGGCACGTCAGCGCCTGAGAAGGCAATTTTGTCCCCCCAACTGCTGCTCATGACAAACATACACTAGTGCCACCACTGATGCGTGCCACATCATGTCCCAGCTGGCTTGCCGGCCCAGCTGCTCCCACCTAGCCAACTGCTGGCCGGATCGCCCACTGGTTGTTTTGTTTTTTGGCTTCGGGTCCACCTTTCGCAGGCGGCTCGCGCTTGACAATCGTTCCACGGTTGTCTTCCAGCGAGCTTCGGCTGCGAACCCTCCCCCCTTCCGACAGTTCGGCGCGTGCGTACGTGCCGAGCTGCTCCGGGCGGACTCTCAGGCCTCGTCCTGGAGTTCTCGCCCATCTCTCCCTCGGCGGCCTCGCTCAGCAGGCTGTCGGGCATGCCGCGACCCCCCGGCGCAGGCGCCGATCGCGCCCGTGCGTCAGGTACAGTCACTCTTCGACGTTCGCTGGCCGTGGCTCGCCTCCTTGGCGTTCTGGCGGCGGCGGCGGCGCTGGCAGAGGCTGCTTCCAACGATGCCGCGGCGCAGGCAGCGGCAGCGCAGGCAAGCTGCGACGTCTTCAACGACGACGTCGAATCAGACTTCTGGTGAGAGCCGCATGCGGCCGCGTGGGCGGGCAGCGCCGGGGGTAGGAGCAGGCCCCGAGAGGCATTGCGATTTTGCGTTGGAGAGGGACGTGCTCTGCAGCTTTTTCTGCCGCTCTAGCTGACGTGGTGTGTGGGGTTAACCGGATTGTTTCCCTCCCCTCGTGCGCGCAGGACGGAGGTCTCCATGTGCAGCCCCTGCGCTGCCACGCAGGGGTGCGGCTACTGCCTCTCCTCTCTGAGCTGCCTTGCGGGCTCGGCCGATGGGCCGCTCCCCGGGCTCAACCAGCAGTGCCCCGAGTGGCTGACGGCCCCTGACACCTGCCCCAGTGAGCTGGCAGGTGTGCCTGAGCGACAAGCCCGCGCTGCCTCGCTGGTGCTGCTCGATGCTCCGCACGTGCGCCAACCCCTGCCCAACCTCCCGCCTCGTCCGTCCCTTCGCCTCCGTATCGTTGCAGTCGCGCCCATGTGCGAGGAGCAGGTCGCATGTGACGGCTGTGCGGCTCTCTCCGACTGCGGGTGGTGCGGGTCTCAGGGCAAGTGCCTGAACGTCGCCGAGCTCTTCTCCGCCGACTGCCGCGGGACCGTCTTCGACCCTCCCTGCCCCACCAACTTCGTCCAGGGTGAGAGTACAGCGACAGCGTCCCGGGGGCCTGTCGCACCCCTGCGGCCCCATCGCGATGGCTGAGTCAACCCAGGCCCGCTGTGATGTCTGAAGCCCGAGCTGCCCCGGCCCCGTTGGCCGACTCCCGCCCCATGCTGGTCCCTGGAACCCATGCCCCCGCAGAGAACCGTGTGGTCGGGAACCTCGTGGTCGAGGCGGACCCGGCCTTCGGGGGCGGCTCTCTCAAGGCCTCCGGCCCCCGCGAGCGCTCGGGTGCCGCCGTGCGCGGCGCCGACCCCGGCTTCAGCCTCGTGCTCGACGGCAGCGGCGCGTCCATCCGGTCAGCGGGAGACGTCGCAGTCCGCTCCGCCGACGACTCCTCCCCGGGCACGGCAGCGCCTGGAGTCAGCGTGCGGGCCGGCGACGGCACCAGCGCCGACCGAGGAGCAGGCGGCTCCGTCGCTCTGGCGGGCGGCGATGCCGCCGGCCGCGTGGCCACGGGCGGCTCGGGCGCAGGCGGCGGCTCGGTGAGCCTCGCCGGCGGCCGGGGCGCCGACGGACCCGGCGGCTCGGTCCGGCTCAGCGGGGGCAACTCCTCCCGCGGTCGGGGCGGCGGCCTGGAGCTTACGTCCGGGCGGTCGGTCAACGGCTCTGCCGGCTCTGGCGAGGTCACCATCGCCTCTGCCGACGGCGCCTCTGCCCACCAGTCCGTCGATCCCGTCACTGGAGAGCCCGACGCGTCCTCTCCCGTCGTCGGCGGTCGCTCCGGCGACGTCAAGATCGGGTCGGGCGCGGCGCAGGGACCCCGTTCGTCATCGGGCGGCGTCTCCTTGGCCTCCGGCGACGCCCCGGACGGTGCTGCGGGCGACATCCGCGTCGCGGCTGGGCGCTCCCTCGGGCCCAGCGGCGCGGGCGTGTCTATTGCTGCCGGTGCGGCGGCGGGGAACGCCTCGTCCGCCGCCGTCCGCGGTGGCGACGTCTCCCTGACCGCGGGTGTGGCGTCAGCGCACTTTTCGGCCCAGGACGCGAGCGCCGTGCGCGGCGGTGACGTCCGAATCGCTACCGCCGGCACCGAAGGCACCGCCGCGGAGTCTGGTGACATCTCTATCACCACGGGAGCGTCCCATGCCGGCGCCGCAGGCTCCGTGGAGATCGCCGCCGGCGGAACGCTCTCCGCCCGTGGTGCTCCGCGGGCAGCCGACGCCACCACCGCTGCGGCAGGCAAGGCCGCTTCGGCCGCGGGTGTGGCCATCAGGGCCGGCGCTTCCACGTCGACAAACGCTTCGGCGGCGGTGGGAGGGGCGGTGCTCGTCGCGGCCGGCGACTCGGCCGGGGATGGCGGGCGCCTGACCGCGGCCGCCGGCTCTGGTGGCGTTGCCGGCGGCGCCGTCGTGATCGAGGCGGGCGCCGCCACGTCCAACGCCACGGGAGTGGCGGGCGGTGACGCGGTCCTTCGGGCAGGCGCCACCACCGGCACGGGGGCGTCCGCGCGCGGGGGCGACGCCGTCGTCGAGTCTGGTGCCAGCGCCAGCGGCCGCTCCGGCGACGCCTCGCTCGGCTCCGCGGCGTCGGTGAACGGCTCGGGCTCCGTCACGGTGGTGTCGGGGTCCGCAGCCGAGGCGTCTTCAGGCGACGTCGTCGTCGGCTCCGGCTCGTCCGGCGCCTCCTCGGCCGGCAGAGTCCTCGTCGCGCCCGGGTCCTCCGGTGGCCTCCCTGCCGGGTCCAACGCTACCGGCGGCGAGCGCTGGGCAGTGCGGTCTCGCGGCGCAACGGCGTACGTGAGCGGCGGCGCTGCCGTGACGGCAACGGGGGCGTCATCGCCGGCTGACGGCCTCGCCGTCGGCGGCGACGTGTCCGTCGTCTCGGGGTCTGGAGCTGCGTCGGGCGGCGACAGCGGCGATGCCACCCTTGCCAGCGCCGACGGCGGCGTGAACGGCACAAGCGGGAACGTCACCGTCACGTCGGGCCTGGCCAAGGGACAAGGGCTCAAGGCCGGCTCGCTCCGTCTCCGCTCCGGCTCGTCCGAACGCGGCTCTGCCGGTGATCTCGAGCTCGGGGTGGGGTCGTCGGGCGTCGGCGCCGGCGGTGACCTCGTCCTCTCCGCGGGGGACACGGCCGACGAGGCCGGGCCCGGCGGTCGCGTGGTCATCACCGGCGGCGCCGGGAACACCTCGGCGTCCCCCGACGCTGGGGGTGTGATCATCCGCAGCGGCGCGGGCACCGTGGCCAACGCCTCTGGCAGCCTCGTCCGCATCGAGGGCGGGCAGTCGGCGGGCGGCGACGGTGGCTCTGTGCTGCTCAGCGCCGGCGCCTCAGGCTCTTCCACGGGCGGTGCAGTGTCTCTCGTGTCCGGTGCCTCCTCCGAGGCCGGGTCCGGCGCCGTTGACATCCGCTCTGCCGACGCTGGGGCTCTCGGAGCGAGCGGCGGCGTGTCCGTTCGCTCTGGCCTCGGCCGTGGCAAGCCGAGCGGGAGGGTGGAGCTGGCCAGCGGCGACGCCATCGGAGCCGCCGCGGGCGACGTGGCGCTCTTCGCGGGCGAGGGCGACGAGGGGGACGGAGCCGGCGCGGCGGTGTTCGCCGGCCGATCCACGGCAGCCGGCGCGCGTGGTGGTGACCTTGTCATGGCCGGCGGGCACGGCGCGTCCACTGATGACTTTGACGGCGGCGACGGCGGGCACGTGGACATCACGGGCGGGGAGGCGTCCGGCCGTGGCGCGGCCGACGCCGGAGGTGACGTCCGCCTCGCTGGCGGGCCGGCGGACTCAGGGCCCGGCGGGAGCGTCGTGGTTGAGTCGGGGCGATCGGCCTACCGCGGCTCCGGCTCCGTGACCGTCCGCACATCTGACTCCGGGCCCGGCGGCGTGAGTGGCGACCTCGCTCTGTCAACCGGCGCGTCGACGGCTGGGCCCTCGGGCTCCGTCGCGGTCCTCACCGGCCCGGCTGCCGACGGCGCAGGTGGTGATATCGCCCTCGCCGTCGGCGACGGCCAGCTCGGCGACGGTGGCGAAGTGAGAATCCTTGCTGGCCGGACCAGCGCGCCGGGCGCCGCCGGCGGCGGGGTCTTGGTGTCGGGTGGCGAGGGGTCCAGCTCCTCGTCAACGGGCGGTGGCCGCGGCGGGGAGGCCGTCGTCCGCGGTGGCGCCTCACGGGGCGGGTCGGCGTCGACGGACGCCGGCGGCGATGCCAGCATCCTCGGTGGCGGCTCCAACGCAGGCAAGGGTGGGTCCGTCACAGTGGCGTCGGGCGCTTCGCGCCTCGGCTCCTCTGGCGACGCGGCGGTGCGAACCCAGGACGCCGGCCAGGCCGGCTCCTCCGGCTCCATTGGCATCACCACGGGTGCCTCAACAAAGGGCTCCTCCGGTGGCGTGGTCGTTTCCACGGGGGTGGCTCGCGGCGGTGCTGGCGGCTCCATCAGCATCGTCGTGGGACAGGGCGACGCTGGAAGCGGTGGAGACGTCGTGCTGGAGGCGGGGAACACCACCGACCGCGGCGAGGAGGACGTCGACGGATCTGCGGGCCGGGGCGGCTCCGTCCGCGTCCGCTCTGGGCGCTCCAATGAGTCATCGTCCGGGTCCGTTGACGTCGCAACCGCGGAGTCCGGGCCTGCCGGCGTCTCCGGCTCCGTGGCCGTGCGCACCGGAGGCGCCCAGGGCGGCGACTCGGGGTCCCTTGACCTGTCCACCGGCGCGTCCTCGGGCGGTGCCGGCGGCAGCATCTCCGTGCGTGTCGGCCAGGGCTCGTTCGGGGACGGAGGCGCTGTCGGGCTCCGCGCGGGCGACACCGCAGGGCCGGGCGCAAGGGGCGGCGACGTGATCGTCGCCGCCGGAGACGGGACCTCGACCGACTTTGTGGACGGGGGCGACGGCGGAAGCGTGCGCGTGACCGGCGGTGCCGCGCGAGGCGGGAACGCTCATGTCGACAACGGCGGCGACGTTGTGATCACGGGCGGGCCAGCGCGCCGGGGTGCTGGCGGAGGCGTGGCTGTGATGTCGGGCGGAAGCGAGGCGGGAGCCAGCGGCGAGGTCCTCGTGGCGTCGGCCGACGGCGGCCTGCGCTCTGGCAGCGGCAGCGTTGCCCTCGCGACCGGATCGTCCGGCTCTGCCGGCGGCGACTCTGGGTCCGTGACCATCGCCACTGGTGCCGGTGACGGTGGCGCGGGCGGGTCCATCGCTGCGGTGGTTGGTCCGGGGAACGTCGGCAACGGGGGCTCCCTCAAACTGGAGGCAGGCAACACCAGCGGGATGCACGGGGTTGGCGGCAGCGTCCGCGTCCGCTCTGGAGGTGCTACGGACGGTGCGAGCGGCGGAGTCGCCGTGGAAACGGCGGACAGCGGCTACCGCGGCCGGTCTGGCGGCGTGAGCATCACAACGGGCGCGTCGACCGCAGGGTCCGGGGCTGGCACGGGGGAGCTCGACCGCAGCAGCGGCGACATCGTGCTGTCGACCGGGCCCGCCCGCACGGGCCCGGCGGGGCGCGTCGAGATCATGGCGGGCGCGGGCGCGACCGGCGGCAGCGCTGCCCCTGTCGGCACGGGTGGCGGCGAAGTGTTCATCGGTGGGGGCCAGACCTCGGCACCGGCCGGCAGGGGAGGCGACGTGCGCGTGGAGGCGGGCCGCGGCGCTGATCCTATGACCGGCATCGGAGGTGCGGTGCGCGTGCGTGGTGGTTCTGCCGACGGGGCGGCGACGGCGGAATCGAGCCTCGCGGTCGAGCGCCCGCGTGGCGGGGCCGTGTCCATTGAGGGTGGCGATGCTCGCACCGGGGCAGGTGGCTCCGTCGCGCTGACGTCGGGCCGCAGCGATTCGGGCGAGACCGGTGCGGTTGAGATCGGCTCGGCCGACGCCACGGTGACTTCAGGCGGCGACGTGCCCGCCCTCTCCCGGGCCGGGTCCCGGTCGAGCGGCGCAGTGACTCTCGGGTCTGGTGCAGCTTCCGGCCCCGCGGCCGGGGCGGTCACCATCCGTACAGGGGATGCAGCCGGCCCCGACACTCAGCCCGGCGCAACCTCCCCGCTTGCTGCTCGCGAGGCAGCCCGGGCGGGGCATAACGGGCCCCGCGACGGTGCTGTGCTGGCGGATCGTGCCGCGGACGCCGTACGGGCCCAGGCTGCGGCCTCTGGCATCGCGATCGAGGCCGGGCCGCGCAAGCGCAGCCTCGCCGGTGCGTCTGTCAGCGTCCGGGCGGGGGACGTGGATTCGCGCGGGGCGCTCGCGGGATCGTTGGCTGTATCAGGCGGAGACGCCACTTCCACGTCGCTTCGCGACGGCGGCGCTGGAGGTGATGTGAGCGTCCGGGGTGGCGCTTCGGCGGCCCTCGATTCGAGAAGGGGTGGAGGCAGCGTGGACGTGCGAGGCGGGGCCGCGAGGGGAGGACCTGGCGGTGGTGTCAGTATGTCGTCGGGCTCTTCTGCCACCGGCTCCTCAGGCGATGTGTCCGTCGCATCTGGACCGGGCGGCTCTGTCGGCGGGTCAGGCTCCGTCCGCTTGGCCACCGGGCCGTCAGACGCCTTTGGTGCTGCTTCTGGTGCCGTCCGGATCGCCTCTGGTGACTCCTCCTCGGGATCAGCCGGTGCGGTGGACATCGCCGCCGGGCTTTCGTCCGGAGCGGTCGCGAGCCGAGGTGCCGGCGTGTCCGTGCGCGCTGGTGCTGCGACACTTTCAGCCAACTCGGAGGGCGCCAGCTCAGGCCACTCGTCAGCGACTGGCCGTCGTGCAGCCGATGGGGCTGCCTCTCCGGGCAGTGTGCCAGCATCTGTTGGTGGTGAAGTGAGCGTGGAGTCCGGCGCGGCTTCCAGGGGCGGTGAGTCAGGTCCCGTATCAGTGCGCTCGGCGTCGTCCTTTGAGTCAGGCACTGACGGGCAGACCGACCAGCAGCGCTGGGCCGCCGCACAGTCTGCTGATGCTCGCCGAGCCAAGTCTTCGACTGGCGACGTCTCGATCGGGTCCGGCTGGGCCTCTGGCGGCGCGTCCGGTGATGTCGAGGTGACCACAGGCGGTGCAGCGGCTGGCGTTGCTGGTCGCTTGAGCCTCCGGGCCGGGCCCTCTGCCCGCGGCTCAGGTGCATCGGCAGAGTTGCGTGCGGGTGCAGCGGCGCAGGCTGGTGAGCAGGGCGGCCGCGCCGTTGTGGCGGGAGGCGACGGCACCAGCGAGGCAAGCCGTCGCGGCGGACGCGGCGGTGACGTGCTGGTGACAGGAGGCGGGGGCATGGGCCGCGGCCGCGGTGACTCCGGAGGGAGCGTCGCCGTCGTCGGCGGCCTCGCCACCTCGGGCCCGTCCGGTTCCCTGGTGCTCGAGTCAGGCGCGTCGTTCCATGGGTCAACGGGCGCGGTTCGGATGGGCTCAGGCCACGTGGGCACGGCGGAAGACGCCTCGCTTCGCGGCCTCGCGACGTCCGCGGCGTCTGCGGCGAGCGAGCATGGGTCCGTGGAGGGCCTCACCCGCGCTGGGCAGGACGCCGAGGCTATGGCGGTGCGGGCAGTGGCCGCGGTGGACACCGCAGCGTTCGCAGCCAGGGCTGGCAACACCACTGGCGATCGGCTAGACGTGGTGCAGCCTCCTCACGCTGCGGGGCCTGGTGAGTCTGGGGCGGTTTTCCTTGCCTCGGGCGACGCCCCAGTCATCACCGGCACCGTCGCCATCCGTACCGGTGCCGCGCGCCACGGCGCTGCAGGTGGAGTCCTGGTCAAGCCCGGGGTTACAGGGCACGCTACCCTGCCCGGTGCCGCTGTGCTTGTGTCGGGAGGGGACACCAGCCGCGGCTCGCCAGGCGGAAACGTCGTCGTCACCTCGGGGCAGTCCCTTGACGTGTCGCCTGAGGCCTCCAGCGGCGATGCCAGCCTGCTTTCGGCCACGGGCCGCACTACTGGCGATGTCAGAGTTGAGTCTGGGCCGGCCCGCGGAGGCAAGAGCGGTGCCGCGTCGCTAGTCACAGGCAAGGCTGAGGGCCGCATGTCTGCGTCCGGTGATATCAGGCTGGGCTCTGGGGACGTCTCTGGCGCTGGTGGCTCAGCAGGCAGCGTCAGCATCGTTGCCGGCGGGGCCTTCGAAGATGCCGATGCCGCAGGCGGAGTCGTCGTTGCCACCCGGGGAGATGCTGGGAGCACTCGCGCGCTGACCGCTTCCGCCCCGTCTGGCAGCGTGCTTCTCTCCACAGGCGATGCCGCGCGGGGCACCGGGAGCGTCAGCCTCGTCACCGGGGATGCCTCGGCGCCGCTTCCTGGCCGGTCAGGCCAGCGCGGGCCATCAGGGTCGGTGAGCGTGCGGTCCGGCGGGTCTGCTGGGCGCGCCGGGTCGGTTTCCATCTCGGCTGGCGAGAGCGCGGTGATTGAGTCGGCGACGGGTCGCTCCGATTCGCCTCACTCGGACGGGGTCGCGGGCGGGTCAGTGGCTATCAGCGCCGGGGACACCCGCGCCCGCGGAGCGGCCGGCGGGTCAGTGCGCATCGCAGCAGGCCGAGGGACTGCTGCGCATGGCTCAGGCGTATCAGGGGGGTCCGGGGGTGCCGTGGAGATCGCCGGCGGGGATGGCAGCGGCGGCCGGCCAGGGCAGGATGCAGGTGGTGGCGTCATTATGCGCGGCGGAACATCGCTCGGCGGTTCCCGTGGCGGGGACGTGCTCGTCGAGTCAGGCGGGTCGGTGCGGGGTCGTGCGAACGGCGGGGCTTCGGCAGCTGGTGGCGCGCGGTCCGGTGCCGTGCGCGTGCGCTCGGCCTCGTCGGCCAGCGGTGCAGATGGCAGTTCCCTCACGTTTGGGTCGTCAGGCCCGGTCCAGGTCACCTCTGGAGGTGCGAGTGGCCCGGGTGCTTCCTCTGGCACCGTCGAGATCCGCTCTGGAGACGGAGCCGCCGGAGCTGCGCCTGGCTCGGTTGTCATCGCTGCCGGGCTTGCTGATCCAGCTTCAGCTGCCGGAGCATCAGGCGGGGGCGTGCAGCTGCAAGCTGGTGAGTCGCTTGCTGCTGGGGGCAGGGGTGGAGACGTCGCGGTTCGAAGCGGACGGGCCGGTCTGGGCGCGTCAGGCTCTGTCACCGTGGTCACAGCAGATGGCCCCGCTTCGCGATCCGCCGCTCTCATGGCAGGCATCCATGAGGGCGGGCAGGCACCCGGCTCGGGCACGCTTAACATTGGCACTGGCACCGCCGGCGCCGGGGAGACCGGCACTGTGAACATTCGCACAGGTGATGCTGCCACCGGTGCTGCAGGGGGAGTCTTTGTCAAGGCTGGCAGCTCCGGCGAAGGCCGTGGTGCAGCTGTGGAATTGGCTGCAGGGTCCACGTCCGGTAGTGCTGGCCGGTCAGCCGCTGGCGGGTCGCTGAGCTTGTCAGCTGGATCAGCTGCGTCAGCCACAGGTGGGTCGGTCACCGTGGTGTCTGGGGCCGGCATCAGCGGCTCAGGCCCCCTCGAGCTGTCATCGGCGCCGTCTGAGAGCGTGCCTGTGTCCGCGGATTCCCGCATCGGTTCCACCGGCTCGGTTTCGCTGCGATCGGGCGACTCGGCACGGGGACTCGCGGGCGACGTTGTTGTTGGTGCTGGGAAGTCGAGCACGGCGGCTGGTGGTGCGGCCGGGGCTTCCGTGACACTCTCGGGCGGCGAAGTCACCCCTGTGATGCCCAACGGGTCAACGTCGGCGATGGCATCTGGCGGTCAGGCTGGTGCCGCGGTCGTCGTCGGGGGCGGCTCCGCGGGCGTGGGTGGCAAGGGCGGACGCGCTTCCGTTTCTGGTGGCGCTGGAATCAATGGTGCGCGGTCTGGTGACGTTGCCTTGAGCACGGGCTCGGTGGAAGATGGGTCGGCAGCCGTGCCCGCCGGCAGCGATCAGGCATCGGGCAGCATTG
>Ga0136560_1000191_pt1 | contig 27755 bp, 21 predicted proteins | sample AntRauMeHopE1497_FD_104925 | JGI IMG/M metagenome (GOLD analysis project Ga0136560, IMG submission 104925) | Saline lake microbial communities from Rauer Islands, Antarctica - Metagenome Hop E1 #497 | ecosystem: Environmental > Aquatic > Non-marine Saline and Alkaline > Saline | place... | reverse complement strand
GCGGCGCCGCGCGGCAGCTGGGCCGACCCCTCCGCCGGAGCGACGGACCGCGACCACGCCGCAGCCGTGGCCCGCCCCACGAAGGGGTCCCCCGTCCCCCTGCCGTCGAGGGCCTCGGCTCCCCCCGCGTCGAGGACCGGAGCTGCAGTCGCCGCCCGCACCGACGCCCCGCCGTCGTCGTCTGCGGGGGCGGCCCCCTGCCCGGCCCCGCCATCGAGGTCCGCCCCGCCCCGGGCCTCGAGCACCCAGGAGGGTGGCATGGACCGGCGGGCGGTGCCGGGGCGGGGCGGCTCTGACGACCAGCGAGAAGGGACCATGCCGGCTAGGCCGGTGGCGTTGGGGCCGGGGCCGGGGCAGACGGGGAGCGCGTCGACGGAGGAGCGCCCCAGGGGCCACGACGGCCAGACCACGAGCGGGTGAAGGGTCAGGGGCAGCAACCGGCCCGGCGGGGCGGGCATGTTGCCGGACGGCGGGTCCAGCAGCGACGCGCCGCTCCCACGGCCCGGCCGGGTCGCGTCCACGACGTCCACGCACGCTCCGTCGAGCGGCGCGGCTGCCGTGAGGCCGTGCGCGACCAGCGCGGCCCTGACCCGCACCCCGAGCGAGCGGGCATCGAGCAGCAGCGTCAGCAGGCCGGGAGCAACGCCGGCTACGCCCGCCGCTCCGAGAGGCGGCACGCCGGGGGCGTCGCCGAGCCATACCACGGTCGTGGCCGCGATGACAGTGCTCGCCGCCGAGCCCTCCGCGACTCGCCACGCCTGCCCGACGTCGCCGCGCTCGACCTTGGCGTCGCCGAAGACGCCCCCCGGCGCGAGCCCTGACGCCCGCTCCAGCTCGAGACGGGAAAGAACGCTCCAGTGCACGCCACCGGTGTCGGCCAGGCCGCGGGCGAGTGCTGCGGCGGCAGCGTCCCTGGCCACCCCGGTGCCTGCGCCCGTCAGGCCTTGCGTGGCCACCGCGTGAAGAAGCGCCGACGCGCGGCCCGCAACGGCGGCCATGCGAGCGGCGTCCACCGCCCATGGCCGAAGCGCGGGCGTCTGGGCGCCCTGGCGCGCGTCGATGCACGAAGCGGAGCTCCCGCTGGCGCCGGCCGCCGCTCCGCCGCCGAGCGCCCCCGCGGCGTCTGACCCCGAGATGAGGAGCGCGGCACAAGACGGCGCAGACCGGTTGGCGCCCCAGATGCCGACGTGAAGACCGGCCTGGGCATCGGACAGCGCGCGCGACGGCCACGCTGGCAACACCTCGCTCGTCCGCATCACGTCCACGCCCGCCTGGCCTCCCCTTGGCCCTGGGAAGACGATGCTCGCACCAAGAATGGTGCCCGCCGACATGAATCCGGCGCTCTCGGCGGCCTGAACCTGCCCGCGCAGCCATGCGGTAATTCCCGAAGCGTTTCCGGGGTCGTCGGGCGGCAGCGTCAGTGCGCCTCGCGCTGACCCCCAGGCCCCTTCCCCGTCCAGCGGGCCGGGCATGTGCGTACCATCCATGCCTTCCGAGTCTTGCTCGGCCGCCGCGGCAGCGGGCCACCACGACCGTCCCGCCGCAGGCATCGCCGTGCGCTTGACAATCGCGGCCAACAATCGGGAGATGGGGTGCGCGGCCTCGTCCCGGGCATCACCGGCGATCGCGGACAGAAGCGAGTCGCCGAGAACCGTGCTATTCGTGCAGCTTGTGGCGCCGTCGCTGCTGGGCGAGGACCGGTTGCAGCGGCGGACGACGGTGTTCGCCCAGGCCGCCGGGCCGCCAGCCCATCCTGAGGGACCTTCCCGCGTGGGACCTGCCGCAGTGCTTTGGTTGGCATCTGAGAGCCCCAGCGACGAGGCCGCAGCCGCTGATCCAGCCCAGCTGGCCAGCGTCAGAGACTCGAGGGCAGCCTCGGCCGCCCAGGCCCGGGCTTCAGCACCCGCGAGGGTTGCTGACGCGTTCATTGCAAGCACCGCCTGCTGCTGTGCTGCCGAACCCGCGGCAAGCCACGATAAAACAGCCACAACCGCGACTGCGGCGACGGAGCCGACGACACCGAGACTTCCGGCGGCCGCCGCTCGGAGACGCGCGGGCGGGCAGCAGTCGCTGCACCGCTCGCACGACATTGTGAGTGATCGGCCGCGGCGCCCCCGTCACGTCCGGGCCGCGTGTGCTCGCTGCTTCGCGCGTGGGGCAGATCTGCCTGCCGAGGTTGTGGCGGCGCCGGGCCGTCGGCCGCCCAGCCGCCCCCGTATTGGCCCAAGGCAGTGCTAACATGTCTTAGAAGCCTTGTTGATGTCGTGCACGGGGCTGCTCCAGCATTGGCTGAGGAGCACGAGCGCGCGACTGCGTCAGCCAATCACACAGCCAGCCAAAACCGCCCCGGCAGAAGCTTGAGGGACTCACGCGAGATTGCAGCCACCGCGAGCGGGCCGTGCCGGGACGCTTTTGCGCCTGCGTGACGCGCGCTGCCTGCAGCAGGCAGAGGTCACTTGCCCCGTCGCTTGGCCGTGCCACGCACTCTTGGCGTCCACGCGGCCAGCACACCGGGAATGGCAGCCGCGCCGCGCAATGCGACGCCCGCGCCCCTCGCGCCGAGCCCGGCTGCGGGCATGGCGTCCAGCGGGCCCAAGGGCGGCTCGCCGGCATCGGGAGCCGAAGTTGGGAGTGCTCCGCCGCTGCCTCCACGCCCGCCGGGCCTCGTCGTTTGGAAGCAAGCGGTGGTCGTTTTCTTCAGCGTGTGCACCGTTGTTCTGCCATTGGCGGCTGGTGACGTGCTCGGGGCCCTGGGGCGCGCCGGCCTGCCGTTTCCCGTCGTCGCGCTGTTCCTGATTCCCGTCGTCGTGGGGCTGGTGATCCTCCTTTTTGTGCCGCTGGCCATGATTGTGACTCGCGGCTGGGCGGCCAAGCCAGACTGCCCAGGGTACCGCACCGAGCCTTGCCGCTGCCTCGAGGACGGATGCTGCGCCTGCCGCGCACCGAGAGGCCGCAAGGCCCATGAGGCACACCTGGACGACCTTCACACCATCGTGCACTCCACGAGCCGTGGTGTGCGGGTCCTGGAGACCGCGGTGGCCGCGCTTGCGACCAGGCTCGAGGAGACCCACCTTCGCAAGCGCAGCCCCGCCGGGCCCGGAGGCCAAGGCGAGGGTCCCGATGATGATGACGCCCCACTGTTCCAGCCGACGCTTCTGGTCCAGCTGTCGGGGTCCGAGGACGACGTTCAGGCCGAGATCGACCGGCTTCCAAGGTCCGACGCTGTTGTGGTCCGCCTCACGACCTCCTGCGGCTGCCAGGTCCTCACCGCGCGCAGCGACAGCGTGCAGGCGCTGACGGCGTGGCGCGACGAGGCGATGCCCCGCTGCCGCTGCGCCGTCGATCACAAGCTCGTGGTTCACGCCCCTCCCCCGCCCCCGGCCGCATCGCCCGCCGCGGCGGCAGAGGACGACGCCAAGTCCCGTCCGGGCGACGAGGAGGAGGGCGCGACCGCCGCAGGCGCGGCGGCGGGCGGCCTCCTCGGCCCCTCGGCCGGCGGGGAGGACGGCTGCGTGACGACGGAGGCTCTTCTCGGCTTCGCTGGCCCGCCGCCCCCGCCGCCCGGGGCGCGCGCTCGGGGCGGCGCCCCCCCTTTCGTGTACAAGCTCTATGTGTCGGTGTGCGTGGCGCTGTACCCGTGCCTGGTGCTCGTGGGCAGCCCCCTGGGCGGGTCCGTGACGGCGTCGGGGGCCCACCCGGTGGTGGGCAGCCTGGTCACGGTGCTCGCCGCAGTGTCGCTGCTGGTCTTCCTCGTCGGGCCCGTCGTGGCGCGGTCCATGCAGCCGTGGCTGTCCGACCACCAGTCGGGGGAGTGCGGGTGCCTGGGGGCGTCGGGGCGGGCTTGCTGCCAGCGGGGCTGCTTCCGCAAGTGATCGCTGCCGGCAGGGCTCGAGCATTGGTGTCGTGGCAGCGCGAGTGTCGCGCGTGGCAAGACAATCGACGCATGTGTCTGTGTTTGCATCAGCATCAGTCGAGTTGCAACGGCACGAAGCGAAGGCACGCACACCACACAGGCAGGACGCCAAATCACCGACAGACGAGACCAGGACAAGCACGGGCGCACGGCGCGAGCCGCGCGCTCAGCGCCAGTCGGTGGTTCCGATGCCGCGCTTGCCGGAGAAGAGGTGCTTGGGCATCTTGGTGCCGATGAAGCGGTCGCCCTCGCCCTTGCGGCCCTCCGACTGCATGCGGCGCTGCGCCCGCCTCGAGGCCTTGACGGCATCGCTCTTCATGACGATGTCGCGGAAGCCCTCGCCGTCCTTGGGGGCGTCGACGCCCTTGACCACCGACTTGGAGCGGCGGCGCTTCGAGCGCTCCTCGCCGTCGCTGCCGTCCACGTCAGCGTCGCTGTCGTCGTCGTCACCGCCGCGGCGCCTGCTGGTGGAGCGCCCGCGCTTCGCCGGGCGGTGCGCCGGGTTGCTGGCGGCAACGGCGGCGGCGCCGCCAGCCTCCATGCCGAGGCGCTCGAGGTGAGCCGCGAGGCCCGTCCTGGTGGGGCCCTGCCCGCGCACGGTGCGGGGCATGACCGAGTAGTTGGTGGCGTCGCGGAGCCTGGAGTGGAGGCTGCGCTTGGCGCGCTCGCCGCGGACAGCCTCGGCGAGACCGCGCTCGGCGAGTGCCTCGGCGCGCTCCAGGGGCGTCTTGGCCGCCTCGGCGGATGCCTTGGCCGCCTTCTCGCGGGCGTACTGCGCCTCCAGGACGGCCTCCTCGGCCTCGATGGCCTCGAGGCGCGCGATGAGGTCCTGGTCGACAAAGTCGGCGACGTTGCGCCCGTCCATGATCTCGGGCATGACGTCGCGCTTCCACTCCTCGTCCTCCAGGAGGTAGTGCCTCGACATGTCGCCGCTGTACACGCCGGGCCCGCCGGCCTCGCGCTCCAGGTCGACCTCGAGACGCCGGATCGACTCGCGGGTGGGCTCGGAGGAGGAGGAGGAGGAGGCCGCCGAGGCCGAGGCGGCACCGCCCGTCACCTCGTCGGCGTCCATGGGGGTGTCTTCCTCGGCGGCCGCGGCGGCCTGGGCGCGGAGCACGGAGGCCGGGATGTGGCTGGGCCTGGCCCGGGAGTCGCGGGGCCTGGGCATGGTCACCACGAGGCGGTGGCTGACCTCCGCGAGGCGGGAGCCGGCCTTCTTGGCGTCGGTGCGGGCCGAAAGGAGCATGTCGCAGGCACTGTTGCGCACCGACATGACTCCCTCCTTGGTGATGTTGGACAGCGAGGTGATCTTGGCGCCGGCGGCGCGGGCCGTCTCGAGGATCTGCAGGCAAGCAAGGGGGGCGCGGTGACGGCAGTGGAGGCAGCAGGGGAGGCGGGGCGGGGAAAGGCAGAGGTGCAGTTGTGCCCGCGCCGTGAATGAGGGTGGCCCGTGACGGCGGCCCCCACACAAACCGCGGCAGCGGGCGAGTTCAGTCTTGGCAAGCGTTTTAGCCCGAGGAGCTTGGGGAATAAGCTAAGCAGGAGGTATGACCAGCCGTGGGCAGTCGCGGGCGGGGAGCGGGGCAGGGGCGGGCCGGTCTCACCATGGCCTTGGACGCGTCGTCGAGGGTCTCCATCGGCTGCAGGTCGGTCTTGGTGCAGACGATGGTGAGGGGCTTGCGGGCGAAGAGGGGCCGGATGCTGTCGAAGAGGGCGCACTGGGACTCGATCGAGTGGCCGCAGGCCTCGGAGATGTCGAGGAAGAAGAGGATGGCGGCCTGGAGGTGGGCCATGGCGGTGATGGACTGCATCTCGATGGTGTTGCGGGACTCGAGGGGCTTGTCGAGGATGCCCGGCGTGTCGATCACCTGCCACGGCACGTAGCGGTAGTCGCAGTGCCCCACGAAGAGGGACTTGGTGGTGAAGGCGTACGGCTGCACCTCCACGTCGGCGTGCGTCACCTCGTTCATGAAGGAGCTCTTGCCCACGTTGGGGAAGCCGCACACGAGCAGGGTCCGCGTGTTGGGGTTGATGGCCGGCAGGCGTGCCAGGTGCTTGCGCACCTCCTCGAGGTACTCAAACGCGGCCTTGTGCTTGCGCACGACGGTGCACATGCGGCCGAGGGCGGCCCGCTTCACGTGCTTGCAGCGGAAGGCGGTGTCCGCGTACTTGAGGGCGCGCACGTAGTCCTTGCCGATCGCCGTGATGATGTTCTTCGCGCCATTGACCTGACCGAGGGCCAGCTTGTAGTGGTCGCGGTCGTAAAGAACGTTGATGAGGTCGGAATAGAAGGGGTGGATGTCGTCGAGGCGAGGGAAGTCCAGCACCATCTGGCCGAGCTTCTCCTCCCAGAACGTCTGTGTCAGACGGACCTTGGTCATGTAGAACTCGCGCACGCGCGTGATGTGGAACTGGGGGTGGACCTGGGTCGCGCTCTTCCGCATCACCTTGGAGAGGACGGTGTCGATGAGCTCATGGGCCTTAGCCACGGGCTTCACACCCTTGAAATCGTACATGACTTCGCTTTCGGCGGGCTTGGCGCCGAGGGGAACTCCTCCGGGGCGTCCGGGGAAGCTTGCAAAGTGCTGGAGGGAGGCAGAGGCTGCGGCTCTGCATGGCCGCCTATCGAGGTTCACGCTGGCCGGCAGGTTTGGAAGCCTGAGCTCGGCCCGACTGCTCGCGCGCGCGGGGCGAGTCGCCCGCCCCCGCGGCACACCGCGTTGCCTCCGACCGTGCCGGCCGGCTGAAACGTCATGCGGCGCGCTGTGATGCGGTCCTCGGCTGCGGTGATGAGCGCGATGCGCCTGACAGCGGCCGACGAGGCTGCGACGGCGTGCGTGGCGGCCTCCCGCGCCCCGCCCGCCGGGGCGGCAATCGGCGCCTCCCACGCGGCCCCTTCGATCGGTGCGCGCCCATTGGGCGCCCGGACCATCTCCGACTGGGGCGCCGCGACGGCCCTGAGGCTTCCGCTCGAGTCCGGCAAGGTTTCCAAGTGGCTCAAGTCCGAGGGCGAGCGCTTCGAGGCCGGCGAGGCCATCGCGGAGCTCCAGAACGACGTGCTCGTGCTCGACTACGAGGCTCCCCAGTCGGGGTTCCTTGCCAAGATCCTGCTGCCCGAGATGACCGAGCTCGCCAACGAGGACGAGGTCATCGCGCTCATCGTGGACAGCGAGGGCGACATCGCCGGCGTGCAGGACCGGGACTGGTCGTCCGTCGTCCCTGGCGTGGCCAAGGGGCACGAGGGCGCGGCCGCGGCGCCTGCCGCAGCGCAAGCGGTCTTTGGCGACCGCCGCCTGTCGCCCGCCGCCGCGCACCTCGCCCGCTCCCACGGCCTCGACGTCAGCGGCGTCACGGGCACCGGTCGCCACGGCGTGGTGACCAAGGGTGACGTGCTGGTGCTCATGGGGCGCGCCCCGGCGTCATCGCTGGACAAGGCCGCCTCGGCCGAGCCCGACCGCACCTTCCCGCCCAAGCGCGCCGCTGCTGCCGCACCCGCCGCCGCCGCGTCCCCGGCCGCCTCCGCGCCCGCGCCCGCCGCCGCGGCCCCGGCCGCCTCCGCGCCCGCGCCCGCCGCCGCGGCCCCCGCTGCGGCCGCCCCCCTCGCCGAGGCGGTGCCGCTCTCGGGCGTGATCGACCTGGGCGGGAACCTCCCCGCGGCGGTGGTCGAGCCGGCGGAGCGCCCCGCCTCGGTCGGCGGCGGCTCCTTCTCGGACGTCAAGCCGTCGACGATGCGCAGGGTCATCGCCTCCCGCCTGACGGAGAGCAAGGGCGGCGTCCCCCACTCCTACTCGGTTATGGACTGCCGCATCGACGCCCTCCTCGACCTCCGCAAGCAGCTCAAGGCCGTCGGCGTCAACGTCAGCGTCAACGACCTCGTCATCAAGGCCGTCGCGCGCGCCCTCGCCGCCGTCCCTGAGGTCAACTGCCGCTACGACGCCAAGGCCGACGCCATCGTCGCCAACGACTCGGTCGACATCAGCGTCGCCGTGGCCACGGACGGCGGCCTCATCACGCCCATCGTGGCGGGCGCCGACACCCTGGGGCTCTCGGCCATCAACGCGGCCGTCAAGGACCTCGCCGCCCGCGCCCGCAAGGGGAAGCTGGCGCCCGAGGAGTACCAGGGGGGAAGCTTCGCGGTCTCCAACCTGGGCATGTTCGGCATCGACGAGTTCTCCGCCGTGATCAACCCGCCCCAGGCGGCCATCCTCGCCGTCGGGCGAGGCGCCCGCCGGGCCGTCTTCAAGGACGACTCCGCCGCCGTCGCCGCGGACGTCGACTCGCTGGAGGAGGGCGGGAGCGCGGGCGGCGAGCCGGAGATGGCCACCGTGATGTCGGTGATGATGTCCGCGGACCGCCGCGTGGTGGACGAGGCCGTGGCCGGGCAGTTCCTCGCCGTCTTCCGCCAGCACTGCGAGCAGCCGGCTCTGCTCATGGCGTAGCGCCGTGGCGGCGTGTATGTGTGTCGGCCCTGCCCGCAATGCGTGTGGTATCCGCTCGGGCGGCGCGCTCCGCGATCCATGCCCCCGCTCACTCGGCCGCGACTCGTGCCGCCCGCCCCCGCTCACTCGGCCGCGACTCATGCCGCCCGCCCCCGCTCACTCGGCCGCGGCTGCGGCCTCAGGCTCGCGCTGCGTGAGCGTGCGGATGACCTCCGCGATGGCCTCGTCCGACGGCACGCCGTCCGCCGTCGGCTCCACCCCGGCCAGGCGCACATGCTCCTGCTCGTCCCACCCGGCAGCGGTCACCGCCACGTCCTCCAGCCCCTCCGCGTGCCCCTCCCGCAGGATGCCCCTGCTCCGCAGCTCCAGGCGGGTGAGCCACTGGAAGTCGTCGTACCGCTCGTCGAGCTCGACGCGCCCGTCCAGGATATCCGCCCGGAAGAGGAAGAGCTTGCGCCCGAACCGCCCCGCCGCCTCGCGCTCCCCCTCGGGGTACGGCTGCAGGTGCACCGCCACGGGGCCGTTGCCCACCACCCAGGGGGAGACGTCGCTGCCCAGCGACGAGGTGATGGACCGCCGCACCGCCGCGGCCATGGGCGCCAGCGGCTCCCCGTACGGGCTCCTCAGGACCTCCTCCGCGTCCGCCTCGGCCGCCGCCTCGGCGTCAAAGGCGGCCCCGGGGAAGGTCCAGCGCCCCGTCGCGCGCTCCCGCACCACCAGCACGAGCCGGTCGGCGTACGCGCGGTCCAGCGTGCGCGTGTTGTCGAGCTCGTCGTTCTTGGTGACGCGGGGCACCGCCCGGGAGGTGCTGGCCACGAACTGGCCGGCCTCGCCGCCCTCGCCGCGGAGGGCCGCCGCGCGGCGCTCAAGCTCGTCGGCGCCGAACCTGGCCTGCGCCTCGGCGGCCTCGGCAGCCTTGCGCCGGTCCTTGGCCGACCCGGCGCCTGCGTCCGCCCGCTTGGCTCCGGACTCGCCGTCGCCCGCCGACCCGCCGCTGAGGGCCGCCTCGTGCTTACGGCGCTGCTCCTCCTCCACCTCCACCCGCATGTCGTCGACCATCTTCTGCAGCTCTGCCGGCGTCTCGGGGACCTGGGCCTCGGAGTGCTGGTCGCTGATGCGCCGGAACGCGGCCTCCCACGGCTCCAAGTCCGGCGTGATGATGGCCGGGCGCTCCATCAGGCTGCGGGGACACGTGGGTGGGGGTGAGACAAGATACAGCAGCCGTGGGCGGCGGTGTCGTGCAGGTCGGTTCGCGATGCAGGCGGCGGGGCGGGGAGCCGCGACACGGAGGCCCAAAGGCCATGATACGGCACCAGCACAGCGGGCGCGCATTGCTTGGATGCCGGGTGGCCCGCTCACATCGCAAAGTGGAGCTCCGCCGGCCTGGGGAAGGCGGCGCACTGGCGCTCGAACTCCTCCAGCTCCTCGGTGAAGCCGCTCGACGTCGCCAGCACTTGCGCGCGCTTCAGGTGGCGCTTCAGCAGTCTGGGGTCGTTGGAGCTCTCGTACTTCTTGCCCGTGCTCATGACAAAGTCGCCATGCTTCTCCTCGGACACGACTGCGACGAGCGCCAACGGGAGCAGCCTGGCGCTTGGGGCGTGGCGACTACCTTGCCTCGCAAGTGCGCGCATCACTCATTGCTCGCGGCAGGCAATGGCTTGCTGCACGCTTGCGGCAGCACGGCCCGGCCGGCGGGCTGACGGCACGCGGGTGGGCATCTGCCGGCCGCCCTCGCCGGGCTCACGCTTGGAGCGCCGCTTCTCCTTGTGAAACGGGCGGGGCCTATCCCGAAGACCGTACTTGCGGGTGTAGCTGCGGGAGGGCGCCCCGGCAACCACGGGGGGCGCAACGCGAAGCGCCGAGCCTGCTGCTGCGGCCCGCGCTGCCGAGCGCGCCGCATGGCCGGCGCCGCGCGCCAGCACGCGTGCAGAGATCATGGTCCTGGCTCTCTGTGCGGGCAGTGCACTCTGGTCTGTCGGCCACCGGGCGCCATGGGGCGAGCCGAGGCCTCGACCTGGCAGAGCTCGCCTTGCGCGCACTCACGGCTGTGCCATCAGCGTGCCCCGAGTGTTCGATCGTTCGGTGGAGCAGTAGCGCACGCATTGGACACCACACGCTGCGCGGACCCGGAGTGCGGGGCCGCGCGGGTATTGCCCCCGACGTTCTCCGCGGCGTCTCGTGGTGCCGCCAGCCAGGCCAGCGAGAGACCCGGCGCCGTCCAGCCTCGGCGAAGGACGAGCGCCCGACCTCGGGGGACGCCCGTATGTCGTCCCATGCGCCAGCCTCTCCAGACTCGGCTGCGGACGACGAGGCAAGGAGAGAGTCCAAGGTGATCCGCTCCAGCCCGGTGCTGGCAGAAAAGTCCTTCTGCGAGGCGATCGCTGAGGTCAAGTTCCAGGTCATCGGCATGAGCTTGGCGCTGGTTGCAGTGGTGCTTATTATCGTGGCAATGGTGAGCCCAGGCGTCCGGCAGGGACGCCAAGGTGCGGGCCCCCGTTGGCGGAGTGTCAGGTATCGGCGCCTTGGGGCCGCCGCGAGCCGTCGTGTTGCCGTCCGGCGAATGCTCTGGTCGCAGGGGATGCCGCTGTGGCAGGGCAGCGAGGAAAGCGGGAGGGCCGTGGCCGCTGGGGGCTTCGGCGTGACTGTGTGCTCGAGCGACGGGTCGTCCTGCGCGACGGCGTCCGGCTTCGGCGTGGTCCCCGAGTCCGTCGGTGTCGCCACGCTGGTCGAAGCGCCCGCCTCCGGCGGGTTGGTCGGCGGCCTGCTCCTTGCCGCGTCGGTGGCGTGCGGGGTGTCGTTTGTCGTCATGGCCGGCCTGCGAGCGCGGGACGAGGCCCTGATGGGCCGCGTCGTGGACTGCTGCGAGCTCCGGGCCAAGATCATCGTCCCGGTGGTCGGGCTGGGGGCCGCCGTCTTCGCCATCGCGGGGTGCGCCGCAGCCGCGGCGGTGTCCAGCGGCTCGAGCGCTCGCGGGGACATGGGGGCGGGCGCGGCGCTGGGCATCATGTCCGGCGTGCTGCTCCTCGCCGCAGCGGGGCTCGTGGCGGCGACCAACAAGGAGGTGCAGGGCGTGCGATACCGCCGGCGCATCGAGGCCGAGGCGGCGATGAGGCGGAGCCGCAGCTGGAACAAGAAGTCGGGAGGCACCGCTGCCGTGCTCGCGGCCACGTCCAAGCCGGCCTCGGACGGTCGCCCGGCCGGCCTGCCGCTCGAGGGCAGCAACCCGCTCCTGGCCGGACGCTCCGCCGCAGCGGCCCCGTGAGCGCGGTCCCTGGCTGAGCGGGGATGCCCTTCTAGCGGAAAGGTCCGCGGGTCGGGCGTGGGCATGCGGTTGCCGCGACCGGAGCACTGCAACCGGCTGAGATCGCCCGACGGACGCCGCCCTCGACTCCGGACGTGCGAAAACGCATATTCTTGTTACGGCTTGTGCACGGGAGGCATGCTCAGGCTGTCGGCCCTGATGAGCTTTTATGTGAGCGCGGGGTACGCGCTTCAGCGCAAGCCCGCGTGCTGCAGCCGCGCCGCCTCGCAGCAATCACCGGCGCGCGTCCGCCAACCTGGTCACGAGCGAACGCGTGCTCGCGCTGGCGTCGCGATCGCTGAGCGTCCGAGCGGGCTAACCAGGACGGTAGCTGGCCTCGGTTAGGGCAGTGAAGCGACTGCCTCACGAATTCGCCGGCACTCGCGCCATAACCTTCAGATCCGGCCATGGCCTCCGCGACCGATGCCGCGGACACCTCGATGGACATCGCGTACGACGCTGGCTTTGCTGAGTACTGTGCGCCATGCCGACTGCGGGGCGGGCGGAGGAGGCAGGCCTCGTCGCATGCTCAACCTGGCCATGGTCGGCTTCCCATTGACCGTGCCGCGCCCCCGCCCGATGATCGCAGACGACGAGCACTTTGGAGACGAGCACAGCGAGATTCGCGGCCAGATCATGGACTGGATGTCCGCGCAGGACGTGAGCCCCAAGGAGTTTGTGGATGTCGGGTGTGGGAGCGGCCACCTTTTGCAGGCAGTGGCCGAGGACGAGCGCTTCGGGGAGTGGAAGGTGTCCGGGTTTGACCTGTCGCGGCACATGGCACACCTTGCTGCGGCCAAGCTGGGGGACAAGGGGGCCGTGTGGGTCGACTCGGCCACGACTTGGACCGCCAAGGGTGGGGACGCGACCATTGGCGTCGTCGCTTCGACGTTCAACGCCTTCAACCACATTCCCGGCGAGGACAACATCGCGGCCGCGTTCAAGCGCGCGGCTGCGTGCCTGGCGCCGGGCGGCCAGGTCCTGGTCGACGTGCTCACGCGCCTGGGCTTCGACCGGCTCATCGTAAACACCACGGAGGAGGCCGAGGACATGTCCGGCGGCCTGTACATCAGCTCCGGGGCCCGCGTGGACGGCAAGACGGTGGCTCTCCGGGAGCTGGTGTACATGCCGGCCGAGGGCGGCCTGTTCAAGCGCATCGACTCGCACGTGACCATGCACTTCTACGAGCTCGCGTGAGACGGCCGCGGCCCCGCAGGGTGCGCGCGCCCCCGGCGCAGCCTCCCGACGCGAGGCCTCCCCTCACGGTGTCGCCCCCTTCCCCCGCCCACCCCCCCGCAGCCGCGTCAAGGCCATGATGGAGGAGGCCGGCCTGGTCGACGTCACCATGTACGCCGGCTTCGACCGCCTCGCCGAGGGCGGCAGCACCGACCTGGACTCGGAGCTGGCGGTGGCCAAGGACACCAAGGCCCTGGAGATGGTCTTCACCGCTCGCAAGCCCGAGGCCTGACCGCTGCTAGCCTTGTGCTTGTCCCGTGCCCCGCCCCGTGCGTCCGCTTCGTAGTCCCGAAGCGGCCGTTACGCCCTGCGCGCTGCCGCTCACTCGCTGTCCGCGCCGTACCCGGGCGGTGGCGGCCGCCCCACGCGCCTCACGAGCGGGGACCGGTGCCCGCACTGCCGGAGGAAGGAGCACCGCTCGCACTTCCACATCTCGCCGTCCGGCGGGCCCAGTGGGGCGCGCAGGCCGTGGAGGAAGGCCGCGGCCGAAGTCAGCGCGGCCCGCACCCGGCCTTCGCTGTACGGGAAACGGTCGGATCCGAGCGGCGCGCCGTCGCGCTGCCACAGGTAGTCTAGCCGCAGCCACGGGCTCGGCTCCGGCACCGCCGCGATGCGACGGAAGGCGAGCCGGAGCAGGCCGCGCACCGTCGGCCGTCCGAGCATCTCCGCGGCCTCGGCGTCCGTCACCGCCGCGAGCGCCGCCGCCGCCGCCTCGTCGCCCAGCGTGGCGTCCGGCTCTGCCCCGTGTTCCACGAAGAACCGGAGTGGCCACCACGCTGGCAGGGCCGCGGCCTGCTCGGTTCCGGGCGCCGCGTCGTCACCAGCCGTCACGCCCGGGGCTGCCGCCTCGCTCGGTGCGGCGGTCTCTTCTGCCGCATCAGGTGCCGCTGCGCTGGCGACGCTGACGATTCCCTGGCCGGCTGGGCCCGATGACGAGATTGCTTCGGCGGCAGTGACTTGCATGTCCGTTGAGCCGGAGTCACTGACGGCCCCGCCCGGCATCTCCCCAGCAGCCGCGGCCCCCGACTCGGCCTCGGTCGGCCCGGCGCGGCCCGCCGCCCCGCTCGGCCCGGCCTGCGTTGCCGTGCTGTCTGCCGCAGCCTCTGGCCCGCCGCCGCCGCTCGGCACTGGCCCGAGCATCTGCTCCGCCACCGCGGCCTCCGCGACCATGCGGCCCCACAGCCAGCGGTATGTCATGACCTGAAGCCGCGACGACCGCTTCTGGGCGACGCCGGGCAGGCTCTTGGCACGTCGCGTCTTCGTGTCGCCGAGGCACAGTGCGCCCGCCCGCACGCGGAGCTCGTCCACGTAGCCGAGCAGCCAGCAGTCGGCGTCGCCGCCCGCCGATGACGTCACCCGACGGACCGCCGGGCCCGCCCCGGCGCCGTCGCCGACGGCCCCCCACACCTCCAGCCCGGCCCACCGGCTCGAAACGGGGAGGGCGTGCGCCCCCTCCACAACGTCCTCGATGTCCGGCTCGCCCGCCGACTCGGAGCGCGCGGCCCCGTCGGCAGAGCCGGGCTCGCCCTGCCCGCTGCCCGGCACCTCGCCGCCCAGGCACGCCCAGCCAAAGACCGGCATCTCCCGCGTGTGGCCGCCCAGCGCGAGCTCGTCGCATCGCTGCACGATGGCGAGCAGCAGCAGCGCCCAGCGGTCCGACCGCGTCGTCACCGCGACCTCGACGATGTCGTGCACCGCCCGCTCCAGCTTCTCGTGGTGGGCCTCGCCGGCCACCATCGCCCGGGTGCGCTTGGGCTTGCCGCGCCACATGCTGAAGGCCGTCTGCACACCGCACCAGTCCAGGTCCGACAGCAATGTGACGCCGATGCGTCTGCGCCGACCCAGCGCCGCAACTGGGCCGGACTGCGGTCCCCCTTCACCAGGGAGCAGCCCGTCTGCCACGGCTGTCTCGGGCTCATCCCTTGGCCGCTTGGGCGAGGCTCCGCCAGCCGCGGCCTCAAGGGCCCGCATCTCGTCCTCCAGCTCCAAGAACGCGTCATCATCAAGCTCGCCGTCCACGGCAGCGGATGACGCTGCCATGCGGTCCAGCGGGCAGGGCGGGTTACGCTGCTGCGTGTTCGGCGAGTGCATGGCGGCTCGGCAGCAGTCCAAACGCCTGCCCGTGCAAAACGGCCGGCAGGCGCTACCGAAGCCCGCTTGGCCACACTCCGCTCAAACCCGGCCGCCCCCTTTGGCCCTCCTGGTGGCTGAGACCTCGGGCAATGTCACGGGCCGAGGACGACTACGAAGATGACTTTGAGCCCGAGCACGCCGCACCGGAGCCTGCTCCCGTTGCCGCTGCGGCCTCCGCGTCGGCCTCCGCCAGAGCAGCGCCCAGGCCCGCGTCCGCCGGGTTCGAGGATATTGCTATTGATGAGCTAGAGATTGGCAAGAAGCTTGGGGGCGGCGGCTTTGCGGTGGTATTCCTCGCCCGCTTCCGGGGCAAGACCGTCGCTGCCAAGGTGCTCGTGGACCCGAAGATCTCGGATGCTTTGAGAAAGGAGTTCATGGACGAGCTTCACGTCATGAGGTGAGGCGCACGGGACGCCGTCGCGGCTGGCTCCGCGCTGCCGGGGGCTGCTGCCAGCGCACGCTGACCTCCCCGTTTGCGCGGCCCGCAGGAGTTTGCGGCACCCGGGCATCGTCGAGTGCGTTGCTGCGTGCACTACGCCTCCGCGCATGGCGTTTGTGATGGAGCTTTGCGGCGATTCGCTGTTTTCGGTGCTGCACGCCCCGGCGTCGTGTCGCTGGCGCGGCGCGACCAAGCCCATCCCGGTGCAGCAGACGGTGAAGTGGGCGCGAGGCGCGGCCGAGGCGGTGCTGTACCTGCACAGCCAGTCGCCCCGTATCGTGCACCGTGACCTTAAGAGCCACAACCTGATGCTCGCCGCCGACGGCTCCCTCAAGCTATGCGACTTCGGGCTCGTCCACCACCCCGACCCGGGGGCCGGGACGCCGCAGTACATGGCCCCGGAGCTGCTGGCGGGTGGCAAGGCGGGGTTCTCGGACCGCGTCGACGTCTACGCATTCGGGATCATGCTCTGGGAGGTGAGAGACGCGCCCGACGGGCAGGGCGGCGCCGGGCCCCCGGTGGCGTCGTGCCAGTGCCGCTTGGGCCCGAGGGCCGGCCCCAGAGCCCATGCCCGACCCCGCTCCTGCGACCCGCCGCCGCCGCCGCTGCCCCGCGCCGCAGATGCTCGCACGGAAGGTGCCGTACGCCGGCTGGCGCATGGAGAGCATCGTGGAGGAGGTGCAGGCCGGTGCGCGCCCGCCCCTTGCCTCGGTGCCGCGTGACGCGGCACTGCGGTCGCTGCTGGAGCGATGCTGGGAGGCCGAGCCGACCTCCCGCCCCGCCATGTCCGAGGTAGTGGCGCTGCTGGCGGCATGGAAGCCGGCACGGTCGGCCGTCGCGAGCGCGACCCGCAAGCACGGCGGGGATGCCCTCGATGCCCTGCTTCACTAAGAACTCGGCGCCCTAACATTCGCGCCCCGCTCGCCTCACACGCGGAGGCAACCCACCCGTGTGTTTGCACGCGCGTGCCTGTGTTCCCCAGGATGGAGTACGAAGCGGCTGCGGCCGCATGGGCCGCCAAGCAGCAGGAGCTCTTGAAGCTTGAGCTCATCGAGGAGGAAACGAGGACGACCGGCGCCCTCGCGATGCTCTCCGTGGCGGAGCTCGAGGCTCAGGGGTCGACACTCGCGCGCGCGATCATGGGAGGGCCCGTGGTCGGATCGTTCGGGAGGACCATGGTGGCGCTTGACGCGCCGAAGATGCCAAAGCCCTCGCGCGCCGAAGCTTCGTCGCGAAGGAGGCACCGTGACGTCTTCCCGCCCCACCGGATGCGGCCGGGAACGCTCGTCGGGGTGTGCCTGGCCCGGGACGAGGCAACGGCAAGGTCGGCCCGCCACGAGGTTCGGGGTGTCGTCTCCAGGTCGGGCGACAGCCGCGTGACGATTGTGCTCGACGACGAGCGGGACGGCGGCGACGGGCCGGAGGCGATGCGGAGGCAGGCGCAGGTCGAGGCCGTCCTTCGGCCGGGCGCGGTGGTGCGTTGCGACACCGTCGGGAGCACCATCAGCGGGGACCGCCTGTCGCGGGCCGTGGCGGACGTTGGCGCGTCCCGCTGGTGGGCAGCCGACGCGGTGGGGCGTGCGCTGTTCGAGCCGGTGGAGGGCGACGAGGCCGACAGCTCGGAGGACATTTACGGCGACGCCGCAGCCTCGAGAACCCGGCCGGAGGGCGCCACGTGGCCGGACTTTGACTGGGACACGTGCGTGCCGCCCGCGGGCGCCGCTGCCCCGCCGCCCCCGGCGCGGGGTGCCGCCGTGCCGCTGGCGGGGGAGACCCCCGTGCCGGCGCTCGCGGCCGATGGTGTGGCCTCCGGCCTGTTCCGGCGCGACCTGAACGGGCCGCAGGTGCTCGCCGTGGCCCGGTGTGTGGCCTCGTCCGACGTGCACCTGGTTCACGGGCCCCCGGGGACGGGCAAGACGACCACGGTGGTGGAGATCGTACGGCAGCTCGTGGCCCGCGGCCTCCGCGTGCTCGCCTGCGCGCCCTCCAACGTGGCGGTGGACAATCTCGCCGAGCGGCTGGTCGAGCCGGCGGACGGGGAGGGGCCGGCAGCGGCGGGGCTGCCGGCGGCGGCGAGAGGCGCGGCGCCTGTGGTGGTGCGTCTGGGTCATCCGGCGCGGGTGAGCGACTCGCTTCAGGGGGTGACGCTGGACGCCCGTCTGGAGGCCGGGGCCGCGGACTCGGGGGTGAAGGAGGCCAGGCGGACGATGGAGCGGGAGCAGCGGCGGTCGAAGAAGGCCAAGACGGGGCCGGAGCGGTACGAGGCGCGGCAGGCGGCGAGGGAGGCGGCCAAGGAGGCGCGGACGAGGGAGCGGCGGGCGGCGGGGGCCATCCTCCGCGGGGCTGACGTCGTGATGTCGACGCTGTCGGGGGCGGCGTCGGCGGCGCTGTGGACGGCGGTGAGGGATGCGAGGGGCGACGCGGTGGCGCCCGGGGCGGCGGGGAGCGGGGCGGCGGCCGCGGAGGCGAGGGCGTCCGGTGCCGTGGCGGCGACGGCGGCTGCCGGTGCCGCCGCCGGCTCGTCCATGTGCTGGTTCGATGTGGTGGTGATCGACGAGGCGGCGCAGGCGACGGAGGCGTCCTGCTGGATCGCCGCGCGCCTGGGGCGACGGCTGCTGCTGGCGGGCGACCACCTGCAGCTGCCCCCGACGGTGCTGAGCGACGAGGCGGCGAAGCAGGGTCTCGCCGTCACGCTGCCGCAGCGCCTGGTTCGGCTGGCCGGCAGCTCCGCCGTGTCGCTGCTGCGCGTGCAGCACCGCATGTGCCTGCCCATCGGGGGCTGGGCGAGCGCCGCGACGTACAGCGGGCGGCTAGAGGCGCACGAGTCGGTGGCGAGGCGGTGCGCGCTCGACCTTCCGGGGGCGGCGGCCGCGGTGGCGGGGCTGAGGGCGGCGGAGGAGGCGGAGGAGGAGGCAGGGTGGGAGGGCGAGGCGCCGGCCACCACGGTGCCGTGGTGGATGCGGGAGCCAGGAGCCCTCGACTCGGCAGAGCTGGAGGAGTGGCTTGGGTGCGGCCTGGTGCACATCGACACGGCGGGGTGCGACGGGTATGGGGACGACACGATGGCGGCCAAGGCGGCGCGGGCTGAGGCCGAGGCCGCCGCCGCCGCCGCGGGGCTGTCCCCGGAGCAGACCGAGGCGGCCGTGCGCTTCGCCGGGGCGGAGTCGCGCAGCAACCCGGGGGAGGCGGCACTGGCGGCGGCGAGCGCGGCGTGGCTGGTGGCCGCGGGCGGCGTCCCGGGCGCCGGCCTCGTCGTCATCTCGCCCTACAACGGACAGGTGGCCCGGATCCGTGCCGCGCTCGAGGCGGCTGGGAGCCTGCTGCCGGCGGCGGCGGCAGAGGCGCTCTCCCAGGTGCGCGTGTCGACAGTGGACTCGTTCCAGGGGCAGGAGGCGGAGTGCGTCGTCCTCTCCCTGGTCCGCAGCAACGAGATCGGCGAGGTGGGCTTCCTCGCCGACAGCCGCCGCATCAACGTCGCCGTCACCCGGGCCAAGCGCCTCTGCGTCGTCATCGGCGACAGCGACACCGCCGGGCGGGACCCCTTCCTCGCCGGGCTCATGCGACACACGGCAGAGCTGGCCGACGCCACGGCGGCCGGCGGAGGCTGGCGCGCGTGCCTGGGCCGGCGCGACGACGTGGCCGCGGCCGCCGCCGGCAGCGACGCTGCCTCGCCGTTCATCGGGCCGGGCGGCGCCGTCCGCTCCGCCAGCATGTTCGACTCTGCCCGGGCGGCCGTCGACGAGGCATCTGGCGATGACGTCATCCCCAGGGCGCGGGGTGCGGCCGCCTCGGGCTCCTCCGCCCGCCGGCAGGCCTTGGCCCCCAAGCGGCAGTCCTCCCGCCCGTCGACGGCCACGGCCGACCCCCTGAGCAAGGCGGGCGAGCTCTGGGCCGACGCCGTCGTCGCCGCATTCCTCCGGCAGACGATGCTCTCCCGGGCCCGAATGGCTATCAGCGGTGCCGAGGACATGGCGGGAGCCGCCACCGAGGTCGCCGACGCCGTGGACCGCGCCGGGGCCACGTCCCGCGGCCGCCTGCCACGCTCAGTGCAGAGCCGGGTGCGGTCCGTGCCGGTGCCGACGTCCCGCCTCCCCAGGCGCGGATCGTCCGCGCTCGACCTCACGTGGCCGGGGGCCGAGGGCGCGAGCCGGTGTGCGTGCCTTGAGCTCAGCGACGGTCTCTCGGCGGCGGGCCGCCGTGCCGCGCACATGGCAGCCGAGGAGTCGGGGGCGCTTCACTTCACCGTGGACGCAGAGCCGGAGGAGCTGCGGGCCGCGGAGGCCCTCGAGGGCAGAGCCGACCACGCAAGCGCCAAGTGGGGGAGGCGCAGAGTGCTGGTCTTCTCCGTGTTCCCCGACTCCCGGCGGGCGGCGGACGCCAGCGCGGCAGCCCAGCTGGCGGCTGGCGCGACCTCTGTCGAGCCGGCCGTGGCCTCGCGCGGGAGCCTGTTCGGCGATGCAAGCACTGTCGCCGAGGCTGCGAGCGGAGACGGCCTTCCGGCCCGAAAGGCCCCCAGAGGGCGTGGCGGCGACGAGGCCGATCCCGCCGCGGTCCCTGACGATGATGTCGTCAACGCCGCGCGTGAAGCGGCCGGAGCTGGAGCCGCGGAGGACGCCGACGGGCGGGCGCCTGCGACAGGGGAAGGGGGGCCCGAGGGCGGGAGAGTCGCGGGTGACGCGACAGCGGCGACGGAGCGGGATACCGCGGCGGCAGGTGAGGACGATGGGCCGGGCGGGAACGATGCGGAATCTGGGGCCGGGGCCGGGGCGGCGGCGGAGGAGGTCGACGGTGCGGGCGACGGGGCGGAGAGCCCGGCCGCCGCCGAGGCTGAGCCCGAGGACGTGACCCTGGAAGTCATCCTCGCCCGCAGTCCCGTGACTGTGACCAGGGCAGAGCTCCGCCTTCTCCCCGCGAGGGACCGCATCGCAGCGATGAAGGCCTCGCGGGACGCCGCCAAGGCAGGCATCGACGCCAAGGGCGGCTACGCCGGCATGCGCAAGGAGGTGACCGCGGAGCGCCGCAGGGCCAAGCGGTCGGACAAGAAGCAGACCAAGAAGAAGGCGGCAGCCGCGGCGACGGCCAGGGCGGCGGCCCCGGCAAAGGCCGGGCAGCGGCTCGGCAGCGCACCGGCCGCCGCAGACTCGCTCCGTGCGGCGCGCGGGCTCGCTTCGCCGTCGGACTCGATGCGTGCAGCCCGGGCCAAGGCGATCGAGGACCAGCGAGCGAGGCTTGCAGCCGGGTCGGGGGCAGCGCGGCCCGGCAAGGGCGCGAGAGCCAGCGGCGACGACAGGCCGATGCTCCCCACGTACGAGGACGGCCTCAAGGCCGTGCGCGAGCGCAGGCGGGCGGAAGGCAGGGCAGCGGGGACGGAGTCGGAGGAGGACGAGGCTGTTGCCGAGGTCGCAAAGCTGACCGACGCCCTCATGCGCCGCGTGGGCCGCGGCGGGGCGATTCTCAGGATGCCCGACGGCAGGTCGGTCGCTGGGCATGTCGCGGAGGGCTCCATGCTGGAGCGGGTGGAGGGCGGGATGACCGACGCGGCGAGGGAAGGCGGGCAGCTCCGCGACTGGAAGCGCAGGCTCGTCAGCAGGCAGCTCCGGGAGCGCCTCGAGGGCGCCAGGGCCGGGCGGGTTCGCGGAGCGAAGGATGAGGACGGAGACGGAAAGGCTGCCGGGCGGGGGGCTGGGCGCAAGAAGCGCTGACCCCAGCAGCCTGGCGCCCGTGCTCGTGTGCCGCATCTCGTCGCGAGCGAATCATGCCGCTCACTCATTCGTTCGCTCGCCCGTGTTTTTTCGCATTGGCCGTCTGACTCAGGGCAGCGCGAGGGGTCCCTCGTCACTGTCAACCCGCAGGACCTCCGGCAGGGCACTGTCGGCGAGCGATGATTTTAGCCGGATGGCGCACGCTTCCCACTCGGCCCCAACGCCGCCACACCTGCCACCAGGACCCCTGCATTATCACTGCCATCCCCAAACCAGCATCTTCTGGCATGGCTGACGGCGCGCTCGAGGCCTTGCAGGCCGTGGCAGCCTCCGATGCCGAGGTCGTGACCAGGCTCAGGGCTCAGCTCAATGGCTTCAGCCGTGCCCTCCTGGCGGTCGCCCCCGACCCCAGCTTCTTCAATGCCGCGCATGTCATCGTTGCGTCCCGGGAGCGGCTCCTGGAAAACGCTGGGGAGGTTGCTGGCGCCGGTTCTGTGGCCGACGCGGCTTGGGCAGAGCAGATCCACGTCCACCTTGCGGCCATTGCGAGGGCTGCCGGCGGCTTCGGGACGCTCTCGGGCCATGCATGTGCTGCCATCGCTGACAAGTCCGAGGATGCCGGGTTCGTGAAAGACCTGGCGGCCTCGGGGGTCGGCGCAGACGAAATGCAGGTGAGTTTCCCAACTGTTTTGCGCACTTGCTGACGGCCGAGCTTTGACGCCTCCCCTGTTCGGCATCCGCGTGCCCGGTGCTCCTCTCCCGCCCGGCCCGTGTTTCTGTGCTGGAGGACGAGCGTCCCGGCCTCTGGGGACCTCCGCGCTCGGTCGCGGGTCGCGCGCAGCTCTGGGCGCGAATCACCTCGGCGAGCCGCGACTTCGCGCGACTGGCCGCGGCACCGGGGCCACGCCTCGACGATCACTCCTCCCCGTCGCTGCCACTTCCTCGCAGGTCTTCATCCTTGAGGTTCTCACCTCGATGCGCGACCACGTTGACGCTGCGGATGCTGCTTCGGAGTGGGAGCCGGCCGGCGTCAGCGACTCGGAGGCCGTAGCTTCCGAGCTGCGCGACGCCGTAGAGGCCGCGGCGCAGGCCGAGCGCGTGCTGACGCTGAGCAAGGAGTGCGTGTGGGCCGGGTCGGACAACCGGGTCCCCCTGGTCACGCCGGGCCGCGTGGTGGTCCGGCAGCAGACCTTCCCCATCATGGACCAGGACGACGAGGAGCCCAACCCGAACTACAGCGTCTGGCTCTTCTCTGACGCCCTCATGTACGGCGCGTACACCGCCGAGGAGCGCTTCGAGATCGTCGGCCTCGTCCAGCTCGGCGTGGGCTGCGGCGCCTCGGTCGAGTGCCCCAAGGCCAGGGGGAAGCTCCGCAACTCCTTCAAGCTCACGCACGGCGAGGGGACCCTCTCGGTGGTGTGTGCCAGCGAGGCCGAGCGTGACAGCTGGGCCGCTGACGTCGCGCGCATCGTCGGGGCGGCGCCCCCGGCTGCCGCCGCCCCCCCGCCCCCCGCCCCGTCCGGCGGCCTCGCCCCCCCTCCCCCCGCCCCAGCGGGCGGCCTCGCTCCGCCGCCCCCGGCCCCGGGAGGTGGCTTCGCCCCTCCTCCCCCGGCGCCCGGCGGCGGCTTCACCCCGCCTCCCCCCTCGGGGGCCGGAGGCTCGTTCTTGCCGCCCGCCGCCGACGGCGAGGCAGCGCGCGGCGCCATGCGCAACCGCCTCCTCCTCCGTCGCCAGAGCCGCGCCACCCGGCCTGGCGGCGTCAGCCTGCCCCCTCCCCCGTCTGGCGACAACACCCCGCTCCCGCCCCCCCCCGCCGGCGGCATGAGCATGCCCCCTCCCCCGGGTGCCCCCTCCATGCCCCCTCCTCCGTCGGGGCATGCGCCCGTCAAGCCGCCCAGGGGCGGGCTTCGCTTCGCGCCGCCTCCCAAGCCCTGAGCTCGCACTGTCCGTCGACTGCAATATTGACGCTCATTCTCGCCGCCCCATGCGCCGGTGGAAGCATGCCCTGCGCTTCGAGTGTCCAGGCATGCGCGCTCCCGGCCGGGAAAGGCATGCATCACCCAGTTTGCTCGGGCACACGCAAGTCACACGCAGAATCATGAAAACGCAGGCGCAGGCGCCGCTTCAGTGGGGACGGACACGGACGGCTGGGCCGTCGGCCCCAGCCTCAGAAGTCGATGTCCTCGCCGTCGGCCGCAAACGTGCGGTCGTTGCCGCTGCTGCCGACGCCGGCCATGGAGTACTCGCCCACGCGCTTCTCGAAGAAGTTGGTCTTGCCGTCGATGCTGATGAGCTCCATCCACTCGAACGGGTTGGCCGTGTTCCACAGCTTGGAGACGCCGAGGGCGATGAGCAGGCGGTCGGCGCAGAACTCGATGTACTGCTGCATGAGGCCGCTGTTCATGCCGATGAGCTCCACGGGGAGGGCGTCCGTCACGAACTCCTTCTCGCACTCCACCGCGGCGCGCACGATGTCGTGGACGCGCTCCTCGGGGAGCTTCTCGGTGAGCATGGTGTACATGAGGCAGGCGAAGTCGCAGTGGAGGCCCTCGTCGCGGGAGATGAGCTCGTTGGAGAAGCACAGGCCGGGCATGAGGCCGCGCTTCTTCATCCAGAAGATGGCGCAGAAGGAGCCGCTGAAGAAGATGCCCTCCACGGCAGCAAAGGCCACCACGCGCTCGGCGAAGGAGGCCGTCTCCGAGTCGGTCCAGCGCAGCGCCCAGTCGGCCTTCTTGCCCACGCACGGCACCGTCTCGACGGCGCGGAAGAGCGAGGCCTTCTCCTCCTTGTCCTTCACGTACGTGTCGATGAGCAGCGAGTAAACCTCCGAGTGGATGTTCTCAATCGCGATCTGCGATCACGGGGCGCCACGGCGAAGCGACCAGTTGCACCGGGCACCTGGGCGGTAGCACTCGCTTGCTCGCGCGGGCACGCCGTGCTCACCTGGAAGCCGTAGAAGCAGCGGGCCTCGGCGATCTGCACCTCGTTGGCGAAGTTCATGGCGAGGTTCTCGTTCACGATGCCGTCAGAGGCCGCGAAGAAGGCAAGCACGTGCTTCAGGAAGTAGCGCTCGTCGTCGGAGAGCGTGGCCCAGTCCTGCACGCGCGAAAAGGCAGCGGACGGAGGAAGGGTGCCGGGGTTGGAATTCGAAATGAGCTCGTCGCGGTCACGAGGCGCCGCCTGAGCCAGTGCCTTGTCCAGGGACTCCCCCTCCGGGAGCTTATTGGTGCACTGCATCCAATTTGGTGCTTAGTGTGGCGCGCGTGACAGGGCACGGCCCGTGGCGCAGGCGCGGGAGGGCGGCGACCGGGCTCACCTTCAGGTCGTGGGCGAGGTCGAGCTCCTCAGCCGTCCAGAACGAGGCCTCGGCCTTCTTGTACATGTCCCACACCTGCGTGTCGTTGGCTGGGTCCAAGGGGGTGGGGCGTGGTGATGGAGGGGCAGATTCCGGCTGCTGGCGTTTGCTTTCTGGCAGAATGCCAACGGCGGCCTCACCTTGGGGTGCTGGATGGGGAAGAGGACAAACCGCCCGGGGTTCTCGCGGAGAAGCGGCTCGGACGACTCCACGGCGGCCTTGGACGCCGTGCGGGCGGGGGGAAGCTGCGGAGGGGCGGCGGTTGGCTGGTGATGTCAGGTCAAACAGCGGGGGCCTCGCCGTTGGATGTGCTCGCGGGGCCGGCACCGCGTTCTCACGGCAAACTTGGTCACAGGGCTTGCGGTGGATGCCGCGGGGGACTCGGCGCGGATGGCGGCGGGCGGGGTAGCGACGGAGGCGGCCATGTCGAACACTGGTGGCGGAGTGCTCAAACCTGTCCCGCCACGACGGCTCTGTCTGCAACGGCGGCATCGAGGCTCTGCGAGTCGCCGCCCGGGCAATACGGGTACACGGAACGCTCCACACTCGCTCACTCGAGCAGCAATGCATGCGGCCGCGGGTCGGGCGGCGCCCCAAAGCTCGCCTGAAGCTGCATGCAAGGCATCAATGAGGTCGGCGCTGGCGGTCCTGCAGGCGCGCGGCCTCAGGGCATCAGCAGAGTGGTGAGGCAGTGCTACATATCTCAGCCAGCCGTGAAATCATCGGTTTGTGTGGCGCTCAGGCGGAGGCAGGCGCCGCTGTCGACCGCACGACGGCCATTCCGGTGGCCGCTCCCGTTGGGCTTCCCGCCATCCCGTTCCGCGCCGACTCCTGGCCGAGAATCCGCGCAGGGTGGCTGAGCACCTCGTCGCAACCACAGACGCCGAGCTGTCCGAGGCCAAGGCGCCCGCTGTGCCGGCGCTGGCAACCCCGCCGTCGTTCATCGGCCCGCAGCGCGGCGGCGTGATCGTCAGCCCGCTGGCGATCGATGCGTCCGCAGTGCGCCCCAGCGACGTTGCGGTGCTCGCGGTGTGCTACCTCCAGTCCGGAGAGTTCGAGCGCGCGGCGTTTGCGCTTGAGCGGGCGTACGGTGGGCCACCAGGGGCCGGCACGACGGTGGTTCTGGATGCCGGTGGCTTCGCTGCCCCATGTGTGAACGGCGAGCCGGGCACTTTGCTCCCGCTCGGCCCAGACGGCCTCTGCGCGCACCTTGCCGCCCCTGGCGCCGGAGGCTCCGGGACATGGCCGACGATCGATCTCTGCGTGTGGGCCCACGCGAGCCTCCTGGGCGGCGAAAGGCGCGCGAACCTCCGCCGGCTGGCGTCCGGCGACCCGCTCAAGGGCCCCATCGTCGTGGAGCAGCTGGCTCTCGAGGCTGCCACGCAGCCGGATCCCGTCTCGGGCGCGGCCCGGGCACCGCTCAACCCAGCCGCCGGCGTCGTCATGGACGCCCTCCTGCCCCTCTGGCACTCCAGGCAGCTCGATCCCCCCGCGGCCTGCGCCCTGGGGGCGGCGCTTCGTCGCTCGGGCCACCGCCAGCAGGCCCGGGCCGTCCTCGCCTCCGCCGCCGTCAGCATGCCGCTGCTCTGGAGCGCATGGACGGAGCTCGCAGACGCCTGCGCGGGGCCCGATGACGTCCCGCTGCTCCCCACGACGCACTGGGCGGGCAGTCTCTTCGCCGCGCGGCTGCTGCGGGCCTCGGGGCGGGGATCAGGCGCCCTCGCCGCCCTCGTCCACGCCGCCGCCCCGGCCTCCCCATCGGCATCGGCGTCCTCGTCCTCCGCTGCCGCCGCTGCCGCCGCCACCGCCGCTGCACCCTCCCCCGCGGCCTCCCCCTCGTCCTCCCGGGCTCCGTGGTCGGCCGAGGCGCCGGCCGGGCTCGCCCTCTCGCGACCCTACCGCACCGAGACCGCCCTCACCCTCTTCTCGCTACGGCGTGCCGTGGCCGCGAGGTCCCTCCTCGCGTCCCTCCACGCCGACGACCCGTTCGACATGTCCGTGATGCCGCACTTCAGCGACTGCCTCTTCGTGACGGTGAGCAGCCCACAGCCCGCAGCCCCGACCACGCCACGGCGCACACCCCGGCGTCCCGCTTCCCTCCGGGGTCCCACCCCCTGACCTCGCGGGCTCCGAGCCCATGGTGCCGATCCCTCCCCTCAACCCCCCCCCTTCCCCGCAGTCGCGCCGGGCAGAGCTGGCCGCTCTCGCCCATCGTGCCCACGAGGCCGGGAGGTTCCGCCCCGAGGCCGCTCTGGTCCTGGCGAACCACGCGTCGATCAAGGGGGAGCACGAGCGGGCCATCCTGCACCTCAAGCGGGCGCTGCGGGCCGACCCGGCCAGCGCCACCGCGTGGACGCTCCTCGGGCACGAGTGCATGGAGGCCAAGAACGGGCCCGCGGCGGTGGAGGCGTACAGGTGAGAGCAGCACGGGCGGGCCCTGCGGACGGCTGTGCGGTGCCGATCGGCCCGCGGCCTGAGGCCCTGCCCTCGTCTTGGACCCAGCCCCCCGCCACCTTTCGATCGCCCTTCCACCCGCAGGAGAGCGCTGGACGTGTCGCCGCTCGACCACAGGGCGTGGCACGGCCTGGGTCAGGCCCACGAGCTGTTCGGCCTGCGCCTGCGGGCGCTTGATGCCTACCGCCGCGCGGCGGCCATCCGACCCACCGACGGCCGCATGTGGACGGCCATGGCATCGGTGCTGGAGGCCCTGGGCCAGAAGGAGGAGGCCAAGGCGTGCTACCGGCGGGCGGCCTCGTGCCCCGATGGGGACGGGCACGCCGAGGCGATGCTCGCGCAGAAATCGACGCGCGACGACACCGCCGCGCGGACGTGGGCGGCCGCGCACCGGCTTGCGTTCGAGTCCGGGGGCATCGGCGGGCCGCCGGAGCTGGACGGCGAAACGATGCGCCGGGCGTCGAACCTGGTCGAGGCCGGGGAGGACGCTCTGGCCACGGGCTCGAGCGAGGACGCGGGCGCACACGCAGAAGCCGCGGTGGCGCTGCTCGGGCGAGGGGATGACAGCGGCCACCGGGCGGCGGCGACGCTTCGGCGGGAGGCATCACAGCTGCTGACCAAGGCCCAGCAGGCGACGGCGAGGCAGGCGACGGCGAGGCATGAGCTTAGGGCGGCCAATGCTCCGCGAACGTCCCTGATGGCGTGGGGATCGGCGCGCCGCACGGATTCGGGGAGCGGCTGGGCCGGGCTGTCGAGGAGCGGGGCGGACGAGGACGAGGACAT
>Ga0136560_1000190_pt1 | contig 27756 bp, 17 predicted proteins | sample AntRauMeHopE1497_FD_104925 | JGI IMG/M metagenome (GOLD analysis project Ga0136560, IMG submission 104925) | Saline lake microbial communities from Rauer Islands, Antarctica - Metagenome Hop E1 #497 | ecosystem: Environmental > Aquatic > Non-marine Saline and Alkaline > Saline | place... | reverse complement strand
CTATTCATGGGTAAGCGATTCCAACGTGGACAGGTACTTCGACGAGTTCTGCTACAGGTTGAACCGTTCCCAGAACAAAAAAACCATATTCAACAATTTGATAGTACGGATGGTAAAGGCGGACAAATTATATCACAAACAAATTGTATGCAGCTAACTATTGACCTCTAAGGGATTTATTTTTTTATTTCAAAAGATGCTCATTCTAAAGTGTTTTCTATCATAATGATGAGCCTAACTTTTCTACTTTTTAGTTTTGGAATACATGGGCTTATAGCACATTCATTACGTCCCAAATCGAAGGATAATATCATTGTTTACCCTATATTAATGTGGGTGCTTTGGGCTGTCCTATTCTTATTGTTCGTATTTTTTGTAATTCCATTGTACTGTCCAGATTTTTTGATCAACATCTAAAGACTTCATTGTTTCAGCTCTTTCGATCATTCCAATATACGTTATGTGTAAATTCGCTCTATGGGCTAATTCTTCCTAATAGCGCACTCTTTAGTTTCTGTATATATCGGTCTTTTTTAATGGGATACAACTTCTTATTTAAGTATGTACCTAGTTTGCATAATAGCATTTGCCCAAGATAAATGGTCTGCCGAGCTACGACCGGTAGTAATCGGGCTAGCTTAATTGCGAAAGGCTCCTTAAAGAAATCCAATACTTCTTGCATTCGCATTAAATTTTCAATTCATTAATCCATGTCTTTCAACACCAAAATTGGAATTTCGGAGTAGTAGCCCAACTCTTTTACCAGCGGATTGGAAAGGATACTGCCAAAGAACATGTGTTTTTTGTTCATAAAGGCAACCATTTCACTTTCCCTACTTTGGATAAAGGTGTCGATGCCTTTTTGTACTTTGACGTCAGTCATGGTATGAAAGCTGTTATCTACACCATCTAACATATGTTCTAACAGCACTTTATTGTTTTCTTGATTTTTGCTCAGCTTGGAACCCTCCAAAATATGCAGTACACGAATGGCCGACTTATGGTTCTTGCAAATATCTAAAAGCACTTGAATTTCCCTTCTTTTAAAACTCGCCTTGAAGTCTGTTGGGAAAACAATTTCTTTAGGGGGCGTAAATCGCACATTTTCAGGGATGGCCAAAACCGGACATTCCGTTACCTTTTCCATGATTTTCACGGTATGTGTTCCAAAAAGCGTAGATATTGTATCTCCAGCGCCCTTTGTTCCCATAATGACAAAATCGATATCTTTTGTGTCAATGACATGCTTTACCCCGTACAGAATTGAATTGAATTGTGAAATCGTATGAAAGTTATGTTTTGGGTTTTCTTCCCTTGGGCTCAAGATTTCCAATTGCTTTTCTAAACCATCCACCGAATACTTTTTGGCGGCTTCATAATCAACATCGCCAGGTTCGGGCACCATTATACTTCTGGTAGAGTATCCTTTGGCTTGAAAGACGTTCAATAAATAAAACTCGCACTTTTCCTTTTCGTGCATATCCAATGCATACCGAATTGCATTTAGGGCATTCTTAGAAAAATCGGTGGGCAATAAAATTCTTTTGTCCATGATATATTTTTAGGTATATGAGTAAAAATAGAATCCAAATTGCGGTTGTGCTATGATATTTATCAGTCCTCGCTAGGGATTATTAAAAACGGGATATGAAGATTGAAACTCACTTTTTTTACAAGCGAACCTTGCACCAATTTTTTAAGAAAGCTCTTGTCATAATTGATCATGGCCAACATGTCAGTACCCGAATTTTTTAAGAAGTTGTTTATGGTCTTGGGTTTATTAGAGAAATTGGGCATCCATTCCACTTTATAATCTACAGGGTCGAGGTATTGTTTTAAAATTTCCCTATTTGATTTTTGGGTTTTACTGAGACTTTTAGATTCCAAGACGCGAATGATTCGGACGGGTGCATTATAAAGGGAAGCCATAAAAAGTAGGGGCGAAAGGACATTTAGGTCAAAATGTCGCTTGTAATCTGTTACAAAAGCTATTTTTTTTACGGGTTCAAAGTCAATTTCACCAGGCACCATCAATAAAGGACATAACTTCATTGCCTTTATGGTCTTTACTGCACTACTTCCCATAAAAATTGCTTTTGCTGCTGTCGTTCCCTTATTGCCCATAACTACCAGATCAATATTGTTCTTTACCACCGTTTTTGATATGGTTTCTACCAAATCGCCTTTTGTACTAATGGTCTTGAACATGTGGTTTGTGTTTGCGTTGTCCAGTACTATCCTGTGCAGGGTAGTTTTTAGTCCTTCTTCTGACTCATCGCTTAATTGATCTAACAAGCCATGACCTTTACCCGTGGGGATTCTTTTACTTACCAACGGCGTGTGTTCTTCATACGTATTGAGTATGTAAAAAGTGCATGTCCGGTTTCTTAATAATTGGGTAGCATAAAATAGCGCGTTGTATGCGTTATTGGAAAAATCGGTTGTTGTAAGAATGTGTTTCATGACCTCAGTTTTTTGTATCATATGGAAGGACGAGCAAAGGAATCATTAGATCAAAACCTAATTCCTTTAGTAGCGATTTGGAAAAAATACGCCCTAATAACGAACGTTTTAATCGTAGCATTACCAATAAGTCGATATTATTATCGAAGGTAAAATCAATGATTGCATCCGGTATATCCGTATCGGGGTCAATATGAAATTGGCAGGGAATGCCTTTTAAGATTTTTTCTAAATTTCCTTTATGTGCCAACTGACCTGCGGTAAGTTCATTACCTCCCGAAACATATAACAGGTCGATTTGCGAACGATGTTGTTTGGCAATTTCCAATAGTCCCCTTAATTTTTCATTTTGGTATACAATTCCATAGTCCGTAGGAAATAAAATTCTTTTGGGAGTCTTATATGTAAAGTCCGAGGGAACCGCTAGGATAGGACAGGCCGCCTTTTTAATTACCTGTATCGTATTGGTGCCGAATAAGATGTCGACTGTCCCAGTTGCCCCTTGAGTCATTCTCATCCTTTCGGTCGGTCTGCCCTGCATTAAACTCCTCCAGTTCGTCATGATAGGTAAAATGGGTAAATATATTCAACAAATAAAACGCACATTCTTCCTCTTTATATAAGTTTAGGGCATAGCTAACGGTGTTAAAAGCGTTTTCCGAAAAATCCGTAGGTAGTATTATTTTTTTCATTTCAATGTCTTATGTTTTACCGAAACCTGTTTTGCATAACCAAAAAAGGAACCTTAATGTTCAAGGTCATTTCATCTATTGTGGAATGGAAAAGTACTTTTTCCATATACGAATAGCGGGTATGTATCATGACCAAAAGGTCGATGCCATTGTGGGAAACAAATTGGTTTATGGCACCCGATTTCTCTTCGGCGATAATTGTGTCAAAAACCATGTCTGGTTTGCTAAGACTGCCCAATAAAAATAGCTTGTTGTCTTTCTGCCATAAAGAAAGGGTAGCTTTGGGATTTATGTACAGCATATGAATGGTGGATCGAAACGAACCCGACATATCGCTCAATAACTTCAGCTCCCTTCTTTTATAAGGTACCAAATAGTCGGTAGGAAAAAGTATTTTTTTGGGAGGATGATAGGGGTGGTTTTCAGGAATGGCCAGAACAGGGCATAGTACATATTTAAGCAATTGCAGGGTATTACTGCCAAATGTAATTTTGGGGTCATTCGTTTTTCCTTTGGTGCCCATGACCACGATATCGATATTTTCTTGGTTGACCAAATCGTTCGCCTCATCGGTAAGGGTGCCGAAAGCCGATAGTGTCTTGTATTTGTGCTTTGGGTTGGGGGAATAGTCCTGTATTTCATCCCGAATTTTCCTGAGTTCTTTTTCAGAATTTTGATAAACTACCTCCTTTAGGTCTTCAAAAGGATTTTTATGTTTATTGGCATGCTCATTATAAACCTCGTCTGAAAAGGCATGTAGAATAAAGAATTCGCTTTGCTCATATTTAAAAATCTGGCACGCATATTTTAATGCATTGAAGGCATTTTCCGAAAAATCAATCGGGATTAAAACTTTTTTCATCAGGCCCATTTTTTTGTGGTTACGGCCAAAAGTAAAGCGTGAACTTTCAACACACCATGATATCGGTCAGTTCGTTTTAGGATGATTTTTAGCGCATAAATCTCGAATTGATAGGTTAAATAATGGCTCACGTAAAAGAAATTGGGGTGTTTATAGATCTGGCTTTTTTTAAGATGGAGCTTTGGTCAAAAGTTGTTGCTAACCTGGAATTTTATGAAGTGACAAATATCATTTCAAATCAAATGCTTTAAGAATAGTTTGCGGCCTAATTTGAATGAATCAAATACTATATAAAAAAAGTGTTTGGTCTAATCCTAAATTATTTTAAGCATGGCAGCATCAGAACACATACTTTTCTTTGACCAAATTTCAAACAAAGACGTGCCCAGGGTTGGCGGCAAGAACGCCTCATTGGGCGAAATGTACAATCAACTGAATCCGAAGGGTATAGGTATCCCCAATGGTTTTGCACTTACCGCTAAAGCGTATCGCTTGTTCAGGGTAAAAAACAAATTGGAAAAAACGCTGAATGATCTACTGCATGCTTTGGATACCGATCAGTATACCAACCTGAGCGAGATTGGTAAAAAGGCTAGAGGATTGATCTTGGGGGCATCATTCCCTGATGAGATTATTGAAGCTATCAACACGGCATATGCTTCACTTTCGGAACAATGTAAAATCAGCGATCTAGATGTTGCCGTTCGTAGTAGTGCCACGGCAGAAGACCTTCCCACGGCCAGTTTTGCCGGAAGAATGGAGTCGTTTCTAAATATAAGCGGAGAAAAACAATTGTTGGATGCTGTGCATAGATGTTACGCCTCATTATTTACGGATCGGGCCATTAAGTACCGCCATGATATGGGGTTTACGGATATGGATATTGCCATTTCGGTGGGCATTCAACAAATGGTACGAAGTGATAAAGCGGCCTCTGGCGTTGCGTTTACCATTGACCCCGATAACGGATTCGAAAATGCGATCATCATCAATAGTGTGTGGGGATTGGGCGAAAACATTGTCCAAGGAAGATCAACCCCTGATGAATGGATTGTTTTTAAGCCCACGTTGACTGACGAAAAGTTGCATCCAATTTTAAAAAGCAGCTGTGGTAAAAAAGAATATACTATGGTCTATTCCGAAAAGATCGAGGGTGCATCCGTGGAAAAGACCATTTCGAATTTTGAAACCTCCATCGAAAAACAAAATACATTTTCGTTATCGAAAAAAGAAGTTATACAGCTCGCCCAATGGTGCTACAAAATAGAGGGCCATTACGGAATGCCCATGGATATCGAATGGGCAAAAGACGGCCTGAACAATCAGCTTTATATAGTACAGGCGAGACCAGAAACCGTTCACGGGAAGTTGAAAAAGCAGATTAGGGAAATATTTACCCTGAAAGAAAGTGGAAAGCTACTTACCAAGGGAATTGCTTTAGGAGATAAGATTACTTCGGGCATGGCCCGCATCATTATTAGTCCCGAGGATGGGGATCAGTTAAAAAAAGGGGAGATTCTAATTACCGACATTACCAATCCTGATTGGGATCCCGTGCTCAAAAAGGCAGCGGCCATTATCACCAACAAAGGTGGAAGAACGAGCCATGCAGCCATTGTTGCACGAGAATTAGGTACGGTTGCAGTTGTAGGTTGTGGAAATGCTACCGAAGTGATACAAGATGGTCAAGAGATTACGGTTTCTTGTGCCGAAGGTAAAGAAGGGAATATATACGAAGGGGTTCTAAAATGGGAAATAAAAGAACAAGATTTCAGTCAATTGCCAATGCCTGTTACCGCACCTATGTTCATTCTTGCCGACCCTGATCGGGCCTTTGAACTTAACACCTATCCAAATAAAGGTGTAGGCTTGTTGCGACTTGAATTTGCCATATCGAACAGTATTCGTATTCATCCCTTGGCCTTGTGTGAGCCCGAAAAAGTAATGGACGAAAAAATAAAGGCCGAGATAAAAGAACTTACCAAGGACTATAAAAATGGCGAGAACTATTTTGTGGACAAGCTTGCCGAGGCCGTCTCTATGGTAGCGGCAGCATTTTACCCTAAAGATGTAATTGTTCGAATGAGTGATTTTAAGAGCAATGAGTATGCCAATTTATTGGGGGGCAAGTATTTCGAACCACATGAAGAGAATCCGATGCTTGGCCTTCGGGGCGCATCACGGTACTACAGCGATTTTTACCGAAAAGGTTTTGCGCTGGAATGTATGGCCATGAAAAAAGTACGTGAAGAAATGGGAATGACCAATGTGAAATTGATGATTCCATTTTGTAGAACGGTAGAAGAAGGGGGAAAGGTAATTGCGGAACTTGCTACCAATGGTTTGGTTCAAGGAGAAAATAATCTGGAAATCTATGTAATGATTGAAATTCCAAGTAATGTTTTAATGGCCGATGAATTTGCAAAAATGTTTGACGGCTTTTCCATAGGCTCTAATGACCTTACCCAACTTACTCTAGGGCTAGACCGTGATTCTGCTTTGATAAGTTATCTGTTCAACGAAGAAAACCCCGCAGTAAAAGGACTGGTCAAGGAAACCATACGTGCCGCAAAGCGAAACAATATAAAAGTAGGCCTTTGTGGGCAGGCTCCTAGCGACCTTCCAGAATACACAAAATTTTTGGTGGAAGAGGGTATTGACAGCATTTCCTTTAATCCCGATGCATTGGTGCAGGGAATCGAAAATATACTGCAGGCTGAAAAACAATTAACCAATGGGTAGCACATCAGAAGTCTCTTATAAGAATGCCCTAAGTCGCTTTACGCACAACGCGGCTACCTCAGGTTGTACAAAACAGTACCGAAACATGAATTGAATAAAAAGGTGGAAGAATCCAGATAAAAAGTTTAAAACAAGGTATGAGAAAAAACTTGGAAAAAGAGGAAATAGAAGAGGTTCTAATGAGCAACTATATAGGCCATTTGGCATTTATAGCACAGGCAAGGCCTTATATGATGCCAATAACGTACTATTTCAATCAGGCCCATAATGCTATTATTAGTTATTCAGGGGAAGGTTTAAAATTGAACGCCATGCGTAAGAATGGTGCAGTTTCATTAGAAGTTGATGAAATATCTTCTGTAGAGAATTGGAAATCGGTTTTGGTGCATGGCACATTTGAAGAAGTACATGGAAGCGATGCTAAACTATATTTGCACCAGTTTGCCGAGGGTGTCAAAAGCATTATTACAAAAAAAGAGGGCAATCGGCCTAATTCGATTAAGGAATTTTCAGCGAGGATTGCTTCGGATAAAATTCCTGTAGTATTTCGGATTAAAATACTTGAAATAACTGGAAAACAAAGGGAATCTTAAATTGAAAGCATGAAAACATTTGTATACAGCATTCACGGTTTTGATAAGCCTTTCTTGGAAATGGCTGCCAAGGATAAACATGAGTTGACGTTTACAAGAGAGCCTTTGAATGAAAACACGGCGGATCTGGGCAAAGGATTCGATGCTGTAATGCTTTTTACATCGGACAAGGCATCGGCACAAGCCTTGGAAAAATTATCGGCTAACGGGATTAAATATTTGGCGCTTAGGTCGGCAGGCTTTGATCATGTACACCTTGTTAAAGCCAAACAATTGGGGATGAAGGTAGGTTATGTACCCTCCTATTCCCCTTATGCCATTGCAGAACACTCCGTAGCGCTAATGCTAGCCCTAAACAGAAAACTTGTCTTGGGCCAGTAACTGATGCGGCAAAACGATTTTCGTCTGGACCGGCTTGTGGGTTTCGATTTCCACGAAAAGACAATTGGGGTCGTTGGAACAGGAAAAATAGGTGGGGCATTTACCCGGATTATGCATGGTTTTGGGTGTACATTATTAGGTTATGATATTGAACAGCACCAAGCACTTATTGAAGCAACGAATATAACCTATACCTCCTTGGAGGAGTTGTGCGGGCAGTCAGATGTTATCTCGGTCAACTGTCCCCTTAATGTTTACACAAAATCTATGTTCAATACGAACACTTTTTCTAAAATGAAAAAAGGGGTCATGTTCATTAATACGGCCAGGGGCGGCGTAGTAAATACCAATGATTTAATGGATGCTATGGACAACGGAACAGCGGCCTCAGCTGGTCTTGACGTTTATGAATATGAAAAACCGATATTTTTCTATGACCATACCGATAAGGAATTGGAGGACAAACTATTTGAAAAAATTCGCTCTTACCCAAATGTTTTAATCACCGGGCATCAGGCATTTTTGACCCAAGAGGCCTTAAAGGGTATAGCATCCACGACCATTGCGAACTTGGATGTTTGGGAAGGCAACGGAATTTCGGAAAATGAATTATAAGTCTTAAATGGAACATTGGAGATTGATTATCGCATTTATGGGTTTACTTGTAGGGGTTTTTCTCCTCAAGAAACTATGGTTGGGCGCTCTATTCGCCTTCTTGGTGGTCATTTTGGGTAAAACGTATGATGGTGACCTTTCTTCGGGTGTATTTATTCCCATTGCCAATGGCGTGATTATTACAGCTGAATTGGCACTTCTTATTTTTGGGGCGTACCTGTTTTATAACCTATTGACGGTACATCGGCATTTTAAAGAATTTGATATTTTTCTAAATTCTTTTTCATCCAAGCTATCCGTTATAATTATGCTCTGTTGGTTTATGGGCAGCTTTATGGAAGGCATTGCGGGCTTTGGCATTCCCGCTATGCTCATCGCCCCTCTTATGATTACTCTTGGTTTTAAACCGATTGCGAGTATAGTTCTGCCATTGGCTGGCAATACTACGGCGGTCACTTTTGGCGCTTTGGGTACTCCTTTGAAAATAGGCCTTGGTATTTTTTCATCGGGCGATATGGTGTTACATACCCTGCTACTAAATAGTTTCCCCGCCCTTATGACACCCTTTTTTCTGGCATTTTTGTACGGTAAAATAGAGCAGGTAAAGATTGATTGGCCCAGAGAATGGAAAAAGCTTTTAGGTGCTGGTTTTACAGGTCTGATTCTATTTATGACCATTTTTATCCAAAAAAAAGAAACGCCCAACCTCTTGTTTTGGTGGAACACTTTTTATCCATATTTATTTTTCGTAGTGCTACTATTTACCGCAAAGTTGGCAATGTCCGGCCATACTTTTAACTGGCACAAAGGTCTGAAGGAAATTCCATTATATCAACCGGGATTAATTTTCATTCTTTCTGGCCTGGTCTATCTGGTTATCAAAAATAATAATACCATCGCCTTTCATTTTTTCGGAGAGGCTAAAAAATCGTTTTTACACATTTTCAAACCTATATGCACTATTCTGCTGCTGGTATGTTTTGCCCAACTTATAAATCCTGAATTGACCGGATTGATGCAAGGATTATTGGCCGGTAACCCAAAACTATCCTTACCATTGATTGCCATAGCGGGGGTCGGTGGTAGCTTTTTAACAGGGAGTGCTACCACGAGTAATTTAATATTAGGCAACAGTTTACAGACATTCCCTTCAATGACCCTTTCCACCCCCTTACTGTTGGCATTGCCCCATACCGGAAGTGCCGTTGGCAATGCCATATCATTACAGAACATTATCATGGTAAAGTCGGTTGTTCAGCAACCTGTGAGGGAGGAAAAAATACTGTCGTATAATTTCATTACCGTGTCGCTCTATATTATATTGTCAATGTTAATTGCCATTGGACTGTCGAGATATAAATAGGCAATCCAATACGCATGAAATAATGAGAGTGAAACCATTAGAGTAAACATAAATACTGATTGAAATACCGATGGCGATTTTAGAAATAATAAATGTTTTGTTTTTTGTGCTCCATACCCTTCTTATACTCTTTAATGTATTCGGATGGCTTGTTCCGGCTTGGCGATTGGCAAACCTAATTACCTTGCTGTTGACGGTATTTTCGTGGTTGGTACTCGGCTTTTGGTATGGTTGGGGCTACTGTATTTGTGTAGATTGGCATTGGCAGGTTAGGGAATTATTGGGTTATCAAAACCCAAGTCCTTCTTATATACACTTTCTTATCCTTAAAATCACAGGAATGGATGTACCTGCAAATTTGGTAGATGCAATAACGATTATAGTGCTCTCTTTGGTTTTAATATTAAGTGTGTATTTGAATATTAAAAAATGGAAAAGTAAATAGTCTTTTGCCCTTTCAATTGTATGAACAAAGTAAAATTCAAAGCCCGCCATTAAAATGCCGGCACCATCTTTTTTGATGTTTTTTGGTGTTATGTTGATTATCGGAGGAAGGCGTTTGTCGAATAGCTAATGGTCTCAAAAGCATGTTGGTGCCATACCTAAAAGGTATTTGTATTTCGCGATCGTATTTAAGTGGCCATTGAACTTTTGAATATGTGTTTTAGGAAAAAGTATATGTGCAGAGGAGAAATCAGAAATTCCAACATGTATAGAAAAGTGTATATTTCATTAAAAACGCAGTACAACAATATGTTAGCTTATGCTTAGGGAACAAGAACATAAAACAAATATTGATATTGGCAACAATTCTTCTGAGAAGATTGAGCTTGTGCATAGCGGAGAGGATTTCTTCAACCGCTTGCGATTTCTTATTTGCAATGCCAAGTCAGAATTGCACCTGCAAACCTACATCTTTGAAGACGATGCCACGGGAAGAGGGGTTGTACACGACTTGAAAGAGGCTGCCCTTAGAAATGTGAAGGTTTATGTAGTGCTTGACGGATATGGTTCGGCTTCCCTTTCGGCAGCTTTCATTAATGATTTAATCGCCAATGGCATCAACATCCGTTTTTTTGCTCCTTTTTTCTCAATGAACAGTATTTATCTAGGCCGCAGATTACACCACAAGGTTGCCGTTGCCGATAGGGAGATTGCACTTGTAGGGGGTATAAATATTGCCGATAAATATCGGGGAACCCAAACCGAGCAACCTTGGTTGGATTATGCCGTTCAAGTTAAAGATACCGCCGTGGCGACTTATCTTGAAAGGTTGTGCAAAATGATCTATTCAAAAAAAAATCGTGAAAGTATTAGTACAACTAAAAATACTTTCCATTTAACAAAAGGTGTTTCCGCACATGTCATTCAGAACGACTGGCTGCATCGTAAAAACGAAATCTATGATGCATATACCGATGCAATCCAAAATGCGAAAAAAGAAATAACAATACTTGGCAGTTATTTTTTTCCAGGCCGAAGGCTCTCAAAAGCCCTAAAGCAGGCATCCCAGAACGGGGTAAAAGTAAAACTGATTCTGTCGGGCGTTTCAGATGTACCATTCGCAAGGCGGGCAACGAACCATTTGTACACCTCGCTGCTTAAATACAATATTGAACTGTATGAATGGAAGAGTTCCGTTTTACACGGTAAAGTAGCGACCGTAGACGACACCTGGACAACTATTGGCTCCTTTAACCTGAACCATCTAAGCTCATACGGTAGTATTGAACTGAATTTGGAGCTAATATCAAAAGAGTTTTCCAGAACAATAGCTTCAAGCTTAAACGGTGTAATTGCCAAATGTGAAAAGATAACGCATGATACACTCAAGGCTAGAGGTGGATTATTTACTCGGATATTGAACTGGTTGGCATATCGACTCGTGAGAATCCTTTTTAGGATTGCCACCTACATATCTTATAAACGATTTTTTAAACGCTTTCAAGATGAATAATCTATTTTTTGACATTGCCGGATTCGCATTGTGTGCTGGTGTTATTCTGATAAGTGGCTCAAAACTCTCAAAATACGGGGATATGATGGCCGACATGCTCGGTTGGGGCAAAATGTTCATGGGCCTTGTACTGATGGCATCGGTCACATCAATGCCAGAATTGATGACCGGCTTTAGTTCCGTAGTCTTGGTGGATGCCCCGGATTTAGCTGTGGGGAACATTGTGGGCAGTTGTGCCTATAACATCCTTGTCATTTCGATTATGGATATGTTCTATAATCATAAAAAGCCCCTTACATCGGCCGTAGAACCGGGCCATATCATATCCGCATCCTTCGGTATTATGATGCTGAGTTTGGTGGCCGTAGCTATTTTGATGCCCGGTGTTTTTGGCAGTATTGCATGGATAGGGGGATCTAGTTTGTTGTTCATCGCAATTTATCTATTGGCTATACGGGTGCTTTACCTCTATGAAAAGAAGCAGCATATTCAACATATTTTCCCTAGTGGCGGGGAACTTACTTTAAAACAGGTGATCCGCAGATATGTCATCAATGCCGTCATTGTCATGGTAGCTGCCTTGGCACTACCTTATTTTGGGGAACATCTTGCCGCCGCTAGCGGACTGGGCCAAAGTTTTTTTGGCACCCTGTTTATTGCAGCCTCTACGTCCTTGCCCGAAATAGTGGTTTCCGTAACGGCAATCCGCATTGGTGCCATAGACCTTGCCATCGGAAATATTTTCGGAAGCAACATTTTCAATATTGGCATATTGGCATTGGTAGACATTTTATATACCAAGGGGCCTTTACTATTAGATACCAGTCCCAACCATATTATTCCCGTCCTAGGCACGATCATTATTACCGCTATCGGTATTACGGGCATCGTTTTTAAGGCCGAAAAAAAATGGAAATTGGCTTTGGATACGGTATTTATATTGATTGTGTTCGTGCTGATGATGTTCCTATTGTACCATAAAACAAATATCGCTCTCCTATGAACTGGCATTTACTAGCCCTTACAGAAATTTCCCAATTGTTGAACACTTCTCCTCGAGGTCTTGATGCCGCGGCCGCGGCCCGACGTCTAGCCGAGGAAGGAAAAAATGAAATCGAGGATGTTAAAAAGAAGACCGTTGTACAAATGTTGTTGCATCAGGTAACCGATTTTATGATTCTAATACTTGTTGCGGCAGCAGTAATCTCAGGATTTATCGGCGATCTTATGGATACCATAATAATTCTCGTCATAGTTGTCCTAAATGCTTTGGTCGGGTTCATACAGGAATATCGCGCGGAGAAAGCAATGGAGGCCCTAAAAAGTATGGTACCCACTAATACCAGGGTCATACGGGAAGGAAAGCATATCGATATCCCTGCCGTAGATTTGGTGCCAGGGGATGTTATTGTTCTTGAGGCGGGAAATAGTATTCCGGCCGATGTACGCTTTTTCGAAACACACCAGGTCAGGCTCGACGAATCTTCCCTTACGGGCGAATCCCATAATGTGGACAAAAATCCCGATGAACTCCCTGAGAACGAGTATGCGCTTGGCGACCGCATAAACATGGGTTTTAAGGGAACGTTTATCACCAATGGCCGTGCCCTGGCCTATGTGGTGGCAACAGGTATGGATACCGAATTGGGGCGTATCGCCACGATGATACAGACCGATGAAACGACCACCCCGCTCCAAAAGAGATTAAACGCTTTCGGCAAACGTCTATCGATTGTGATACTCGTTATCTGCATCATTATATTTACCATTGGCTGGCTAAGGGGGGAGACCATTTTGAATATGCTTATTCTCTCAATTTCGCTAGCCGTGGCGGCTATTCCCGAAGCGCTACCGGCCCTTGTTACGATCACGCTCGCTTTTGGGGCAAAACGATTGGCAAAAAGCAATGCGCTCATCAGAAAACTTCCCGCAGTTGAAACCCTAGGCTCCGTTACTTATATCTGCTCCGATAAAACAGGAACATTGACCGAGAACAAAATGATGGTTCAGAATATATTTGAAACCGGAGGAGGGCCAGAAAGCTTATCGTCGCAAATAGGGGGCAATACATTACTTAGTGCCATGGCGCTGAACAACGATGTTTCGGCAGACAAACAGGGCAAATGGCTGGGAGACTCAACAGAAGTGGCGTTGGTGCAATATGCTTATGACAAAGACTTTGAAAGAAAGCACTTAGAAACCTACTTGCCCAGAGTAGCCGAACTGCCCTTCGACTCGTCACGAAAGTGTATGACCACCTTTCACAAAACAGGGGATGGTATCGTTGCCATTACCAAAGGTGCCGTTGACGTGCTTCTTAACAAACTGGTCGATGCACAAAAAGAGCTTATCCCCGAATTTGAGTACAAAGCGGATAAGATGGCAGAAAAAGGGTATCGGGTTTTAGGCTATGCCATACGGATGCTTCCGAACTTGCCAAAAGTTCTGCAACCCGAAAAACTGGAAACAGAACTGATTTTGATAGGTTTTGCAGGTATGATCGATCCGCCAAGGGAGGAAGCAAAACAGGCCGTAAAGGAATGTAAGGAAGCGGGCATTATACCTGTCATGATTACGGGGGATCATAAACTTACGGCCAAGGCGATTGCAAAACAGTTGGGCATTGTTTCATCAAATGACGATATGGTCTTAAGCGGTTCAGAACTCAATAACTTGACCGATCATGAGCTTGGTGCCATTGTTGAAAGGGTACGCGTCTATGCAAGGGTAAACCCTGAACAGAAACTAAAAATCGTAAAGGCCCTGCAAGCTAAAGATCAATTTGTGGCCATGACCGGCGATGGGGTCAACGATGCGCCTGCTCTTAAGAATGCCGACATTGGTGTAGCCATGGGTATCAACGGAACCGAAGTGTCCAAAGAAGCCTCGCACATGATTTTATTGGATGATAATTTTGCAACCATCGTCGTGGCCATAAAGCACGGCCGAAAGATATTCGACAATATCCTTAAATTCATCAAGTACACCATGACCAGCAATTCTAGCGAGATTTGGGCCATTTTTCTGGCACCTTTCTTCGGGTTGCCAATTCCACTTATGGCCATTCATATTTTATGGATAAATTTAGTTACCGACGGTCTGCCAGGCTTGGCCCTTGCCTCTGAGCGCCCTGAATGGGATATTATGAAACGTCCGCCAAGAAGCCCCAAGCGCAATATTTTTGCGGGGGGCATGGCGGTGCATATTTTGTGGGTCGGATTTTTTATGGGTGCCGTTGCCTTAGGAATGCAGGCTTGGGCAATACATAATGAAAATACACATTGGCAAACAATGACGTTTACGGTACTCTGCTTTAGCCAAATGGGCCATGTAATGGCGATACGATCTGATAAGGAGTCTGTTTTTAAAATTGGGGTGTTTTCCAACAAGCCGATGATTGGGGCATTATTGATCACTTTTATGTTGCAATTCATGATTATTTACGTGCCTTTCTTTAACGATATCTTTAAAACACAGCCTCTTACCATGCCTGAACTGGGCATTACTTTGGCCGTATCAAGCATCGTTTTTTGGGCAGTAGAGATAGAGAAATGGATTAAAAGGATAAGAAAATAAAACTAATATGACACAAATTGTAACGTTGACCGTAAACCCCGCATTGGATAAAAGTGCCAAAGTCGATGGCTTAGTGCCCGGCCATAATTGAAATGTCATTCTATAAAATACCAATTTGGGGGTGGAGGCATCAATATATCAAGGGTATTAAAAGGACTTGACATAGCGACCCTTTGTATTTTCCCCTTGGTAGGAAATGCAGGAGTTCATTTAAAAGCGTTACTTCTTGAAGAACGCATTGAGCCTGTTTTAGTTCCCGTCACCGGATGGACAAGGGAAAACCTCTCTGTGGTGGATACCCAAAGCGGATTGCAGTATCGTTTTGGGATGCCAGGAAATGCCTTGTCAGAAGCTGAACTTCTTACCATCAAAAACCTATTGAGCAAAAATTTGAATACCAATGATATACTGGTTTTAAGTGGAAGTCTCGTGGAAGGGATGCCCTTAGATTACTATTCAAGGCTTATCAAAGCAATGACTGGCAAAAAGGTAAAAATAATACGAGATACATCGGGTGCTGCGCTTAGGGAAGCCCTGAAAGAAAATGTGTACTTGATAAAACCAAACCAACGTGAGTTGGCCCAGTTGTCCGAATCCGATTTCTTGTCAACTGAAGAACAGGAAGCCTTTGCCTTAGAATTGATAAAGTCACGGAAGGCAAAATATGTGGCAGTGTCACTAGGTGCAAGAGGAGCCTTTATAGCGTCAGAGGAAAGTATTCATTACCAGACCACTCCATCCATCATCGCAAAAAGTACCATAGGTGCGGGAGATAGTATGGTTGCCGGACTGGTTTATGCGATCATAAATAAGTGTACTGCCAAAACAATGCTAAAATGGGGATTGCCTGTGGTGTTGCGACTACGATGAGCGAAGGGACAAATCTAGCCTCCATTAAAAATATTTTTGGAATTATCAATGATAAACCTCCCATCGCGTTATAAAACCAAGGTGTTGTGTGTACGCAACGAAAAAGTCAAACGAACTTCTAGATTTCAATTACAAAAAGCATGGTGGACATAAAAAAACGAAACGACCTGACCAAAATGAATTGAATAGTACTTACCTATAGCTTATATTGTCCATTGTTATTATTGACCTTTTAGATATGCCCTGCTGTTTTTCTACTTTTTAAATCTTTTTTAATACAACAGCGATATAAAATAAATTACAATCTGTTGGGAAAACGATTTCCTTTGCAATTTTGAAACTTGCTTTTTCAGGAATGACCAGATTGTTGCAGCGCACTTTGGAAATCGAGCAGGACATCATTTGGCTCATGCCTATTTGGCCATAAGAGCTAGGTGGATAGAAATGACCAGCAGTAGTTTACATGACAAGGGTTATTTTTATTGGCCAACATTTTGGACAGAAATCGAGTTAAACTAAAGATTGCACCTTTAGTACTTGCATAATCCACTAGATAATCGCTAACGCGATAGGCGGTTACGGAACTGGTATTGATAATACAGTCATTTTCCTTTAAATATTTTAAAGCACATAGTACAATGTGAAAATAACTAATGACATTGGTATCGTAAGTTATTTTGACCTGATCAAGGTCAATATTTGAAAAGTTATCTTGTGGATATTGTACAGCCGCATTATTAATCAATATGTTCAAACCTCCTAATGAACTGACACCCTCACCTCTGGCTCGATCACAAAATTCCTATCCCGCACATCACCTTGAAAGAGGAGGCAGCTACGTCCTTCTTTCTCCACCAAATCCTTGGGCTTTTCAGCCTCTTCTAAATAGATAATTACTATATGGCGCCCTCCCTATATCACTGTCCCACCTGTAATAAAACCTACTTTTCCTTCGAGCTTCCCACTTCCCCTATAACCACGCCGGATTATTTCAGGTTGTGGACTCATTCGATCTTCAAGACTGGGTTTGGTCTGTTTCTGTTCGGAAAAATATTTGGGTTTTTCCATGTTTTTTTCAAATTTAATTCCTCCAATTTTTATTTTGGTGCTGTTTGAAACTAAAAATTTATACAATCCATTTTGATAGCCCACTTTACCTTTTTAGCCAGAAGGTAATAATCACTGGATAATCGGCGACTAAAATATTATGGATAAAAATTGATTAGAAAGATGGACTGATATGAGAGTGGTGTGGACGCGACCTTACTAATTCTATAAAACTTCGATAGTAATTTAGATGTATTCATGTATTTAGATTCAATCATATGAATACCATGCTGCATGTCCATGATAAGTGGGTATCTTCTATATTTTGAGCCTTGTACAGAATCGAGTAAAGAATTTATAAACATGAGCAAGTACAGTATTTTTTTAGCGGATGACGATGAGTACGATAGGTAGTTTTTTGAAGAAGTAGTAGAAGAAATAGATTCTAGTATAACTATAAAAATGTATGAAAACGGTCGCGATTTAATAGACGGACTCAGTTTTAATCTTTCACAATTTCTAGGATCGTCATTGAGAGGTTTTATAAAATTTGACAAGCATAAGCATATCTTAGATAAGAACATGAACCTCAACCTCATGATGCATACCATCATCTTTTAAAGGAAAAACGTTTCCTTTCCCCTGTTCATTCTGCATTTTCCACCACGAATTTTCAATATTCCTTTCCTGATATATAATAATATTATAAGTGGATGTTCCGTAACGATACGTGATTGTAACTGAGGGCCATTTTTCAGGATAGCAGGGTGTAAATTTAAGTTTGTCCACAAGGATTTCCATGCCTAGAAGTGAGCCAATGATGAATTGATTCATCCAACCTGAGGAACCTGTATACCAAGTCCATCCGCCGCGACCCCGATGAGTTTCATTGGCGTAAACATCCGCAGCCATAACATAAGGCTCTACCTTATAAATTAGTACATCCTCTGGATTTAAGGCATGATTAATTGGTTGTACCATACTAAAAAGTTCATAGGCTGTCCTTCGGTCGCCAAGGGCTGCAAAAGCCATCAGTGTCCAGATGGCTGCATGGGAATATTGCCCACCATTTTCCCTTACACCTGGTACATAACCTTTAATATATCCTGGATTCATATCCGATTTATCAAACGGTGGGTTAAGCAACTGAATAATTTTTATATCTCTTTTCACCAAGTGTTTATTTAAGGAATTCATGGCGCTATTTCTTCTTTGTTCTGGCGCAGCATTTGTCAAGACAGACCAACTTTGAGAAATGGCATCAATACGGCATTCTTCATTTACTTTAGATCCCAGAGGTGTTCCGTCATCAAACCAGGCGCGTTTGTACCATTCACCATCCCAAGCAGATTTCTCAATATTGGATTGTAGCTTAATAGCCTCTTCTTTACAGATTATCGCAAATTCAGTATCACCATATTTAATAGCTACTTTCTCAAAATTGGTAAGAATATCATACAAGAAAAATGCCAGCCAAACGCTTTCTCCCCTGCCTTCATTTCCTACTTGATCCATTCCGTCATTCCAATCGCCAGATCCCATCAATGGTAAGCCGTGTTTTCCAAAACGGAGACTATGTTTTATGGCTAGAAGACAATGCTGGTATAGATTGGCACTTGAACTGCCACTTATTGGTAAATCATACAGGGAATCTTCTCCTTCAAGCAACAGCCTGGATTCTAAAAATCCGATTTGCTGCTTCAGTATCTTCAAATCACCGGTAGCATTTAAATATCTATAAACGACAAATGGCATCCATAATAGATCGTCAGAACAATTTGTACGCACGCCTCTTCCTTCGGGGGGATGCCACCAATGCTGAACATCTCCTTCCGTAAACTGCCGGGAAGCATTTAAAAGTATTTGTTTCCGGGCAAATTCAGGTTTATTGTGTAATAAGGACAGAACATCTTGAATTTGGTCTCTGAAACCAAAGGCTCCACCTGATTGATAGAACCCACTGCGGGCAAACAATCTGGAAGCGATAGTTTGATAAGTAAGCCATCCATTGGCCATAAGATTTAAGGCCTCATCCGGGGTCTGAACCTGCACCGTATTTACTATCTCATTCCAGTATTCCTTTATCTCGTCAAAAGATTGATTAATTGTATTCAGATCTGAAAAGTTCTGGATGAGCTTAATAGATGACGCCGTGTTTTCACTACTGCCGATAAGAAAAGCAATCTCTCTTTCTTCTCCTGGCAGCAAATCAAATTTTCCTTGCAATCCAGCACAGGTGTCACGTCCAGCACCAATTCTTCCTCTAAGGTCCTGACGGTACAAAGCTTGGGGATTGGAAAGATTTCTGTTTCGGCCAATAAACCTCGACCGGTCGGTGGTATTACTATATTTACTCACACCAATAATTTTAAAAAATGCCACCCGGTTGGCAAAAGCATGATTGTACCTGTTTCGAAAGAACAAGGCTCCGCTCTGTACCTCATACTCTGAAAGAATATGCATATTGGTTTTAGAGCGGACATTACCTAAAATAATTTCTAGGTACCCTGTAACGGAAAGTTTTCGTAACTGGTCTGTTTTATTTTTTATTGTAAGCACTACAAACTTTACGGGTTTCTCCTTGTCCACAAAAACTTTCATTTCGGAAGATATGCCTTTTTCTATATGTTCATAAGTGGTATAACCAAATCCATGAGTAGTAACATAATTCGCTTCGCCTTTTGCAGGAAAAGGAGCCGGCGACCAAAATAATCCAGTTTCTTCATCGCGCAGGTAAAAAGCTTCACCACTGGTGTCTGTCACTGGATCATTATGCCATGGAGTTATGCGGTATTCATGTGCATTCACAGCCCAGGTATAGGCTGAACCACTTTCAGAAACTACTGTTCCAATAGTAGGATTTGCAATAATGTTAACCCAGGGTGCCGGCGTGGTTGCTTGATTATCAATCAGTATCTTATATTCTTTTCCATCTGCTGTAAAACCACCTGTTCCATTAAAATATTTAAGCTCTGATGGCATCACTACATTTTCAAAATTAATTTTTTCTGAAGTTTGGGGTTTAGCTTCTAATAATGGGGAAGAACCTATTTCTCCGTACTGCCTTGATATTTGCTTGGATAGGGAGCCATTATTATCGGTAATAATGATTTTGGCAATGCTTTCAAATAAGATACGATCCTCCGAGGAAATTTGATCGGTTGATTTTACATATATTTTTCCGGGGATATGGCTGGTCACTGAGTCACCTGCTGAAATCATTCCTAAGATCTGGTCTTGCAATTCATGTCGGTATGAGCCATGGTCCTCATTCCAGATTACAAGATCTACGGTCAAGCCTTTTAATTGCCAATACCCGTGGGCTTTGATCATTTGCATTACTAAATCTAGATTTTCCGAGTTAAATATTTGTAACAAAACAATCGGAAAGTCGCCTGATACTGAATGGCTCCAAAGTCCGGACTGGCCTCTGAAATTGCTCTTGATCACCGCCTCATTGGCGCGCAGTGCCGGATTTGAATAAATAATCGAGGCGGCTAATTTTCCGAATAGTTGCCCATCTTCTTCTGTGGCATTTATTTGCCTTAACAAAACCTGGCTATGCGTCCAGGAAAGATCTAGGGCACGTTTTTTAAGATGCTTATCCCTGTATTTATGCATGAGGGCTTCACTTCCTTCACGATTTTCACAAATTCCATATATAAGGTCGATCGTAGCAGTGCTGAATGGTTTAATAGTGATACGGTATTTGGTAGCCATTACAGGATCTAAAACAGCGCCTTGGTTGCCGGCTAATATACCGACATCAAGCGCCTGGGGATTTGCCAAGGTTCTTCCCCTACCAATAAATTGCATGCGGTCCGTTTCGAAGGACACTTCTTCCACTGCCGCTCCATATACATCCATTAAATGGAATAAATGAGGAGGCATTTCACCTTTGGAACGCGGTCTTCGTGTGGCAAAAATAGCATTATAGTCGGGTTGGACATCTGTTTGAACAAAAAGATTACTGAATGCGGGATGAGCTTCATCAGAGGCTTGGGATGCCAAAACAATCTCCGTATAACTGGTAACTTCCAGAACTCTTGAGAATTTCGACCGGTTCGTAATTTTTATTTTTCTTATTTCTACATTATCTTCAGGGGAAACCACAATTTGGGTTTTAGTTTCAAAACCAAAATCCTGCCGTCGAAACTCGATGGTTCCTTGAGAAAATATAGCCTCATACTTTTCGGAAGGCTGAAGGGTGGGATGGTAAGTATTGGACCAGAAATTCCCACTATCAACATCTTTTATATAACAAAAAATGCCGTAATTATCTTTAATAGCATCTTCACGCCACCTTGTTACAGATATATTTTTCCATCGGCTGTAGCCTCCTCCTGAATTGGTTACCATGACCTGGTATTTTCCATTACTGAGTAATTGAATCTCGGGTGTCGGCGTATTGGGTGTATTTATGACCCTTAATTGTGCATGTGCTTCCGTAGTGTGCGTCTCAGTAATTTTAGCCGTATGCGCATGAAAAATGGATCGCTTAGGAATCCGTTCCTGCAATAGTGGCAGAGTCGCCTGAAAGCGCAATTCCGCTGCAAATCGATTTTGCATTGGTTTGTTTAATAAGACAAAAGCAAAGGATAACAATCCCATCCCCTGATGGTGAGCCATAAAGGAATTGATCAGCACATGGTTTTCGCCAAGAGGTAAACGTGATTTGGTATAATCAATGGCTTCCAAAAAACCATATTCGCCTTCAAAACCCATCTCTGATAACAGTTTTAAATTTGATGCCGCTTTTTTAGGCGCTACCATTAAAGCCAGCATGCTAGCGTACGGCGCTATAACTAGATCTTCCTCTAATCCACGCTTCAATCCCAACCCTGGCACCCCGAAAGCTTGGTATTGATAATTCAAACTGGCATCCACACTGTTATAACCGGATTCGGAGATGCCCCAGGGCACATCACGTTTTTTAGCGTATTCTATCTGCCGTTTTACCATAGCAATATTGGTAGCATGCAACAAGGTATTTTCATAAGTTGGCATGACTAATTGCGGCATCAAATATTCAAACATCGATCCGCTCCAAGACAGTAGAATAGCTCCGTCTTTCGAATCGGTGAGTAAACGTCCCAAGGAGAACCAGCTTTCTTGGGGTAAAAGTCCCTGTGCAATGCCTACAAAAACGCCCATTCTTGCTTCTGAAGCGAGCATATCATAAAAGCTATCATCATTCCGCAACTCATCCACGTTATAACCTATGGAAAGATGACAGGTATTTTTATCTATTAAAAATTCATAATCCACAATACTTAATTGCTCCAATTGCTCGGCCAATTCCTCAATATAAGTAAGTTTTTCCGGAATAAAATCGACTCCATTTCTTAAAGCAGTTTCTACTTTCACCATCCAGTCAGCCTCATTCTCCCCGCTTGTTTCATTTTTGTGTTGATCAATTTGTTGACTTAACTCACCGTTTATTTCTCGAAGAGAGAGAAGTGAGTGATTAAAGTCCAATTTTGATAAACCAGTAAATGATTCCGGAATTGGCAATAGATGCAACCAAGGAATTTGCCTGTATAAATCTTCTCGGATGTTTTCAATTTGATTTTTTAATTGAAGCATCCATTTACCGGTTTCCTTATGTTCATCAAACCCTGTTATTTTCTCGCCGAGAGCCATGAGGTCATCTAAATTTCTTTTTATTACTGACAAAGAATTGTTCTTTTCACTAATAGCATTGTCTAGTAGACTTTCTATATTTTCTATAGTTTCATCCTTTTCATCTTTCAGCAAATCCTTTATAACTCCTATTGTAGAGTAAAGACCATTATAGGTTTCAGTATTGAAAATTGGATTGGATTTAAACGCTAAAATGCCTTGTCGCAAAATAAGAAGATACCCCACCAGATTGCCACTATCCACTGTGGATACATACGCGGGTCTCAGGATAGCTAAGGATTGGGTGTCATACCAATTATAAAAATGGCCCTTATAGCGCTCCATCTCATGTAATGTTTTGAGGGTGCTGTTGCATCTAGAAAGCATTTGCCCCATGGTGATATACCCAAAATCGTATGCTGTAAGATTAGCCAGCAAAGAGAGGCCTATATTAGTAGGCGAGGTACGGTGGGCGATTACCGGATTAGGATGCTGTTGGAAATTATCCGGCGGTAACCAGTTTTCTCCTTCATTCACAAAGTGTTCAAAAAAGCGCCATGTTTTTCTTGCCGATTTATGAAGAAATATTTTTTGTGTTCGGGTAAGATCCGGGGCTTCTTCTTTTTCCGTCAGACTTAATCTCCAGGCAATAGTTGGAGAAAGAAACCATAAAATAAGAATAGGAATGGAAACAAAAAACGCCGGTAAATTTGAATATAGAAATAATATAAGACAGACAAAGGACAGTACCGGTCCGATCCACATTTTTCGATAAATGAACCAGTAATTATTTTTTGATTCCTTGGAAGTGGCGGTAGATGGCGTCCATTCCAAAAGTTTTTTACCGCTAACAAGCATTCTCCAGTTTGTTTGGATGATCGCATTTGTGAACCGATACGCTTCATAAGGCAATACAGCTATCCCAAATATAAAGCGCAATAATACTTCCTTGACAGAGTTGCCTACTTCGGAAATATGGGCTTCAAAGTCTATATCTTCCGGACGACGTATTAACAGCAGAAAAGCAGCAGCCATTACTGGTAATAGGATAATAATGGTAACGGCAAGCGTCCAAAACCATGGTTTGGGCAAGATGAACCAACCAAGAATAAAAATCAATAAAAGAGAAAGAGGCAGCACGCTTCTGCGCAGATTATCCACAATTTTCCAACGGGATAAAAGAGAAAGATTGTTTCTGACAAACTCGCCCGTTTTATTTCTCGCAAAAGGCAATATCCACGCGGCTATTTGCCAATCGCCCCTGATCCAGCGATGATGGCGCTTTATATCCTCTTCATAACTGGAAGGATTCTTTTCATATAATATAACATCGCTTAACAAGCCCGATCGGGTATGGCATCCTTCTAATAAATCATGACTAAGGATGCGGTTTTCGGGAAAACGGTTGCCCACAATTTTTTCAAATATATCGACATCGTAGATGCCCTTCCCGATAAAAGAGCCTTCTTCAAAAATGTCCTGATAAACGTCAGAGGACGCCCGGGTGTAAGGATCTATCCCTTTCATGTCCCCTTGTAGGCGTAAATAAAGAGAAGTTTTACTTTTAGGAAAATCTGAGGCTACTCTTGGTTGCAAAATTCCATACCCTTGCACCACCCGCTTTTTTCTTTCGTCATATACTGCGATATTCAGCGGATGCACCATAGTGGCTATTAATTTCCAGGCGGTATCCCTTGGCAACTTAGTATCTGAATCAAGTGTGATTATATATTTTATACTTTTCAGGTTTCCGTAATCTCCAACAATCCGGCTAAAATCATTTTTATCTTCTTCTCTTAACAGCGCGTTTAAGGCGGCCAGTTTCCCTCTTTTTCGCTCGTACCCCATCCATTTATCTTCTTGTGGGTTCCATTTTCTCGGACGATGGAAAAGATAAAAAATATCCGGCTGTCGTGGCTGGTTGTATTTCTCATTCAATTGTTGGATTCTTTCACTCACCAGGTTTAGAAACGACTGGTCATCGGGTTTTGTTTCTGAGTCCGCATCCGTAAAGTCGGTTAAAAGACTGAAGTGTAAGTTTTCTCCACGATTTGCCAAGAAGCGTATTTCGAGTGCTTCCACGTTATCTTCAATTTCCTTTTTGCTTGAAAGCATTGACGGAATTGTTACCAAAGTGCGGTATTGAACAGGGATTCCTTTTGAAAAATCCAGTCTAGGTAAAATTTTCGGTTTTATCCATATTGTTGCCAGCCAGTTGGAAAAGGAAATAGCCAAATGAGCCGCGCCAGCCATACATAAAAGCGCTAACAGAATAAGGAATTGCCAGCTAAAATCACCATGGATCCAAGCTACCGAGAGCATCCCAAAAGCGAAAGCCAATGTAAGAAAGGATATTAAAGAAAAATAAAAGAAAACTGGTCTTTTTTTTATGAAACTGGTCAGACTTTGTTTTACATTAAAGCGCATTTGCGTCTCTTTCTTTAATTGGCAAAAGCCTTCACTTATCAGGTAATAACCGACATGATTTTGTCTATCAGAATGTATATCTGCTGCATGGGATTTATTTGTTAATTCAATAGTCTTTTCTGCAATTTCTGTTTCAGAAAGAGCACTGTGCGCCGCAATGGTTTCAATCACATGCCGGTATCTGTCACGTGTAGTAAAATCCAATTGGGGGTAAATGCCTGTGATGTCTTTCCGTAATGTTTGCTCTACTATACTCGAGGTTTCCACAAATTTACGCCAGTCAGTTGAGCCGATAAATCGCAATGTCCCAATACTGTTTTTAACGGATACCTGATCTGCAGCTTGTTTTTGGTTTTCGTGCCAAACCAGGTCAGCACCAACAATTCCCTCCTTAGATAATTGTTGCTCCAGCCAGCTTAGCGGTAAAGCAAAGGCAGGGCCTTTTCCTTGAAGTTTGCGGATGAATCCTGCAACAAACGGACTATTTAAAATAATGTCGGATTTGGCCATATTTGCAATGGTCAACACCAGATCCACAGGATCTTTTTTTACAGTTTCGATCATTTGCTCACTCCAATAATCTGCTATTTTATTGTCGATCATATCAAGCGCTGTTTTTTCAGCAATCCTTCTAAGATTTTCGATAACAGCAAGATTCATCATGATCGGGATAGCCCATAATTCTCCCAGAGTCAGAATTTTTTCTGATTGATAAGCTGAGATAAAACCTTTTAATCCATTTGAGTCAATGCCACAATCACTATGTGCAATTATTTCGAGAGCGATATCATAAACCCGTGGCATACCATTAGAGTTTCCCTTTGCCAGATAAGGCAGACCTTCGCTATACTTTTTAGGGAGGTGTTTTTTAGCAGTAATAATTTGTTCTTCTATTAAATAGAAATTGTCCAAGAGCCATTCCGCTGCAGGTGTAATTGCCTGGTCAGATTGAATACTTTCAACCAAAAGGTTGCGTACCTCCACCAAGGTTTTTTCGTTGTCATCCAATCTTTTTAAAAGCTTATCCCTTCGTTTGCCTTTTAGTATTTCATGAGACATAGCCACTATCCCGGCATGGATTTTCATTTGATCGGAATTGTATAATTCTGAGCGTATAGGGTCTGCTGCGGGAGAATTTAAAAAAGTATTACGTCTTTGGTAATATTCACGCATGCGGGATAACATTTCAAAAACTGTAGTGCTTTTAACCTTCATATTCAAGTTGTAATGATTTGCCGAAGCAGAATATAAAAGACAGTCATAAACTTTTCAATTACCTGTTAACCTTCAAACGGAAGTGTATTTCAAAATACGCATCGCCGCATAGAAAATGGGTTGTGAAAATAAACCCAGGACCTACTGCCACTGATATTTATGAACACCAATCCCTGATATTTTGAAAAGCTCACGTCAACCCAGATATTTTAATTTAAAATAACCTTGCTTTCAGCTTTAATTTTATTTTTGTCCCATATAAAAATGAGATAGTGTTCTAAAAAATAGAAACTGGAAGCCAAGACTTCCAGTTTCATAATGAGACGATAAATTTTCGTTTATATCAAACCAAATCCATCAAAATATCCTATTTCTAACATACCAGTATACATCAACTTTGGTAAAAATAATTTTTGATCGCTTCATATTGGCTGCACTTGCTTTACGGCAGGTAAATAGACAATGCTTTTAAAAATAATCTGGGACGTTTCACTGTCCCAGATTACTGGTGCAAAGCCTTCTTTGGAACTTTCTTATAGCCATGGACTTTCAACAAAGTTAACACAATAACTATTAAGCTTTTAAGAATCTTCTAGCACCCAAAATTCTTCTGTACAGCTACAGTAAGAACCTATTTCTTTATCTTTTCAAAGAACAATTCAATCATTAATTATACAGCTAATTTATAGCAGTTTATAGATATGCAAAATGATATCGGTCAGTTTGAGTGTTTTTTATCTCAAAAAATACACTTTTTTTAAAATAGAAACTGGAAGTCCAAACTTTCAGTTTCATAACGAAACGACCACTTTCTATTTATACCTAACCGATCCATCAAAATATCCTATCTCTAACATACCAGTATAAATCAACTTTGGTAAAAATAATTTTTGATCGCTTCATATTGGCTGCACTTGCTTTACGACAGATAAATAGACAATGCTTTTAAAAATAATCTGGGACGTTTCACTGTCCCAGATTACTGGTGCAAAGCCTTCTTTGGAACTTTCTTATAGTCATGGACTTTCAACAAAGTCAACACAATAACTATTAAGCTTTTAAGAATCTTCCAGCACCCAAAATTTCTCTGTACAGCTACAGTAAGAACCTATTTCTTTATCTTTTCAAAGAACAATTCAATTATTAACTGTACTACGAATTTAAAGCTGACTGCCACCAATGGGAATGACTTGGATCAGTTTGATGATTTTATACTCCTGCCAAATGAAAACCCGAGTTTTTGTCTCTTTCTTTTTCCCTTTGCCGTCGTTAAAATTATAAACCGTAGCTATGTCTATGCTTCGCCATCGCTACGGCTCGCCCACAGCTTT